>Ga0210377_10003964_pt1 | contig 12580 bp, 14 predicted proteins | sample PLM4_65_b1redo_FD_155480 | JGI IMG/M metagenome (GOLD analysis project Ga0210377, IMG submission 155480) | Groundwater sediment microbial communities from an aquifer in East River, Colorado, USA - PLM4_65_b1 redo | ecosystem: Environmental > Terrestrial > Soil > Riparian zone | place: USA: East... | reverse complement strand
CGCGAGGTGGCTTCCGACCGCATCAAGTCCGAATTTGTGGCGACGGTCTCGCATGAATTGCGCACGCCCATGACCAGCATCAAGGGTTATGCCGACCTGCTGCTGCTGGGCGCGGCGGGCGAAATCACGCCCGAACAACGCCGCTTCCTCGAAGTGGTCAAGAGCAACGCCGACCGCCTGAGCCTATTGGTCAACGACCTGCTCGACATCTCCCGCATCGAACAGGGCGGCGTCGATCTGGACATCCGGCCTATCGACCTGCGCGAGATTCTGAGCGACGTGATCCTATCGCTGGAAGGCCGCAAAGAGAGCGAAAGCCGCTCGCTGGTGATCCAGACCAACATCCCCGACGAGCTTCCCAAAGTCGAGGGCGACTACGACCGCATCACGCAGGTCGTGACCAACGTGGTTTTGAACGCCTACCAGTACACCCCCGACGACGGGACAGTCACGGTGACTATCACGCCGCAGGACAAGGGCCTCAAGCTCGATGTCGCCGACACCGGCATCGGCATCCCCGACGAAGACCAGCCGCGCGTGTTCGAGCGCTTCTTCCGCGGCGAAGACCCGATGGTCATGCGCACGGCAGGCACGGGGCTGGGCCTGTCCATCGTCCAGCACCTGATGCGCATGCACGGCGGCGACATCACCTTTGTCAGCAAGCAGGGCGAGGGTACGACCTTCATGGTCTTCTTCCCGTTCAAAGCCGAAAAACCTTAGCCCGGCTCATTCCCAACCAGAGGGGCGACTCTCCAGTCGCCCCTTTGCTAAACCGGGCAAACGATGTATAACCATTGATCTAGTCCTTATCCATATCATCCTCAGCCGAGAAATGACGTATGCCAAAGATTTTGATCGCAGAAGACGAACGCGACATCCGGGATTTGGTGGTCTTCACCCTGCAATTTGGCGGCTTTGAAGTGGTGGCGGCGGGCAATGGCGCGGAGCTGGTTGACCTCGCCCCCAAAGAGAAGCCCGATCTGATCCTGTCGGACGTGCGCATGCCCAAGATGACTGGCTACGAAGCCTGCCTCGTCCTCAAAGCCAACCCGATCACCAAAGACATTCCGGTGGTGTTTCTGTCCGCCAAAGGTCAGGAAGAGGAAGTCAATCAGGGCATCACTGCCGGGGCGGTGGCTTATATCCTCAAGCCGTTCGCGCCCGACGTGCTGCTGACCAAAGTCAAGGACATCCTCGCCACGCATGGCAAGCCCAAAGACGAAAAGGCCGGCGACGATAAGCCCAAAGTAGAGGCGCCCAAAGTGGACGCGCCCAAAGTGGACGCGCCTAAAGTGGACGCGCCCAAAGTGGACGCGCCTAAAGTGGACGCGCCTAAAGTGGACGCGCCCAAAGCGGAAGCGCCTAAAGTGGACGCGCCCAAAGACGTCAGCCCGGCTGACATGCCCAATGACGAAAAGAAATAGAATGAATAACGATCAGATAATCGCTGTTGAATTCCGCGACGACAAGGTTTACCTGCGCCTTGCCGATGGGCGGGAAGTTGGCAATCCATTGGAGTGGCATCCCTGGTTGGCGCTGGCGACCCGCGCGCAGCGCGCCAATGTCGAGACACACGAAATGAGCGTTTACTTCCCTGATCTGGATGACGGCCTTGATGTTCAAGAAATGCTCAAAGGCATGCCGCCCAGAGTAGTCCGCCCAGAATCTTCAGCCGCTTGAAGCGTCTTTTGAGCAGAACATTGAATTCTAAACTTTCGCTGCCTCGCCCCCCTCTCCCGTTGGGAGAGGGGGTAGGCCTCCTCTGCTGCGTCGATAGGTAGCGGGAGTGAGGTTTGACCGCGACACAAGAAATTGAGTTGGTTATGTTCTTATCAGCAAGGGGCCTCCGCCCGATGCGCCCCGCTTTAATTCGAGTTGTAGTCGGCCAGCAAATAGTCGCTCTGCCCCGTGTTGAACATCCAGATTTCCGCCAGCCTGCGCGGATCAAATAGCTCGCCGCGCACAATCAGCGACAGGCGATCATAATACGCGGCCAGCGCCGCGTTTTCGATCCGGTTGCGTCCGTAAACGAACGTGTCGAAATAACCGGCGGGGATAGGCCGCAAAAAATGGCCGATGCGCCAATGGGCGTTTGGCGCTGGCTTAAGGCGCGCCAGCAGCGGGTCGCCCAGCCCCACCTGATCGACGATATGCACGTCCGGCCCGACAAAATAGCCATAATAGCCGACGTTCAGGCCCATCCGCGCCGGGCGCCAGTCCAGCCTGTCGGTCAGCCCCCGCGCCACGGTGTCACAGGCGGGATGCTCTTCGTTGGGGGACTCGAGCGCCAGCGACAGGCTCGCGCAGCCAAAATAATAGGATCGCTCATCGGCGATGCCCCAGCGCCCCGCCGTCGTCGAGTCGCCAAACTGCCGGTCAGTCGCCTCGGCGGCCTGCTCCGGGTTCGCCACGATGCGCGGCACGGGCGAGAGAATCGCCAGCGCGATCAGCCCTATTTGCCAGTAGCGCGGGCGCTCCCAGTCAATTCGCGCTAACGTCATCACGGAAGCCAGCAGTGGCAGCGTCAGAAAACGACCGCTCATAAAGTCGCCGCCAATCGAGACGACATACGCCAGATACAGCAGGCTGCCCGCGCCCATCGCCGCCTCGCGCGGGTCGCGCCGCCGCCACGCCGTAAGGGTGAATTTCAAAAAAGTGGGACTCGTAGAGGCAGACCTGCGTATCTGCTCCCTTGCCCCCACTAATCTGAAATGCGCCCGCGCCGCAATCGCCGAAAACGCTATCCCCGCCATAATCACGACCAGAGTCAGCGGGTCAACCGCCAGCGACTCCTGAAGATAATGCGCGCCCTGCATTGCCAGCGCCAGCGAATCGATCCCATTGTTCAGCTTGGCATAGGCCGTGTTCGGGAACAGGAATCCATAATAATACAGGCTGAACGCTTCCCACGCGGCCATCGGCGAGAAGCCTGCCGCCAGCGCGCCCGCCGCTTTCAGGCTGCGCGTCTGATAGGCCGCCAGCGCCAGCGCGGGGAGATATATCAACACGCTGTCCATGCGGTTGAGCGTCGCCAGCCCGGCGATCATCGCCAGCCACCGCAGCCTTCTGAGCGCGGGCATATCGGCGCGGAAGGCGACGAGCACAAAGGCGGCCAGCAGCAGGTGCGACAGCGGGTTTTCCAGCCCGGACGTTGAATAATCGACGTAGGCTCTGGACAGCGTCAGCGCGGCTACTCCCATCACAGCGGCGATGGTCGAGCGCGCTGCGCCGAAACCCACCAGCCCTATCGTTGCCATCGAAACTGCGACACTGACGCCCAGCGCCGTGAAGAACATTTCGCGCGTCAGGAAGTGCGCGGCGGCGATGACAAACAGCCACAACGGATGGGTGAATGTCTGCACGCGCTCGTCCGTGTTCCACGTCAGCCCGTATCCGTTGACAAAGTTGTTCGCCGTGCGAAAAGATATGTAAGCGTCGTCCGCCAGCCATGCGGTGCGCAGCACGACCACGAGGTAGATCAGAACGGCGATGATGATCGGAGCATGGCGGCGCCGCCCGGTGGGGGCGACTGAAGGTTCAGCGAGGTTCGTCATGCGCGGATCGTAGCATAGCTGGCTTTCATCGGCAATCGGAACCTGCGGTATAATGGCGGCATGTTCGTGGAGACCATCGATGCCCAAATCGGGTAGCGCCCTGCATGTCCGTGTGGAGCAGTTCACCGGGCTGGAACAAAATGGCGATGACGTAGGCCATCCCTACTTTGTCGCCTCCTGCCGGGAGATCGTCGCCGTGACTGATGGCGACAATTGGAACGACCTGCTCCGCAACATCCACGAGATGGTCGCCGCTTCGTTGGAGCGCGAGGACACGGTCGCTGTGTACAATCTTGTTCCCAATCCTGAAGTTATCATCATGCTTGATTCGCCCGATAGCGACCCTGACCATGCTTAAGCTCACCGGGCCGGAACTGATCAGAATTCTGGAGTTGTTTGGCTTTACGCTGGTCAGGCTTCAGGGCAGCCATCACATTCTGCGCCGGCATGTCGATAGCCAGGCGCAAACGATCAATATCCCCTTGCATCGCGCCGGGCCGCTGCCGCCGGGCATGCTCCAGCGCCTGTTTATGGAAATCAGCCGCTACATCCCCGCAGAAGACCTGACGCCGCACTTTTATCCCTGATAAATCGGGGCCATAATCCGACGATTGTTATTGCCCGGTGTTAATCTCCATGCGCGCTGAGATCGATCAGAGTGGCAAGTTTGACCAGACCGACAAGCCAACCGTGCTTGCGCTGGCAAACGATATTGAATTTAGCGTTCGCGTCTCGGCGGTGGAAAAGCGGAAGTGTTTTCAGATCCTCAGGAGTCAACGTTCCGACAAAAACAGGCGAACAACGCTTTATGTTCTGCTATTTGCGACCTTAGTTTATCTTTTGTTGCGGGAGCATGTTCACAGGCTTGATTCGATCGTGATTGACACAGAGTTTTCGGGTCACGAAGGAACTATCAAGACGCACCTTCACAACTTGTTCAATCGTCAGGGCGTTCTTGTTCCTTCCACAGCGATTAGTTTTCGGCAAATTGGAAAAAGCTCTCCCGCGCACGATCTGGCAATCCGCGTTTTTCGAGGGAAGCAGTTGCCTGACCGTGAGATAGATGCGCGGGAAATGCGGGAAATATTGAGGGAATTTAGGAAATAAAAAGGACGGGGTCCCCCAATGGGGTACAATCTGGCTCAGTCCCGGACTGGATACCGGAAGGTCCCCAGATCACCCATCAGACACTATTATATCACATAATGGGCGGCTTGTTAGCCGATTTCAAAACGATGCGCCTTCAACTCCTTCGCAACGCCACCATGCGCCTGACTTACGCCGGTGTCGCCATCCTGACCGATCCCTACCTCGGCGCGAGACACGCTTACACCAGCCTTGCCGGGCGCGAACAAAACCCCACCGTCGATCTGCCCTGCTCCATCGAAGCAGCCGTCGCGGGCGTCGATCTGGTTATCATTTCGCATTTGCACAACGATCACTTTGACCCCGCCGCCGTCGCCGCGCTGGACAAGGCCATCCCGATGCTATGCCAGCCCGGCGATGAAGCTCGTATCGGCGCCAAAGGCTTTAACAACGTCGTTCCCCTGATCGATGCGGAGCTATGGCAGGGAATTTCGATCACCCGCACCGGCGGGACGCACGGCACGGGCAAATGGGGCGAAGACCTCAACCCCGTCTCCGGTTTCGTGTTCAAGGCCCCCGGCGAGCCGACTGTCTACTGGGTCGGCGACACGGTTTATTATGACCTCGTCCAGCAGGCCATTGAGGCTCACCACCCCGACGTGATCATCCCGCACTGCGGCGGGGCAGAACTGGAAGACAGCGGCCCGATCATCATGGATGCCGCCCAGACTGTCACGCTGGCGCAGGCCAACCCTGCCGCCCGCCTTGTGGCGATCCACATGGAAGCGCTCGACCACTGTCTGACCTCCCGCGTTGACCTGCGCGCCGCCGCCGACCGCGCCGGGATCGACGCCGCCCGGTTGCTTATCCCGGCTGATGGGGATATAGTAGCGCTGGCGTGACGCAGGCAGCGCCGTGAGGGGCTGCGCTCGCCACAGCATCGTTTATGTTCGACGGTGTTCTTAATAACAGTGTTATGCTGGTTATGTTGGTTTTTGCCAGAGAGAGAGACTTTCATGGCTGCCCCAGACTCAGGCCACGCTTCGAGGCCGCATCCGTTCTTGTACCCGCGTTTCTGGCTGCTCGTCGGCAGCACGATCCGCATGAAATGGACGCATCGCCACCGCAAAGGCCGGGATTACACCGATCACCTCGTCGATTTTTACACCCGCAGCAAGACCAAGCATGTCGAGGTCTATGGCGACGCCTACCGCGCCGTGCGCCCACTGGTGGTCAAGTTAGCCGACCCCGCTCCCGGCGATGTGGTGGTCGATGTGGCGACGGGCGGCGGCTATCAGGCGGCGGCTTTCGCGGCGGCGGGCCACCGCACACTGGGCATGGATTACGTTCAGGATCGCGCCCGGCTGGCGTTGGAACAGCACGGCACGCAAAACCTCTCGTGGGGGTCAGCCGATATTTCGCGCCTGCCCTTCAAGACCAAATCGGTGGATATTCTGACCATCACCTTCGCCCTGCATGACCTTCCGCTCGATATTCAAATGCGCGGCCTCGCCGAGTTCCGGCGGGTGGCACGCAAGCGCGTCATCATCGCCGAGCCGCGCGCCCCGGACAACCCAGTTGGGCGCTTCCTGTTCGGGCATATCGGCGAACTGATGGACGAATCGCTGCACTTCCATGACTACCTGCGCCGCGATTTCGACGCCCATCTGATTGAATCCGGGCTGAAAGTCACCCACTGGGAACGCACCCTGCTGGCCGGGCTGGCGGCTGTCTACGTCTGCGAGCCGGTCGCCGAGCAGTAAGCCGTTAGCGGTCAGCCATCAGCTATCAGCTTTCAGCCTTGAGCTGACCGCTGATTGCTGATCGCTTTTTTCTGCCTTCAGAACGGCCACCTCAAACACTGATACTTTCCCGGATTGTCAGTGAGGCGCGCCAGCCCCGATCCGTCGTGGTTCATCAGAAAAGCCTCGCTGGATGCCATCGCCGGGTTGCTGTGATCATACGCCGTGAAAGCCACCTGTGACCCGTCCGCCGACCATGCGGGCGGGTTGAAATAGCCATCCACCGGGAACTCGGTCAACTGCTGCGTTTCACCGGTGTTCGCGTCAGCCAGTGTCAGGGCGTATTCAGGCCCGCGCGTTAGATACGACACGCGCCGGGCGTCCGCCCACACCGGGACGGCCTGGCTGTCGATGTCCGTCGCCAGCCGCCGGAAACCTGTCCCATCCACGTTGATCAAGTATATTCCCCGGTATCCTTCCCGATACGACGCAAAAGCGATGCGCGTCCCGTCCGGCGACCATGCCAACGCCTGATCATCGCCCAGCCCATCCGTCAGCCGGGTTTGCTCGCCGCTGATCGGGTCAACCAGCATGATCGCGCCCTTCCCCGCCCCCGCCGAAATGGCGATCCACTGGCCGTCGGGCGACCACGCCAGCGCGTTAATCAGCGCCGAACCGGCCCGCGCGACGCGCTCCTCGCGGCCGTCAGCCCGCGCCACCATGATCCGGTTGCCGGGGTCGGCCCGCCCATCCAGCGCGGCGTAGGCTATCCATTCGCCATCCGGCGACCACGAGGGCCTGACATCATTCTGGCGGCGATGGCTAATCCGCCATGCGGCGCCATCGTCTGTCCGCGCCACAAACACATCGATATTGTTTTGATAGCGGGCGGTGAAAGCGAGGCGCGTCCCATCCGGCGACCATTGAGGGTCGTCCTTGACGCCGGGCACGGCCCTCGCCAGCGGCCTGAACCCCGCGCCGATAGGCGACATCAGGGCAAGCTGTGGCTCCTGCCCGCTGACGTAGATCAACGCGGCGAGGCTGTTCCCGTCGGGCGACCAGCGCAAGCCCCAGTACTGGACGTTGGGGCATGGCTGGCGAAACTCGTCCGCGAGCGACTGGGCCGCGCTGACGCCCGCGCAACCAGACAGCAGGATCGCCAGCCCGATGATCACGAGAAGTTTGCGCGCCATAGGCCGCCCCTCGTAGCGCTCGCCCGCCAACGTTAGCGTTTCATTAAAGCGCCGGGTGGCCCAATTGGCAAACAGCTTACAGCTTTTGGCTTTTGGCTGACTGCTGATTGCTGATTGCTGACCGCTAATTGCTGCCTTTAGAACGGCCAGTTGAAGCAATACCGCTTGCCGGGATTATCCGTCAGCCGCGTCAAGCCCGACCCGTCTTTGAAGCCGCAAAAATGAAGCAGTTGAGTTAGAATAGAGATCGCTTCAATATGGCAATATAAGGATGGCGCCCATGAGCAGCCCACCCACGAGCAACGTCACGCTTGAACAGGCGATCAAATTTTTGCGCCAGCTTCCGGCGAGGGAGCGTCTCAAGATATTGGTCGAGGAGATCGCCGAAGTCGAGCGCGAGACGCCCGAAACAAGCGCGCCCGTTGATTCGCTAGAAGGACTCCTTGAAGCCTATGGGCCTGCGCCCACCGCCGAGGAAATAGATGAAGCGCGGCGGGAAATGTGGGGCAACTTCCCGCGCGATGACATTTAATGCTGACCGCTATTATGGACACGCACGCCCTGCTCTGGCATTTATATCGGGATACCCGACTCTCGTCTGCCGCCCGAAACTTTATTCACGCGGCTGGCCTTTGGCGCGAAAATCGCTATGATCTGTGCAAGCAACTTGGAGGCAAATCTATGGCTGATGTGATCGAGAAAGCGCTAACCATTGAGAGCGTGTTGGCTGATCTGCTCAAACTTTCGCCGCGTGAACGGCTGGAAGTGATCGCGCAGGCGGCGCAACAAACCGAACATGAAATGCCAGAAGAATCCAAAAAGCCAACAAGATCGCTGAAAGGGATATTGAAAGGCGTCTCGATTTCGGCAGAGGAAATAGATGAGGCGCGGCGCGAAATGTGGGGCAATTTTCCGCGGGACGACATTGCATGATCGTCGCGGTCGCCGACACCCATGCCGCGTTGTGGTATCTTTCAGGCGATCCCAGATTATCGAGGTCCGCCGAAGCGATTATCATCAAGGCTCAACAAGATGGCGATCAAATTGGTGTTTCGTCAATATCGTTGATTGAGATTGTTTATCTGCTTGAAAAGGCGAAGATTCCCCGCGACTCTTTCGGAAATTTGTTTGGGGCGCTAGCGAATCCCCAATTTGTGTTCACGGAGATCGTTGTGGATCGTCAGATTGCTTGGATTATTGGCAACGTCTCACGTAGCCAAATCCCCGATATGCCTGACCGCATCATCGCCGCGACCGCCCTGCGTCACAACGCGCCAGTGATCAGCCGCGACGGAAAAATCCAACTCAGCGCGATTGCCACGATTTGGTAGATGGCGGATAGCGGATGGCAGATAGCCTATAACGTATGGCTGATGGCTGATTGCTGACTGCTGATTGCTGTTATTGTCGCCTTTAGAACGGCCAATTCAGGCAATACCGCTTGCCGGGATTATCCGTCAGCCGCGTCTTGCCCGACCCGTCGCGGTTGATCACGTAGATTTCCGGCGCGGCCACGTTCGGATTGCTGTGATCAAAATCGATAAAGGCGACGCGCTTGCCATCCGGCGAAAATGAAAATGCCGGGTCATCGGTTCCAGTCGTCGCAAGGGTGGTCAGGCTTTCCTCCGCCAGCGTGTCGATACTGACAACCGTCAGGTATGCGTCGCCATTGTTGTCGAGAGCCGATAGCGCGATATGGCGGCTGTCCGGCAGCCACACGTATTCGCCATATCTATAATGCGAGCTGACGCGTTTTTCATCTACGCCGTCCGCCGAAATCAGATAAATCTCAATGCGCCCGTTGCGCGTGGAATAATAACTGATTTTCGACCCGTCCGGCGACCAGCGCGCAGACAGGTTCTCCCCTGCAAAAGTCAACTGCCTTTTCTGGCCGCCATCGCTCCGCATGATGAATATCTGATGGTTGCTATCCACCTGATGATGATAAGCGATCCATGCGCCGTCCGGCGACCATGCCACCCCGCCGTCCGCCTGCGGATCGTCGGTCAGGCGAACGCTGGCGCTGCCATCCAGTCGGGTCACGTAAACATCGCCGTTAAGCGATTTGCCGGGCGTAAATGCGCTGTAGGCGATTGACCGGCTGTCCGGCGACCATGCGAAGTCGGTCACGCTGGATGCGATAATCGTTTGCGTTCCATCAAGCGACACGACAACCAGCGACGGCTCATTTCCGGCCATATAGGCCATTTCCTTGCTGTCTTGCGACCACTGAACCCGGCGAATGAAACCGCCCAGCGTCGTGATCTGGCGCGGCCAGCCGCCATCGGGACTGACGGTGAAGAGTTGATAATACGATCCATTGATGGCTGCGCTGTAGGCAATGCTCGTCCCGTCCGGCGACCATGCAATAGCGTCATACTGCGTCATCGGGCAGGGCACGATAATCGACCTGACCATAATCGGCAGGCCCTGATAGGTCGTGCCGCACCCGGCCAGAGCCGCCGCTAACACGATTCCATACACCCCTGCCAACCAGCTTCTCATCATCTGCCGCCTCAAAACGGCCATTTGAAGCAATACCGCTTGCCGGGATTGTCAGTGAGAGCTTTCAGCCCCGACCCGTCGCGGTTCACCACGAAGATTTCCCACACAGCGAAGCTAGGATTAGTATGATCCACGCCCAAGAACGTCACCCTTGACCCATCCGGCGACCACGAGGGGGGAGCTTGCCCACTGCTTGAGAACGAGGTCAGCGTCTCTGTTGTCAGCGTGTCGATGTTGATGACTGTCAAGAAATTGTCAGGCGGGCGGCATACGAAATATGGCTGCCGTCTGGCAACCAACTGTAGAAAATCGTGTCCATGCTGGTTGTGACGAGTCTTTCGCCTGTCCCGTCTGGGCGAATGACATGAATTCCAGCCCCCGTGCTGGGATAGGATATAAAACCCAGCCACGCGCTATCCGGCGACCACTGATAATATGTGCCGGGCACAACAATCTTCTGATCACTTCCATCGGCGCGCATGACACCGATATAGGGGCGGTTTTGTTCGACATGGGCGTAAGCGATCCAATTCCCATCCGGCGACCATAAAGGGCCAGCGTCGGCATAGGGATCATTACTCAGGCGCTTGAGGTCGCTCCCATCAAGGTTGACTGTGTAGACTTCTAAGGTCGGTTCGCTAGGCGAAAGGGGAGCGCTAATAGCCAGCCGCTTGCCGTCGGGCGACAAAGCCACATCGTTAATCGGGCCAGTAGAGACATGGGGAACAGGCACAGGCTGTTCTACGCCGTTGGGGGATAGGGGCAAGACTTGAGGGTAATTGTCGAGGAAATAAGACAAGCCACTGCTATCCGGCAGCCAGGCCAGCGAGACTCTATGGCCCGGCTGGTTGGTAAGCTGGCGAAGATCGGCGCCGTCCGGGTTCATGACAAAGACATATCCGGCATTATTCTGTGTCTCGGCCAAAAACGCGATATGCGACCCATCCGGCGACCACGCCAAGTCCGTGTAATCTATCTCTGGGCAGGGGACGATAATCGACCTGACTACAATCGGCAGGCCCTGATAGGTCGTGCCGCACCCGGCCAGCGCCAGGCCCAACGACACTATGATCAACCAGCGCTTCACCTGTCGCATCGCCGACCTCGCTCAAACAACAAGGGCGACTCATCAAGCCGCCCCAAACAACCTTCGCCGGGTGGATATTCCCCCTCTCCACAACGTGGAGAGGGGGGCAGGGAGTGAGGCTACGGCGTCCACTGCGGGTCGAGATCGTCGCCGTCCAGACTGGTGAGCCGCTTCGGGCTGCTGCCGTTGGCGCTCATGGTGTAGACCTCGGCGTTGCCATCGCGCTTGGCGCTGAACAGGATCAACGTCCCATCCGGCGACCACTGCGGCGAGAGGTCAGCGGAGTCGTTGTCGGTCAGGCGCCTGGGGTTATCGCCATTGGACTCCATCACATAGATTTCGGGGTTGCCATCGCGCTCGGACACAAACACAATCTGCGCTCCATCCGGCGAGAACTGCGGCTCGTAGTCCCCAAGGTCTGCATCTGTCAGCGCCGCCTGACTGCCGCCATCGACATTCATGATGAAGATGTCGAGGCTTCCCTGACGCGCTGAGTCAAAGATGATCTTGCTGCCATCCGGCGAAAACGACGGGTGCAAATCATTCCCGCTCGACGATGTCAGCCGGGTCTGGCTAGAGCCATCGGCGTTCATAATGTAAATTTCGGCGTCATTGTTGTCGCGCTTGGAGACAAACACGATCTGCTTGCCATCCGGCGACCATGACGGGAAGAAGTCGTCGGCGTTTTCGGCGGCGCTCAAAATCTGCGCGCCCGAACCGTCGGCGTTGATCACCACAATCTGCCGCTTGCCGCCCACCGGCAGGCTGGTGTAAGCGATCTTCGTGCCGTCCGGCGACCACGCTGGCTCGCTGTTGTTGTTTTCGTCGTCCACCAACTGCTTGACCGAGGCGCCGCTGGCGGTCATGGTGAACAGGCTGAATCCGCCCCCGGCCTTGCCGGCGAACAGGATGCTCCCGCCGCTGCCGCCCATCGGGGTCGGCTCGCCGCCCGGGGCGGCTTCGGTGGCATCGGCGCCGGGCAACGGCCCGCCCAGCGCGCTCGCCGCCACCGCGATAATCCCGCCGACCACCACCAGCGCCGCTACCCCCGCGCCAGCGATGGCCCAAAGGGGCACCGACATGCCGCCCACAGAGATAGAGCCTGTGGATGGCTCGGTGTCTTTGCCGGTCGCCGGACGGGCCACGCCGGGGATCGTGCCAGGGTCCACCGCCGGGCGCTCGCCTGTTTTGCGGGTCGCTCCCAGAGGGCCGGTCCCCGCCGCCACAAACGATCCGCTCTCTACCAGCGCTTTCATGTCGCCGCCGGTCACTTTGAGCAGCTCGGTCACAAACTCCCCGGCAGTTTTGAAACGCTCGTTGCGGTCTTTAGCCAGCGCCTTCTCAATGATGTCTGACACTTGTTCGGGCACGTCCGGCTTCACGTCCCGCAGGCGCGGCACCGGCTCGGTGACG
>Ga0210377_10003963_pt1 | contig 12582 bp, 12 predicted proteins | sample PLM4_65_b1redo_FD_155480 | JGI IMG/M metagenome (GOLD analysis project Ga0210377, IMG submission 155480) | Groundwater sediment microbial communities from an aquifer in East River, Colorado, USA - PLM4_65_b1 redo | ecosystem: Environmental > Terrestrial > Soil > Riparian zone | place: USA: East... | reverse complement strand
TGGAGGTCAAAGTGAGTTGGTTTGATCCTGAAGATGATCCGTTTTTGAGTTTCGCGATACTTCCAGGGCTTGCTGTCGTATCTAATTGAAAGTTTGTTGATGTGCTCATCTGCGCCTTCTGTTGTGTAACTTACAACTTCGCCGCGAATGCCAAGATAACGATAGGTATCGTTGGGATCCTGAATGGTCATTGCCACATTCGGACGTGCCTTCATATTCTTATCCTTCACGCGTCCTTCGTTGGTGTTGATAAGGATATATTCGCCATCCGTGTCGAACCAGACAGGCGTGACCTGTGGCGAACTGTCGGGCATGGTGGTTGCAAGAAAAAGCAGGGCTTTGGAGTCTTCCGCCAATAGATCGAGAAATTCTTTTGGGAAGGTCATGAATTTGCCAGTGGGTTTGGAATGAAAAGCGTGTGCATTTCGTTGTTGAATTGTTGGATGATCTGAACATCCTCTTGTGTACATCCGATTAGCAGTTTGATCTCTGCGTCGCGTTTGATGTTATCAAATGTACATAAGATTCCTGTTAGTGTTTTTGACTCGAGTGAACCGAACCACACGTCTATCCCGTCGCCATCGCCTGCCGTAGTTCCTTCAAGATAACCATAATCGAGTGGATAGATCAGTTTGGGGTAGCGCGGGTGTGGTTTTCCTTTTGGGCGGTCGATCATGATCGGGTTGGTTGCCGCCAATTTTGTCATTTCATGCCAAAAATTGTTGTCTCGTTCGGTCATCGGAAGAGATCCTGTTCCTTCGGTCTCAATAATTCATTCAAATTTGCCTCGCGGAGTTCGTAAGGAAAACCGCGCACATGCACAACCGGTGTTCCCTCCGCGGCCTGCCCCATCACAAGCGACGCAGCTGCGGCGAGTTCATCCGCCACGCCGACCTGAGTGACTTGCAACGTAAACCCGAACAGGTCGGGCTTGCCGCGCAAATCCACAAGGCCGGGTAAGCCAGCGATGCCGATCGCAACACCAACCGTTCCATTACGCCATGCGCGACCATGTGAATCGATGATCAGGATGCCAACCCGTTTCCCTGTTTTGGATTGGATCCCGTCCCGCATCTTTTCTGCTGAACGATCTGGTTCTGCTGGGAGGAGCAGAACCCACTCTTCGACGGAATCCCCCGTCCCTGCGACGTTGGAATGATCGATGCCCGCGTTGGCGCAGACAAAGCCGAGTTTATGTTCCACGATGATCGCACCGACGCGGGTACGCAAGACTTCCCGGCTTTCCTGCAACATCAGCTCAACGACGCGCGGATCTTTCTCGGCCTGGTGGGCGAGTTCGATTGCGCGCGGTGATGGTGTTATTGTCGCCAGGTTGACCGCGCGTCCCTCCGCTTTACTGACGATCTTTTGAGCAAGGACAAGAATATCGTTATCCTGAGGCTGGAGATTCGATTCCTGCATTGAGCGGATAATAATATCCGCCAAGCTGTCGTCTCGGCGGATAAGAGGAATATTGACCAGTGGTGTTAGTATGAGAGCGGACACGTTATTCTTTGTGATGCGCGCCTGTGATCTTGATCCCGGCGTGCGTTGAACCGTATTGTTTGTTGATGTGGATGAGCACGCTCGCCAGCCCTTCAACGACAACGGAGTTTTCGATGGGACCCGCGTCCCAGCCTGTCAGCCCGGCGGCCTCGACAAGCGTGAGGGCTTCGGCGCGGGCATCCTTGCTTGTGCCTGTAACCAGCACATCGCAATCAATATCGTCTTCACTCAGCAAGTGTTCGTGAGAAATATTCTGGAATGCAGCGACAACTTCCACGCCTTCACCGGCGATTTCCCTGGCTTCCTGCGCGGCGGAGCCTGCGGCTGGCATCTGCACCTTCGTCACTTTCGGCGGTACAAGCGGGACAGTGACATCGATCAGCAATTTGCCTTTGAGCACATCCTTCACGTTTTGAAGTGTTTCGCGGTGAGCAGAATATGGTACTGTCACAACAACGATGTTTGCCTGTTCCACCGCTTCGCGATTGCTCATCCCCACAATGGAAGTTGAGCCCTCCAACAATTCCATGATCTCCGAAGAGGCGGTTACAGCCCTTTCGGAAGAGCGCGAACCGATCAATACTCGGTAACCTGCTCTTGCCCAGCGATAGGCGAGACCCTTGCCTTCCTTGCCTGTCCCACCGAGTACAGCGATGGTCACCATCAACGATTTCTTATCCATGCATTCTCCTCTACAAAACCTTTGCAACTTCCTTTTGATATCTCTCCCAGGCTTTCGTCTCAATTTCGCGGGCTTTAGCTGGGATTTCTTTTTCATCCAGTGTCAGCAATTCACGATCTTTCATCAACACCCCGCCGCTGACGATGATGAACGTGACCACGCGTTACGGAACCCCAAAGATAATATGCCATGGCAGGTTTCTCGCGGTCAATGGTGTATTGGGGTGATAGTTCACGAAAATGAAGTCTGCGAACGCGCCTCGGACGAATTGCCCGATTTGTGATAAGCATTTCAGCCTACCCCGAATTGGTTGGGATGAGGTAATTTGAATCCATTGGCCCCGATTTCTTCAACGGCATAGAACGCCGCTTCCCGGACTTCAGGATCTTCGCCATACATGGCATTATAGAGCGCGCCGATAATTCCTTCGTTTGCCGCGCGTTTGAGGTAGGGTAAGGCAGCAAGTCGCTGTTCTGTATCGCCTGTTTTGAATGCAGTGAGGAGTATATCGGTTGCTTGACCGCCGCGCGGAATGCCGACCCCTTGTTTGCCGGCGAATTCGATCAACCATGGGGATTCGGATGGGACGGGGAGTTTGCGCGGCACATGCGGATCAATGATCGCCATTTGTTCAAGGTATTGTGAGGCAAGGTTGCGGACAGCCCACTGGTCATCTTCGACCTGCATTTTCTGGAGAATTTCAACAGCCCAGGGTTGTTCAACGCGTGCGAGTCCATGCACGACCGCGCGCCTTAACATGATATCTGCAAGTGTGGCGCCCTCCTTGAGCATGGCGTAGCCCTCTGCGGGATCGTTTGCCATGGCTTCTGCGGCGGCACGCCTGAGTTCTTCATCACCCTGGAGGAGGGCGCGCGCGACACCTTCGAGCGATTTTTCCGTGCTGATCGCCACCAGCGCGAGACAAGCTGCCCGGCGCGCGGCACTGACAGGCGCCTGCAGGATCTCCTCAAGCGCTTCAATCGCCTTGACATCCCTCATCGCGCCACTGCCCAATGCGGCAAGCGGGATCAAGTCGAAGGATCTTGAGCTCAGGAATTGACGGAAGAGTGTCGCTGCACCTGGGTCACCGCTTGTGACGAATGCCGCCATGGCCTGCCCGCGCAGAGCAAGAGGCTGGCCCTCCGCCTGTAATATGGTCAATAAACTGGCAAAGACCTTGCCGCGCCATGCGGCCTCTTTCGGCGCGTCTCTCAACCAGCGTGCCACCGCAAACATGTGAGTATGAAGTGGCAGATCGGATTCTTTCAACAAGATGTCTGCAACAGCGGAGGCATCTCCGCGTGCAGCAAGATAATGCAGGGCCAACGTTTTACCATCCCATTCCGGTTGAGTCAGCAAGGTTTTGTCTGCATCGTTATCGCCAATCGCCTGACCGGCAAGGTAACCATTCAACACGGGGTGCAGAAACCGCATCTTATTATTGGGATGCGAAAGGAGCAGACCACTGTCAACCATCTTGCTTAGCAGGCCATAAGTGGGAATGGCTTCACCTGCCTTCGATTTCTTGATCCTTATCTTCTGTGAATCGGTGAGAGGTACCTGCTTTCCGTCCGATGGCTCTGTGACCGTCTCCGCGCTTTCAATGGGTTTATCTTCCACGATGTCATATTGCTTTACCCAGGCACGTGCCTTGCGCGGATCGAAGATCGGCTGTGCGGTGAGAATTACTTGCATCGCCAGCAATTCCAGAGCCGCCACCGGTGTTCCGCTCGGGGCGACACGGCGTAAATGGGTGGCGATCGTGTCCAGCACGCGCGGCCCCAAACTGTCACCGGCGTACGCGCCCCAGACTTTTAGAGTCAGCTCAAAGGGAGTCAGACCGTTATTGTCTATTCCCAGCCAGGTGTTGAGTAGGATTGGGTCCACTCGTTCCGGTCCTGTTTGCGCCCAGGCTTCCAGCGCGACAGTTTGCGACCACATCTCACCCCATTGTTGAATGAAACGTGAATTTCTTTTTGAGTCCCAGCTTATCAAAGCAAGCGGATTGAACCCGATGCTGACGAGTCCATTAAGTTGATCCACACAACCAGTGGTGACGATCTTTATTTTTGGATAGGTTTGTATCAGTGCCTTGAACCATTCGACCACATCCCGTTGTCCTTGCGGATCAAGTTCATCAAAGCCGTCGATCAGCAACAGGGCCTGTCCGTTTTTGAAGGTTTGTTGAATAAAGCCGGGAAGGCGTCCCAGATCGAACATGGGCGCGTGTTCACCTGCCGCGTTCGTGACAATATTGATCGGATCTCTTGACGGGTCTTGTGGGAGTTGCAGGTCAGCGACATGATAAAGATAGGGCACTGCATTCATTTCCGCGCTCGCTTCAAGCCGGACCCTGAGGTTGGCCGCCATGGATGCAAGGTGCGCGAGTGCGACAGTTTTTCCCATTCCCGCCCCTCCGATAATGACCACATGGGCCCCGCCCGAAACAGCCTCGGCAAGGCTTAATGTCGGCGCCTGGTAGACTGCAGCGAGTTCGGGCCAGGCAGGCATATACGGAAGCGTTTGTGAGATGACATCTTCCTGAATGCCGACCACGCCTGGTTCCACCCGCGCGGGCGGAGAGATCAGGCGCGGTTCCTGTAGAATTTCATCCAGTGAAAATAAGGGTGCGGCAAGGTGCATCCCCTGCGCGCGGCGTAAAGTGATACGGCGGTGATTATCCTCCAATCCACTTGTGCGGCGGACCTGAGCAGTTTCACGTTGCTCCTTCATATTTTCGCGTATCTGGCTGAATAAAGGACGCACTCGTCCAATCAGAATCCAGAAAGCTATTCCGGAAAGAAAACCGACTATGAAGGAAACCAAATTAAATTCGGTGTTAATTGGCATACAAGATCCGCCCGCATGTGGGGCAATTGAACAATTGACTCGTTGAACGCGCACTTTGCTGTTGCGACGGTGTCAATGTTGTGCCGCAGGCCGCACACGAGCTATCGCTGATCGTGGTAACTGCGATCCCGCGTCGTTGTTGCCTCAGCAGGTCATACACAGTCACCACCTGGCTTGCAAGATCGCTCATCACTGCTTTGCGTTCCGAGTCGAGTCGCTCAAGTTCTTTATGAAGCGATTCGCTTTCGCTGGTTAGATAGCGGTTCTGGATGCCCAGGTTCGCCCGAACATCTTCAAGCCCGGTTTTTGCCGAGAGCAATTCCTTTTCTGCGCTTTCGACTACGATCATTGCCTCAAGTTCGCGCTCTTCCAATGTCTGGAGATGGCGTTTGAGTGAAGCGACATCCTTTTGCAAATCCTGTAATTCTTTTGGGTTGTGAACGTGCCCGCCATAAAGGCTGGCCTCCGTTTGTTCGATCTTGATGCGTTGTTTTTCAAACTCTGCCTCTGCCTGTTTTAGTGTGCGCTCGGCGTCCTTGAGTTTCCTGTCAGATTCTGAGAAGCGTTCGGTCGAGGCCTTTAGTTCGACATCATTTTCAATCGTTTGCTGAATGACTTTCAGGCGTGCCTGAATCTGATCGATTTGGCTATCCACCTGTTGAAGACGATACAATCCCAGCGCCGCGCTCATGGTTTGATTATATACGAACTCTCTTATTGAGTGGGCAGGTTGTAGAAATTGTATACAGTTTGTGATAGTTGGGCAAAGAGGTTCGAAACCGGGTCCCAGACGGTTTGTACCGGGTGATAAGCATAGATTACCAAAACATAATTTCCGCCCGGTGTATAAACGATGGCTGAATCGCTGATATTTTTGATGACAAGCGAAGCCGGCTCACTGATCCAACCGTGCTTGTGCGCGACCTGAGTCCCCTCGGGAACACCCGCTTGGATCAGGACCCCGATCTTGTCCGCTGCTAAAAAGTTGATCATCTGCTGGCAGATCTGGCTGTTGATCTTATCGGGGAAGGCCGCGATCAACGCGCCTCCACCGGATGTGGCACATTGATAAATATCCGCAAGTAACATGCCGGCATCGGAGGGAGTGGTCTGGTTGAACGCGTCAGGGTCGGTGAATACATCGTCGCGCGTATTGGCGGGAGTATCGATCCGTTCCAATAAGGGACACGGAAATTCCGCACTGCAGAAGAAGCCTGCCAGGAAGGTGTTCTCCAGCCCGATCTTCTTCATATCTTCCGTCACGACGAGCGGGCCCCTGAACGAATCCAGCCTCTCCATCAACCTGTCTGCCGGCGGGTTCTCTGATTTGTGGATCATATCCAGGAGCAAATTGGTTGACGGTTCATCCAGCGCGGATGAACCGTACTTGATGAAGTACGAGACCATGATTGGGATTTTGACCGTGCTCGACGCCGTAAATGCCACATCCGGATTCACGGAAATGAGTTCCCCCTTATCCATGGCAAAGTGGATCTCCTGTCCATTTTGCAGATCGAGCAGGTAAAGACCCATGACGCCGTCAAAGTCTGCCACGGTGATGTTTTGCTGCAACAGGATCTCGAGATTTTGCATGGTGGGACGCGCCGCCGAACTACGCTGGTAAGAGAGCACGACCGTGCGATTGGTGGGGGAGCGCAGCGTGTCTTCGATCAAGCGGACAGCACGTTCGATATCCAATGCCCTGCCCGGGGTTCCCGGTGAAAAAGTGGTACTTCCCGGAACAGGTTGCGCGGGTATCGGTGGTTCATCGTAGCGCGGCGCGATCTCGTTTTGGAGATAGGCAATTAAACGGTCCTCTGCGATCTTGGAGCTTAACGGAACCTCAACGGGGCTTGGTTCACGATTCCAGATGTAGTTCCAAAATCCCCCCCAGAAAGAGCCGCCCGTCCGGGCCAGGTCGGCTGCGGCGATCATGCTGTCCAGATCCAATTCGAAGCCAACGACGGTAGGGTCAATGTGGATCACCGCATCGCCATATTGCACTTCGATGGGAGATGAGTAGACTTGAAGGACACGTTGCGATGCAATTTGAGGATTCACCCCACCCACACGCACACCTCCAATTGTCATTCCAGCGGGGTAGTTGTTTCGCTGGCGGCTGTAAGCAATAAGTGAGATAACAACCAAAACCAACGCGATCGATAAGATGGCGATGGAAATTCCCCGTAGGATGGGAATGGAACGACGATTCCTCACACGACCTCCGAAAACGTGACAAATATCGTTAAAAAGTATAACACACTCATTTTTCCGTTTGTGCTAGAATAAATTGACTGTTGGCATGGTCTGCAACATAAAAAATCTCTTCAAGGATGGGAACATGCTCCGCTCCTTTTTGATCTATCTCTCCAAAGCCACCTGGGCCCAGAAACTGGTAACGAGTTGGAGTTTTGCGTGGAAAGCGGCATCCCGGTTTGTCGCAGGGGAGCGTATCGAAGACGCTATTCGTGCAGTCCGGGAATTGAATGCAAAGTGCATCAATGTCACACTCGATCATTTGGGGGAACACACATCCACAGCCGATGAAGCCGAAAAAGCCACGGACGATATTCTCACAGTTTTAGACGAAATAGATAAGGCTGGGGTGAGAGCCAATGTCTCCATCAAATTAACCCAGATCGGCATGGGGCTTGATGAAGAGACCTGCCGCCAGAACCTGGTGCGTATTTTGGAGCTTGCCAAACAGCATAATAACTTTGTCCGTATCGATATTGAAGACACCCCCTATACGGATGTTACGATTTCGATCTATCACGCAATGCTGGAGCGCGGTTTCACCACGCGACAGGTCGGCATGGCTACGCAGTCATATCTTTATCGGGCTGAAGCTGATACGCGCAGCCTGCTCGAAATCGGAACGCGCTTCCGTTTGGTCAAGGGTGCATATAAGGAACCGGCTGATAAAGCTTATCCGAAGAAAGCGGACACCGATGCGAACTACGATTTGCTGACCAAGATCATGATCGATGCAGCCCTCAAGTTCGAATCAAATCAGCTCAGTGAAGATGGACGTATTCCTCCAATCCCAGCCATCGCTTCACACGACGAAAAACGGATTGCATTTGCGAAGCAATATGCTGAGAAGGTCGGCTTGCCGAAAGAGGCCATCGAATTCCAAATGCTGTATGGTATTCGTCGTGACCTTCAAGAGCAACTGGTGAAGGAAGGGTATCCTGTGCGTGTGTATGTTCCCTTCGGCACACACTGGTATCCGTACTTCATGAGGCGTCTCGCGGAGCGTCCCGCGAACATCTGGTTCTTTGTTTCCAACTTCTTTAGGAAGTAGATAAGTACACAGGTGAACATGTAGACAGGTAGGCACGTGTGTACGTGTTTACCTGTCTACTTTTTCCGTTTACAATTCCCCCATGTCCCCTCTAGCCCTCGTCACCGGCGCGGCACATCGACTTGGAAAATCCTTCGCTTTGACCCTCGCGCGGCATGGATACGATATCGTCCTCCATTATCATCAATCGTTGGACGCGGCGCTTCAAACGAAGGCGGAAATTGAATCCGTTGGAAGACGCGTTTTCCTCGCCCAGGCAGACCTCACAGACCCAGCACAAATCCAGTCTCTAATCTCCAATCTCAATACCCTCACCGTGCTTGTCAACTCTGCCGCGTTTATGCCAAGCGGAAACGTGGATGCGCTGTCCATCGAAAACTGGGACACGTCACTCGACCTGAATCTCCGCGCGCCATTTCTCCTTACCCAGGAAGCCTCCAAAAAAATGACTGATGGCGGGCTCATCGTCAACATCACGGATGTGGGCGCGCAGAAGGCATGGAGTCGCTTTCCGTCGTATACGGTCAGCAAAGCCGCGCTTGAATCACTGACAAGGATTCTCGCCCGCGCTCTCGCACCGAAGATCCGCGTCAATGCCATTGCACCGGGATTCGTCCTGCAATCGGACATTGTCCCTGCCGAAGAATGGGAAAGGCTGATCAAGCGGATTCCGCTCAAACGTCCCGCGCGAACCGAAGAGATTGCGTCCGCACTCGAATTTTTATTGAAGAACGAGTATATTACCGGTCAAACGATTGTCGTGGATGGGGGTTATTCATTGATATAACCCCCGCCGGTCAAGTAGGACGAAGCCCGCGTCGAAACCAGCACTTTACAGGAGAGACCCATGTCCGAACTCAATGACCTCGCAGAAAAACTCAAATCCGAAGGCGAAAAATTTTATTCCCTCTTCGCCGGTCTCACCGATGACCAATGGATTGCAGAAGTCTACACCGAAGGCGAAACTTGGACGATCCGCAACGTGCTCTCCCATTTCGTGACATCCGAGCGCGGACTCGTTAAACTCTTCGAGCAAATCCGGTTGGGCGGCGCGGGCGCGGCGGATGATTTTTCGATTGACCGTTACAATGCCGCCATGCAGGCGAGGAGCAAGGATCTGACTCCCGGCGAATTGCTTGAGCAATACAAGGAGGTGCGGGCGAATTCCATTGCGTGGACATTGTCTCTTTCGGAATTAGATCTGGAAAAACAGGGTCGCCACCCATTCCTCGGCATGACTTCCATCCGCGAGATGATCAAGATGTTATACCTGCACAACCAAATCCATTATCGTGATATGAAGAAATTAATTCATTAACCACGAAGGATCACAAAGTGTCACTAAGGTTTTTCTTTGTGTCCCTTCGTGACACTTTGTGGTGATAAGGTTTATCATGAATCTCCCTCCCTTTAAACTCGAACGATACCTTGCCAAATACGAATTCAACACCGAATACCTGCTCTGCTCGTCGGACTGTGAAGCTATGACTGTCGCGGATTTGCTTGCCATGGAACCTGGCGCCGCGGAGAAGTTTCAACAAACCTGGCTGGGGTACACCGAATCGCAGGGAAGCCCTGCACTCCGCAAAGAGATTTGCAAGCTCTACGAAACGATCCAGCCCGAAGATATTCTGGTCCATACAGGAGCAGAGGAAGCGATCTTCCTCTTCATGCACGCCGCGGTGAAAAAAGGTGACCACATCATCGTTCATTCCCCATGCTACCAATCACTGGCTGAGGTGGCGAAAAGCATTGGCTGTGACGTCAGTCCGTGGCGGGCGCGCGAAGAAAACAACTGGGCGCTCGATTTGGACGAACTCCGTCACCTCATGCGGACGAATACCAAAGGGATCGTCATCAACACGCCACACAATCCAACCGGCTATTTGATGTCCCGCGCGGATTTCGATGCCGTGAATAAATTTGCTCGGGAGAAAAATCTGTTCCTGTTCTCCGATGAAGTTTATCGCGAATCCGAATATGACCCTGCGACTCGTCTCCCCGCCGCAAGCGACCTGGGCGAGCATGCTGTGTCATTGGGTGTCACATCCAAAACATATGGACTGGCTGGCTTGCGCATCGGGTGGATCGCTACCAATAACAAAAAGATTTACCAGAGCATGGCATCTCTCAAAGACTACACTACGATCTGCAACTCCGCGCCGAGTGAATTTCTTGCCGAAGTCGCCATGCGGAATCGACAGAAACTAGCCGAGCGCAATCTTGGTATCATCAAGCAAAATCTCGCCGTTGTCGAAGAACTATTCGCTCGTCACTCGTCACTATTTGCCTGGGTTCGTCCCACCGCAGGCTCGATGGGATTCCCGAAACTGCTCGAGGGTGATGCTGAAAATTTTTGCGATGACCTTGTCAGGAAGGCAGGTGTCCTGCTCCTGCCTGGCTCGATGTACGATGATTCACGGAATCACTTTCGCCTGGGACTTGGCCGGAAGAATCTTCCGCAAGCAGTTGAGAGATTGGAAAAATATCTGAGTAAAGAATATCAATGACAAGAACAATATAAATTATGGAAAAAACCAATCTGTTCAAGTCAGTTGCCGAGAACTTCAAACAAAGCAGGAAGGGATTGTTTCGTCTGTGGTTGGTTCTTGTTGGAATTCTTTTAATTAGCCTAATGTTAGGTTTTGCAATATTTTTGATTGTCTTCGGTGTTCAAATTGCTATGAGAAGAATAATTATTTATTGGCCACCTGCTCGAAGATGGTTCGTCAAAACTTTTGATTTAAAAACAAATGAATATGATTCGTCTAAAGTTTCGCCAGCCTATAAATTGTTTGTAAATATATTTCATTCAGTTATAGCGTTGGTCTTTATAGCTATGGGATTTTATGTTGTCAAGTTAGGAGTTGACACCCTGATACGTGATGGTTTTCTGGGACAAAACTTTATCTATTTGATATTTTTTCGATAACGATCGCTCAAAACTACTCAGCTGATAGAATTGTATAAAATATCTTTCAACCATCATCAATCGTAAATCGTCACTCAGAAATCTAAAATTGATAACCATCCTCCGCCTCTCCCGTCCTCTCCATCTCCTGCTCGCCGCGCTGACGTATTCCCTCGGCGCGAGTATTGCCGATTACCTCGGCAATCCTTTCCGCGCAGATTCCTTTTGGCTGGGTCTTGTTGGCGTTATCCTTGCGCAGGTGAGTATGAGCCTATTGTCTGAAGTATTCCGTCCCGAAAACGAACCAATCCTTGAAAATGAAACGCTCAAAGACAGGCTTGCGCTTCGTAACAACGCACTTTACATATCCATCGCCTCTCTTACGGCCATCGCATTCATTGCCTATGCCCTCTACAACAATAATAATCTTCCTCTTTCATCCTTCTTCTTTCTTCTGCTATCCATCCTCATCATACTTACCTACTCCATTCCTCCATTTCGCTTCATCAATCGTGGGTTCGGTGAATTCCTGCTCGCTGCGCATTTGGCGTATGTGTTTCCGTCCATTGCCTATATCCTGCAAGCTGGCGAGACCCATCGTTTCCTCATACTTACGATCCCTCTTACATTCCTTGCCTTTGCGTATTTTATCGTGATGAACTTCCCGTCCTTTGCCTCCGATACCAAATACATCCGTATGACCTTCCTCACGCGCCTTGGTTGGGAACGTGTCGTTCCTCTGCATCATATTTTTGTTTTGTTCACTTACATTTTTTTTGCGTTGGCGCCCATATTCGGACTCTCACTTTCCCTGATCTGGCCAGCCTTTCTGACCCTCCCTTTCGCCTTCTTCCAGATCGTTCAACTCCGGAACATTTCCCTTGGTGCACCGGCCAATTGGACTCTCCTCACCGCCACTGCCCTTGCTGTTCTCGTCCTCACCACCTACTTTCTAACTCTGACTTTCTGGCTTCGCTAGTTTGATACGTATCTACTTGTAAACTTGTGTACTTTCACTATGCCTGAGTTCCTAACCCTCCTCCCTCCAGATGAAGCCCGCGCCCTTTTGCTCTCGCATCTGCTTCGCGACAAACCGGTCATTGACTCTGAATCGATCGACGTTTCTGCCTCTTTGGGTCGCGTCCTTGCGGAAGACATCGTCGCGCCGCATCCATTACCAGACTTTCAACGCACCACCGTGGACGGTTATGCCGTCCGCGCAGGTGACACGCATGGCGCGAGCGATTCCCTTCCCGCGTACTTGACTCTCATCGGCGAAGTTCCAATGGGTGACGCGCCCGGGTTTGAGATCGGACCAGGTCAATG
>Ga0210377_10003962_pt1 | contig 12584 bp, 10 predicted proteins | sample PLM4_65_b1redo_FD_155480 | JGI IMG/M metagenome (GOLD analysis project Ga0210377, IMG submission 155480) | Groundwater sediment microbial communities from an aquifer in East River, Colorado, USA - PLM4_65_b1 redo | ecosystem: Environmental > Terrestrial > Soil > Riparian zone | place: USA: East... | reverse complement strand
CCTGTTTACAGATGGCGATACCCTTACCCCTCCGATAGAAGGCCCGAGGGCAATGTTGTCAACTACTACAATGGCTGTAATGCCTGTTTTTGCTGAATGCAGCTCCAGTACTTTTGCGGGTCCGAGCTCATCATATGGTATTTCACACATAACCGCACCTTATCGTATTGGTTCATGAAAAAGACTCTAATCAGACTATTTATGTTCTTTTTCATCATAACAGAAATAATTATCTTTAAAAACATATAGGTCCTAATAATCTGAGTTTGATTTTTGTGATCAACATGTTGTGTTGCATTGAACTTCAGGCACAACATATGGAAAGAAATAAAAATTATTAAAAAAAATTAATTTTTTTATTGACATAAAAAATATTCTCGTATAAATTTAGTGGTAAATAGTGGTAGAAAGTGGAGGGATATGCCAGCCTTCTCTGGAAAATATTATTACACCATAGACCCAAAGGGTAGAGTCATCATACCGTCTCCTTTCAGGGAAATCATTTCAGCAAATTATAACACGAAACTCTACATAACCAATGATGTCTTTGATAAATGTCTCCATGTCTATCCCCAGGAGGAATGGAGCAGGCTGGAAGAAAAGGTCCGGCCTCTCCCGAAGAGTCAGGATGAAGTAAAGTTTTTCATGAGAAGGGTCATCGCCTCTGCCCAGGAAGTCGAGTTGGACAAACAGGGAAGAATACTGATTCCTGCAGCCCACAGGGAGGATGCAGGGTTGAACACGGATATTGTGATTGTCGGCCAGATAGACAAGATCGAGTTGTGGGACAGAAAAGAATGGGATGTTGTCAATGACCCTTCAAGGCTGGACAAAAAAGTGGTGGCAGAAAAGCTTGCCGCATATGGACTGTAAATGAATATAGAGCATCTCCCGGTGATGGGCAGGGAGATGCTTGAGATTATCAGCCCTGTTGAGGGCGGCATATATGTGGACGCAACAGTAGGACTGGGGGGACATTCTGAAATGCTTTTAGGGAAGATCGGACAGACTGGAAAAGTTGTTGGCATAGACAGGGACGATAATGCTCTTGCCAGGACAGCGGAAAGATTGGTTGACAGCAGATTGATACTGAAAAAAGGCAGCTTTTCCGATATGGAGACGATTCTGCATTCCCAGGGGATCGATGTTGCAGACGGCGTTCTCCTTGATCTGGGTGTCTCTATGATGCAGCTGAAAGACCTTGACAGGGGGTTTAGCTTCAATTCAAAAGAAAGACTTGATATGAGGATGGACAGTTCCCAGGAGCTCTCTGCGTGGGATGTAGTCAACGGATATTCAGAAAGAGAACTTGTAAGGATATTGAAGGAATACGGAGAAGAGTACAGGGCTGTGAAAATAGTCCGTTCGATTATCCATGACAGGAACAAAAAGAGTATTGATACCTGCACAGAACTTGCGGAGATAATATCCAGGGCAATAGGGAGAACAGGCAAGGTGCACCCTGCGACAAAAACTTTTCAGGCCTTGAGGATAGAAGTCAACAAAGAGCTGGATGAGTTGAAGAAAGGCCTGGACGCATCGCTGAGAATCCTGAGAATAGGAGGCAGGCTTTGTGTTATTTCATACCATTCACTGGAAGACAGGGTGGTAAAACATTTTATAAAGGAAAGAGCTAAGGCGGATATAGTTAAACAGCTTCTGAAGAAGCCTTTGGCCCCGGCTATTGATGAAATACGTGCTAACCCGTCTTCCAGGAGCGCGAAGCTCAGAGGAGCGGAAAAACTATGATGCGCAGGCCTTATAATGATTTTTTATTTTTCATGTATAAGCCGCTCTGCATTGTCCTTCTGCTTTTTGGACTATTCGGCATGGTCTGGCTCAGATCCGGCGTTGTTTCCATTTCCTATGATCTCCGCAATCTCGAAGAAAAGAAGATGGAAGCACTGAAGGACATGAAGATGCTGCTCGCCGACAGATCAAAGGTCATTTCCCTGGCGAACATAGGCACATCGCTGCAGAGGCAGGATAACGGAGATTATAAGCGTGTCAGCAGTGGTTATGTATTCCCTGACAGGGTGAAGGTTATACATGTAAAGAAGAGTACAGGGCCTGAAACTTACAAAGCTTCTCTTGAAATAAAAAAGTAAAAAATAGGAAGTAAAGAGCCGGGGGGCTTAGTTAACTGTTTACTTCTTATATCCCAAAATATGGACAAGGTGAAATGATGTGAACAGGAAAAGAATTGTTATCCTGAATACGGTCATAGTCTTCGGATTTTTTGCAATATTCTTCCGTCTGACTGATCTGATGGTATTCAACCATAAAATATACTCTGAGCGCGCTAAATCCCAGCATGTCAAGGCAGAAGACATTCAGGTCAGAAGGGGCAACATCTATGACCGCAAAGGCAGGGCTTTTGCCGTTAATCTTGAACTCGAATCTCTGTATTGCGACCCTGAAGAAGTAGTTGTCGACAAAGACAGATTAAAGACGCTTTCCGGAATCCTTGGCATGGATGCAAAGGGTATTGAGGCGAAATTAATTCAGGGCAAGAGATTTACATGGATAAACAGAAAACTTACGCCTGATGCGGCCGTAGAGATAAGAAAACTGAATATAAAGGGAATAGGGTTTGTTCCGGAGGCAAAGCGGTATTACCCGAAAGGGGAACTTGCTTCACATGTGATCGGAATGGTCGGGCGTGAGAATCAGCCGCTTGAAGGTTTGGAACTGAAATATGATAAGTATCTGCGCACAGCCGGAGGCAAGGTGTATTTCGCAAGGGATGCGAGTGGGAAACAACTTTCATCCGGGGTGGTGGATATGGAGGCTAAGGGGAATAATCTCCTTCTTACGATTGACGAAGGGCTCCAGTATATTGTCGAAACAGAACTTGACAAGGCAATGGCGCAGTGGAAGTCAGTTGCCGCATCTGCGATCATGCTGGACCCTTTGACAGGTGAAATACTGGCGCTTGCCAACAGACCGGCCTATGATCTTAACGATGCCGGCAGCACAAACAAAAATGCGATCAGAAACAGGGTCATCACTGATATTTATGAACCCGGCTCTACATTCAAAGTCATTGTCGGCACCGCTGCCCTGGAAGAGAAGCTGTATAAACTGGATTCGACTTTTGACTGCAGCAGGGGCTCTATTGAAGTGGGAGGAAAAACCATCCACGATGCGCACAGGCACGGATTACTTACCTTCAGAGAGGTGATACAGAAATCTTCGAATGTCGGGTCGATCATGATCGGCATGAAACTCGGCAAGGAACAGGTTTACCGGTATGCGAAACTTTACGGGTTTGGCGACCAGACAGGCATTGATATGCCCGGTGAGGTGTCAGGATGGATAAGAAAACCTGACAAATGGTCAGCAACTTCCATCGGAGCGATCGCGATAGGACAGGAAGTGGCTGTTACGCCTCTCCAGATTTTGCGGGCCTATTCTGTTATAGCAAACGGAGGTTATCTTGTGCAGCCGCATCTTGTTTCGGAGATCAGGACTCCTGAGGGACAGACGATATTCTCTTTTAAAGGTGTAACAAAGAGGGTTCTGTCTGAAAAGACCGCAACAATATTCAAAGACATTCTTAAAACAGTTGTTGAAGAGGGCGGCACTGCCACAGAGGCTGCGGTCAAGGGAAATCAGGTTGCCGGGAAAACAGGAACAGCGCAGTTGATAGACCACAGTACAGGCAGGTACTCCAAAAGCAGATTTGTCAGTTCGTTCGTCGGGTTTGTTCCAGCGGACAACCCGAAACTCGCGATGATCGTTGTCATATATGAACCGAAGGGGCAGATATACGGCGGTGTCGTGGCCGGCCCTATTTTCAGGAACATCGCCAATCAGGCCTTGTCGTATATGAATGTGCCGATGGATGAAAATTACAAAAAGGACCTGTTGCTGGTGTCGCAATGATTCTGGAAAAAATTATGAAAGGGATAGAAACACTGGATATATCAGGCGATACAGGGATAGATATTGCCGGACTCTCGTATGATTCGAGAAAGGTGGACAAAGGGCATCTTTTCTTCGCACTGCCGGGCGAGCATGCGGATGGGCATAGCTTCATAGGGAAGGCTGTAGAGAGGGGGGCTGCTGCGATTGCTTACGAAAGGCCGGGACTTTATCTCAGCGGCAAAACTGGACCGGCGTTGACCCTGATACACGTAAAAGACAGCAGAAAGGCGATTGCCTTTGCCTCGAACAATTTTTTCCAGCGGCCTTCAGAGTCTTTGCAGGTGATAGGCATAACAGGGACAAACGGGAAGACCACAACAACCTATCTGCTGAAGGCTATTCTTGAGGAATGGGGACAAAAGGTGGGTCTCATCGGTACAATACAATACATGATAAAAGAAGCGGTCTATGATGCTATTCATACGACCCCTGAGGCCCTTGAGTTTCAGGCCCTCCTGCATGAGATGCTGGCAGCGGACTGTGGTTATGTTGTCACAGAGGTATCTTCACACGCCCTTGCGCAAAAAAGGGTTGACGGGACGGTTTTTAAGGGAGCGGTATTTACTAATCTGACGAGAGATCATCTGGATTTTCATAAGACCATGGAAGACTATTTTACAGCCAAAACAAGGCTGTTCACTGAACTCCTTGACAGCAGCGCAGCAGCTGTCATCAATTATGATGATCCATGGGGAAGAAAACTCGCTGCCCTGCTCAAGGGAGAGAGGGGGGAGGTATGTACCTATGGCATCGGGCCTGGCCCGGACCTTATCGCAGCTGATATCCATGACTCATTCAGAGGGCTGAGGTTCAGTGTGATGTTTCACGGAAGGACATATGACGTCGTCTCATCCCTGATGGGACAGCCCAATGTATACAATATACTATCCGCTGCAGGTGCTTCGATCTCTCTGGGGGTGCCATGGGAAGTGATTCTCGAAGGAATCAGGAAGGCTGAGCCTGCAACAGGGAGATTTGAGAAGATCGACGCTGGTCAGGAATTTCTGGCTGTTGTGGATTTTGCTCATACCCAGGATGCCCTTGAAAGGCTTATCCATACAGCGCGCGGCCTCAGCAGGGGCAGGATCATCACGGTCTTCGGCTGCGGCGGCGACAGAGACAGGGGGAAAAGACCTGTGATGGGCGCCCTTGCAACTAAACTGAGCGACCTGGTGATCATCACATCCGATAATCCGAGGTCAGAGAAACCCGAAGAAATAATCAAAGAGATCGAGGCAGGCGCTGTAAGAAAAAACTATCTTGTGGAGCCGGACAGAAAAGAAGCCATAAAAAGGGCTGTGTTGATGGCGGGGGGAGATGATATTGTCCTGATAGCAGGGAAAGGACATGAGACGTATCAGGAAATAGGTGAGAAGAGATATGCATTCAGTGACAGGGAGGTTTTGGAAGAGGCGATAAAACAGCTTACTAAAAATAAGTGAGTTGTTTTTGCATCAACACCAGAAGAGATGATGGGGCCATTGAAACTTGAAGATATAGTGCAGGCGACCGGGGGCAAGGTGCTCTTAGGAACAGCGGAGAAATTCCAGGGTATTTCTATTGATTCGAGAAGTATCCGCGAGGGAGAGCTCTTTGTTGCCCTGAAGGGTGATCATTTCGACGGCCATGATTTTATCAATTCTGCGCTGATAAGCGGGTCTGGCGCCCTTGTCCAGTCTTCTCCTGCAGAACTTCCCGGTAACAAAACAGTAATACTTGTGCAAAATACCCTTGCTGCGCTCCAGGCCCTGGCACGTTATCTCAGGTCAAAAATGGCGCTGCCGGTTATCGGTGTGACCGGAACAAACGGCAAGACAACCACAAAGGAGCTTGTTTCCTCTATCTTCGGACAGCATCATAAGGTGCTTAAGACAACAGGGAACCTGAACAATCATATAGGACTGCCCTTATGCATCGCCAGAATGGAGGGCGATGAGGATATCATGGTGCTTGAGATGGGGTCTAACGGGAAGGGAGATATCAAAGAGCTTTGCGAAATAGCACTCCCGGATTTTTCGGTTATAACAAATGTGGGGCCTGCGCATCTTGAGGGATTTGGCAGTCTTGAGGCTGTCAGGGATACTGATCTGGAGATACTCGCCTATGCCAAAGTCGCATCAGTAAACGCGGATGACGCTTTCCTTCTTGAAGGTACAAAAAATTATAATGGCAGGCTGATTACCTATGGCATGAAAAAAACTGCTGATGTCTATGCAAAGGACATTATGCTTGGGACGAGGGGAGCCGGGTTTAAACTCTGCTTTTCGGGTAAAAGGAGGGTAGCCGTTAATCTTCAGTTATCCGGGTTATTCAATATATACAATGCCCTTGCCGCCGCCTCTGCAGCAGATGCGCTTGGTATTGGATTAGAGGATATAAAAAACGGTCTCGAGTCTTTCGGCGGGGTGCCGATGAGACTGGAGATAATGGAGATGCTCGGGGCCCTTGTGATAAGCGATGTCTATAATGCCAACCCTGCTTCCATGGAGGAGGCCCTGAAAGAACTCGTCAGATTGAAAAGGAAAAGGACGATAGCTGTGCTTGGCGATATGCTCGAACTCGGCGGTTATGCTCAAGAGGCGCATAAGAAACTGGTCAGGCTGGCTTCTGCTCTGAAGATAGAAGTCCTCGTAGCGGTAGGGCCTGAGATGGGCAGGGCAGCAGAGGAATTTAAAGGGACCTGTTACAAGTCAGAAAATTCAGACAGCGCACGGTCCATCTTATTAAGCATATGTCGTGAGGGAGATGCGATTCTCATAAAAGGTTCAAGGGGCATGCGTATGGAAAGAGTACTCCCGAAAGAGGATTCCGCAGGCATTGGAGAGGGGAAGAATGCTCTATAGGATTTTATACGGTCTGCACGAGGTCTTTTCGCCGATGAATGTTTTCAGGTATATAACATTCAGGGCAGCCCTGGCAGTTATCTCCGCAATGCTGCTGTCGCTTTTCATCGGCCCGAGGATCATAAACTGGCTCAAGAAGATAAGCATTACCCAGCAGATACGCGATGACGGACCTAAGACCCATCTCAAGAAAACAGGGACCCCGACAATGGGCGGCATAATGGTAATCGTCTGCATCCTTCTGTCAATGCTTATGTGGGGCGACCTGGAGAACACATATATCTGGATAATGATCCTGTCCCTCGTCGGCTATGGCGGCATAGGCCTTCTTGATGATTACCTTAAGGTGATCAGGAAAAATCCGAAGGGGCTTCGCGCCTGGTACAAATTCGGAGCACAGATACTGCTGGCGCTCATAATAGGCGTCGTACTTTATGTAAACCCCAATGACCCTTTCAGGTCAGTCCTCAGCGTGCCGTTTTTCAAACGATGGCTTCTGGAACTCGGCTGGTTCTATATACCTTTTTCAGCCCTTGTCATTGTCGGCTCATCGAATGCCGTTAATCTGACCGATGGCATTGACGGACTTGCCATTGGGCTTGTAGGTGTTGCTTCTCTGGCAAACATGATACTGGTTTATATTTCCGGGAACGCAAAATTCGCCCAGTACCTCCAGGTCCTCTATCTGCAGGGCACAGGGGAACTTACAGTATTTTGTGGAGCGATGCTCGGGGCTTCCCTGGGATTCCTCTGGTTTAACTCATATCCTGCTGAAGTCTTCATGGGAGATGTAGGATCGTTGAGTCTCGGTGGAGCGCTCGGGACTTTGGCTATCATAACAAAGCACGAGATCGTGCTTGCGATAGTAGGGGGCATCTTTGTTATCGAGACCTTCTCTGTAGTCTTCCAGGTAGCTTCCTTCAAGCTGACCGGGAAGAGGATATTCAAAATGGCGCCTATACACCATCACTTTGAACTCAAGGGATGGCATGAATCAAAGGTCATTGTGCGGTTCTGGATTGTAGGTATAATGCTTGCGTTGCTGAGTCTGGCGACGCTGAAATTGAGGTGAGATATGAAAACAAAACATGAAAGGTCAAAAGTAAAAAGTGAAAGGTCAAAAGTTAAAAGCAGCAGAATTTCCATATTAGGTTATGCTTTGCTTTTTACTCTTTACTTTTCACTTTTCACTATCGTTTATGCAGATGACATACAGTCAAGGGCTGCGCTTGTGATGGATGCGGCAACCGGAAGGGTGCTCTATGCAAAAAATCCTGAGTTGAGACTGCTGCCTGCAAGCACCACCAAATTGATGACCGCCCTGGTAGTTATAGAGAAGGCGAAGCTGACGGATATCGTTACTGTGAGCAGGAGGGCTGCCAGCGCTCCGCCGACAAGGGCAGGGCTCAAGGCAGGCGATAAAGTCACGATCGAGACACTTCTGTATGCGGCGCTGATGAAATCCGCCAATGATGCGGCAGTGGCCCTTGCCGAAGGGGTAGCTGGATCTGAAGAGGAATTCGTTGCTCTGATGAATATGAAGGCACTGGCAATAGGAGCGAACAATACACATTATATTAATGCAAACGGGCTGCCGGGGGAAGGGCAGTACATAACAGCATATGACCTGTCAAAGATAATGAGGCATGCGATCAAATATCCTGTGCTGAAAGAGATACTCGGAACGAGGATCACCGAGATTGCGACCGAGACAGGCAAAACAATGCATATAAAGAACACCAACAAACTTTTATGGTCTGACGAGGACCTTTTAGGAGGCAAAACAGGCTATACGAACCAGGCAAGACACTGTTTTGTCTGCGCCGGTGAAAGGGGTAATGAGACCCTTATAGTTGCACTGCTTGGCAGTCCGCGAAGGGACCTGCTCTGGAAAGAGTCAGAGGCGCTGATGGGGGTCGGGGCAAAGGTCCTGAATAACAATGAAGAACCTGTTGTGTATCTGAGCAGGACAGACTATGACGCTGCAAACCTGAGCAAAGCAGCATATACCAAAAAAACGGATGTCAGGGTTGCTAAAAAAAACTATAGAGGCAAGAAGATGAAAAAGCATCAGGTTATTGCAGCTGAAAGTAATGTTAAAAAAAATAAGCAGTTGGCGGGACATAAAAAAAGCAGGAAAATCATTGCAAAGAACAGAAAATTAAAAAATACGAACATAGCCCAAAAAGGTAGTGATGGTGATAAAGGGTAAGAAAATAACGGTTGTAGGGCTTGCGCGGAGCGGTGCAGGCGCAGCAGGACTTTTGTCTCTCATGGGAGCTGAGGTCACGGTTACTGACAAAAGGCCTGAGAATGAGCTGCTTGACATGGTCAAAGAACTGGGACCGTCAGTCAAGCTTGCGCTGGGAGGTCATCCTGAAGAAGTTTTTGCTGCTGCTGACCTGATCGTGGTCAGCCCTGGAGTGCCTCTTGAAATCAGGCCCATTGCCTCTGCAAAGGCAAAGGGAATACCGGTTATAGGTGAACTGGAGCTGGCGTTTCAGATTATAGAGAAGGCAGAGTGCAGAGAGCAGAGTGCAGAGGGTGAAAATCCAATACCATTCCTTGCTGTTACAGGGAGCAACGGGAAATCGACCACTACGACCCTGCTGGACCATATGATGAGGAAGGCGGGCTTCAATACAGTTTTCGGAGGCAATATAGGCAATGCGCTGACAGAGGAAATACTCAAGGCGGTTAAAAGTGAAGAGTTAAAGGCCGGTAGTAATGAAAACCTTTCACCTTTCACCTTTCACCTCTCATGTGATTATGTTGTCGCAGAGGTTTCGAGTTTTCAGCTGGAGTCCATAGAGAGCTTCAGGCCCCACATAGCCTCTATTCTAAATATTACACCTGATCATATGGACAGATACCATTCTATGACAGAATACCGTGATGCAAAGGCCGCTATATATCTGAACCAGCGGGGTACCGACTTCCTTGTATTGAATGCAGATGACTCTGAGGTGCTCGATCTTTACACACTGCATTTCAGGCCGGGAAATCCTGACCGGCCGAAGGTCTATTTTTTCAGCCGCAACAGGGAAGTCGAGGGCATTTATTACAAAGATGGAAAGGTCTACTGCAATATGCCTGATATATCCTGCAATACATGTCTTATCAAGGCCGATGAAATCAGGATAAAGGGTGTCCATAACCTGGAAAATGCCATGGCTGCCTCGGCCATGGCCCTCCTTGCAAACTGTTCCCTTGAGGCTGTTGCAGAGAGTATGAAGGAATTTAAGGGACTGGAGCACCGGCTGGAACTGGTAAGAGAACTTGACGGAGTCAAATACATCAATGACTCCAAAGGCACCAATGTGGGCGCTGTAGTCAAGTCTATCGAAAGCTTTCCTGAGCCAGTGGTCCTCATAGCAGGGGGAAGGGACAAGGCAGGTGATTTTTCCGTGCTCAGGGAACTGGTCTCTCAAAAGGTCAGGGCGGTTATCCTTATAGGAGAGGCCTCGGGCAAGATAAAAGATGCACTGGGAGATGTGACAGATACGCTGATGGCCAAAGATCTGGCAGAGGCTGTCACGATGTCCCGTCAAATGGCGAAAAAAGGGGACGTAGTACTTTTGTCTCCTGCCTGTGCGAGTTTTGATATGTTCAGGGATTATGAAGACAGGGGAAGGCAATTCAAAAAATTAGTCATGGAGTTAAAGTACAGCAATGCATAACCGGCCGGGGATGGACATGCCTGTTGCCAGGACCTATGACAAGATCCTGTTTTTTATCATGCTTCTTATGCTGGCATTCGGGGCGCTAATGATATACAGCTCAACTGCTGTGGTCACCCCGCTCCTTGCAAAGAAGAAAATGACTGAATTCTACTATTTCAAAAGACATATGTTTACCATGGTCCTTGGAACTCTTGCTATGCTGATCGCTTACAGGCTGAAACCATCCTTTTTGAAAAAGATATCAGTACCGCTGCTCGTATTTTCATTCTTCCTCCTGCTGCTCGTCTTTCTCCCCTATATCGGTGTGACCGCAGGCGGAGCAAGGAGATGGATAAGATTATGGCCTACGACCTTCCAGCCATCTGAGCTCGTGAAACTTGCTATGGTCATCTTTCTTGCAAAATACATGTCTGCTGCGGATTACAGCACGGAGAATTTCAGATCCTTCGCAAAGCCTGTGCTCGTGATGGCTGTTTTTCAGGGCGTTTTCCTTAAACAGCCTGATTTTGGCGCAACAATGAGTCTTGGCCTGCTGACCTTCGGTATGCTCTTCATCTCCGGGATGAGGCTGAGGTACCTGGCATCTGTTCTCGTGCTTGCGATACCGATAATATATAAGCTTGTTATGGAGCCGTATCGTCTCAGGAGGATCACCTCCTTCATTGATCCGTGGAAAGACCCTCAGGGCAGCGGTTTTCAGCTCATACAGTCTTTTATCTCTATAGGGAGCGGAGGGCTCACAGGCCTGGGCCTCGGTGAATCAAAACAGAAACTGTCATTTTTGCCGGCCTCTCATACTGACTTTATCTTCTGTCTTGTCGGGGAAGAACTTGGATTAATCGGAGCAGCGCTTGTCATAGCGCTTTTCCTAATGCTGTTTTTAAAGGGCATTACAGTTGCCAACAGGTCCAGGGACAGCTTCAATTATTACCTGGCTTACGGTCTGACCATGATGATATCGATACAGGCGCTTATAAATTTTGCTGTTGTAACGGGAATGGTCCCCACAAAAGGACTCCCCCTGCCTTTTATGAGCTACGGAGGTTCCGCCTTACTGGTGAATATGGCTGTCATAGGACTGCTCCTGAGGATATCAAAGGGAGACGATGACGTGATTGTTGAAGACAACAGCGCTATCATCGCAAAAAAGATTGCGAAAAGAAATATTTATGGCAGGAAGGGGTATTCAACTTGAAGGTGATGATAGCAGGAGGAGGAACAGGTGGTCATCTCTTTCCGGGACTTGCCATTGCAGAGGAGTTCAAAAAAAGGGACAACAGCACCGGGATTGTATTTGTCGGGACAGAGCACGGGATCGAGGCAAGGGTGCTCCCAAGGGAAGGATATGTGCTCAAGTTTGTGAGAGCAGAGGGTATAGTCGGGAAGTCGCTCATCGGGAAGGTGAAGTCCATAGCCAAGGTATTCCTCTCGCTTCTGGATTCAAACCGGATACTCAATGAGGTCATGCCGGACATGGTGATCGGGGTCGGGGGATATGCTTCCGGCGCTGTTGTGCTGATCGCACATTTGAAATCCATCCCTACAATGATCCATGAACAGAATTCCGTACCAGGGACTGCAAACAGGATATTGAGCAGGTTTGTGGACCAGATCTGCGTTACATGCCAGGAGAGCCTTTCTGTCTTCCCCATGGGGAAGACGTTTCTTACCGGCAATCCCATACGGACGAAGATACTGAGAGGAGAGCGCGAGGCAGCAGTGAGACTCTTTTCCCTTGATAAGGATATGTTTACCGTGTTTGTGTTCGGAGGAAGTTCGGGCGCACAGTCAATTAACAGGTCGATGGTCTCTGCCCTGAACTCTCTCGGTGATTTCAGGGAAAGGATCCAGTTCCTCCACCAGACAGGTGAGAAGGATTACGAGAGTGTTCGCGATGCGTACAGAAAGGCCGGTTTTAAAGGGACTGTGGCGCCTTTTATCTACCAGATGGCTGAAGCATATGCTGTAGCGGATATGGTCATTTCACGGGCAGGCGCAACAACGCTTGCGGAGATTACGGCGCTTGGAAAACCCTCTGTTTTGGTCCCTTATCCGTATTCAGCAGGACGGCACCAGGAATTTAACGCGATAAAACTCAGGGAGATGGGGGCGGCCTTCGTTATTTTCG
>Ga0210377_10003961_pt1 | contig 12584 bp, 12 predicted proteins | sample PLM4_65_b1redo_FD_155480 | JGI IMG/M metagenome (GOLD analysis project Ga0210377, IMG submission 155480) | Groundwater sediment microbial communities from an aquifer in East River, Colorado, USA - PLM4_65_b1 redo | ecosystem: Environmental > Terrestrial > Soil > Riparian zone | place: USA: East... | reverse complement strand
GGGCGGCCCGTTCCTCTCCGTCAACTGCGCATCGATCCCGGAGCAGCTCGTTGAAAGTGAGTTTTTCGGCCACACGAAGGGTGCCTTCAGCGGAGCCATCATGGAACGAAAAGGCCTTTTCGAGGCGGCTCATGCTGGAACGATCCTGCTTGATGAGATCGGTTCTCTGCCAAAACCGCTCCAGGCGAAATTACTGGGTGTGCTTCAGGACAAGGTCATTCGAAGGATCGGCAGCAATAACGAAGTCCCTGTTGATACGCGGGTGATCGCCGCAACTAATAGCGATCTTGCCGGAGCAATCAGGAAGGGCGAATTCCGTGAGGACCTCTTTTACCGTATAAATGTCCTGCCGGTTCATATTCCACCGCTGCGCGAACACAAGGAGGATATTCCCCTCCTTGCCGAACATTTTCTTAACAAGTGCAAATCGGACCAGGGTAAGCGCGACATCGACGGCTTTGTGCCTGAGGCCATGAATAAACTTTACCAGCATGATTATCCAGGCAACGTCCGTGAGCTGCAGAACATCATATGCCGTGCCGTCGCCTTATCCGATCCCCCACTGATCTTGTGCGAGGACCTGCTCGATGCGCTGCCAGGCACGACTTGTTGTACCCCCTGCGAAACCGAAGAACCGACTCCCATGGACATCAAAGAATGGGAGAAAAGGATCATCCTCCAGAGCATAGCCCGCCATCCGAACAATCTCGCCGAAGCGTGCAAAGAGCTCAAAATCGGCAGAACAACACTTTGGAGAAAGATGAAGCAATATAAGATCGAGCTGACCGATTAGAGCGGTCTTTTTCCCCGCTCTGGAATACCGCATACCCTCTTCGCTTTGGCGATCAACCTATTATCCAGCCGTGGTTCATTTCATTGACCTGTTTGGCAATTAACTTGCTTCTTAAGACAGCGTACTGTCATTAGAGGCAATCACGCCATGACCGTTCCATTATCCAGGCATCGAGCCCTCATCGTCGCAGTCTTCGTGCTCTTTCTGTCGCTTTCATGCTTTGGCTGCAGTCAACAACACGATCAGGACAGCCGCGCTCTCTGCACGGACTGTCATCTCCGGTCGATGTCCTGCCACCTGACAAAACGAATGAACTTCGAGCGGATCTTCGACCTGTGGAAGACATCCTTCCACACCTCCCTGCTGCGTGAATCGTTCATCGGCTGTCCCCATCGCGATTGCATGAAGTGTCACCCCGACCTCTACTTGTATTGATGCCAGCCCTATAACGTGCCGTGTTTCCCGTTGTTCCACTATGGAATGCGATGATGTTTCAAATTGGAAAACAGGAACAGGCAAATAACCAGCGTAATTTGTAATTTTAGATAACCTCAATTCCGCAACATCAGATCTGCTTCACCGCCTTTGTACAAACCAGCCGATTAATCAGGAAGAGCAATCTCTTCTGCATAATGCAGATATTCGTCGCGTGTTCAGAACATGATGAATCATGACGATGGTATACGTTTTGCAATAAATTGAATACCATTCCACGATACGATGGACACGGATTGACAAGGGTAAATGCTCCAAGCAAAGGAGGTGGGAACGTCACAACAACATTACCGGGCTGCTTTACGAGCAAAAAGAGCGTCAGACAAAACAGGAGGAAATTACCATGAAGAAGTACAGGTTCAAGATTGTATTGGCAGTCGCGCTGGTGGTGCTAATCATCGCCGGCGTTTCATTGCGGTCCGATGCCGGCATCTTCAGCGGACCAAACTTTGACGATGTATACAAACAACTAGGCAAATATATTTTTCTCACCCCGGGCAAGTTCGCGGGCACGGTAGCTGCGCATGATATGTCAACGGGAAAGACCCTTGCCTGGATCTCGCTGGTGAATTATGGGGACACCAACCCCATCATTCACCACATTGCCGCGTTCCCGTCCGAGGACCCGTACAAGGGTTTCGAGTATATCGTCAATTCCCAAGGTGGGAAAAATCTCTACATTTATGGACTTCCGACCAAAGTGAAGACGCCGGGAGAGGGATTCCATGTGTATAAGATCAGATACGACGGCGTCAAGATGAACCTGATCGAGGACGTTGCCGAGACGACGGGCCTGGGCCTGGGAGTTCATGTCACCATAGCTCCAGACGCTCAAAAATACGCCATAGGTGACGGCCAGAAGGACATTATGGGGATTTATCAAAGAGATCCTTCGAAAGTCATCCAGGCGGTGCACTTTGACTGGATACCCAATATCAAGACCAATAAAGAGGCATGGACCGGTGGTGGAAAACTCGTCATTAAGAAGATCTATCCCGGTTCTGACGGCAAGTTTGACCTTCAGGGAACCAAGGGAACCAAGATCGACTGGGAGCTCGTGCCTGGAGGTGAGCTCTATATCGAGGACGGGAAGGTAAGTGGACCCCGTCAGCAGAACGTCTGCGCTCTTGATGCGCTGGTATGGCATCCCAACGGAAAATGGGGCGTCGCTTCGCTCAGGACCATAGGCGGCGGTGTCATTTTCGACACAACAACGTGGAATCCTATAGGTTTGATTCTCTCACCAGAGAAGTCCGTAGGCACCTATCCTCTCAAGCAGGTAGATAAAGATACCTGGGAGGTCGACATCGCGAAAGTGTATTCACCGGCGCACCAGGCAGGGTTCTCCCCTGACGGTAAAAGCTTTCTGCTGATGAACGGCGTAAGGGAGAACAATATCATGGTGTTCGATTCCACCGATCCCGATCCCATGAAATGGAAGAAAAAGGCTCTCGTTACCCAGCCCCACTGGAGAGGCGCCTATCCCAACACCTTCCATATGGGATTCACGCCCGATGCCAAGAAGGTGTACGTGACGCTCTGGTGGCCGTCACCCACCCCGAACGGCGTTGCCGTTGTGGACGCGGTCAACTGGAAGGTCATCAAGGAGATCGAGGTCGGGCCTGATGCCCATACCCTCGGCGTGACCGGTGATGGCAAGCATGTATTCGGCGTCATCAGCGGCTATCAAAAGACCACCTCGGGCATATACGTGATCGATGTCGAGAGCGATACGCTCAAAGGCTTCCTGCCCAGCGGCCAGGGTCACCATGATTGCGTGATCATCCCGCGGAACAAGCAAGAGCTCATGATCAGCAGATCTCCCACAACGTAGGACATACTCGTTACCCGCCCCCACCTCCGGTGGGGGCGGATCTTTAAGATACTGAACGGGAAGGCAGTGACCATGAACATATCCCTTACCTCGCTCGCTCTTCAGAACCTGACCCGCAGGACGTTCAGGACCTACGCGCTTCTCCTTGCCATCGCCATCGTCAGCGGAGCAATATTTTCCACGAGCACGCTTATGTGGGGCGTGAACAGCAGCTTGAACAAAGGCTTGTCCAAATTCGGGGCGGATCTTCTCGTTGTGCCGAAGGGGTCAATGATCAGCATGAAATCAGCCCTCCTGACCGGAGAGCCGTCTCTGTTCTACATGGACGGCGGGATCATGCAGAAGATCGCGTCTCTCAAGGGCGTTAAAAGTGTATCTCCGCAGCTTTTTCTCACCAGTGTCGAAGGAACCTGCTGTGTCATGGGCAACGCATTCATCATCGGATTTAATCCAAAAACGGACTTTACGGTCATGCCGTGGCTTGAGGATAAGATGGACCGGCCGTTCCAGCTGGACGATGTCATCATCGGCGCCACAAACGCATATGCAGTGGGCGATAAATTATTTTTTTATGGCCAGAACCTGACCATCTACGGAAAGCTCGGAAGGACCGGGATCGGCCTGTACGACAATGCCATTTTCCTCAATATCGAAAAGGCCTATTCCATGGCCGAAGAATCTCACACGCTCCCTGGTGTCACTCCCCTAAAACTGGTTCGGGGCAACGTATCCGCGGTCCTGGTCCAGACCGAGGTGGGCGCGAAACTACCCTTCATCTCATTCACCATCAGCAAGGACCCCGATATCAAGGTCATCACCGCCGGTAACATCATAACCTCGGTCAGGCAGAACCTCGTTACCCTGTTCGGAAGCACCCTGGTCATGAGCTTTATCCTCATCCTGGCGAACACCCTCATGATCAGTGCCATCTTTTCTACCATTGTGAATGAACGCAAGCGCGAGCTGGGTATCCTTCGCGCACTCGGCGCCCGGAAGACCTCCATATTCAAGTTGATCGTCTATGAAGCGGCGATGCTCACCAGTATGGGCGGCGCGTTAGGTGTCTTCCTGGGCATCATTATTATGCGCGTCTACCAGCGAACGATCATTTTCAACCTCAAGGAGCTCAATATGCCCTACCTCTGGCCGTCTGTTTCATCCATTGTGATGCTGGCCTGCATCGCCATCGGCGCAGCGGTCATCGTGGGAATCGGCGGCGCATTTTATCCGGCGCTCAAGGGAAGCACGTTGCAGCCCTATGACGCGATCCGGGCCGGAGAATAGGCGGCCTACATGATCGATATTCATGACATATGGAAGATCTACGACGTCGGCGGCGAAAAGATCGAAGCCTTGCGAGAAATCTCTCTCAAGATCGACCGCGGAAGTTTCATATCTATCGTGGGGCATTCCGGCTCAGGCAAGACCACACTACTGAGCATCCTCGGTGGCTTGACAAAACCGACCCGGGGGAGCGTCAGTATTGACGGCACCGATATCTGGAGCATGAACGACAAGGAGCTGTCCTCCCTGCGGAACCAGAAGATCGGGTTCATATTCCAGTTCTCGAGCCTTATACCGACTCTTTCCGCCATTGACAACGTGGCCCTTCCGGTCATCTACGGCTCCCCTGAGAGAAGACACAACTGGAAGGCAGTCTACGAATACGCAGAAGAGCTTCTCTCCACACTGGGTCTTAAGCATAAACTGAAGGCATTCCCATCGGAGCTTTCAGGCGGGCAGCAGCGTCGGGTTGCCATCGCCCGCGCCTTTATCAATAAACCTGCGATCATCGTAGCGGACGAGCCGACGGGTGATCTGGACAGCCAGAGCGAGTCTGATGTCATGGAGTTCTTCTCAAAAACAAATGAACAGTATCAGACGACCTTTCTCCTTGTTACCCACAATCTGGCCCTGGCCAGGATGACGGATAAGGTCCACAATATGAAGGACGGCATGTTGATCCAACCGAATAATGGAGGAAGCCCTTCATGAAGATATATCAGGTTGCCTTAAAGGAGATCGGAAAGAGAAAGATGCGGACGATCTATACCTCCTTCGGCATCGCTGTCGCGGTCTCCATGCTTATCTCTGTGATGATCACAGCGTCATCTGGGCAGAAGGAGGTCTTCAACGTCATCGCCCGGTATGGCCATAGTCTGACCATCCAGCCGGTAGATACAAAATCGGCACAAAGTCTTAAGAATTTTGGAATTGGAACAGGTTCGTATATACCGGAGACCGCATTACCTGACATTTTGGAGGTCTATCAGAAAGCGATCGTGTCCGGCTGGGAAAAAATGGGCGCCCTGATATTCCAGGAAGGCACTATGGGAATGGGAGGAGCCGCCTTCCCTCCTCCCACATTTGCTCCGCGCCTTTATGAGGAGACCACGATTAAAAACAAGGATGTCATCGTAGGCGGTGTGGTCCTGGAAAAAGAATTGATCGCCCGTTTCTGGTGGGATATCGATGAAGGTAAATTCATGGACAAGGACGATGAGGTCATCATCGGCAGGCTGTTTGCCGCCTTGACCCAGACAAAGGTCGGTGAAGTTCTTGATGTCGGCAATACTAAAATGACGGTAAGCGGCATACTTCGGGAAACGGACTCCCCGGACGATTACATGGTCTTCACGTCGCTGAAATCATGTCAGATGATCTTCAACAAGCAGGGCAAGATATCCATGATCAACGTACGTGCGATGTGCCCCAAGTGCCCGGTGGGCGAAGCGGCTGTGGAGATCAACAAAAAGGTCCTCGGTGTCAGGGCCACATCCCAGATGGAGATCGCGACGGCGCAATCGCAGATCTTTCAAAAGACAACTGCCTTGATCGTCAGTTTTGTCGTCGCTTCGCTCATCATAAGCTGCATCGGGGTGTTCAACATCATCATGGGCGCCATCCACGGCAGGATGCGCGAGATCGGGCTGCTGAAAGCGCTTGGCGCTTCCAGGAACCAGCTCGTCAGGTTCTTCATGTATGAAGCCATATTGATCGGGATCACCGGTGGTGTCATCGGGTTTGCCCTGGGAGGCGCCTTGTCGCATATCGTCGGGCCGATCCTGTTCAAGGACATCGTGATACAGGTCACGCCGCGGTACCTCGTGATCGCCGTGCTGCTCGGTACGGTCGCTTCCATTGTGGCAAGCATCTATCCGGCGCTGTATGCTTCGAAGATCAGGGTGACGGATGCATTCAAGTCGCTTTAGCGGAGGACCGCATGATGAACGGGAACATCGTCGATCTCAAGGAAGTATCAAAGATATATCCCATGGGTGAACTGCCCGTATCGGCCCTGAGCAAGGTTACCATGTCGATAAAGAACGCCGAATATATAGCCATCATGGGGCCCAGCGGTTCTGGCAAATCTACGCTCTTGAACATCCTTGGCGGCGTGGACCAGCCGTCTCATGGCGAGGTCTACCTCGGCGGGATCAAGATCGACAATCTTCCGGAAAAAGCACTCCTCTCAGCGAGGCGGAAAACGGTGGCGTATATCTTCCAGGAGGCGCGGCTTCTTTCATCGTTGACAGCCATCGAGAATGTTATGCTTCCCCTTGCCTTTTATTCCTCGCAGAAAGCCGGTTCAAAACCCAGAGACCGCGCCCAGGCAATGCTCGATAAGGTCGGACTGGGGAAGCGGTCATCCCATCAACCTCATCAACTGAGCGGCGGGGAAGCGCAAAGGGTCAGCATCGCGCGCGCCCTCATGAACGATCCTCTGCTCGTTCTGGCGGATGAACCCACCGGCAATCTGGACTCCCGGACCGGTGAAGAGATCATGGGCCTGTTTCAGCAATTGAACAGCGAAGGATTGACCATCGTCATGGTCACCCATGATCCCCAGAAGGCAAGCCATGCCAGGCGCGTGATCAGGCTCAAGGACGGCGAGATCGTTGAAGACGTTTTGAACCATAAGTTCACCATATGTGAGGTCTAGACATACCGGTGGCTGGCCGGGCATTCATGAAACCATTTCTCCCGTGTGCACAGAATCTGCGATTGTTTTTTATCTTTACTATAGCGCTGCACGCATGTATTGCGACAATACAGACAGCTGAACAATGCAACATTTCGGTCTCGGTCACAGACATTCACTACTCAGGCTTCGATAAGTATCTCGTAACGGTATCAGCAGTGAACGATTCTTCGAAAGCGCTTCTCATAAACGGGATCGATTGCAGGTTCACGCTTCAGAAAGAGAATGGCTGGGAGACCCTGCTTACCGGCACACCGGACAGCATGCGCCCGCTTCTGCCGCTCACGCTGGCTGCAGGCGGTCGATCGGATTTCGCAATGAGCCTTAAGATTCCCTTGACGCTGCCCGGGCTTTTCAGAACGTACGAGGGAGATGTTTCCTTGATGCTGACGTACCGCATACTTTGTATCGAGCGTCTTGCGGGCCAGGAATCACAGAAAACGGAAGAATCGTTGTACTGGATATCGCCACGAACATCAACATGGGTCCATCGGGAGGGAATGTAGCATGGTTCGGTTCGCTAAATATAAACTACCGATCATTATTTTCTGCATTCTTGCAGGGTTAATATCGCTGGATCTGTATGTCGGCCATGTTCAAACAAAGAAGCTTGAAGAAAAAAGCGCCCAGAAAAAAAGGAACGAGCTGTTAGCCTACTATCTGGAGAGGACCGCGGTTGAGGAGATCACCTACACCGGCAAGGGCAATTTTTATAAAATGAGGCTGCGCTATGAGAATGTGCGTCCCGATGAGGAGATGTGGATCATGATCCATACCATCAAGGTCTTCATCCAGGTGGGGACTCTTTGGAGAGAGCTCTCTGTCAACGACATGCGAATGAAGCGCGGCGATTACAACGTGGAGCGATTGAAAGATCCAATCACGATGACCGTGATATTCGACCTGTCCTCAAAGAACTTTCAGGAACTGATGCCGGGATATTTTCACATGAAGATCGGCAGCCTTTCCTATATTTCCGCGGAGGCGGTGGCGAAGGAAGACATTATAGAAAAGTACGAGGATGTCTTCCTGTATCTGAGCACCGCGAAGAAGCCAGGTCGCGTCAATACCCTTCTGAGATGAGCATCGCTTCTTGAGAAAAGGGAGCAACTAAGGTATGCAGAAGAAGCGAACGATAATTTTGGCGATAATAATCTCACTCACTTCCCTCTATGCGCTGGATTATTACGTCGGCTCTCGGCAGAATACATATCTGGCTGAAAAGGCCGCTTTGAAAAAAAAACTGGAGCAGCTTGCATGGTACTCTCTCCGGGGAGAGATCAAGGACGTAACCTATGCAGGAAATAAATATCGGGTAGCAGTCAAGTTCGAGAATGCCTTTCCGGAAGAGGAAATGTTCATCATGATCCCGCAGATGCGATGCTTCATCCAGGTGGGATGGATCTGGAAGGAGGTCCCCCTTCACGACGTGGACTCCAAGAATGTGGAATCCCAAGTGATGAAGCTGGAAGGCTCTAAAGTTGTCGAGAAACTGATCGAAGTGCCTTTTAAGAATTTTGAAGAGGTCCTTCCCGGATATATGCACGTGAGGATAAACGTGATGAGCTACATCGCGTCGAACGCCCTATCCAAGGATGATATCGTCGAGAAGAACGAGGATTTTTACATATATCTGAAGCCGTACTATTCCAATAATAAAACCATGTTGAAGAAATTCACATTTACCAATAATGAAATCCCTATCTTTATCCCCATGCCGCCCCATTAACGAAGGGAGCAAATTCATGAGATCATTGAACATAATATCAGTCGCTGTCGTCGTTGTACTGTGTTTTCTCTGCCCGACCGTATCTCGCGCGGGCATGGACACGATGACCGATGCCCGGCTTTTTCGGCTGGAACTTCAGCTGGAACCGACGCAGCCGGTGGTCGGCAACAACGCGGCCATCCTCACCGTTTCCGATGCACGAACGAACAGGAAGATCGACGATGCGGTGATCGAGATAGCACTGTGGATGACCGTACATAGTCACGGCTCACCAAAGAAGCCGGAGATCAAAAAAGCGGGTGACGGACGTTATCATGTGGGAAACCTCTATTACACCATGGAGGGAGACTGGGACCTGCTTGTCACCATCCAGAACGATAACTCCCGGGATACGGCGACCTTCTCCATCTCGAACGTAAAGAAGAAATGAACAGTGGACCGGAGAGGACAGCGCAATGAATTACGGATTAAAGTCACAACTTTACGTTGACAATGTGCGCGACAAGGAATAAATTTATCTCAATGAAATGGCAAACCTCCATAGTGCTCATGGCAATTTTCAGCAGCATCGTCGTCCCTCCTTCCCTGCCGTTGCCGGCCGGTCATGAAGAACTGGCTACGATCGGGACTCTTGACCTGTGCCATAGAACTGCCTCCGCCCTCTCATCGAACGGCGAGACGCCCTGCCTCGGCGCATGCACATGCAATTCCGTTCCCCCGGTGTCCATTTCGCGTAATGGACCTGTGCGTTCCCATTTTTCCGAACTGATCCTCGCCACCCGTAACGAACGTCCCCCCCGGGTATAGTCCGCGTTTCCCCTGTTTCCGAAAGCGTCGTTCATGGAGCATTGCCGTCCGTAGAGTGTCCGAGCACCATCCTGCAAGCCGGCGCCGGCACGAAGGATGTTTATCCCCTTTTCGTTCGGCTCAGCTTCGGAATTTAGATGATCCCTGTTTTCAGAGAGCTATTGCCGAGCCGGGGCCTTTTTCCCCGCTCTCAGTTCCTTACAGCGTCGGCAGATTTTTTGGAGGTGTCTCTTGAAGAAGTTTGCGTTCATGGCGGTCTTGGTGATCGGATCGCTATTCACTTCGGGCAGATCGGGCGTTGCATGCGATTTCTGTCTTCTATCCCAGGGCATATCGCCGCTGGACACGATGAAGGGCACTGGGATCAAGATCAGCGAACGGTACACAGTGCTTGACCAGGTCTATCAGGGCACGAGCGAGAAGACAAATCCCGGAGCTAAAGAAACCCACTGGACCACGGAGTTCACGGGCTTTTACGGCATTTCACCTGTGTTCATGGTCATGGGCGTCGTTCCGTATAAGAAAGGCAGGACATCGGGAGAAGCGGACATGACCACAACCCCTCCCACGCTGGACCCCGCGATGGCGGGCGATGCTTCGGGCCTGGGTGATGTTGTGCTGTTGGGCAGATATACATTCCTGAAGACCGAGGCGCCGGACGCAACGGACGTCCTCGCCGCCGTGTTTGGGGTCAAGTTCTCCACGGGCAGGACGGACGCCAGAACGTCTGACGGTATGAATTACCTGGACAGCCATCTCCAGCCTGGGACAGGCTCCACGGACTATCTGCTCGGCTTATCGTACAGCCATGCTCTCCAGCGGTTCTCCCTGTCCGCCAACCTGCTCGGCACGATCACTACGGAAGGAAAGTTCGGCGCCACGAAGCACCAGTTCGGCAATACGCTGAACTATGACGTAACCGGAAAATACCGCGTTGTCCCCGAGGCTTTCACCCCCACGAAGCCACAGGTGTTCGCGGCCCTCGGGGTGAACGGTGAAGTGCGGAACCGGGAGAAAGAAGACGGCGTTACTGTGCCCGATTCCGGCGGAAACACGATCTATCTTTCGCCCGGTCTGCAGGTCGTGTTTGCTCCGCACTGGGTGGTCGATCTCTCATACCAGCACGCCATCTACCACAATCTGTACGGCACGCAGCTCGGGGAGACCTACAAGGTCATTACGGGTGTGACGTACCTGTTCTTATAGAGCGAAACGCTGCGACGTTCGTGGAATTGATGAGATAATCCGGGAGCGGGTACATTCCCTGCAGTTTGCTGCAAGAAACTTCGCTATGTTGCACGCAATCGTGACGGTCATGTGCAGCAGCGGCCTTTGATTGTAGGCAGATGGGTGCTTCGCTAATGAGATCAGGATCATCTTGATGTTGAGTATCACGTAACCGATAGCCCTGCGTAACGATCGATCGTAACCGGGATAACAATGGACCTCTTGTGCAGAATGAACCAACCATTCTGGTGCCTGTTGCCGCATCATTGTCTTGTCGGTCACATAACGTACTGATAATTGGACAGTTACTATTCTGGCATGGTCATTGCTTTTGCTATGTATCGATAGACATTCTGTAAGGGGATCAATGGCGGTCTCCTGAAGTGGCAGGGTGTATTTGTCGCAACAACAGAGATGAGAACATGAGATCAGTTTCTTTCATAGTGCTTCTGGCGGTCGCCTTCGGCTTCATAGTTCCTCCTCTTGTCCCGATGGTGGCTCATGATGAATCTCCGATGATCGGAAATATCGACATCTGCAACTCCGCCGTGCCCGCGCTTTCATCGAGCGGTGAGATGCCCTTCGTGAGCGCACGCCTCTGCAACTTCGCTCCCACGGTTTCCGTTTCGACCTATGAACCTGTTCATCCTCGTTTCACCGAACTGATCTTCACCGCTCCGAACGAGCATCCCCCCAAGACGTAGGCTCTCACTATACCCGTATTTCCGAAAGCGCTGACCGTGGAGTATTACGTTCCTTGGCGTGTTCACGCATGTCCTGCAAGCCTCTGTGTAAACTCATTGGGCGTTCTTCCCCTTTACGCTCGGCTCCGCTTCGGAATTACTCATTACCTGTATTTTCATAGAGATATTTCCGCAGCGGAGCCAGTGTTCCGCTTATACATCTCGGTTTATGCGATGATACTATCGATTTCTGGAGAAAATTGATGAGAAGAATACTCATGATGCTGCTGTTTTCGGGCTCCGTTTTCCTGCCCCTTGAATCCTTCGCCGCAGGCCTCTGCTGCCAGCTTTCGAGCGGTGTGCAGGAGAGTATTTCGGGTGTCGCTGCCCCCGCTTCCGAAGAAGTATCCGTTCAATTTACCTACAGTATCACCCGCATGGACCAGTTGAAGCAAGGGACGTCCGAAAAATCGCTGGACGAGGTGAGCACATCGTCGGGTTATACCTCAATTCCCGTCAGTATGGATATGATCAAGTACACGTTCACCGGGGGATACGGTTTTTCCCCACGGTTCAAGGGATTTGTTTCCATCCCCTATCTCCGGAACACCATGGACATGATCATGAGCAACGGTGTAGGAATGGGGTGGATGGATATGACCATGGAGCCGATTTCGGCGCCTGGCGATGCCACTGTCATGGGCCTGTACCGGATCTATACTGATCGAGACATCCGGCCGAACAAGGCGCTGACCGTGGGTTTCGGCGTCAAGACCGCAACGGGCTCGTCAACGGAAACCACATCCAGCGGAAGCTACATCCATGCTCATATGCAGCCTGGCACAGGCTCCTGGGACCCCCTCGTCTCCCTCCTCTACACACAGATGATAAATCCCTTTCTGATGCAGGCGGATATTACCCATCAGTTCACCACGAGGAACCGCCAGGGATACGAGTTTGGTGATTCTTCCGCGGTAAATCTCGGCGCAACGTACGCCGTGGTCCGCGAGTTCAACGTGAGCGCAGGTCTGACC
>Ga0210377_10003960_pt1 | contig 12585 bp, 11 predicted proteins | sample PLM4_65_b1redo_FD_155480 | JGI IMG/M metagenome (GOLD analysis project Ga0210377, IMG submission 155480) | Groundwater sediment microbial communities from an aquifer in East River, Colorado, USA - PLM4_65_b1 redo | ecosystem: Environmental > Terrestrial > Soil > Riparian zone | place: USA: East... | reverse complement strand
AGAAGCCCATTCGATCCAAATATATATGACTGCTGGAAATAAGAATGAAGCGGGTGTTTCAACATTTTCATCAATTCTTTCCTATGCTGGAACGCCGGTCAGTGTTTGGGATTTCGGACAGTGGGAGAAATTTATGGGATGGGGATTGTCTGAAATTTTCGGTTTTCCGCCACCCGTTGGCAGGCGATTTGTTCAACTGTGCAATGTCCCGGATCTGGAACTTTTCCCGAAATTATTCAAAGCAGATCAAGTGGTCTTCAAAGCAGGTGTGGAATTACCGATCTTCAACATCGGTCTGTCTGTGCTTGCTCAAGTCAAAAGGCTAATTCCACAGATTAATCTCCCGTCCTTTGCGGAAACACTTGTAAAGATCAGTGGGTTGTTCAAATATTTCGGCTCGTATGCAGGATGCGTGTTGGTAAAAGTGCAGTACAAAAGCGGAAATAGAAAATCTCTTGCGTTCGTCACATCACAAAACGGACCGCGTATTCCTGCGTCACCTGCCGTGCTCCTCGCGCGGAAGATATTAAACGACAAGACACCTGCTTATGGAGCTTATCCTTGCGTTGGGTTTATCAGTCTTGGGGAATTTCGAAATTATCTTGAGCCGTTTGGGATCAAATTTAATTCAATTGAAGCTTGAAATTGTAGGCGGTTACTTCGTCGCAACGAGGTCTACTCGCAACACTTGCACCTGGTGCAAGTGCAGGTATGACATGAACTAGCCGATCGCCACCACGCCATTGCATTTGGGGCTGTCGATACATCCGTAATATTTCCTCCCTTTGCCGGGACCGTTACGGTTCACGCGCAGGACCATCATCCGGCCGCAGACGGGGCACATCGGAACGGAGTCAGTTTCCGCCGTCGCGCGAAGCGATCCTGATTGTTTCACCTTCACCAGCGACAGTTTGAATAATTCCACCAGATCGATGATGCGGTAATGTTCACTCGTCGAGACGTGTACAAGCGGAATCCCCGCGCTGATGAACAAGTCTTCCATAAACTGGTCGGTTTCGCGCGTTTCGCTTTTTGCGATGGGCTTGACCATTTCAACGCCGAATGCCGGTTTGAACGTGGACGGTTCGCACAGTAAAAAGTCGATATGCTTGCGGAAGATCTTGTTGAAAAAGTTGACGTTCTCGTTGGGGCGCACGATGTAGAAAATGTCGTTCAATGCCACCTTGGGGCAGATCACGTAATGGCGTTCCACCAATTCGACCAGCGCACGATACAACGCCAACTCGGGCGCGGACATGAAGTTCTCGCGCAGACGATACGGCAGGCGTTCGTCGGGCTCCTTGATGCGGACGGATTTGGTGTCTGGTAGTTTCATTTTCCCAATCCATTATAGCAGGATGCATTACGTACTGCGTGTTAATTTCAGGACTTTTCGCTTGAGCGCAGCGTTAACAGCAACCCCTTCGCCGTGAGCGTGACCCTCTTTGCCCTCCCACGATCCGAAGAAGCCTCCTGCTTCGCGGAAGATGGGCGGGAACGGCGCCACATCCCAAATTTGGACGGAGGGGTCGATCATGATCTCGGCGCGACCTGTTGCCACCATGTGATAGCCGTAGGCGTCGCTCCAGCCGCGACCGTAGAAACAATCGCGGTGCATATTCTCAAACACATCCAACCGCTTTTTGGTGCGATACCCGGACCAGCTCGTGTACAGGAACACGGCTTTCTTCATATCCTTGACTTCTGAAACATGCGCGCGTTTGCCATTCCACCATGCGCCGAGTCCGTCTGCCCCATAAAGGATTTCATCCAGCGCCGGGAAACACACTGCACCGACGCGTGAGACACCTTCGATCTCCAATCCGATGAGCACCGAATAGAACGGCACACCCTTCATAAAGGATTTGGTCCCGTCGATGGGATCCACGATCCAACGGAAAGGATTGCCCTCCCCCGCTTTCTCACCGTATTCCTCCCCTACGATGGCGTGCGAGGGATACGCCTTCTCGATCTCGCCGCGGATGAATTCTTCCGTGGCTTTATCCGCCGCGGTGACGGGCGACTCGTCCGATTTCAGATCGTGTTGAATACCTTTGTTGTAATGGCTGAGCGTAATCCGCCCGGCGCGATACGCTAGTTGTTTTGCGAAGTTGAGGTAGGGTTGAAGGTTCATGACAGAGTGGCGCAATTATACCCAGAGCGGTCACATATTGCACCTTTTCAAAGGGTAGAGAGCGCAATTTGTGACCGGGGGTATTATATAATTCACGCACCCTGCAACTCAACCTCCTCGCGACGTCCCAGCAATCTGGAGAGTGTGATGCGTGCATTGTCATCCACGAGGGCTAAAATTTCATCCGCCTCCTCGAGAACCGTCACGCCGCGCGGCATCACGATCTCGCCATGGCGGATAATACCGGCAATGACACAATTTTGTGGAAGGGGCAGGTCCTTGATCGCTTTATTCATCGCCAGCGCATCCGGGAATATCTTTTCCTCCACAAGTGAAAATTTTCCGCGCCGCAGCTTGAGCATGACCATCATGTCACCAAGGGACATTTCCTCTTCGATCAGTTTCGCCATCACATCCGCCTGATTAAGTGCTACATCCACGCCAAAATCCGGCGTAAAGAGCCAGGCATTGCGTGGGTTATTGACGCGGCTGATGACTCTTGACACACCATAATGGTGACGGGCAAGCGAGGCGATCACCAAATTATCAGCATCATCCGCAGTGACAGCGGCAACCACCTGTGCCTGTCGAATCCCGGCAGCTTCGAGATGCTGGGGATCCGTTCCATCGCCTTCAAAAATATATTCGGTTGCAAGCTCCCGGTGCAGGTTGGAAAGAATACCGGAACGGTGTTCCATCACGCAGACAGTATGTCCCTGCGCCAACAGGAGCGATGCCAAATGAGAGCCTGTACGGCCCCCGCCAACAATAAGTACAAACATATCAATTATTCCTTTCCGTGTCCGTTCATATGCAAACGATGACGTAATTCCGCGACTCCGTTAGTCGTGGCGCTGACATGCAGGATATCCTGTTCGTGTAAAACATCAGTTTTCCCAGGCAGGGATGCTTTCCCGCATCGCACCAGCGACATCGGTATCGTTTCATTTGCCGGGATAAGATCGGCGATGGACTTGCCAGACCATTCAGAAGGGATGCTGATCTCATACAGTTGTATCTCGCCGTTCCCGGCTGAAAACACGCTCTGCACGCCAGGATGAAGGATCAATTGCTCGATCCGCTGTGCGCCCCAGGTGGAGGAGGATACGGTCTGCAATCCAAACTTTTCATAGATGGGGATGCGGCGGGGGTTATAGACCCGAGCCGCCACATGCTTGATATGATAAAGATCGCGCGCCATCCGTCCCACAATGACATTCACATTGTCTGAGGTGGTCACTGCCGCAAGAGCGTGAGCCGTTTCGATGCCGGCGCGTTGAAGGACCGCATGGTCGAGCGCTTCACCCTGGATGGTACGACCACGGAATTCAGAACCCAGCCGGTCAAACGATTGAGGTCTATTATCGATAATAGCCACAAAATTTTCCTTGTAGAGCGAGAGTGCCAGTTCCACACCCACCCGCCCACATCCAACAATAATCACATTCATACCAATCTCCTTTTTATTCTTCGCCGTCCAACTCATAGGGGACGTCTGTAATCACAACACCTGTTTCGAACGGCATGGATAGGCGCAACAGGACAGCCATCTGCGTCCGCATCAGGTTTGACCACCAGCGCGGTCGAACGGATTGAGGCACCACAATGGTGATCGTTTCGTTATGCTGGCGCTGGGATATGATGCTCTGAATATATTGAAGCAGCGGTTCAAGCACCATGCCATGTTCCGATTCAAGAACAACCAACCGCACGCCATCGCCCCACCTCTCCCACTGTTTTAAAATCTTCTCTGTTTCACCCTGGTCCATATTGATGTGAACAGCGGTTACATCACTGGATAGTGAGTGTGCGTACCGTAACCCTGTCAATGTACCTTGATGCACTGCATTGATGGGAAGAATGATCCGATGGCGCATCATGCGCGACGGTAGATGATAGTGGTCCAATTCCATGGATTTACTCAAATCCTCTTTTTTATTTTCAGGGGCGAATGATTGCTTCATATCGGAGTCAACTCCACGTCGGGAAGAGGCGAAGGACCCAATCGGTTTGACGGGCTGTTGTCCACCTACAGCAAGTGCAAAGGCGGGAGCACGACGCGTCATTTGACCCACACCAAAGAGTTCCATGAAACTGGCAATGCCGAGTAATAACCTGAAACGATATTCCTGCATTTTGAAAGATTGCCATTCAACGATCGAAGCCATCGCGCCTTCCACACGCGCCTTATCCCGTACGATACGATGGACCTGCCGGGCTTCCCGATAACCCGCCGGCGAGAGCAAAACAAGGTGCGCAACCAGGGCAAGGATGGTGAATGAGACCAGCGCCATCCAGCCTCCCTCGGCCCATTTACCGGTAAGTTGCCCAAGAAAAACAATCCCAGCCAGCCCTGCGGCAAAGCCTGCGCCAATCGATCCCAGTCTTCGCGCACGCCCGGTGAAATGTTGAAGGATATGTTTGCGAACAGCCAGCCCCATGACCATGATCGGCATAAACACACCCACCCCATAGAATGGGACGGCAACCGTGGTCTGCCCGCGTACCAGCAACATGATAAAGACTGCAATGATGAAAGTGATGGTCACCGAGCGTGTAAACGTTCCGCGCTTATCGCGAAAGATGATGATCTCCGGCACTTCACCAATGGCCACGTCACGCCATTCAGTGGCTTGCGCATCCTGAAAAGCTGTCATGGACGCGCCTGCCAACAACGCAACTGCGAGAATTTGATAGACCCAGAATAAAACCGTCCCACCGGGGATTTGGGAAAAACCGATCGAAGCCAGGTTGCCAACCAGGGTGCGCCCAAGCGTTCCATCGAAAACATCAAAGCGGATGGAAAAATACGTCAGGAAAAGTGTCGTGATCCCGCCGTAGAAAAGGAAGGATGTTTGCACAAAGCGCCCTATCCCGGCTTTACCGCTGTAAAAATTCCAGAGCCCCTTGAGTTTCGGAAGATGTTGTTTGCCCCATTTGACAATACCCGCATCTTCCTCTATCACGAACTGGATCCCGTTCGACATCGCCTCCAAACCTGTGAGCGCCACCATGCCTTTCATGGAAGCGGTCAGCATGTGCATCAATGCCTGTGCCAACGTAGCGGTCTTCGGAATTTCAGTGGCAGGGATGGCCGGCACGCCTTTGAAATGAGCCATCACCAATCCAACTGCCATGGTCAGCGTGAGAAAGACAAAGAGTCCCAGTAGCATGAAAACAACCTGTGCCGACTCGCCGCGCCCGCGAATGGTGAGATACCATGTGATTGCCGCCAGTGCTGCGCCAATTGCAAAATGCCAGAACCAGTGTGCGCTGTAGGCGTTCAGGATCGAGAGCATTTGGTCCGCGCCTGAAAGCGCAGAGACAACGATGGTCAATACATAGTCCTGGATCAAGGTGACAGCCACGATCAGACTCAGCGTGGGCCACAAATAACGCATGGACGCCGTATAGGAACCGCCGCCTTCGTTGAAGACCCCAAGCGAATACATGTATAGGCCGCCGAAAACGATGTTGGCAAACGCAATAACAGCCACTGCAAGGTAGGCACGTTCCTGCAAACCATAGGGATGCAGGGCGCTCATCATTTCGCCGGTGGCGTAATAATAGGAGGTGAAATAGTCCACGCCGAACAAAGCCAGCGCGGCAAGCAGACCAATCTGCCCGGCACCATGCACATGGGCGTGTTCCTTGTTTTCACGGGGCGATATTCTATAAGCAAGAACGATAAAAACGATCAGGAGCGCAATGGAAAACATGACGAGTCTTCTTTCAACGAGTAAATGTGACGATGGATTTTTCTAGCTGGAAAGGGAATGCCATAGCCAGATAAAACCGAGTTCAACCAGAACCGATAATCCCAACAGAGTATTTTTTGCCCAGGCTTCTGAAATACGGAGTGCTTGTATTTGTAGCCAAAAAAATCCAACTACGATCGCTGCTGAGACCAGCCAAAAAATGGACTCGCGCAATAATGTTGATGATGATCTATACATGGATGGAATAAATCCTTTCAATGTGAGAGTGGGAATACTTCTTTGCGCCAGCGCCAGTTCCAGAGGTTGACGCCAAATCCCGGTCTGTTGTTCGGCATGACAGACAACGAGGTCGCCTTCTTCCAGGACAGTTTTCATTTTGCTGATCCAATTGCGACCGAACTCGAGTCTTACATCGACAGATATTCTCGGATCGCGCGTCAATGCGGCGAGGGTAGCCAGCCGCCGGCGGACTCGCGGTTCTTCATTGATGCTCGGGCACAGCCCCAGGAACAATACTGCCAGCCTTGGAGGAAAAGCCAATTTCCAGATCTCCCGCGCAACTTCAGCTTCATTGATATCCGAATTCGGCATCAACACAACCAGACGGCGCGTCCGAACCAGGTCCTTGTCCTGGACGATGAACAGACCTCCGACCTCGGAGGATTCCACAGGCAGTGTGATCCCGGCATGTTGCTGAGAAGTGGAGACATCATCCTGAGGCTGGACAGGTGTACTTTGAAATCTATTTTTTATCTTTTGTGTGAAAGTACTCATGGCTTTTTCAACACCTTCATACAAAAGATAATAGCAGTCCCCCATAAAACGGTGACAAAGATATTCACCAATCGCATAAAGAACAAATAAAAACGCCCCGTTGTTGGGGCGTTGTAAGGTGATAAAGATTAATCGGAGTCCAAAGTCTCTAGACTTTGGACTCCGATTAAAACTTATTCATCCGCTAGAAAGCGGTAGCCCACCCCCGGCTCTGTCAGGATGTGCTGTGGGCGTTCCGGGTCTACCTCCAATTTACGGCGCAATTGCCGCATGTAGACGCGGAGGTATTCCGTATGGTCGGCATCGGCAGGTCCCCAGACGTGTATCAGGATGCTTTGATGGGTCAACACACGACCGGTATTTGCCGCGAGATAAGCCACCAGTTTAAACTCGGTGGCGGTCAGTTTTACTTCCGCAGAACCGCGTTTGATGACATGGCGGGCAAGGTCGATCATTAATTCTCCAGCCTTGATCACCGTTTCTTTTCCACCTTGCAATTGAGCTGAGTGTCTAAGCGCCACGCGGACGCGCGCCAGTAATTCTTCTATGCCGAATGGTTTGGTCAGGTAATCATCCGCGCCTTTATCCAACGCCGCAACCTTATCCTTCTCGCTGTCTCGCACGGAGAGGATGATGATGGGAATCTGCGTCCATTCACGCAGGCGGGCGCACACTTCGATTCCACTGATATCCGGCAGGCCGAGATCAAGGATGACAATATCGGGTGGAGTGGATGCCGCCAATGCCAGACCTTCCTCGCCGCGGCTGGCGGTGGTGACGCGAAATTTCTTTTCGGTCAGGATCGTCCGCAAGGCACGCAGGATCTGGGGTTCGTCATCAATGACCAGAATGTGAGGGGCAGTGCTCATATCGTCTCGGATTCCATTGGAAGTGTAGGAGGTGGCGTCCCATCCAAAGTGAGGGGAATGATGAAGTTGAAGGCAAACCCATTCGGCAGGTTCTCCGCCCAGATGCGTCCTCCATGCGCCGCAATAATGCCTTTGCAGATCGAAAGACCCAGACCCGTGCCAGTTACGCGGTCAGCATCGGTGACGCGATAGAACTTGTCAAAGATGCGATCAAGGTGTTCTTGAGGCACATGCGGACCCTGGTTGCTGACTGTCACTAAAAGCATCCCATCTTTCTGTTTGTTTGCTGTGATATGGATCGTTGTGTTGGGCGGAGCATACTTAAGGCTGTTGCTGATCAAATTATCAAAGACCTGCTCCATTTGAACATAATCAACAGGCACAAGCGGCAACTCTTCGGGCACGTTCACATCCAGGCGATGCTGCTCTGTCGCTTTGCGCATTCGTGAAATGACACCACCAATGATCTCTGAAAGGAGATTCCACTGGCGTTGCGGCTTGAGAGCGCCCGATTCGATGCGCGACATATCCAGAAGATTTCCAACCAGCCGGTTGAGATGATCGGTCTCATCATCCACGCTGGCGAGCAGGTCCTCGCGCGCAGACGACCTCCACTGGACATCCCCGCTCCTAAGACTCGTGATGGAGGCTTTGATCGTTGCCAACGGCGAACGCAATTCATGCGACACCGAGGACAACAAAGCGGATTTCAAATGATCGCTCTCTTCCAGGACCTTGGCGCGGGTTTCTGTTTGCGTGAGCCACGCCCGCTCCAGTGCCATCGCGCCCTGACTGGCAAAGGTATGCAGTAATCGCTCCTCGGCGGGATGAAGAGTTGTGTTAGCGCGCCACAAACGGATCTCACCCAACAAGCCGCGTGCAGTCTGTAACGGAATCCTCCATTCCGGTCCGCGTGAAAGGGATATTGATTCAAGAGGGAGCGATAACTCGATCTTCTGCGCCTTGGAAGGAGATTCCGCCATCAATTCCACGCGCTCACCCCTGAACGATTGTATGATCTCTTCTGCAAGAATGTGGATAATGGCACGATCATCCTGCACGCCCGCCAGTGCGATGCTCAACTCATAGAGTTTGGTCGCTTCGCGTTCACGGGCATTTGCCGCGGCGAGACCCGCCTGCGCGCGCCCCACCAACTGACTGATTACCACAGCAACGATCAGGAACACAACCAGAACGATCAAGTCGCTGGATTGATGGACTGCCAACGTGTAATAGGGTCGGATAAAAAAGTAATTAAAACCAAGAAAAGCAGATAAAGCAGTTAAGATGCCGGGTCCCAGCCCCCAGAAGGCAGTATTGATCCCCACCGGCAACAGGAATAACAAGGCGATCAACGGGGTATCCAATTCATCACGCAGCAGGAAGAGAATGCCCGTGGTAATGGCAAAGGTGAAAAGACCTAGAAAGTATTGAAGAAAAATCCGTGAATAGGTGTTGATGCGATACATAACAGACTATAGTAATTTTTCGAGCAACAAGTTTTCTTCCTCTTCCGTCCCCACTTCCCCATCCAGCCACGCCGCGCGGAGGCGGGTGAGGATCTCCTTGAATTTCGGTCCTGGCTCCAGGCCGCGTTCCTTTAGGTCGTCGCCGGTGGTGATGGGTTTGACGTTCTGCCAGTCGGTCAGATATTCCCGCAATTGATATTGCGAAGTCACCCGCCAAACGGCAAAAGCCGCCAGCGATGGCAACTCATCGAGATGGAACGTCCACTGGCTGGGTTTCCAATTTGCCAACGAAGGTAATTCTGCCAAAAGAGATGAAGCAGCGCGCACTGCTCCTGCCAGCAGTGCCGGGAAGGCAAGCCGCGCTTCGAGCGCTTCAAGGTCCACGAGTGGCAGGTTCATCAAGTAGAGAGTCCAACCGAGCGTTTGCTGGAAGGAAAGAATGCCCGGAACGATCAATTTGCCGAATTCCTTCCCCGGTTCATCGATCAAAAAACGCAGTCGGGATAAGTCCCCGCTCGCGAGTGAAAAGTGGATCGGTCGGAGCAGATCCAATTCTGCCAGTCGTTCCAACATCACAGATGGATCAGCTTCATCGAAGATCAGATCGAATTCATGCCGCAGGCGTTCACCGCTCAACTGCGAGAGGATCCCGCGCGCTTCGTCATTGATCAAATGCAACGTCCCCTGCTCGAGCTCGAATCCATACCGCACAGCGTACCGTACCGCGCGGAGCATGCGCGTCGGGTCATCCACGAACGACCGGTCATGCAATACCCGGATCAATTTTTTCTCAAGATCGGTCTGTCCATGAAGCGGGTCGAAGAGGTCGCCGAAAAATCCCCCGTCCAGGCGGATCGCCATGGCGTTGATCGTGAAATCGCGTCTGCGTAGATCGTCGTCTATGGTGGAGAATTTTACCGTCGGCAATGCACCCGGCTGGGCGTACGTCTCAGCGCGCGCCGAGATCAGGTCAAAAGACATATCCCCTTCGGGGAATTGGAAGGCAGGGACATTCAAGCGTTTGAACGTCGATTCGTTCACCACCCAGGTCGCCGTCCCAAATCGGGAATGGACCATGATCCGCCCGCCATATTTTTTCAACGCGAACTCCGCCAGCACCGCGCTGCCCCCCTCCAGGACAAGATCGAAATCCTTCACGGTGCGTCCCAGCAGAACGTCGCGCACCACTCCGCCAACCAGATATAACGGCATCCGCAACATCGAAGCCTGATACGCCAACAGGTGGAGCAATTCCAGCCGCGAACCATCCAGCGATTTCTCGAGCAGGTCGGAGACATTTCGTCCCATACAGATATTGTAGCAGAGAAAATCGTGCCCCGAAGAGCGTTGGGACATAGTATAATGTGCGCCATGAGATTGAACCCGTTGCCGCGACCCGCCATATATAAACCTGCCTGGTCTGGATAAGGTTCAGTTCACTGCGTCAATGGACGGCTCCCAGACCTGGCGAGCCGTTTTTTATTGGGATGAAGCGCTTCTTACCAAGCCGAAAGTTGGTACCATTATGGACATCAAACAACTCACCGAAGAGATGCACAACCTCGTCCGTTCGAAAGGCTGGTACGAAGCCGACAGCAAACGACCGCAGACTCCTCGCAATCTGGCAGTCTCTCTTTCCATCGAAGCGGCGGAGATCCTGGAACATTTCCAATTCACCGATGAGATCAAAGACCGTGACGAATTGGGAAGCGAACTCGCAGACGTGACCCTGTACCTCCTGCAATTGGCGTCCGTTTCAGGAATCGACCTGGAGCAAGCCGTATTGAAAAAGATCGAAGTGAATAAAACAAGAGAATGGGATGTAGATGAGTCTAACGTCGAAAGTCAAAAGTCGCGCGACGTTTGACCTTCGACATTCGACGAGAATTTGAAATGAACATATCTGTATTCGGTGGCTCACAACTCAAGGAAGGCAACACAGCCTACGACGAGGCGATCGAACTCGGCAGGCTGTTGGCGCAACGCGGACATACTGTCCTCACCGGCGGCTACATCGGCGCGATGGAGGCGGTCTCGCGCGGCGCGTCCGAGGCGGGCGGACATGTCATCGGTGTGACCTGCGAAGATATCGAGAATTGGCGCAAGGTGGCTCCCAACCGTTGGGTGAAAGAGGAATGGCGCAGGAAAACGCTCCTTGAACGGATACAAGCCCTGATCGAGGGATGTGACGCGGCGCTCGCCCTCCCCGGTGGTCCCGGCACGCTGGCAGAAATATCCCTGATGTGGAACCTGATGATCGTGGAGTCCCTGCACCGGAGGCCGCTCATCCTGATCGGGAACGGCTGGCAGTCCGTTTTGGATCAGGTTTTCACACAATTGGATACATACACCCCCGCACATCAACGTGAGTTATTGACCTTTGCGAAGGATATCCACACTGCTATAAGTCTTTTGGAGTCCAACGTCTCTGACGTTGGAGAGTAAAATGAAAATTCAGTCCAAAATCTCCCGATTTTAGACTCCAACACAAGAGGAAAAATGGCTGAAGAAAAATTAACCACCCGTGCAGAAGATTTTTCAGAATGGTACAACCAACTCGTGCTGCGCGCCGATATGGCAGATTACGCGCCTGTGCGCGGCTGCATGGTTGTCAAACCCTACGGCTGGGCGTTGTGGGAGAACTGCATCGCCGCGCTCGATAAACGTTTCAAAGAGACCGGGCACGTGAACGCCGCCTTCCCCATGTTGATCCCTCTTTCCTTCTTCGAAAAGGAAAAGGAACACGTGGAAGGTTTCGCACCTGAACTGGCGGTCGTCACACATGGCGGAGGCGAAGAGCTGGAGGAAAAACTGGTTGTGCGCCCCACATCCGAGACCATCATCGGACACATGTATGCCAAGTGGATCAAATCCTGGCGCGATCTGCCCATCCTGATCAATCAATGGGGATCGGTGTTGCGCTGGGAACTTCGTACCAAACTCTTCCTGCGTACCGCCGAATTCTACTGGCAGGAAGGTCACACCGCGCACGCAGACGCCCAGGAAGCCAAAGAAGAAATGTTCCGCATTCTCGATATTTACTTCAACTTTGCGGTCAATGAAGCGGCGGTCCCTGTCTTCAAGGGAACAAAGAGCGAAAGTGAACGCTTCGCGGGTGCGCAAATCACCACGTCCATCGAAGGCATGATGCAGGACAAAAAGGCATTGCAATCCGCCACGTCACATTACTTCGGTACAAATTTTGCAAAGGCGTTCGAGATCGAATTCCTGAACAAAGACAATAAACTACAGCTTGCTGAAACAACCTCCTGGGGTCTCTCGACGCGCATGATCGGCGCCATCATCATGACCCACGGTGATGACCAGGGACTTGTGTTACCTCCCCGTCTCGCACCCATTCAGGCGGTCATCGTTCCCATTTTCAAGAACGATGCTGAAAAGGGCAAAGTGATGGAAGTGGCAGACCGCGTCTTCCAGGAACTCAAAGCCGCCGGCATCCGCATCAAAATGGATGACCGCGACAATGTCAGCAGCGGATTCAAATTCAACGATTGGGAGATGCGCGGCGTGCCTGTCCGCGTGGAGATCGGTCCCAAGGATGTCGAAAAGGGATCGGTTGCCCTCGCCCGCCGCGATAGACCCGGCCGGGAAGGTAAATC
>Ga0210377_10003959_pt1 | contig 12587 bp, 7 predicted proteins | sample PLM4_65_b1redo_FD_155480 | JGI IMG/M metagenome (GOLD analysis project Ga0210377, IMG submission 155480) | Groundwater sediment microbial communities from an aquifer in East River, Colorado, USA - PLM4_65_b1 redo | ecosystem: Environmental > Terrestrial > Soil > Riparian zone | place: USA: East... | reverse complement strand
CTTCGACGGCGAGGAGCTGCTGGCCAAGAGCCCGGAGGAGATGCGGCGGCTGCGCGGCGCGCGCATCGCGATGATCCTGCAGGACCCGATGGCCTCGCTCAACCCGGCGCTGAGCGTGGGCGCGCAGATCGCCGAGACGCTCACGCTGCATCGCGGGCTGCGCGGCCGCGCGCTGGACGCGCGCGTGCTGGAGCTGCTGCGCCAGGTCCGCATCAGCGATCCCGAGCGGCGCGTGCACGCCTATCCGCACCAGATGAGCGGCGGCATCCGGCAGCGCGTGGCCGGCGCCATCGCGATCTCCTGCCAGCCGAGCCTGCTCATCGCCGACGAGCCGACGACGTCGCTGGACGTCACCATCCAGGCGCAATACCTGCGCCTGCTGAAGGACATCCAGCAGGCGACCAACCTCGCCCTCGTGTTCGTCACCCACGACCTCGGCATCGTGGCCAAGCTCTGCGACCGCGTCGCCGTCATGTACGCCGGGCGCATCGTGGAGACGGGCACGACGCGCGAGATCTTCAACCGGCCACGCCATCCCTACACGATCGGCCTGCTCGACTGCCTGCCGGCGCGGCGCCGTGGGCGCGAGCCGCTGACGGCGATCGAGGGCCAGCCGCCCGACCTCGCCGCCGTCCCCGCCGGCTGCGCCTTCGCCCCGCGCTGCGCGCTGGCCGAGCCGGCCTGCCACCAGACGCGGCCTGTGCTGGAGGACGTCGGCGTCGAGCACCTCGTGGCCTGCCTGCGGGTGGCCGACACCGCGGCGACCGCGGCCCGGCGGGTGACGGCCGTGTCCGCGGTCGCGGCCGCGCCCATCGCTCCGCCGGCCGCGGCCGACGTCGTGCTGGAGGCGCGCGCCCTCACCAAGCACTTCCCCGTCGCGCGCGGCGCCGTCTTCGGCCGCAGCGTCGGCACCGTGAAGGCGGTGGACGGCGTCGACTTCGTCATCCGGCGGGGCGAGACGCTGGGGCTGGTCGGCGAGAGCGGATGCGGCAAGACGACCACCGCGCGGCTGGTGCTGTGCCTGGAGCGGCCGACGGGTGGCGGCGTCTTCTTCCGCGGCCGCGACGTCCACACGCTCGGCCACGCCGAGCAGCGCGAGTACCGCCGCGCCGTCCAGGCCGTCTTCCAGGACCCGTACAGCTCGCTGAACCCACGCCTGACGATCCGCACGACGGTCGGCGAGCCGCTGGTGCAGACGCAGCCCGGTCTCACGAAGGCCGAGGTTGGCGAGCGCATCGCCGCGTCGCTCGAGCGCGTGGGCCTGCGGCCGCGCATCATGGACGACTACCCGCACGAGCTCTCGGGCGGCCAGCGCCAGCGTGTCGCGCTGGCCCGTGCGCTCACGACGAGCCCCGAGTGCATCCTGCTGGACGAGGCCGTGTCGGCGCTCGACGTGTCCATCCGCGCCCAGGTCATGAACCTGCTGCGCGAGATCCAGGACCGGCTGGGCGTGAGCTATCTCTTCATCGCCCACGACCTCGCCGTCGTGAAGTACGTCAGCACGCGCATCGCCGTGATGTACCTCGGCAAGCTGGTGGAGACGGCCTCGAGTGAGGAGTTGTACATCCACCCGCTGCACCCCTACACGCAGATCTTGCTGAACAACGCCCTGCCCGCCCACCCCGACGAGGCGCGCGAGGAGGTCATCCTCCGCGGCGAAGTGCCGAGCGCCTTCAACCCGCCGGCGGGCTGCCGCTTCCACCCCCGCTGCCCCCACGCCATGCCGGTCTGCGCCGAGATCGAGCCGCAGCTGCGCGCGGAGGCGCCCGGACACATCGTGGCCTGCCACCTGTACGAGACGTGAGGCGCGCACTTCTCGCGGTTGCGCTCGCCACGCTGTGCGGACCGCTCGGGACCGCCTTCGCGAGCTGGGCTGGGTCGAGGGCCAGAATCTCGTCGTCGAATCTCGCTGGGCGGAGGGGCGGTTCGAACGGCTGCCGCAGCTCGCCGCCGAGCTGGTCCGTCTCAAGTGCGATGTGATCGCCGCGGTCGTGACCCAGGCCTCCCTGGCGGCACGCAACGCGACCGATACGATCCCCATCGTCATGATCGGCGTCTCCGATCCGGTCGCGCTCGGCCTGGTCGCCAGCCTCGCCCGTCCCGGCCGCAATGTCACGGGGACGTCGGGGGTCGCGGCGCAGCTCGTTGGCAAGCAGCTGGAGCTGCTCCGAGAGATATTTCCCGACGTCCCGCGCGTCGCCGGGCTGTGGAATCCCGGCAATCCGGTCTTCCAGGCGCTCCAGCTGCGCGAGGCCGAGATCGCGGCGCGGGCACTCGGCGTCGAGATGCAGATGCTCGAGGCCCGGGCTCCGGCCGAGTTCGAGCGGGTCCTCGCGGCGATCCCCCCGCGACGTCCGCTGCTCGTCCTGGGCGATCCGCTCTTCACGTCTCATCGAAAGCGGATCACCGAGATCGCGGCCGCCCGCCGCATCCCGATCGTGACGGGCGTGAGCGACTACGCCGAGGCGGGCGCGCTGCTCACCTATGGGCCCAGCTACGCCGACCTGTCCCGGCGCTCTGCCGTCTACGTCGACAGGATCCTCAAGGGTGCCCGGCCCGCCGATCTGCCCGTCGAGGAGCCGACGGCGTTCGAGCTGGTGGTCAACCTCAAGACCGCCCGGGCTCTCGGCGTGACGGTGCCGCGGCCACTGCTCCTCCGCGCCCAGCGCGTGATCGAGTGACGCCCGGGGCGGCGCGACCGCCGCCGGGGAGAGCGCTTCAGACCGGGGGGAGTTGAGTCCTGGCCGAGCGCTGGCCAGGATGACACGGGAACTTCCGCGGGACCGAGCGGTCTAACGCGGCAATGAAGCCAGTAGCGTTGTCGCACGCGGAGGCGTCGAGCATCCCCGCCCGGTCCGTGCCGGCGTCACGCCGCCCGGACCCGCGGCTCTTCCAGATCGCCACCCTCGGCGGCCTGCTCGGCTACGGCGTGCTGTGGCTGGGTCTCGACGTCGATCCGTGGACCGCCGCGATCATCCTGGCCACCGTGCTCGCCGCGCAGCTCGTGGCCACACGCGTGACCGGCCGCGGCCGCTTCGATCCCCGGAGTGCGCTCATCTCGGGGCTGTCACTGTGCCTGCTGCTTCGCACCAACTCGCCCGAGCTGGCGGCCCTCGCGGCCGCGGTGGCCATCGCCAGCAAGTTCCTCGTGCGCGTGGGGGACAAGCACGTCTTCAATCCGACGAACGGCGCGCTGGTGTTGATGATGCTCCTTACCGGGCAGGTCTGGGTCTCGCCGGGGCAGTGGGGCAGCACCGCCGTCTTCGCGTTTCTGCTCGCCTCCGCGGGCGGGCTCGTGGTGAATCGCGCGGCCCGGGCCGACGTCACCTGGGCGTTCCTGGCCGCCCACGTGGCCCTCCTCGTCGGGCGCGCGCTGTGGCTGGGCGATCCGCTCGACGTCCCCCTGCACCGGCTCGCGAACGGCGCGCTCGTGCTGTTCGCATTCTTCATGATCTCCGACCCGCGGACGACGCCGGACTCACGCCCCGGCCGCCTCCTCTTCGCGATCGTGGTCGCGGCCGGAGCCTACGTCATCCAGTTCCACCTGTTCCAGACCAATCCGCTGCTGTGGTCGCTGGCCGTCTGCTCGCTTGCCGTTCCGCTGATCGACCGCCTGCTGCCTGGCCGCCGCTATGACTGGACGGCGCCCGCGACCGGACACGCCCGAGAAAGGAGCCTGCCGTGAAATATCTCACCGGATGTGTGCTCGCCCTGCTCGTCACCCTCAGCGCGTCGAGCGCGCTCGCCTTCTGTGGGTTCTACGTGGCGAAGGCCGACACCCGGCTCTTCAACCAGGCGTCGAAGGTGGTCCTGGTGCGCAACGACGACAAGACCGTCATCACGATGGCCAACGACTTCAAGGGCGATCCCAAGGAGTTCGCGCTCGTGGTGCCGGTCCCGACGGTGCTCGAGAAGGGCCAGATCCGCGTGGGCGACCGCGCCCTCGTCGAGCGCCTCGACGCCTACACGGCGCCCCGCCTCGTCGAGTACTTCGATCCCGATCCCTGCGCGATGCCGCGAGCGGTAGAGGCGCCGAGCAGCGGCGTGCTCCTCTCGATGCGCAAGGATCTGGCGTTCGATCGCGCTCGCAGCCTCGGCGTCACCATCGAGGCGCAGTACACGGTGGGCGAATACGACATCCTCATCCTGTCCGCTCGCGAGAGCGCCGGGCTCGAGACCTGGCTGCGCGACAACGGCTACCGCCTGCCGGCCGGCGTGTCGCCGGTGCTCGGCAGCTATCTCAAGCAAGGGATGAAGTTCTTCGTCGCCCGAGTGAACCTCAAGGAGCAGGCCAAGCTCGGCTTCACCTACCTCCGGCCGCTCCAGATGGCCTTCGAGTCGCCGAAGTTCATGCTGCCCATCCGGCTCGGCACCGTCAACGCCGACGGCCCCCAGGAGCTGTTCGTCTTCGCCCTCACCCGCAAGGGCCGCGTGGAGACGACGAACTACCGCACGGTCCGCCTGCCCACCGGCATGGAGCTGCCCGCCTACGTCAAGGAGGAGTTCCCGAACTTCTACCGTGCGATGTTCGCCGAGCAGGTCAAGAAGGAGGACATGCGCGCGGTGTTCCTCGAGTACGCCTGGGACATGAGCTGGTGCGATCCGTGCGCGGCGGACCCGCTGTCCCCCGAGGAGCTCCGCAAGCTCGGCGTCTTCTGGCTGCCCGAGACGGGCCCGAGCGGCCGGGTGCGGGGCCCGGCGCCGGTGGAGACCTTCGTCACGCGCCTGCACGTCCGCTACGACGCCACGCGCTTCCCCGACGATCTCGTCTTCCAGGAGACGGCCGACCGCACCAACTACCAGGGCCGCTACGTGCTGCGCAATGCGTTCACCGGCGAGGCCTCGTGCGACGCCGGCCGGCGCTATCGCGAGTCGCTGCGCGCCCGGGCCGAGCAGGAGGCGGCGACGCTGGCGTCACTCACCGGCTGGCCGATCGAGGACATCCGGCGCCGGATCGGCACCGTCGGCGGCGAGTCGAGCAAACCGGACGGTCGAAAGTGGTGGCGTAAGCTCTTCGGCGACTAATAGCGAGCGGCATACATGAGGGCCGGGAGCCAAGCCCTCCTTCAATGAAATCAACTCACAGGACGGGTAGGTGTCGCGCAGGGTGCGCTGTCGGGGTCCGAGGTTCCCATGTCTCGCCTCTCCAAGCCCCTTGTCTCCCGCCGGCAATCCGCCATAACGCCCGGCGTGAGCGGCGTGCGGCGCTCTGGCCGCGCGCCCGCTGAACGCCGAAGTTGGACCGCCGATAGGACTCTCAGCGACGATCAAGCAGTTCCTCGACGGTAATCTCGATGTCGCGCGCGATCTTCCGCAGCAACGTTGGTGAGATGTCGCGACCAGGGTGGAAGGGGACAGTCGTTCCACGCCCGTCGGCATGCCTGAACTGTCGATGCGACCCACGCTGGCGCACGCCGACGAATCCCAGCCGCTCAAGCAGCGCGACCACTTCGCGCGGCTTGAGGACCGGGATCGACCCCACTGCTACGCCACCTGGATCGTCTGGATGCCGACAAATTCAGACTCTAGTTTCGGCTCGCCATCCTCGAGGAGCATCTCAACGACCTCTTGAAGATTCCGTCGCAGCTCGTCGAAGCCCTCCCCCTGACTGTGGGCACCCGGCCAGCCCGGCACGTAGCCCACGTACAGGCCGGTGTCGGGGTCTCGCTCAACTACGATGTTGAAGGTGCGCATCGTTCAAACTCCTTCTGGTCGATCCTACTCCGTAGCTCCCCAGAATCGTGTCCGTTGTCGGCCCAACTTGATGTCGCTCGAACAGCGTAACGGCTGTGGCGCAGCGCGCCCCGACCGCGTAGCAGGGTCGGGTTCGTCGAGGCCCAAGGGAAGCATCTTAGACAGTTGGTTATCGTTAGTCCACGACGAAGCTCACCAGCCGACCCGGGACGATGACCACCTTGCCCACGGTCCGGCCGGCGAGATGCGCGGCGACCTTCGCGTCGGCTCGCGCGGCGTGCTCCATCGCAGCCGGGTCCGCGTTCGACGGCACCGACACGATCGCCCGCACCTTGCCGTTGACCTGCACCGGAATCTCGATCGCGTCGGCCACCAGCAAGCCGGCGTCGGCCACCGGAAACGACTCCCACGCCAGCGAGCGCGCGTGGCCGAGCCGCGACCAGAGATCCTCGGCGACATGCGGGGCCAGCGGCGCCAGCATCAGCACCAGCGGCTCGGCCACCGCCCGCGGCACCCCGCCGCCGGCGAACGCCTGCGTCAGATGGTTGGTCAGCTCGGTGATCCGCGCGATGGCGATGTTGAACCGCAGGCCCTCGATGCTCTCGCGGACCGCGGCGATCGTCCGGTGCACGATGCGCCGGGTCGTGTCGGCGGCGGGGACGTCGGCGACGCGGCAGGCGCCGGTCTCCTCGTCGATCACGGTGCGCCAGATGCGCTGTAGCAGCCGGTGGGAGCCGACGACCGCGCGCGTCTCCCACGGGCGGGATTGATCCAGCGGGCCGGTGAACATCTCGTACACCCGCAGCGTGTCGGCGCCGTAGGCGGCGTACATCTCGTCGGGCGTGACGGAGTTCTTGAGGCTCTTGCCCATCCGGCCGTACGTGCGGGTGACCGGGCCGCCACGCCAGACGAAGCCTCCGTCGCGTTCCTCCACCTCCTGGGCCGGCACGTAGATGCCGCGCTCGTCGGTATACGCGTACGCCTGCACCAGCCCCTGGTTGAACAGCCGGCGGAATGGCTCCGAGGCGCTGACGTGGCCGAGGTCGAGCAGGACCTTCTGCCAGAATCGCGCGTACAGCAGGTGCAGGACCGCGTGCTCGACGCCGCCGACGTACAGGTCGACGCCGCCGGGATCGCCGGGCGCCCGGGGGCCCATCCAGTAGCGCTCGACCTCGGGATCGACGAAGCGCTCGTCGTTGGTCGGATCGAGGTAGCGGATCTCGTACCAGCACGAGCCGGCCCACTGGGGCATCGTGTTCAGTTCGCGCCGATAGGTCTTCGGCCCGTCACCCAGGTCGAGCGTCACCGTCGCCCACTCGGTGGCGCGGCCCAGCGGGGGTTGCGGCACGCTGTCGGCGTCATGGGGATCGTAGGCGGGCGGTGCGAAATCCGCCATGTCCGGCAGCTCGACCGGCAGCATCGCGGCCGGCAGCGCCACCGGCAGGCCGGCCTCGTCGTAGACGATCGGGAACGGCTCGCCCCAGTAGCGCTGGCGGCTGAACAACCAGTCGCGCAACCGATAGGTCACGGTGGCGGCGCCGACACCGTGCTCCGCGATCCAGTCGACGATCCGTTGCCTGGCCTCCGCGACGCCGAGCCCGTTCAGGAAGCCGCCGTTGATCGCCCGGCCCTCGCCCGTGTACGCCTTCCCGTCGAAGTCCGCGGGCGGCTCCACGGTGCGAACAATCGGAAGGTCGAACGCCTCGGCGAACGCCCAGTCGCGCTCGTCCTGGCCGGGAACCGCCATGATCGCACCGGTGCCGTAGCCCATCAGCACGTAGTCGGCGACGAACACCGGAATGCGCGCGCCACTCGCCGGATTGGTGGCCCAGGAGCCGGTGAACTTGCCCGTCGTGGTCACCGCCCCGCCCGGGGTCGCGGCGCCGCCGGTCCACGCCTCGCGCGTGCCGTCGGGCCACGTCGCGGCGGTCAGGGCGCGGACCATCGGATGCTCCGGCGCCAGCACGATGAATGTCGCGCCGAACACCGTGTCGGGCCGGGTGGTGAAGACCTCGATGTCGCCGGCGGGCGAGGCAAAGCGGATGCGCGCGCCGGTTGAACGACCGATCCAGTGGCGCTGCATCTCCTTGACGCTCTCGGGCCAGTCCAGAGGCTCGAGATCGTCCAGCAGCCGCTCGGCGTAGGCGGTGATCCGGAGCATCCACTGCTTCAGGGGCCGGCGGAACACCGGGAAGTTGCCGCGCTCGCTGCGGCCCTCGGCGGTGACCTCCTCGTTGGCCAGCACCGTCCCCAGACCCGGGCACCAGTTGACGGGCGCCTCGCCCAGGTACGCGAGCCGGTGATTGTCGATCACCCGCCGTCGCTCGGTCCGCGAAAGCGTCGGCCACCGCCGGCCGAACGGGTTGGTGCCCGGCGCCGGCTCGCGAGTGCCGGCGTCGAGCTCGGCGACCAGCGCCGCGATGGGGCGGGCGCGGGCGGCCGCGTCGTCGTACCAGGCCGCGAAGATCTGCAGGAAGATCCACTGCGTCCACCGGTAGAAGTCGGTGTCGGAGGTGACGACGCTGCGGCGCGGATCGTGACCCAGCCCCAGTCGGCGGAGCTGCCGGCGGTAGGTCTCGATGTTGGCCGCCGCGGTCACGCGCGGGTGCTGGCCGGTTTCGATGGCGTACTGCTCGGCCGGCAGGCCGAACGAGTCGAAGCCCATCGTGTGCAGCACGTTGTGACCATTCATGCGCAGGTAGCGACCGAGCACGTCGGTGCCGATGTAGCCCAGCGGGTGACCGACGTGCAGCCCGGCGCCACTGGGATACGGGAACATGTCGTTGAGGTAGAACTTCGCGCGGCCGGCGACGTTCGCGAATCCCTCGCTCAGCGCACCGGTCGGGTTCGCGGCTCGGAATGTTCCCTCGCGCTCCCAGAGATCCTGCCATCGCGACTCGATCTGCGCGGCCAGCGCGGCGGTGTAGCGGTGCGGCGGGGGGCCCTCGTGGGCGGTGTCGCTCGTCATCGATCGCTCCTCCATGGCTGCTGGTCGGTGCCGGCTGGCGCGAGTCCGTTTGGATAGGGCGGACCTCGCGGTTGGCAAGGACGCGCCGCGCCGACCCGGAATGCCGGTCAGCGCGGCCTGGTAAGGAGGAGGCGATCTGATAGCCTCACGAACGTCATGGTACCGCGCCGTGCTAGGTTTGGCCCGTCGAGCCGACGACGAGGCAGAGGAGACAGCCGATGGATCAGGCCCCCGACGTCAGGCCGCGCACCGAGATCCGCGACGGGATGAAGATCACGTGGCACCAGGGCATCGTCATGGACGACGGCCTGCGGCTGGACGCCGACGTCTTCTCGCCGATCTCCAACGGCACGTACCCGGTCATCATGACGTACGGCGTCTACGCCAAGGGGCTCGCCTACCAGGACGGCTATCCGCATCAGTGGCAGAAGATGGTCGCGGACCATCCGGAGATCCTCGAGGGCTCGACCAACGCGTACCAGAACTGGGAGGTCACCGATCCCGAGCGCTGGATCCCGCACGGCTACGTCGTGATCCGCGTGGACTCGCGCGGCGCCGGCTGGTCGCCGGGCTTCATGGACTGTAACAGCCCCCGGGAGATCGACGACCTCTACCAGTGCATCGAGTGGGCGGGCACGCAGCCGTGGAGCAACGGCAAGGTTGGCCTGCTCGGCATCTCGTACTACGCGAGCAACCAGTGGCGGGTGGCCGGGCTGCGCCCGCCGCACCTGGCCGCCATCATCCCGTGGGAGGGTCAGAACGACCGCTACCGCGACTCCGGCTACCACGGCGGCATCCTCAGCCAGTTCCAGGAGCTCTGGGCCAAGCACCAGGTCGTCAACATCCAGTACGGCATGGGCGCCCGGGCAAAGAAGAACCCGATGACCGGCGAGTCGGTGGCGGGGCCGGTCACGCTCTCCGACGCGGAGCTGGCGAAGAACCGGGTCAACGTCTACGACGAGCTGAAGAGGCATCCGCTCTGCGACGAGTGGCACGTCTCGCGGTCGGCGGATCTCTCCCGGGTCAGGGTGCCGCTGCTCTCCTGCGCGAACTGGGGCGGCCAGGGCATCCACCCCCGCGGCAACTTCAACGGCTTCGTGGAAGCGTCGTCGAAGGAGAAGTGGCTCGAGGCCCACGGCGACTCGCACTGGTCGCTGTTCTCGTCGGCGTACGGTCTCGATCTACAGAAGCGATTCTTCGATCATTTTCTGAAGGGCGTCGACAACGGCTGGGAGCAGCCGCCGCCGGTGACGCTCAACGTCCGCCACCCCGGCGAGAAGTTCGTCCGGCGTTACGAGCAGGAGTGGCCGCTGGCCCGCACGCAGTGGACGAAGTTCTACCTCGATCCGGCCACTATGCGGCTGAGCCCAACCCCGGTGGCGGCGCCGGGGAAGATCGACTACGCGGCGATGGGCGACGGGCTCACGTTCTCGATGACGGTGGCGACGGAGACCGAGATCACGGGCCCGATGGCGGCCAAGCTGTTCGTCGCGACCTCCACCACCGACGCCGACCTGTTCCTGATCGTCCGCGTCTTCGACCCGCAGGGCAAGGAAGTGACGTTCATGGGCTCGACCGACCCCAACACGCCCATCGCCAACGGCTGGCTGCGCGCCTCGCACCGGCGTCTGGATCCGGCCAAGACCCTGCCCTACCGGCCCTACCACCCGCACGACCGCGTCCAGCCGCTCACGCCGGGCGACGTCTACGAGTGCGACGTCGAGATCGTCACCAGCTGCATCGTGGTCCCGGCCGGCTGGACACTGGCGCTCAGCGTGCGCGGCAAGGACTACGAGTACGAGGGCGAGCTATCCGAATTCGCGAAGACCTTTCACTACGGCACGCGCGGTACCGGCGGCATGACTCACGCCGATCCCGACGACCGGCCGCCGGCGATCTTCGACAACCGCGTCACGCTCTCCAGTGGCGGCGACCGCCAGTCGTGGCTGCTGCTGCCGATCATCCCGGCGACGAGCGCGTAGAGCGTACGCGGCGACAGGCGCGCGCTGCCTCGCGGAGCGCCTCAGCGGGCGAGCGTCGGCCGGCGGGCGCGCAGGAAGAACACCGAGCCCATCGCGGCCAGCGCCGCCAGCACGCTGAATCCCAGCACGTAGCTGCCGGTACGATCGGCGAGGATGCCGGCCACCAGCGGGCCGCCCATCATGCCGACCATGAGGACCATCGAGGACAGGCCGGTGATCGTCCCGAAGGCGGCGCTGCCGAAGTAGTCGGCGCGGATCGCCGACATCATCGGCCCGCGCATGCCCCAGCCGAGCCCGTGGAGCACCGCGAAGGCGAGCACCATCCAGAACGCCGACGCGAACGCCAGCACGAGGAGCCCCGCCGCGTGGGCCAGCATGCAGCCGGCGGCGATCCGGCGCTTGCTGAAGCGGTCGCCGAGCCAGCCGCCGCTCACCTGCCCGATGCCCTGCATGACCGTCATCAGCGCCACCACCGAGGCGGCCTGCGGCAGCGAGTAGCCGAGCCGCTCGGTGACGTGCACGACCATGTGGACCATCACCGCCGAGACCACGAACAGCGCGGCGCTGTGGCCGATCGAGATGTACCAGAAGGCACGCGTGGCCATGGCTTCGCGCGGCGTGAAGTCGCGCTCCCCGAGCGGCGGACGCGGCGGCGCATCCGGCTCGGCCCGGCGCGATGGATCGCCGTCGGGCGTCAAGCCATAGGCCTCGGGCCGACGGCGGACGAGCTGGGCCAGCGGCAACCCCACGGCGATCGCCAGCAGACCGGAGGCCAGCGCGGTCGTCCGCCAGCCGAACCGGCTCATCGCCAGCACGACCAGCGGCGTGAACAGGCCGCCGACGGCCATGCCGCTGGCGCTGAGGCTGAGCGCCAGCGCGCGCCGGCGCCGGAACCACGCCACGATGGCCACGCCGATCGGCAGATAGCCGCCGAGGCTCGAGCCGAGCGCCATCAGGAAGAAAGTCAGGAAGAACGCGACCGGCCCCTCGATCTGGCTGAACAGGATGAAGCCCAGGCTGAAGATGGTCATGCCCACGCGGATGAGCACGCGCGGGCCAAAGCGATCGGTGAGCCAGCCCTGGACGGGGCCGAGGATGCCGCTCTCGGCGCGGGCCATCGCGAAGGCGGCCGACAGCATCGTCTTGCTCCAGCCGAACTCCTCGCGCAGCAGCACGAGGTAGGCGCCGTAGGCGTGAAACATGAGGCTGCCGATCAGCGTCTCCAGGCCGAAGCCGGCGGAGACGACCCACCACCCGTAGAACACCCTGGCCCGGGGCACTAGAGCGTGCGCTGGAACAGCGCGAGCGCGAGCCCGATCCCGATCCGCGCCGCCTCCGGATCGTAACGCGCGCCCTCGTCGCGCATGAAGGCGTGCTGCGCGTTGAACTCGTGCCAGCCGAACAGCCGGCCGGCGTCGAGCAGGGCCTTGTAGATCGTGGCCCGGGCGGCATCGGGGATGTGCGGATCCTGGCGCCCCCAGATCATGAGCAGCTCGCCGCGGATCTCCCGCGCGCGCGCCAGGGTATCGCCGCACTGGCCCTCGCCGAGCACGCCGCCCTGCAGATCGGTCGGATAGATGCAGCAGGCGGCGAGGATCTCGCGCTGCAGTGCCGCTCGGAACGCGAGATGGCCGCCGAGGCAGAAGCCGACCGTGCCGATCCGACCGCTGCAGGCCGGATGGGCGGCGAGCGCGCGGATGACGACGGCGGCGTCGCTGTCGAAGGTGGAGAGCTTCGTCTTCTCCTTGTCGGCGTTGCCCTTGTCGGTCCCGACCTTGTCGTAGCCGAGCACCGTGCCCGGTGGCTCGTGCTCGTGGTAGATCTCCGGCGCCATGACGACGTACCCGTGGCCGGCGAACTGCATCGACAGCCGCACGATCGGCCCGGTCTGCTGGTAGATCTCCGGGTAGAGCAGCAGGCCCGGGTAGCGTTTGGACCCCATC
>Ga0210377_10003958_pt1 | contig 12588 bp, 20 predicted proteins | sample PLM4_65_b1redo_FD_155480 | JGI IMG/M metagenome (GOLD analysis project Ga0210377, IMG submission 155480) | Groundwater sediment microbial communities from an aquifer in East River, Colorado, USA - PLM4_65_b1 redo | ecosystem: Environmental > Terrestrial > Soil > Riparian zone | place: USA: East... | reverse complement strand
TTCGATGGTTCGTCCCACTCGTCTTTGAGTTTTTTCAACTCTTTTGCAATTTGCTTTGACATTGTATTCTCCTCGTTATTGATTTAGATTATTTTCCTTCTTTTCTACTTCTTACAACAACCCCCTTTCATTTATAATATTTTGCAATCTTCTCGTAATTCTTTTGTGCATACTTCGCAACAAGTTCAGGCGATTTTCGATCGTCTGGAATAACATCTAACACCAGATTTGGAGGAAGCATTCCTGTCCTGTCTTTTGCCTCAATATCCTCTGATGGTTTGAATGTTATCACAAACTGTTCTTCGAAATTCCCCTTACTTATTTTCTTCCGACGATAGCGCATATAGCCTATCGTATCGACCAGTGGAAGAAGTATTTTCCGAGCTTGGTTACTTAATGTTGGTACTTGTTTTTTGATGTTAATAAAGTCAGTGGTTATTTCATCTGTTTTTGTATGACTAATAAATATAACTCCCAACTCTGTAGCAAAAAGCTTGTATATCTCATTTTCAAATTCTTTCTTAACACCAGCCCAGCCTTTGCCCCACTCAGCTTCTGACTCATGCTCTATTCCGAGCTTGTCACAAACGTAGATAGAGCATAAATCAAAGAGCTTGTCAGCTATATCAATGACTACTGTTTGATAGTCATGATCGCCTTTTACTAAAAGCTTGATCAAGTGCACGAAGCTATGGTCTTTGTCTGATGAGTCATTCCACGCTGTTACATCTCTTGCAAAAACCTTGTGAGACTTATATCCTTTTTCTGTAGCAAGCAGAAGAGATTTTCTGAATCCTGAAGCTAGTGTTGTCTTGCCAATTCCTGGAGGACCGTAAATCAACCAGCGAATTGCACCTACATCCATTTTACCTGTTGTTCTTTTTGTTGGTAGTCCCATGTCTATTCTCCTTATTATATCTATTTTTGAATCCGACTAAATTCTGTTTTGTTTCTCCACCTTCATGACAAAGCACTTTGTAATCACACCAAGCACAATCACTGTATTCCATGATTGGGTCTTCTTCTTTATGAATACGAGTTATCTTATCAACAGCCTTATATAATGTATCATACACATGTTCTTCTGATACTTTTGGAATGAACGTGTCTCTATAAAATTTGGTTGAAGCATCAGATGCTGTATAGTATTGAGAAAGCCGAGTCAAAAATTGTCTTTCACTTTCTTTCTGCTTTTTCCTTATTCCAGGTTTTTGGACTGCATCATATAACAATGAAGCTAATTTTTGGCCTTCAGGACGTTTGCTTCTTGGTAAATCAAATTGAGCATTGTACACATGAAAATAAGTAGCCGTTTGAAATGAAAAGGTACTATTCTCCACATACCTTGCATTTACAGTCTTTGATGTTTTTAGTTCATGACCAAACCAGTCTTTTTTATATGCAAGAATATTATCTTGCCGTATTCTTATTAGAGCACCTGTCTTGCCGATAGGATATGATGCATCAGTCTCGTTTTCTATCAATTCCATTTTAGCAATATCTTTTTTATTATATTCAGCATATCCTTTTATCATTCCCAAAACAATGATTTTATTCTCAACTATATCTTGTTCGTCTGCTGATGATATTACACCGTCATCTCTTTCTTTTTGTGCTCGTTCATCGTATTTTTTCTTGGATAATCGCATGACTCTATCAATAGGGTCCTTGTCATACAATCTTCCTACTCCATAATGGTATACATCACCAATTATGAATGCATGATTGAGAGACAATTTTGTATATCCTTTAACATACCTCCAGTAACCCATCATTTCGCACTTGAAAAATGCATTCATCATACTATAGGATAGAACAAGCTGTTTCATAAAATTCCTTTCATACTTCACCGAATATTTTTTGTAATTCCACAATTGTCTTTTTCTTTTTTCTCAAACAATCATACACTGTATTTTCTACTGTGCCTTTGAGAACAAGATCAGTATAGATAATGCTGCTATGTTTTTCAGAACCTTTGCGCCGAATGCGTGCTTCACTATTTTGTCTCAAATCGTTTGACCATGTATTTCCATAATAAATTGCATATCTGCAATTGGTCAGATTGAGAGATTCACTTGCTTTCTTCTGAGTTGCTACCAATACATTATTATGCTTGGAAAATTGAAATGCTTTTACGACTGAAGATACATTTTCTGTTGCTCCAGTCAATGTCAAAACATTGTGACCAAGTTTGGTCAATAACCTTGCTATCTTTTTTACAGAAAATCTATACTGAGCCCAAATCATAACCTTGTTTTGACTTCCTATCTCATCAATCAGATCAACAAGCACTTCGTCTTTTGGTGTTTCCATTACTTCTCTATAACCTTCATGTCCACATCGAGGACAAGCACTTTTCTTAATTTTGACAATATCAAAATGTCTTTTGCATTTGTTGCATTTTATAAATTCATCCGCTTTCTTTCCTTCAAACCAGTTATTCTGAATGAATCCATCACAAATTTGAAGAGCCTTATTCAACAATGTAAAGACACTCGTTGTATCTATCTTTACTCTACCAAATTCAAGCTGAAAATATGTTTTAAAATTATCCAACAGTTCTTGTTGTTGTTTTGTCGGCTTTAACATCTTTAAATCATAAACCGCTGGTGGCAAAGCAAGAACATCATTCTCAATTCGAATACAAAATGGTTTTATTTTCTTAAATATTTTCTGCTCTGAGCCTTTCCTTAAAAATGACCTATAATTATGATTTGAAAAATATGTCTTCTGAAATGCATGAAACGAATTTCCAAATGTCTTGCCGTAATCAAGAAACTTTATTTGTGGATATAGTTCACCTACATTTTCTGTTGTTGGCCAGCCTGTCATAATGAAACGATAAGGAATTGCTTTTCCAAGTGCCCATAAAACTTTTGTCCTGAGAGCTCCTGGAGATTTTATCTTTGTGGACTCGTCTATAAACACTGCATCAAAGTCTGAAGCATATAATTCATTATAGATATTGCGAACTCCGTCAAAGTTGACTAAGAAAAATATGGTTCGATTAACTGCTGCATGGTATCTTCCTTCAGCTTGTCTCGATGTTTTCAAACCAAGCTTTAAAGACCTAAGCTTATATGGCTCATTACCTAACAAATGTACATACCTAAAATTGCTGTGCTTTTCTATCTGCTCTGGCCAAGTTACTTCAATCGAAGTCTTAGACGACACAACCAGTATTCTATTCCAAGAATTGTCATCTGTTATTTTTAAAGCAATGAGAGTCTTTCCAGTTCCATATGCTGCAAATATTCCTCCATACACAGTTCCTGTATTTTCAATAAAGTTTACAACTAGAGTTTGGTGCTTCATTAACTTTGTGTAAATCATTCATTAGTCCCTTCAATATGTCATAACAAGATAAACAATAAGGAACATGGCCAGTAACACCCAGTTCTACATATGGTACCCAAACAGCTTCTTCATCCTTATCTTTTTTACATCGTCTGCATTGGAATATCATATTATCACCTTACTGATAAATATTGAAAATGATATTTTTCCTAATCGTAAATAATAAAATGTATAAGCCTTATCATCTGTTTTATCGTATGACTTAAATAACCAAGGAAGAACATTATCTATTGTCATTTGAAAGCATTTATATGGTTTTCTTACTTTCATAACTTTCCCCACACATGTTTGTGATTGATACCGATCGCATCAATAATGTTGTGGTCCATAATAACTCTCGGATGCTTTACTCCACATTCTTTGCAAAAGTATACATCTTTCCAGTCAACGATCTTCATACTCTTATATGGTTCATTCTTGCAAAGACGCATTGTCATTACATGTTTTGGGAGTTGTCCTTTCCACTGGTTCGGTGTGTATGTAATCACATTATCGGTAATATTGAATATCATTCCAGCAATGAATGCAAGCTTGAGAATTGCACCTGATTCACGAGCCATATATCCACTGTCACCGAAATGATCAGGAATTTCTGTGACAAGTTGTATAGGATATTGAGCAACTAACAAAGTTGTTATCTGATCTGTAACATCTCTACATTTCTTTAGATAAGTCTCTTTCTTATCTTTGCTAGGATGAATGATTCCCCACTTAATCAGTTTCTTATTTTTTGATAATGCCCACCCTACATTGTTAATTGAAGGGTCAATTGATAGAATATATTTTCTCATATTATTCCTTGTCTGCAAGTTCTGCAATATAATCTAAATGACATGAAAGAGGTTTACAAAAACAAGATATTCTTTTTCCTCTAATCTCATGCAAGCTTTCACAAACTACTTTATTACTGTACATATATCCGTTAATATGGTATTTTATTTCCTTTTTCAGTAATCTCCATTTATCAATCCAAGACTTGTGTTTTTTTATTACATCTTCTCTTGTGCCATCAGGTCCTATTATAAAAGGATTACCGTATTTTGACCCTCTTCCACAATAAATATCGTGAGGAAAATTTCTATGTACCACAAGAGTTTTTCGTTTCATGCTAATATCCTTTATCTTGTCTATCCAGATTTTCCTTTGCCTTCTCTTCGTAAATGTCAACGATCATCTGAGGAGTGAGTCCCCAAAGAATAGTCAGATTCGTCCAGAAGTGTAGAATATCAATCAGCTCTTTATGCATTTCTTTCAGACGAGCATCATCATACTCCACTCTTGTTTTTTTCCAGTGCTTCCAGTTTGTCCACTCGAGAAGCTCTGAAAGTTCTGCATGCATGGCAAGAATCATTTGCTTTGACAAATCTTCTCTTTCAAGAATATCTTCAGTCTGAATATTAATACCGATCTTCTTGGTAAGCTCGATCTGCTTCTTCACTATACCATATAAAAATTCTGACATGCTACCTCCTTATCAAAATAAATTTGTTTGTCATATAAGGTTCAATGACTGGCCAGACTTCTTTCCACTTTAATTTACCGTTGCCACATCCTACTCGAGGAAAAATTATTTTCTTTACATTGCGCCATGGTTCTTCTCTTAACTGTCTTGTTAATTTTACCATTGATCTTTTGATCAGAATCAAATCTGCCTTTTCATCCCATGTGTGTTTCACTGGAAATGATATTATTCCTTTAATAAAAAATGGTATGTTTCCCCATGCTCCTACAAGATTTCCTAACGCCATTGCAATTCCTGGAATAGTATTAACTGCTTCTTTTGCAATGCCTCTGCCCATAACAAGTTCGCCTTTGCCTTTGACATAACCGTTTGTAGGAATGACAATCTTGTACCCAGGTTTTTTATAATAATCCCAGATGTCACCGTGGATTTCTTTTATTCCGTCCACGTGTATTCTCCTTTTTTCATTTCATTTATTGAAGATTTATCCATCACTCTTATTGTTTTCTTTTTTCCATAATAATCGATTATTTTTACTTTAAAACACAATTCATCTGGAGTTATTACTCGAGTTATTTTTAAAACTTCAGCAACACCATTATCGATTACATTCATTTTATCCCTTTCGCTGCTCCCCATGAAATGTCAGACATTTTGGGAGTTGCTGTTATAGGCAAACTAAAAGTTACTCTGTCTGCCATTATCTCTTGCAATGTTTGTGTTATCTCCACTGTGTTCCTGTAATTTTCATAGATGTAGAAAATAAGCTCGTCATGAATTGTACCATTCAATGTATGAAATTTTGTTTTCACTCTATGCTTGTTCAACCACTCCCAAGCTCTGAGCATTCCTGATTTCATAACATATCCTGCTGTCCCTTGCATAATCAAATTAACTGCTTTATATGCCATATCATGTGGAACTCTGAAATCTCTATAAAAATGCATTAACGAAGAGTCATACAAAACTCTGACATATCCTTGCTTATATAAAGTAGAAATTGTTTCTTGCATATAGGGCTTTACTGGATATAGATCATAGAAAGAAGTTAGTATTTCTCTGCCTTCCATGAATGATACACCTAAGGAAGAAGCCATCTTTGCGTCTCCCATGCCATATATAACTCCCAACATAATAATCTTTATTGCACGTCTTGCTCCTTTAATTCTGGATTTCAATTTGCTAATTTTGACTGGGTTCTTTTCTTTATTCAATTCTGCTTGCCAACCTATAACTTCTTTTATGATTCTCTTTGCACCATCAAGATATGGGTCTTCTCCATTTATAAAAGCATTTACTAGAAGTTCACAACTAGAAAAATGTCCGAACAAGCGCATTTCAATCTGATCATAATCTATGGCCACAATGTACGCACCTTTTGGAGCAGGAAAGCAATCACGAATTACCCTCGGGTCATCTTCCTCTTCATCTTTTCTTGGAATTTGATGAATCCTTTCAGCAGTAAATCTTCCAGACTTAGCAGAAGACTGATAATAAGAAAAATGAGCGAGGCTATTAGTATCAGTGGTGTGATGAAAATAAAATGGAATATAATACCCAGTAAGCTGTTTTTCATACCATTCACTGTCAAAGTGTGCCTCCAAAAAAGGATATTGTTTAATAAATGGTTCTAGCGTTTTCTTGTCTGTTGCTACGCCAGTCTTTGTATATTTTTGTATGGGTACTTCTAAATGTTCGCATACTTTTGAAATCTGTTTTGGTGACCCTGGATTGAAAGGCACTTCTTTTTTCTTTGCATCATAAAAATGAAGACCATACCCTTTCACCATACGAATAATCTTGTTCAAAATTTTCTGCTGTTCTTTTGAATATTGTTCAATCACCTTTGCAACGAATGGACGATCAATCAGCATGCCATTTCTATATAAGTCTACAACAATAGGAATAAGAGATAATTCAAATTCGTAAACATCAATATACTTTGCAATCGGCTTCATAAAAAGGTATTCGAGTTTGATCGTGTACTCGGTATCTTTTAATGCATAAGGAATAAGAATTTCTGGTGGTACAAAAAAGTATGGCAGAAAATATTTATCGCCTTTCTTTTTTGGTGAAATTATTCCTTCTTTCCTTAGTTTTCTTGTGATAGCACTTCTTGCTTTTGATAATGTCTTTTCTTCAAGACACAATTCACCAAGATACTTTGCTGCCATTGGCTTCAACTTCTTTGTAGAAAAATTCTCATTAACAATTCCACCTGCAATCATTGTGTCTGAATAAGGAGGAACAGGATTTATCCCAATATTGATCAATGCAGAAATATCAGCTGATGCATTGTGAAACACTTTTATAATGCGATCGTCTTCTGCTATATCCTGAACTCTGTTATAATCGGCTTGTTTCTTCTTGTACAAACCCATCGTACCGATTTCATAAGCTCTCGATACCATCTGCTCATTCGTTGTTGTTGCAAGAAATGGAAGCATCATTCCAGTTTCTGGATTGTGTCCATATTCTGTATCGAGTGCAATGCGTTTCATCTATCCCATTTCGTGAAACATCTGCATAAGAAGTTCTCGATACTCTGCAATGATACCATCTCTAACAGCTACATCTCTTTCTAATTGATGATTTAATTTCTCAAGAACTTGAATCTTTTCTTCTGCTACAGTCAATCGCTTTGAAAAAGCATCAAATATTTCAAATGTTATTTTTGCCTTATTTCCTTTTATTTTTACTTTACTCACTTTCGCAGAATAAGACCCTGGTTTTAACGTCTTTTTCATGTTAGACTCCATGTTCAATAAGATATTGTTGTTTTTCTTGAAGAGCTAGTTTTCCAACCTTTACTTTATCAATATTCAACATATCAACAATCTCGAAATACATATCATAGATATGTAAGCCATCACTGAATGCTATTATCTTACCGTCTGTAACTGGAAAATAATTATTCAGATATGCACATACTTCCTCTTTCAAAAGTTGAAGACCACCGAGATTTTCTGGTAAACCACCATATAAATCCCATGATCTGAAATAGACACACATGTTCAACTCTCCTTCTACCACCTTAAACGAAACATGACGAAGACATGGAGGGTCAGACATGTTTGTAGTATCTGCGTTTCCTATGCATATAGTAGCTTGATTTGTATTGCCCATTGCTTGAACAAGCAAATCAAGAACTCTTTGAAGTTGAATTTGTATAAATTCTCCATAGGTATATTGTTCATTGCCTTCTTTCTGACAACCAACAATATAACGATGAAAATATTTATGAATCTTTTCTTCATTTGTAGAACCTGTAATTCCTGGAGGCATGATAGGAGCAAGTGGTCTAATTCCTGGTTGATCAATGATAATAGTTACATAAGGCAATTGCTTTCTGATCTGACCTTCATAACTTCCACCTTTTACAAGAAAGTCCCACCCATTCTTTACACACAACCACATTACTTCTCGCCATGCGTCTTGAATGGTTGCTGATCGAACGAAATTTGTTCTCTCGTCAATCATATCTTTATTATCTCCTTTGAATAGTCTTCTAACGTGTACTTCAATGTTCCCAAGCTATTACACAAAACATCTGCAAACCCATACATTGCATCGTATTCTCCTTTTGGAAAACCACCAGGAGAAAATATAAATAAGAGTTTTCCTTTTCCTGCAGCATATCCTGCTTCAAGATGAGATGATTTTCCACAAGGCAAATACATGATAACTAAATCTGCCCAGTCAATCCATTTTCTGTCTTCAATAAAAACTTTCTGTGCTTGAGGCAATGCAAGAAAAGATACTGCATCAAGTTCTTCTGGATTCACACCCAACATTCGAGGATGAAAGACAAATCTTCCTGTAGTAGTAGTATCACAGAAACAATCTACTTGATGTCCCCATGATCTCAGAAGAATTGCAAAAGCTAGTACAGCTGTTTCATTTTTCCAAGACGATGCAATGTATATTTTCATACTTTTACCCACGAAATGTTTAGTCTTAGTTCTGGAGAATGGTTTTTCATCAGAATATCTCTGTTCACATCTTTGTAGTCTTTTTCAAAATAGAAATTGCGAACCCCGATCTGAAGAAGAGCTTTGTAGCAATTGAGACAAGGAGAATATGTTGAATAACATGTTAGCCAATTTTCTGGCTCTCCTCTCGCACTTGTCTTCAGAATAGCATTCATTTCCGCATGTACAGTTCTGATACATGAGCGATTGCCATCGCCAACACCTTGTAATCCATTATTGTCGACAAAAAGACAACCACGAGTATTAGGAATAGAAACTCCTGGATGGCCAAAACAATCTCCGCCATCATCCATTCCTTTTGTTTCGTCATCACAATGATGATCACCAGAAATAGACCCTAGATATCCTACACCAACTATAAAGTTGCCTCTGAGAATGATACACCCAAGCATTACTCTACAGGTGGAAGCCTCTGCAATATCATCCATTATTCTTTTCCAGTAATTATGATCCATTTTTTTATTCATGTTTTTCCTTTCAACAAAGTTATTAATTCCTTTTCGTAGTGTCCTTTTATTTCTGGATGATACCTGCAAACATAAGATGGATGATGTGCAACAATGAAAGTCATTAGCATGTTATGCCATCTTTTCGATATCCTCAGAGTAGTCCCTATCTTTGGTAATCCGAAAAAGTCTCTTGCATCTCTACCCAACAACAATACTTTTTTCGGTTTTACTAGTCCCAGTTCATCTTCTAAATACTCTGAGCAATTTGTTTTCTCACAACTCTTTGAACTTCTATTTTCTGGTGGATGACAATGAACCACATTTGTTATGAACACATTATTGTTATCAAATGAATATCCAGCTTCCTCAAGAATTTCATATAACAATATCCCTGAATCTGATGACTCGATAGGACCTACAAATGGTATTTGTCTGTCTGGAGTATTTGCATTGTATGAATGCAAACTCTGCCCTATTACAAAGAGTTCTGCATGTCTGCTGCCATATCCTGGAGCTGACATTGTTTTCTTTGGAATATTGAGTCCTTCGCATCTACGACAAGCCTTTATCATTTTATTCAATGTTACAAAATTCATTCTTTTACCTGTTCAAATATTTTTTCACAATAACCACATTCAGAACACAAAGAATAATCGCAGTTATGATATTCGAAAGGAATTTGTTTTAACTTGGTAGTAGAAATCTTGACACTCGGAACTTTCATCAGATCATTCGTACCGACTTTATCAACGTGACCCCAAAGCTCTAACAGATTCTCTGGACAAATCTTGCCTTTTGATAAATAGGTTTCCAGTCCTTTAAGAATAAATTCCGTTGGCAATGTTCTACCACTCAGCTTGAAATTGTTTATGCCGAACAGATTTATGTACATGTCGAGATACCAAGGAAAGATGACTGTTGATTTGAGCCATGATACTGGATCTTTATATCTTGATGTTGAACACCAGATCATGGGAAAACCTTTGTTTGAATTTTTTGCATTTCCTCCCATTGCATGAAGCTCATAACAAGCTTTACGATTAAAGTTAGCACATGGCATTCCACCATAGTTGCAAAATTCATTGACAAGCAATTCTACTTTTTCTGAAAGACCATATCTTGAAACTGCTTCCAGAAATTTCATATCTTTGTTCTTGCGGATTGAAAGACATATCTTTTCCACATTGAAATTATCACAATAGTACTTGATCGCGTTGATATTGTCTACTTCCATGATCGTTGAGATTTCAATATCAATGTTTGATTTTCCGAAATAGTCGATAGCGATAGGATGTGCTACTGTAACAAGGTCAACATCAAGAGACTCCAGCAATTCATTCATGACCTCAAGCCCTGGATTATCAAACCAGTCTGCAGTCAATGGAGAATTGAGAGTATAATTAAATTTTATTCCATACTTGTGACACAAAGCAATGTAATCTTGGGCTTCTAAAAAAGTTATATTTGGAATACGAAAGTCTGGCCTTGCTGTTGGCAGTCCTGTAATCTTTTTTCTCAATGAACCGTAAAAATTTATATTGTGTCCGTATTTTTGTCTTAGCTCAACTACTCTTGGTATTAATTCCAGATCAAAATTGCACCCAACGTTAAAGTTCAGCATGATGGCTCCTTGTAACCAAGAGTATATTTGAAATGCATGTCATACTCTAAAAGACGATATTCTGGAGGAAATTGAAATAATCCACCTCTTGTTTGTTCAAGTCTATAACCGATAACTTTGTCATAGACTTCGTTGATAAATACATGAGAATTTTTGATCAGCTGAGTTTTCAGAATAGCCACATTCTCTTTCTTGCAATGAAGAAACTCGCTCATCCATACTACTGTGTTTGAACCTCCTTTGAGAGAGCAAACTTGATCAAAGATGTCTGTGGTCACAACATGAAAAGGAATAGAAGCAACTATAGGATATTTATCAATGAGAATAATCTCTGCATTAGGAAAAACTGTGTACAGAATCTTTGCATATCCATCGTGTCCTGCTCCTATATCATAGACAATTTCAATATCAGCAAAATCTCTTGGTCTGAACAAATGTCTTATAGCCAGTTCAATTGTCCATGCACTCTGATCCACCATCTCTTTGAGATAATCTCTGAGAGTAGGATAGTTCCTTTCCTTCTCCCAAGCATGTACACAATAAAAAATATATTTAGCATCATGCTCAGACACATCAAATCCAAAGTAATGAAAAACCTTGATCAGCTCTTCAAGAGTCTTGTCTTTGAGAAGCGGATATATGTACATGAAATGGGCAATCATGATTACTCCTTTATTTTCCTTTAAACATTGATATGTCGATGCTCATTCTCTCAACATAGAGACCGTTGAGAAGGTCCATGTAGTTTGAGATGTCTCCTGTTACTTCGAGAAGATCTTCCAGAGTCGGCGTAAAGCCGTTGATATTTGTTGCTCGAATCAGGTTGTTCAAAGCAGCCATGTGCTTTGACAGATATCCCAGCAATTCTTTTTCAGGACAATGATCATGGTCCATAGCAGCTGTTTTGAATGCAGAAAGCCTGTCTTCTTCACTTGAATACTTTATCCTTTTTTCATCCAGTACCTTCTCACTTCTTGCTCTTGCATAGCGTACCAAATCCTTAAAGTCTGCGTGTTTCATTTTTTGCTTCCTCCTTTTGTTTGAGTCGAGTTATTAGACGACTTAATAGAATGGCCATATAATTTCCTAGTTGATCAGTTGTCAAATCTCCGAATAGAATTTCCAAATCTTTAGTGTTCTCTTTTGTTATCTGATCATTCAATATTCTTAGACCAGCATTTTCTCTTACTTTCTCATTATACTTATCAGCTAATTCACCGTAATTCTCTCTTACATCATCCACTTGAATAAGAAGTTCAGTATACATCGACCAGTCATGATCATTCCAATGTTTAGTAAATCCGCCAAGCTTTGTATCTATCTCTTGAAGTTTTGATACGAAAGATTTCAACTCGGCATTTTCTTCTACCAATTTTATATTGGCTTCACGAAATTCATCATTGTCTTTTTTCAAATCATAAATATTTGTGTCTGCTACCATTCTTCTCAGACTATTCAATGCTTCTCTTGTGTCTTTATTCTCTCTGAGCACTCTGGCCAAATCTGCTTTTACTGCATCACGTTCGCTAATTGGAACATACAGAATATCTCTTACCCAAACTTGAGTAAGACTACCTTCACAAACTTTTAACTTTATCTCAGTCATTATTCATTCCTCCAAGCTTTGAACGTTGCGCCTCTTGGCTTGTCTTTGACACCGAATGGTTTATAACGATAGGTACAGATTTTGCCTACATACTTTTTTCT
>Ga0210377_10003957_pt1 | contig 12592 bp, 9 predicted proteins | sample PLM4_65_b1redo_FD_155480 | JGI IMG/M metagenome (GOLD analysis project Ga0210377, IMG submission 155480) | Groundwater sediment microbial communities from an aquifer in East River, Colorado, USA - PLM4_65_b1 redo | ecosystem: Environmental > Terrestrial > Soil > Riparian zone | place: USA: East... | reverse complement strand
CGAGGGCAAACCGACGGTCGTTGAGTTCGCACTCGCACCGGATCACGACGAAGCTGCAGTGCTTCGCATCGCGTCGGCAGTCGAACGCAAGTCTGAGCATCCGCTCGCGACCGCAATCGTCGCGTTCGCGGTCGCAGGGCACCGCTTTGGCGGTGCCGAACCAATCGTCGATGACTTCACCGCAATCCCCGGCCGCGGCGCCCGCGCCACCGTCGATGCGCACCAGGTGCTGGTCGGCACCGAAGCACTGCTGGTGGACGAGGCGATCGACCTCGGAGTGCTGGCGCAGCAAGCCGCGCGCTGGGCCGGGGAAGGCAAAACGCCGGTGTTCGTCGCCATCGATGGCAAGATCGCGGGCGCCTTCGCGATTGCCGACACTCTGCGCGCCAACGCGGCAACAGTCGTCCGCGCTCTGCAACGACATGGCATCCGCGTGGTGATGCTGACCGGCGATCGACAGGCCACCGCCCGCGCGATCGGCGCCCAGGCCGGCGTCGCGGAGGTGATCGCGGAGGTGCTGCCGAACGGCAAGGTCGACGCCATCAAGTCCTTGCAGCGGGCGGGACGAAGCGTCGCCATGGTCGGCGACGGCATCAACGACGCGCCGGCGCTGGCCCAGGCCGATATCGGCATGGCGATGGCCTCGGGCACCGACATCGCGTCCGAAGCCGCGGCCGTTACCTTGATGCGCAGCGACCTGGCCAGCGTGATTCATGCGCTCGTGCTCGCGCGCAAGACCATGGCCACGATGAAGCAGAACCTGTTCTGGGCGTTCGTCTACAACGTGGTGGGGATTCCGATCGCGGCCGGCGTGCTCTTCCCTGCCTTCGGCGTCTTGTTGAGCCCGATTCTCGCGAGTGCCGCGATGGCCGTCAGTTCGGTCAGCGTGGTCACCAACAGCCTGCGCCTGAGAGGAGTGACGCTGTCGTGAAGGAAACGCCTTCGGGCAAGCCTAAAAGCTTGCCTCCACACACTGGTGGGGACGCCGGTGGGGACGAGCCTTTAGGCTCGTCCAAGAGACACGCGCACGGCATCGACGCCGAGAGCAAGACGGCCAACCTGAAACGTCTGAAGCGGATCGAAGGCCAGATCCGCGGCCTCCACAAGATGGTCGAGGAGGATCGCTATTGCCCGGACATCATCACGCAGATCGCGGCGTGGGACGGCAATTGCTGCGGAACCATCTGAAACATTGCGCCACCGCCGCGATCAAGAAGGGGCCGAAGGAAGCGGACGCCACCTACGACGAGTTGCTGGAACTGGTGTATCGGCACTTGCGATAGAGCCCTCGACAGTGGCTACAAATCGAGAACTGTGTCCAGCCCGCGGTGAACGCCGACGAGGGTTGCGACCCGGCGAATGGCCAGCAGCGCACCATCCACATAAGGACGCGCGCTGGTTCCCGAGTCGTGCCGGAGCGTCAGCCGCTGGTCCGGCAGGCCAAAGATGATCTCCGCGCTGATCACGAAGCCTGGGAGCCGGACCGCATGCACCTGCGACCCGGCCACCGTGGCGCCGCGCGCCTCGGGCGAACCAATCGTCCTGTCAACAGGGACAGTCGTGACGGGGGCTCGCACGCGCGACAGCCGGGCCGCGAGTTCGCGCACGGTACCGCTTGGAGCGTCTACCTTGTCGTCGTGCGCATAGTCGAGGATCTCCCACTGCGGGATGTGACGTGCGGCCATTTCCGCGAACCGTTGCAGCAGGACCACCGTGATGGCGAAGTTCCCGCATGCGAGGACTCCGCGACCACGCCGTCGAGCCACCGAATCAATCTCGTTGAGATCGCCGTCGCTGAGGCCCGATGTCCCGACCACGACGTGCGCGTTGCGCTCAATCGCCGCGAGGATGTTCGCCTTCGCGGCGTCGGGCTTCGTGTACTCCACGAACACGTCGCAGGGCGTCGCGAGCGCCGCCTCGGCCGAGGCAAAGATCGGACTGGTAAGACGGGGCTCCTGTAGCACCTCTCCCAGTCTCCGCCCCGCCTGGCGTCGCGCCACTGCAGCCACGAGCGACATGTCGGAAGCCGCCGCGATTCCCCGCGCCAGTTCCGAACCTGCCCACCCCGTTGCGCCCGCGAGACAGATTCTGATCACAGATCCGTTGTCCTCTCGTGTGAAGGCCTCAACGTGGCCGAAATGCTCGCGGTCCAAACAGAACCAGCGCGATCACCAAGAGGAAGACTAATTCCGGCAAACCGATACTGTGCGGAAACGGGCGCATCACTACCTCCCGGCCGATTCCAATCCGGCACTACTCGTAACATGGAGCTCCCGCGGTGAGGGATCCTTTTGAAAGACAAAGGTTAACAGACGATGCGTTTCATGAGCTGGGCTCAACTTTTTGCTTTCGAAAGGATCCCTCACCGCGGGAGCGACGAAGACACACTGCGGCACTGTCTTTCGAGAACGTGTCCTACGACCTGATCTGGTTGAACGCCACATTGCCGATTCGGTAGCTCTTCCAGTCTTTGTAATCGAAGTGCCACCATTCGTTGGGATTCACCGTGAACCCCTCGGCTTCCATCGCGCGGCGAAGCAACGCGCGATGCCAGTGTTGAAGCTCGGTGCCGCCGGGATAGAACGCGTAGGCGCGCGGCGTGCTCTCGTCATACGTGCTCGGCATCTCCACGGCCTTACCGGTCTCCAGGTCGTAGAGCGTGAGATCGATGGCGCAGCCGCGGTTGTGGCGGGAGCCGCTCGACGGATCGGCGACGAGCCATTTCTTCTCGAGCGGCGTCGCGTCCCAGAAGGTCTTGGTCACGTACCATGGTCGATAGCCGTCGTGAATCAGCAACCCGTAGCCGGATTTCTTCAGCGCCTGGTTGGCACGGACGGCCGCTGCGGCCGCGGGGCGCTGCATGAAGGCTCGCGCCTGAGCGTAGAACACCGAGCCCAGAAAGTTATTGGTGGTGGCATAGCGGATCTCGAGCTTGATGGCCGGATCCATCTTCACGAGCTCCACCAGATCGGCCTCGCGGAATTCGCCGGTTTCCTTCGGCGGCTCCGCGAGCTGGGCTTCCTTGAGGACTTCGGCAACCGGCCGTAACGGCTCGACCCGCAACTGTCCGGAGCCTTCGGCCGGACCAACCTGCCGTCGTTGGTAAACGACGCCCGCCAGCGTGACGCTGGTCGCGCGTCCGCGGCGGTCGCGCTTGAAGATGCGGTCCGGCGACGCGGCATCCAGTTGCGCCGGCTCGCCGCGGCCGGCGATCGCCCAGAGGTGGCCGGCCCGCTCGGCGATATAGAGGGGCTCGCGCTCGGCTCCGTATTCGCCGATCAGTCCCAACCAGCCCAGCGGCGGTGCCTTCGGCTTCTGCCAACCTGGATTCTCCGCCTCGCGCGGCCACGGTTCGACCTGCATCGGCCGATCTGCCGGCTGTTGCAGGAACGCAGTGACACCCACCGATCCGGCGAGAAGCGTCAGAAAAACGAGCGTCGGATGAACGTACCTCCGGAACCTGCCTGAGGAACGACCGCGTTGAACCATCGTCATGAACCTACTTCGTCAGCTCGAGAGCAGTGACGAACTTTGGCTCGATGTCCACCGGGACGCCACTCAGCTTGTCGAGCACGGCCTTGGTCTCGGAGCGCAGGATGCCGAGCTTTTCGATCATGTCTTTCGCCTTGGCGTAATTACCTTCCGCTTCGAGCGTCAGGAACTCGCGTGTCAGGGCGACCACGCCGTCCTTGATCTTCGCCGCGTCGACGCTGAACGTGCCGTCGGCGTTCACCTTGAACGCGCCCTGGTCGAGCAGGTAGTTCAGCTGGATCGCTTGACCGCGGCCATGCGCCTCGTTGATGCCGAAGCGTACCGAGCGGAAGGCCGAGGCGAGGAATGTAGTGTAGATGGTTTTCTCGAGGCCCTTGTCCAACTGCCCCTTGTCGATCAGGAACTGCAGGGCGAACAGGCCCGAAATATCGGCCTTGGCCTCCTCGATCGCGCTGTAGGTCTCTTTCAGTTCCTGCCGCACGGTCGTGGCGCGGCCGCCGACGGTGATGTCGTGCGGCCCGAGCCCGTGCATCAACTCGTGCATCAGGATGTGTGTGAAGAACGCGTCGAACGCGAGGTTGCCCTGGTCGGCGGGGGCCAGCGCCACCTTCGAGACCGGCACCAGCACCCGGTCGAACTTGGCCTGCTGGTTGTTCTTCAGCATCACGCGCTTGCTGCCCTTTTCGCGGATCACGCGCTCGTCGTTAGGCAGGTTGAAGGCCGCCGTCTGCACGCCGCGGTTGCCGTCGCCGGCGGAGAACACGGTGTTCACCACCGAGATCGGCGCCATCGCCCCAAGCTTGGGATTGCGGTATTTCGGATCGACCGGCAGGTTATTCTCGATCTCCTGCAACGAAGCGGTCAGCCTCTGGAGTTTCGCCGACTCCGACGCGTCCTTCACCGTGATGAACGCCTCGAACGCCGCCTTGTAGTTGAACCACTCGTCTTCGTAGACCTCGTACGGCCCGATGGTCGGCTCGATCGTCGCGTCGAGCTCCATCCACTTGACGTCACTGTCGTAGTAGTCGTTGGAGCTGAATGCCGCCGCGCGCGATTCGAGGAACGCCTTCAGGGTGGGCTGCGTGGTGGCCTTCGCCGCCGCCCGGAGATGCTCCGCCGCGATCGCGAGTTCACCTTGATACTCGGTGCTGTACGGCACGGCCATCAACTTGCCGTCCGGTCCGCGGCGAATCGTCGTGAAGAAGCCGGTGGCCTTCGCCTTGTCGGCGCCGCTCAATGTGCCAAGCCACTTCTCCACTTCTTCCTTCGTCGCGCCAACCGGATAGAAGTTGGCTGACTCGAGCTTCGCCGGCACGCCGGGCACGAACACTTCGTTGTGATCGAGCCTCGCCCACGGCCCCTTGTTGAGCAGGAAGCCATGCAGCCGCGCCCGGCCCGCGGGCGATTCGTCCTTGATCAGGCTGTAGAGCGTGGACTCGTTGCCCGACCACACCTGCTCGAGAAACAGGGCATCCATCACCTGCGCGGCCTTGACCAGGTGTACCAGCGCTTCGCGCTCGTTTGGCGGCAGCGCGGAGATGTCGGCCGAGAGTTCCGTGGGCGCAAAGCGCGCGTTCTTCTGCTCCAGCGCTGATGCGGCTGGATCGGCGGCGGGCCTGGCTGCAGGTGCGGCGGCAGGCGCGGGCGCCTGGCACGCAGCCAGGGTCGTGACCAGAGCACCAAACGCTACCGACATGCACACCCGTCCCATTGCACACTCCCCTGCCCGACTGAATGCATCTTCTTAACTCTTGACTCTTAACTCTTAACTCTTAACTGTTTCAGTGCACGCCCGAGGAGCCCTGCAACATCGACGGCTCGGCGCCGAGGCGCCTGATCGCGGTCTCCCACATGTCCTCGATCGGCGTCGAAAAGATCAGATCGTGCTGAACGGGCGCGAGCAGCCACGAGGATTCCGCCAACTCGACATCGAGCTGGCCAGCGGACCAGCCGGCGTAGCCCACCACCATCCGAATCTTGTGATCGGGCGGCGACTCGAGCGTCTTGCGCACGAGATCTGCCGACGCCGACAGGTAGACACCGTCCACCACCTCCATCGCCTCGCCGTCGAGATCCCGCCTGGCCGTCAGGATCCACGCGCGCGTCGGCTCCACGGGGCCGCCGGTGAACAGGTGGACCTTGGGATGGATGTTCAGCGGCTGATCGGCGGTCACAATCTGCGCCGCCGGCTCCGGCATGCGGTGATTGAGCACCAGCCCAAACGCGCCGTGCGATCCGTACTCGGCGAGCAGGATGACCGACTTCGAAAAGTTGGGGTCGAGCAGCTGTGGCATCGACACCAGCAGGACGGGGGCGAGAGATGCATTCGCCATGGATCTGATAGTAGATCAAATCAGCCGCTGCTTTGCCCACGCCACGGCGTCCTGCACCATCGGCGTGTGCGCGCTATGGGCGGCGTTCTTCACGCCGTGGCCGGGACGTTCGAGCGCTGCGGCCAGGGACCGGTCGCCGCAATTGCCAATCACGGTGGCCAGGTTGCGCCGCAAGCCGGCCAGCGACAGGTGGGTCATCGCGCTGCCCTTCACGAACTGATGGAGCCCGTCGTCTGTTCGTTGCCACAGCTCGCCGGCGCGGGCGCCGTCACGGCGCGTGGCGTGCCACGCCGGGTCCGCCGTGCGAGCCGACGCGAGGTTCCACGGGCATACCTCCTGGCAAATGTCGCAGCCATAAAGATGGTTCCCAATCTGCGGGCGTTGCGCCTCGGGGATCGGTCCCGGCAACTCGATCGTCAGGTACGAAATGCATTTCGTGGCGTCGAGCACATGCGGATCGACCAGCGCCCCGGTCGGGCATGCGTCGATGCAGAGCGTGCAGGCGCCGCATCGATCGAGCCCGGGTGCATCGCTGTCCAGCGGCAAGCTCACAGCCACGCCAGACAGAAACAGGTACGAGCCCAACTCTGGATTGATCACGCAGGAGTTCTTGCCGATCCAACCCACCCCGGCGTGTTGCGCGTAGACGCGTTCCTGGACATGATGCTTGTCCACGAACAGCGCCGCGTCGAAACCCTCCGCGGTCTCCGCGCGCATCCAGTCGATCAACCGCTGAAGCCGTTCGGCCAGGACCAGGTGATAGTCCTCGCCCCGCGCATATCGCGCAACGCGCACCGCGTCCCCGGCTCCCGGTTCCCGGTGCCCGGCTCCCGACTCCGTGTTGTAGAGAGTGCCCGTGACGATGACTGACCTTGCCGATGGCAGGAGATTCCGAACGTCCGCGCGCGTCGTCGCGGACTTCTCCATGTAGACCATCTCGCCGGCGTAACCATTGGCGAGCCATTCTGGGAGGTAAGCGAGCTCCGGGAGGGCGGTTGCTGGCGCAATGCCGCACAGGTCGAAGCCGAGAGCGAGCGCGTGACGTTTGATGGCGTCAGCAGAGACCATACGACACTCGACGGCCGATCTCTCACCTGGAGTTCTTGACCAGTTGCCTCAACACGTACGGCAGGATGCCCCCGTGTGAGAACGCGGTGATCTCCTCCGGCGTGTCGATGCGGGCGACCGCGGTGAAGGTCTTCGTCGATCCGTCCTCGGCCTTCGCGGTCACTGACACTTCGGCCCGCGGCTTGAGCGCCGCGTCCGCACCGGTCAGCGACATTTCTTCGCGGCCGGTGAGGCCAAGGCTCGCCGCGTTCTGCCCCTCCTGGAACTGCAGCGGCAGCACGCCCATGTTCACCAGGTTGCTGCGATGAATGCGCTCGTAGCTTTCCGCGATCACCGCCTTCACACCGAGGAGCATCGTCCCCTTCGCCGCCCAGTCCCGCGACGATCCGGACCCGTATTCCTTGCCGGCGATCACCACCAGCGGCACGCCGGCCTTCTGGTATTGCATCGCCGCGTCGTAGATGGGCATCTGCTCACCGCCCGGCAGGTAGGCGGTGACGCCGCCTTCGACGCCAGGGACCATCTGGTTCTTGATGCGCGTGTTGGCGAAGGTGCCGCGCATCATCACCTCGTGGTTGCCGCGGCGCGCGCCGTAGGAGTTGAACTCCTTCGCTTCGACGTGGTGCTCGAGCAGGTACTTTCCAGCGGGGCTGGCGCTCTTGATGGAGCCCGCCGGCGAGATGTGGTCGGTCGTGATGCTGTCACCGAGCACGGCGAGCACGCGCGCGCCGGACAAGTCCTTCAGCGGCGCCGGCGTCATCGAGAGGTTCTCGAGGAACGGCGGCTTGCGGATGTAGGTGGACTCGCCTTCCCAGGCAAACCGATCGCCCGTCGGCACCGGCAGCGTTTTCCAGCGGTCGTCGCCGTCGAACACGCTCGCATACTGCTTGCGGTATTGTTCCGAGGTCACGCTGGCCAGCAGGGCGGCCTGGATCTCTTTCTGCGACGGCCACACGTCTTTCAGGTAAACAGGCTTGCCATCCTTGCCGGTGCCAAGCGGCTCGGTGGTGATGTCGATGTTCATCGATCCGGCCAGGGCATAGGCCACCACGAGCGGCGGCGACGCCAGGTAATTCGCGCGCACTTCCTGCTGGATGCGGCCCTCGAAGTTCCGGTTGCCGCTCAACACCGAGGCCACCACCAATCCGCGTTCGAGGATCTCGGCCGATACTTCTTCCGGCAGCGGTCCGCTGTTGCCGATGCAGGTGGTGCAGCCGTAGCCGACGAGATTGAAGCCAATCCGATCGAGATAGGTGTCAAGTCCCGCCTTCTTGAGATACTCCGTCACTACCTTCGAGCCAGGCGCGAGGCTCGTCTTCACCCATGGCTTGCGCGTGAGGCCCTTCTCCACTGCCCGCTTCGCGACGAGGCCGGCGGCGATCATCACGCTGGGATTCGATGTGTTGGTGCAGCTGGTGATCGCGGCGATCACCACCGAACCATGTTCGAGTTGAGTCGCCGTGGCGACAGCCGAACCACCGCCCGACGATTTGATGCCCTTTTTCAGTTCCGCAACGGCGCCCGCGAACGACTGCTTCGCGTTCGACAACGACACGCGGTCCTGCGGACGACGCGGACCGGCGAGACTCGGCACCACCGTGCCGAGATCGAGGTCGATGGTTTCGCTATAGACCGCATCCGGCGTGGCATCGCTGCGGAACATCCCCTGCGCCCGTGCATAGGCTTCGACCAGGGCGATCTGCTTCGCGTCGCGGCCGGTGAGGCGCAGGTACTCCAGCGTCATCTCGTCGATCGGGAAAATTGCCACGGTAGCGCCGTATTCCGGGCACATGTTGCCAAGCGTGGCGCGATCGGCAATCGTGAGATGTGCCAGGCCGGGACCGTAGAACTCCACAAACTTGCCGACGACGCCGCGCTTGCGCAGCGCTTCGGTGATCGTCAGGACAAGGTCAGTGGCCGTGGCGCCCTCGGGCAAGCGGCCCGACAGACGATAGCCCACCACCTTCGGAATCAGCATCGAGCTCGGCTGCCCCAGCATGGCGGCCTCCGCTTCGATACCGCCTACTCCCCAACCGACCACACCCAACCCGTTCACCATCGTCGTATGCGAGTCGGTGCCGAACACCGTATCGGGATAGGCCGTGACGACACCGTCAAGGTCGTCGCGGCACACGACCCGCGCGAGGTATTCGATGTTGACCTGGTGGACGATGCCGGTTTCGGGGGGAACGACGCGGAAGTTGCGGAACGCGGTCTGGCCCCAGCGGAGGAAGACGTAGCGTTCGCGGTTGCGGTGGTACTCGAGACTGGCGTTGAGCGCCAGCGCATCGCTGGTGCCGAAGTGATCGACTTGAACCGAGTGGTCGATCACGAGCTCCACAGGCTGCAATGGATTGACCTTCTCCGGGTCGCCACCGAGCGCGACGATGCCGTCGCGCATCGCGGCAAGGTCCACCACGCAGGGCACGCCCGTGAAGTCCTGGAGCAGCACGCGCGCGGGCATGAACGACATCTCTTTTTCGCCGATGGCCTTCGGATCCCATCCGGCCAGTGCGGTGATGTCCGCGGATTTCACGAAGGCATTGTCTTCGCGGCGCAGAAGGTTTTCGAGGAGGATTTTGAGCGAATAGGGCAACCGGGCGACGCCCGGGAAGGCCTTCTCGAGGGCCGGAATACTGAAGATGCTGACGGTGTCGCCGCCAACGGTTATCGAAGTTCGAGTCTTGAAGGTATCGAGGCTGGGCATGATGGCAGTTACTCTCCTGGCGCGATCCCGCCGATCATATCAAGGAACGCGCGGACGACCGCGGCGGGGTCTTTCCTTTCACCGTCCACGGCGTAGTTCATGCGACGCATCTCCGCGGCAGAGATCCGACCTTCGAGCCTTCGCAGCGCGGCGGCCACCTCCGGATGCTCGAGCAGCATCGTCGACCGCGCCACCGGTGCAGCGTCGTAGACCGGGAAATAGTGCCTGTCGTCCTCCAACGCGACGAGCTTGAGCGCCTCGATCAGGCCGCTCGTGGCGTCGCCGGCGGTGAGATCGATCTCACCCGCTGCCAATGCCCGGTAGATCAAGTTGAGATCCATCACACGCGGCTCCCCGGAGACGCGCAACCCGTAGGCCGCGCTCAACCCTGGCCATCCGTCGGGACGTTCGAGGAACTCGTAACCGAACCCGGCCGTCCACCGCCCGGCCACGCCGGCCAGTTCGCTGACCCGCGACAGATGCGCGTTCTGCGCGGCGTCACCACGAACCAGGATCGCAAACGTGTTGTTGAACCCGAGCTTCGGCAGCAAGGTGAGTCCGACGGCCGCGTAGCGTTCGCGGACCCGGTTGAAGACCTGATCCGAATCATTCGCCGGTGGCTCCTTGAAGATCGCCGTGAGCGATGTGCCGGTGTATTCGACGTAGACATCGATGCCATCGCTCAGCAGCGCTTCATGCGCGATCGCGGTGCCGCCGAGATTCAGGCGGCGCTCCACCTTCAACCCTGTCGCCCGCTCGATGGTTTGCGCCACCAACTCGCCAAGCACCACCTGCTCGGTAAAGTTCTTCGATCCCACCACCACATCCGCGCGCGACGCGGACCCTTTCGTGAACCACGCACCAGCGACGACCACGAGAGAGAGGGCCACCACCATGGCCACGCCGCCCTTCGAACGTCGTCTCGGATCCGCCACCCGGCCGGCAGCGGCCAGCAAGCCGTCCGCTATGACGGCCAACGCCGCGGCCGGCAGCGCGCCGGCGAGAATCACGGTGGGATCGACCATGGCGAGGCCACGGAAGATGTAGTCGCCGAGTCCGCCCGCGCCGATCGCCGACGCGATCGTGGCGGTTCCGACGCCGATTACCACCGCCACGCGCAGACCGGAGACGATGGACGGGAGGGCCAGTGGCCATTCGACCTGCCACAGCACCTGGCGTGGGGTGAGGCCCATGGCCACCGCGCTCTCGACCACCGGCGGCGCCACACCCTGGATCCCGGTAATCGTCGCTCGCAGGATCGGTAGCACGGCATAAAGCGTGAGCGCCACGAGCGCCGTTCGCGTGCCGATGCCACCAATGAACGGCAGCGGAATCAGAAAGCCGAACAAAGCGAGGCTCGGAATGGTCTGCGTCAGGTTGGCGAAGCCGACGATCGGCTTCGACAGCGCGGGCCGTCGCGCCGCGATGATGCCGAGCGGGATACCGATGGCGGCGGCAATGGCCGTGGACGCCACGACCAGCAGCACGTGCTCACCAAGCCGGGCGGCCATCTCTGCGCGATGCGACGCGACGAAGGCGATGAATCCGTTCATCGGTGCTTCACCAGCTCCATCACGCGCGGGTCGGTGGATTCCGCCAGCCTGGCTGGCGTGTCGCAGGCAATGATGCGGCCTTCATGAAGAATGGCAATTCGATCCGCCAGCGCCCAGGCTTCGGCCATGTCGTGCGTGACGATCAACACCGTGCGGCGAAGCGTCTTCTGCAACTGGAGGAACTCGCCATGCAGCTCCGCGCGCGTGATCGGATCGAGCGCACCGAACGGCTCGTCCATCAGCAGCACCGGCGGATCGGCGGCAAGGGCGCGCGCCAGGCCGACGCGCTGCCGCTGGCCGCCAGACAGTTCATCGGGCCATCGAGCTGCGTAGGCGTTTGCGTCCAGGCCAACCAGCGTCAACAACTCGCCGACTCTCGCGCCCACGCGCGCGGCATCCCATCCCAGCAATCTCGGAACGGTGGCGACGTTGGCGGCGACGGTAAGGTGAGGAAACAGGCCGACGTCTTGGATCACATAGCCGGTGCGACGGCGCAGCTCGATCGGATCCCACTCGCGAGTGTCGCGCCCGTCAACGAGCACCGAGCCGCGATCCTGTTCCAGCAAGCGATTCACCAACCGTAGCAGCGTGGTTTTGCCAGAGCCGCTGCGTCCAACCAGCGCAACCACTTCGCCGGCAGCGACCGCAAGCGACACGTCATGCAATACGCCGCGAGAGCCGCGGCTGGCAGAGACGTCGGAGAACTGGATCGCGGTCATGCAGGCTGCGGCCTACAGACTACAGGCTACCGGGGGCTGCGGGCTACAGGCCGACGAACAGCACCAGCGTGAGGGTCGGGAAGACCCGCGTCCTGTCGCCGAACTCGATGCCGTCCTGTCGCCAATTCGCGCGCGCGTCCGTTCTGAGACCCACGGATTTCGTGGTGCCGTGCCCACCCCGCAGCCAGACAGACAGTCCGGTGCCTGCGTAAAACAGGCGGCCGATCTCCACCAGCGTGCGCTCCTGGTGCAATTGCCTCAGGTATCCGCCGCCACCGGACGCGAACAGCCGCGCGCGCGAACCGAGCTGGATCGGCAGGTACCCCACGGCGCCGGCGTCGATCACAAACTGCTGGAGCGGCTCGCTCGCCTCCGCGCCGGCCGCCTGCTCGGAGTCCTGCGAAATCTGCGTCGACAGTAACGGGCGCGAAAACGAGCCGCCGCCTTCGATCGTGATCGACGGCGTCAGCGCAAACCCCGCGCGCACGGCGACGCCCGCCGCCTGATCGATCGTCGACTTCGTCGAGAACAGCGTGAACGGCGCCGCCGTGGTGCCTGGGGCGTTGCTGCGCAGCGCTGCCGTGGCGTCGCCAATCGAATACGGCCCCGACCACAACGCCCCGGCGCTGATCGTGACGTGGTGGGCCCGCGGCGCCGGTGGTTCAGAAGATTGCGCATGGGCAGAGGTCGCGAACAGGATGAGAACGAGCGCACCTACGC
>Ga0210377_10003956_pt1 | contig 12595 bp, 12 predicted proteins | sample PLM4_65_b1redo_FD_155480 | JGI IMG/M metagenome (GOLD analysis project Ga0210377, IMG submission 155480) | Groundwater sediment microbial communities from an aquifer in East River, Colorado, USA - PLM4_65_b1 redo | ecosystem: Environmental > Terrestrial > Soil > Riparian zone | place: USA: East... | reverse complement strand
GAGAACGCGAGCGGCGCCTCCTTCAACGGAACGCTCGCGACCTACACGTTCACCCGCATGATCCCCGCGGACGCCGTCGGCACGTGGGCGTTTTCGATCGAGGCCCGGCGCACCGTGACTCTGAACCCGGGTACCACGGACCAGATGAACGTCACCGAGGGCGCCTTCAACCCCGTGAAGTACGCCGCGGTGACCGACTCGCAGCCCGTGCCGAGGCGAGCCCTCGTCGCCATGGCGAAGTGCAACGAGTGCCACGATCGGCTCGCGCTGCACGGCGGTCAGCGGCTGAACGTCGAAGAGTGCGTGATGTGCCACAACCCGAACGCGAGCGACGCGGCGCGGCGACCGGCGGACAAAGCCCCGGTCGAGTCGATTGCCTTCAAGCGGATGATCCACCGGATCCACACGGGCGAGGAGCTGACCCAGGACTACACGGTGTACGGTTTCTTCACGCCGCCGGCCCCGCCGAACCCGGTGAACTTCAACGAGGTTCGCTTCCCCGGAGACCGGCGCGACTGCCAGACGTGCCATCTGGCGAACGTGTATACGCCGCCGCTACCGGACGACGCCTTACCCACGCAGACTCTTCGTGACTACTACTCGCCCCAGCAACCGGTGGCGTCGGCCTGTCTCGGCTGCCACGACTCGCGGTCCGCGGCGGCGCACGCCTTCGTCAACACGGCGCCCTTCGGAGAGGCCTGCGCATCCTGTCACGGTACGAACGCCGAGTTCGCCGTCGACAAGGTCCATGCGCGCTAAGGGGGGGAACGAGAGACAACTCCGCGCCCGCCCGTTTCGTGGGGCGCGGAGCTTGTCCGCCTTCTCCGTCGCGTTCGCCGTTGCCGCGCTGACTGCGGCGTTCCTCCGGGCCCAGACTCCGTCACCCACTCCCACCCCCACGCCCGTCGAGAGGCCGAAGGCCGAGGCGCCCGCGCCCGTCGAGACGCCGAAGGCCGAGGCGCCCGCGCTCTGCGGCGACTGCCACGAAGACCAGGCGAAGGCCTTCGCCGCAAACCCGCACGCCCGCATGCCGGAGCGCTGGCGGCCGACGGCCGGTTCCCCCAACTCGCTCTGCGAGAGCTGCCACGGCGACGGCGCGAAGCACATCGAGGCGAGCGGTGACAAGGCGCTCATCCGGGGCTTCCACACGCGCTCCGACGCCGACACGTGCCTGAACTGCCATCTGCCCCGGGGTGACCATTCGGGGCTGCGGGGCGGAATCCACGCGAACTCTGAGACGGTCCGGTGCACGACCTGTCACTCGGTCCACAGCCCCACTCCGAAGAGCCCGCACCTGCTCACGAAAGCGCCCGTCCCGCTCTGCGCGTCCTGCCACCCGGTGCAGACAGCCTCTCTCCAGTCGAAACCCTTCGCACACCGGCTCGGCCGCGGCGGTCTCGACTGCACGTCCTGCCACGATCCGCACGGGCGGCCGGGCAAGGAGAGCCTCAAGAAGACCCGCGACGGCGAGCAGCCGTGTTTGGACTGCCACTCCGAGAAGCGCGGGCCGTTCGTGTTCGAGCATCCGCCAAAGGCAGTGGTCGGGGACTGCACGACGTGCCACCAGCCGCACGGCTCGATGAACCCGAAGCAGTTGACGCGCGCAAACGTCTTCCAGCTGTGCCTCGAGTGTCACTCGACGCTCTCCGCCTCGACGCTCGGGTCGCAGCCGCCGTCCTTCCACAACATCTCGCTGCCGCGGTACCGCAACTGCACGACCTGCCACGTGGCTATCCACGGCTCGAACCTTTCGCCCACTTTCTTCAAGTGAGGGCGCGATGAGACCCGAACGGATCGCGGTTTACCTCCTCGGGGCTACGCTTCTTCTCGCTCCGGCGGGAGCGTCGGGCCAGGCGATCCCGCTCGAGCTCGAGCTCGGGTACCGGTTCGTCGACGTCGACGGCAACCGCGACATGTACCGCAGCCAGATCAACGACCGCGAGGGGATCCTTCTGCGCTCGCTCACCTTCTCGACGGGGACGATCTCGGGCTCCTCTCTCGTCGACTCGCTGCGCGTGGACGCATTCGACCTCGGCGCGGGGCCCGCGGGACGGTTCCGTCTCGAGGCGGGGCGGACGGGGCTCTATCGCCTGCGACTCGACTACCGGCGGATGGAGTTCTTCAGCGCGCTGCCGGCGTTCGCCAACCCGCTTCTCGACCGCGGGATCATCCCGGGCCAGCACACGTACGACCGCACGCGGCACCTGCTCGACGCGGAAGTCGAGATCCTGCCGAACGGAGTTCTGAGCCCGATCGTGGGCTATTCGCTCAACCGCTACGAGGGTCCGGCGCGCACGACCTACACCGTCGGGGGCGACGAGTTCCGTCTCTCGTCTGATCTCGAGGACACCGAGCAGGAAGCCCGCGTCGGGTTCGCGTTCCGCGCCGGCGGATTCTCGGGCCGCGTCGTCCAGGGCTGGCGGCAATTCCGCGAAACCGAGCACCTGGCGCTCGCTCCGGGCGAGGGCTCGGGCAACAACCTGCCTCCGGTCCTCGGCACGCCCGTGTCGCTGACGGACTTCGAGCGCGACTCGCGCGTCAAGACGAACGTCCCGGTGACGACCGCGTTCGTCGTCGGCCGGTTCGCCGGCCGCGTGAAGGTGTCGGCGGGCTACGTCCGCGCCAACAGCGACACCCAGGGGTCGGAGACCCAAGACCTGACGGGCAATCTCGTCTCGTTCCAGATCAGCCGGTTCTTCCAGGGCCTCTCGGAGCCGATCTCGTCGCGCGCCCGCAACGAGCAATGGAGCGGGCACGGGCGCGTCGAGCTCGAGATCGCCGACGGTCTCGACGTCTCGGCCGGGTACGCGCAGCGCCACCGCGAGCTCGACGGCTTCGCGCTGATCTCGAGCCTCTTCCTCGACACGCTGACGTTCTCCGGGCAGGATCCGCGCAACCTCGAGCGATTGATCGAGGCGAACACCGCCCTCGAGCGGACCGAGAAGATCTTCGACGCCTCTTTCGATGCGCGGAGCCTCGGACCGGTCGCCCTGCGGGTCGGCTACGAGCAGACCGATCAGGACGTCCGCGTGACGCCGGATCCCGAAGAGATCGTCGTGCCCGGCGGGCAGGGCGGCGACTTCGACCGACGGATCCGCTCGTGGAACGCGTCGGCGAATTTCACGAAGAGCGGCCTGACGCTCGGCGCCGACTACCGCCGCGACCGCGCCGATGACGCGATCGTGCGCATCGACTTCATCGACCGCGACCGGTACCGCGTGCGCGCCGCGTGGTCGTTCGCCGACCGCATCCGGCTCTCGGCGAACGGCGAGCAGGTGGACGTGTCCAACGACCGGCCGGGCGTCGGGTTCGACGGCCGCATCCGCCAGTACGGCGGGGACCTCGAGGGCATGCCGGTGAAGCCGCTCACCCTGCGCTTCTCGGCGAGCCGCTTCGAGGCGACGAGCACGATCCCGATCCGCCAGCCGCAGGACTTCTCGGTCATCACGTCCCGGCATCATGAGGACGGCACCTGGCTGGAGGGTGGCGCGTCGCTCACCTTCCCGCGCTTCCGGCTCGAAGGGGCGGTCGGACGGCTCGAGAACGAAGGCACGTTCCCATTCACGATCGACCGCGCTCGGGCGCGGGCGGAGTTCGACTGGAATTCGCACCTGACGAGCGTCGTTGACTGGAACGGTGATCAGTACAGCGAATCGGAGCAACAGAACGGGAACCTCGGCGGCTATGACGCGAACCGCTACGGGGTTTTCCTGAGAGTCCGTCTTTGAGGGGAGTCGCAATCACCGGACGCGAAGCGGAGGTGCGGATGAAGGAAACCGGATCCAAGGTCGGATTCATCGCGGTGGCGTTGTTCTGGGCGGGATGGATGGCGTTCAGTTCGGTGTCGCACGCGACGCTCCCGATCCAGAAGAAGGCGAAGGAGCTCGGATATCCGGCGACGAACTGCCAGTACTGCCACGTCGAGAAGCTCCCGAAAAAGGGAGCCATTACGCACAACGAGCGCGGCAAGTGGCTGCTCGAGCAGAAGGAGAAGCACAAGGCCGCCGAGGTCGATCCGGCATGGCTCAAGGATTACCCGGGCGGCAAATAGGTCTCGGCTCCGGGCCGGTCGGCCGCGGCTGACCGGCCTTCGTTCGTTTTGCGCAACCTCACGAGGAGGAGCGCCCGGTTGAAGCTCGTTTCGGGGGCGATCGTGCTCTGCCTCGCGGCCGCTCCACTGGCGGCGGTGCCCGAGAAATCCTCGCCGGCTCCGACCAATGAGGATTGCCTCACCTGCCACGAGGACCCGGCGGGGAAGCGCGCGAACGGCACGTCCGTGTTCGTTGCGAAGGACAAGTTCTCGGCGTCCGTGCACGGCCAGGCAGGGCTCGCGTGCGTGGACTGCCACACCGATCTCGCGAAGACGACCGACTTTCCCCACCCCGACAAGCTCGCTCCCGCGCAGTGCCAGACGTGCCACGGCGACGTCGTCGCCGAGTACGGGAAGAGCGCGCACGCGCTGGCGCGGAAGGCTGGCGGGTCGCTCGCGGCGACGTGCGCGGACTGCCACACCGCGCACGAGATCCGGTCGGCGAAGGACCCGGCGTCGCCGACCTACGTCCTGAACCTGCCCTCGACGTGCGGGCGCTGCCACGGCAACGCCGACGTGATCCGGAAGGGACATATCGCGATCGGCAACGTCGTCACGCTGTACCAGGACAGCATCCACGCGAAGGCCCTGAACAAGAGCGGGCTCGTCGTCGCCCCGACCTGCAAGACCTGCCACGGGATGCACGACGTGCGGCGCGCGTCCGATCCGGAGTCGAAGGTGTTCCGGACGAACGTCCCGGGGACCTGTGGCAGCTGTCACGAAGGCGTGGGGCACCTGTACAACGCGGGCATCCACGGCGCGGCCGTGCGCCGGGGAAACCCCCGCGCGCCCGTCTGCACCGATTGCCACACGGCGCACCACATCCAGGAAGCGACACAGGAGGCATGGCGGCTCGACGTCGTGCGCGAATGCGGCACGTGCCACCGCGAGTCGCTGACGACGTACCACGACACGTACCACGGTCAGGTGAGCAGCCTCGGGTTCTCGCGGATCGCGACGTGCGCCGACTGCCATCGCGCCCACGACATCCTTCCCGCCTCCGACCCGCGCTCCTCCGTCTCCAGCCTGAAGCGGGCGCAGACCTGTCGGCAGTGCCACACCGGGGCCAACGAGAACTTTGCGCGCTACGATCCCCACGCGGATCCGGGCAACCGTTCGCGGAACCCGGTGCTCTTCTGGGCCTCGCGGCTCATGAAGGGTCTGCTCCTCGGCGTGTTCGGATTCTTCGGGATCCACACGCTGCTGTGGTTTCCGCGCTCGTGGAAGGCCCGGCGCGAGCGCGGGCGAGGAAACGGCGGAGGAACGAATGAGTAGCGTCCGGGGCGCGGCCGGCCGGTACCTCGTCCGTTTCGATCGGTTCGACCGTTTCCTCCATGTCCTGATGATGGTTGCCTTCCTGGGTCTGGCGTTCACGGGAATCCCGCTCCTCTTCGCGGAGTACCCGTGGGCCTCCCGTCTCGCGCACGCGATCGGCGGCTTCCGCGCCGCGGCCGTCCTCCACCGGATCTCGGCGGCGGCGATGCTCTTGTGCTTCGCTCTCCACCTCGGCCGCGTGGCGCGCCGGCTCCTGCGGCGCGACTGGGGCGTCCTGTGGGGTCCTCACTCGATGGTCCCGCGGCCGAAGGATTTCTTCGATTTCTTCGGACACGTCCGCTGGTTCTTCGGACGGGGGCCGCGGCCGAGCTTCGACCGCTTCACTTACTGGGAGAAGTTCGACTACTGGGCGGTCTTCTGGGGGATGACGATCATCGGCGGCTCGGGCCTGGTGCTGTGGTTTCCGAAGCTGTTCGCCCGCGTCCTCCCGGGCTGGCTGTTCAACGTCGCGCTGCTCGTGCACGGGGAGGAGGCGCTCCTCGCGGTCGGCTTCATCTTCACGATCCACTTCTTCAACGGCCACCTGCGTCCGGAGAAGTTCCCGATGGACACGGTGATCTTCACCGGAGTCCTCCCCGAAGAAGAGGTGCGGATCGAGCGCCCGGCCGAGTATGAACGGCTCGTCGCGACCGGGCAGCTCGAGCCGCTCTCCGCTCCGCCGCCGACTCTACGGCAGCGCCGGTGGAGCTTCGCGGTCGGTACGATCGCGGTCCTCCTGGGGCTCATCCTCGTCGGCTTTACTATCTACGCCGCGTTGACCTAGCTTCCAGGAGGGCAACCCTTTTTCGATGCGCAAGAACGCACGCGATCAGCTCGCAAAGTGGCTGCGTCCCGCTTTTTACCTCGGCCAGAACCCGATCAGTCTGACCGGCGCGATCCTGACGACGAGCACCGGGTTGACGCTGGTGACCTTCTGGGCGTACGAAATCCTCAAAGGCGGGCCGATCCATGCGTACACGGGGATCGTGTTCTTCCTCGTCCTTCCCGGGATATTTCTCCTCGGACTCGTGCTGATGCCGCTCGGGGCTCTGCTGCGCCGGCGCAAGCTGCGCCGCGAGGGGAAGCTCGCCCAGCCGTATCCGGCGGTGGACCTGCGCCAGCCGGTGTTGCGGCGCGCGCTCGTGCTCGTGATCTTCGCGAGCGCCCTGAACGCGACGCTGCTCGGGATCGCAAGCTACAAAGGGGTCGAGCACATGGACTCGGTCGAGTTCTGCGGGCAGACGTGTCACGTCGTCATGGCGCCCGAGTTCGCCGCCTACAAGGGCTCGCCCCACTCCCGGGTACCCTGCGTGGACTGCCACATCGGCTCGGGAGCGCCCTGGTTCGTGCGCGCCAAGATCTCCGGCGTGCGGCAGGTGTTCGCCGTGACGTTCCATACGTACTCCACGCCGATCGGCTCGCCCGTGAAGGATCTGCGGCCGGCCCGCGACACGTGCGAGCAGTGCCACTGGCCGCAGAAGTTCACGGGCGACAAGCTTCTCGTGCGCACCAAGTTCACCGACGACGAGATGAACACCCCGCTGACCACCGTGCTACTGATGAAGATCGGAGGACGCCGCGGCGGCGGAGGAGTCGGAATCCACGGACGTCACCTGGATACCGTCGAACGGATCCGCTACGTCTCGACGGACCGCCGCCGCCAGGTCATTCCGCAGGTGAGCTACCTCGCGGACGACCGCAGCGAGGTGGTCTACGCGTCGACGGAGCTGAAAGCGACTCCGGAGCAGTTGAACGCCGGCGAGCACCGCACGATGGACTGCATGGACTGTCACAACCGCCCCACGCACGCGTTTCAGCTCCCGGAGCGAGCGGTCGACGAAGCGATGGCGGCGAGCCGGATCAGCCCGGAGCTGCCGTTCGCCAAGAAGAAATCGGTCGAGCTGCTCCGGGCGACCTATCCCGACCGCGACACCGCCTCTCGAAAGATCCCGGCGTCGTTCGCCGACTTCTACCGCACGAAGTACCCGGAGACCTATCAGACGCACCGTGCGCTCGTCGAGACGTCCGGGGAGGCGGTCAGCCAGATCTATCTCCGCAACGTCTTTCCGAACATGAAGATCACGTGGGGTACCTATCCGAACAACCTCGGGCACGAGGACTTCCTCGGCTGCTTCCGCTGCCACGACGGAAACCACAAGAGCGCCGACGGAAAGTTGATTTCGGACGACTGCGAGGCGTGTCACTCAGTGCTTGCGCAGGAAGAGTCGAACCCGAAGGTCCTCGCGGACCTTGGTCTGAAGTAGCGAGCTCGGCTGGTAAACTGAAAAAACCGGAGGAAACATGAAACGAAAGGAATCCGGGACCGGTCTCGTGGCGATCGCTCTCTTCTGGGCGGGGTGGATGGCGCTCACCGCGACGTCGTCGGCGACCCTTCCGATGCAGAAGAAGGCGAAGGAGCTGGGCTTCGCGGTGCAGGACTGCACCTTCTGCCATGGCGAGAAGCTGCCCAAGAAGGGGGCCATGACGCTGAACGACCGCGGAAAGTGGCTCGTGGCGGAGAAGGGAAAACGGGGGGCCAAGGAGGTCGACGTCGCGTGGCTCAAGGAATACCCGGGCGACAAGAAGTGACGAACAGGTAGCCGGACCCCCGCGTCGTGGAGTCCTCCGCAAGATCCGAGAGCTCCGGCGCCGTCACGCGCCGGAGCTGGGTTTCCTGGCTCCTCGGCACGAGCCTCGGCGCGACGCTTTTCGCTTTCCTTTACCCTGTCCTGAATTATCTGGTCCCGCCGGAGTCGTCCGAGCCGTCGCTCTCGGAGTTCGAGCTCGATCTCAAGGCTTCCGACATCCCCCCGAACTCCGGGCGGATCGTTCCAATCGGCGGAAAGCCCGTGCTACTGCTCCGCAGGCCTTCCGGAGAGCTGGCTGCACTCACCGCCACGTGTACACACCTCGACTGCACCGTGCAGTTTCGGACGGACCGCTCGGACATCTGGTGCGCCTGCCACAACGGAACGTACGACCTGAAGGGCCGAAACATCTCCGGACCGCCGCCCCGGCCGCTCACGCCCCTCGAGATCTATGTCCGAGGCGAAAAGATCGTCATCAAGCGTGCCTGAGCCGGCGCCGCAGCCCGTCCCGGGCGAGGGAGGCATCCGCGCGTGGGCGCGCGACCGCCTCGGGTGGGACGACCTCGCGCACATCGCCGCGAAGAAGCGGGTGCCGGTCCACCGCTACACGCTCTTCTACTACCTGGGCGGAATGGCGCTTTTCCTCTTCCTCGTGCAGGTCGCCACCGGGATCCTTCTTCTCCTCTATTACCGTCCGAGCTCGGCGGAGGCGTTCGAGAGCATCCAGTACGTGATGGCCGACGTGCCTTTCGGATGGCTCATCCGGTCGATCCACTCGTGGGGCGCGAACCTCTTCGTGGGCGTCGTGTTCGCCCACCTGGCCTCGGTCTTCTTTCTCAAGGCGTACCGGCCGCCGCGCGAGATGACGTGGGTCACGGGAGCGGTGCTCCTCTTCCTCGCGCTCGGGTTCGGGTTCTCCGGATACCTGCTGCCGTGGAACACGCTCGCTTTCTTTGCGACGAAGGTCGGCACGGACGTTCCGGCCCAGATCCCGGGGATCGGTCACCTCCTTTCGCGGATCCTGCGAGGCGGCTCCGACGTCAGCGGCGCGACGCTGTCACGGTTCTACGGGATCCACGTTGCGATCCTTCCGGCGGTGACGACGCTGATCCTCGGAGCGCACCTCCTGCTCGTGCAGCGCCACGGGATGAGCGTTCCCCGCTCGGTCGAAAAAAGGACGAACCGCACGATGCCGTTCGTCCCCGACTTCCTGATGCGCGACATGGTCGGGTGGCTCGCCGCGGTCGGGCTCCTCGCGGCGCTCGCCGCGTTTTTCCCGTGGGAGCTCGGCGTGAAGGCGGACCCTTTCGCTTCGGCGCCGGCCGGTATTCGCCCCGAGTGGTATTTCCTCTGGATGTTTCAGGGGTTGAAATATCTCCCGTCGAAGATCGCCGGCATTCCGGGTGAGACGCTCGGCGTCCTCTTCTTCGGCGCTCTGGCGGCGGCGCTCGTCGCGGTGCCGTGGCTCGACCGGCGCGGGAAGAGGGGAATCGCCGTCGCGGCAGTCCTCGTCCTCATCGCCGCCGCCGTGCTGACGGTGCTCGCGCTCCTACCGGTTCCGTCCGCAACGAAACCATGAGAGATCGGCTCCTCGTTCTCGCCTTGCTCGTGGCCGCCGCGTCGTCCGCGCGGGCGCAGTCGCCGCCGCCGAAATCGCCGCCGGCGGTCAACGGCTGCATCGAGTGCCACACGGCCCTGGACGACCCGCGCATCACCCCGCCGGCGAAGCTCTTCGCCGATGACGTCCACGCGAAGGCCGGCTTCACGTGCGTCTTCTGCCACGGCGGCGACGCGCGCCAGGAGGACCAGGAGAAGGCGCACGATCCCGCGAAGGGATTCATCGGCAAGCCGACGCCGCGGCAGATCCCGGAGCTCTGCGGCAAGTGCCACTCGGATCCCGCGCTCATGAAACAGTACGATCCCTCACAGAGGGTCGATCAGCTCGCCGAGTACCGCACGAGCGGCCACGGCAAGATGCTCGCCGAAGGCGACACGACGGTCGCCCAGTGCGCGAGCTGTCACGGGGCGCACGGAATCCAGCCGGTGAAGGACTCGCGGTCGCCGGTGTCGCCGACGAAGGTCGCCCAGACGTGCAACCACTGCCATGGCGACGCGGCTCTCATGGCGGCGCACAAGCTGCCGTCGGACCCGTACGAAAAGTGGTCGCGCAGCGTCCACTACCGCGCCCGCGTCGAGAGGGGAGACCTCTCCGCGCCGACCTGCAACTCCTGCCACGGCAACCACGGCGCCGCGCCGCCGCAGGTCGGCTCTGTGGCGAACGTCTGCGGCACGTGCCACGTGACGTTCGCCGACCAGTTCAAGCTCTCGCCGCACTGGGAGCCCTTCAAAGACATGGGACTGCCCGGATGCGTCACGTGCCACGAGAACCACGAGATCGTGAAGCCGAGCGAGGCGTTTCTCGCCGAGGGAGAGCAGAGCAAGTGCTCGAGCTGCCACGAGGCGGACTCCGCGGGCGCCCGCGCGGCCGCCGCGATGCGGGCGGACCTCGTCGGTCTGGACGGCGAGATCCGGCAGGCGACACGGCTCGTGGACCGCGCGGCGGAGGCAGGGATGGAGGTCTCGCGCGTCCACTTCGACCTCGTTGCGGCGACCAACGCGCTGACGAAAGCCCGCTCGCAGGTCCATCTGTTCCGGCCGTCCGCGGTTCACGCCGCTGTCGCGGAGGGGCTGACGGTCGCCCGCAAGGCGGCTGCGGGCGGGCAAGCGCGTCTGAAAGAGCGCGACTTCCGCCGGCGCGGGCTGTTCGTGTCGCTCGGGCTGATCCTCGTCACGATCGTCGCTCTCGTCGTCAAGATCCGCGAGGGGGGTCGCAGCTCGCGGGAGCCCGGGGAGTAGGCCAGATTCATGCCGGGGCCGACCGTGCCGAATATGGAGGATAGGAGATGAAGAAACCCGACTCGCGTATCGCTCTGACCGCGCTCGTCCTGTTCTGGGCCGGATGGATCGCGTTGACCGCGTCCTCGACGGCGACGATGCCCTTCCAGAAGAAGGCGAAGGAGCTGGGCTTCCCGGCGGACAACTGCCTCTATTGCCACAACGAGAAGCTGCCCAGGAAGGGGGCCGTGACGAAGAACACCCGGGGGGAGTGGCTGGTCGCGGAGAAGGAGAAGAGACACGCGAAGGAAGTCGACGTCAACTGGCTGAAGTACTACCCCTTCGACAAGAAGTGAGGCGGTTCCGGCCTCACCGGAGTGGGACCGGCAGCGCCTCGCGCCAACTCTTCGCCGACTCGAGCACGAGCGCGCGGTCGCTCGTCGTGAAGATGCGGTAACCGAGGTCGCGAAGAGCCGGGATCTGCTCGCGACTCCCGACCATGATCCCGGCGGTCTTCCCGGCCCGCGTCGCCTCCGACGCGACGCGCGCGAGCGCCGACTGAAAGCGCTCGGATGACGTGTCGCCCGGGGAGCCGAGCGCCTGGGAGAGGTCGCTCGGGCCGACGAAGAGGACGTCCACGGCGGGCTCCTCGGCGAGGCCGGAGAGCTCCGCCAGCGCTCCCTCGCGCTCGATCTGCACGGCAACGAGCGTCTCCTCGTTCGCCCGGGTGACGAAGCCGGCGAGGGGCTCGGTCGCGTAGCGGTTCGCGCGGACGCCGCCGAGCCCCCGGCGGCCGAGCGGGGCGAACTTGAGAGCCTCGACCGCGGAACGCGCCATGGCGACGCTCTCGACGCGCGGCAGAAGCGTCCCGGCCGCGCCCGCGTCGAGGTAGCGGCCGACCTGATCGGACAGAGCGGAGGGGGGGCGCACGAGGGGAGCGATCCCGGCTCCGTCGCAGGCGAGAATCGTCGAAGCGACCGACTCGATCGAGAAGAAGCCGTGCTCGACGTCGATCAGGACGAAGTCGAATCCCGCGAGCGCGGCGAGCTCGACGACGCCGGCGACGGGCCAGGTGAGGAAGCAGCCGAGAAGAGTCTCACCCGCGCGAGCTCGCGCGCGTAGAGAGGTCAATTCGTCCTGCTGCGGACCAGGTTGAACTTGAGCATTTCCCCGTACGAGACCCGGGAATCCAGGTCCTCCCGGGCGATCTTCAGGTGCTGGGTCAGCCCCTCCAGGACGAGCTCCATGCCGACCGCGAGCTCCTCGGGCGACACCGGGGCAAAGTGCTCCTCGACCGCCTTTTTCAGGCCGGGCACCGACTCGAGCGTCGCGAGGTGCTCGGGGAAAGGCGTGTCATCGGAAAGGGTGATCTTGTTGCCCGCGGCAAACCATTCGAGCGTCGGCTCGTAGAGGGGGTGGATTTTTTCGGGCGCCGGCACGGAGCGGGAGCGGCGCGGCATCGACAGCTCGTCGGTGTCCTCCTCGTCGGCCGGGCGGCGCCGTTGAGTCGGACGTCCGGAGTCCGGCGCCGGGAACCGCGCGTCGAAGAGCTTCTTGACCGCCGTCGCGATCAGCTTCTTCGCGATGACTTCCGCGCCCTGCTGCTCCCCCTCATAAACCATCTCGACCTTCCCCGTTATGGCGGGAAGGCATGCAGGCAGGTCGCAGAGTCGCGGAAAGACGCTTCGCTCGCGGTGGACGAGGCCGCGGCGCTCGAGGTTGGACGCCAGGATCTCGACGGCCGAGATCGGCATGCGGGCGGACACGC
>Ga0210377_10003955_pt1 | contig 12600 bp, 8 predicted proteins | sample PLM4_65_b1redo_FD_155480 | JGI IMG/M metagenome (GOLD analysis project Ga0210377, IMG submission 155480) | Groundwater sediment microbial communities from an aquifer in East River, Colorado, USA - PLM4_65_b1 redo | ecosystem: Environmental > Terrestrial > Soil > Riparian zone | place: USA: East... | reverse complement strand
GATCCGGAACGGTGTGCACCTTTTCGAGGTCCGCATCCGCGTCCGGATTGACCGAAAACTGCTGTTCCACCGTCATGCGGTACCGGAGTCCCGGCACGTTCGTTGGCCGAACCGGATTGGGTACGAACGTGTAGTTCGCGCAATCGGTCATCACCGGGCCAAGCCCGGGCGTGCAGTCTGCCGTCATGACGCCGCTGATGGCCCGCAGATGCCACCGGGTTCCGGCGGCGGGAAGGGCGTTCATTTCCATGAAGAACGCCTCGCCATTGACGATCAGCACGATCCCGTTCCCATCCGCGACGCCGTCGGTGTTGAAGTCGAGCGGCTGCAGCTCTGCGGTGCCGGACAGTGGGACGCAGTACGCGGTAATGCCGGCCTGCCAGTCCACGCAGGTGGGATCAGTCATGTACAGGTGCTTGTAGTTGATGATGTTGTGAATCGGGGTCCCCACGGCATCATCCGCGGCGATGAGATCCACGAAGGTGGCCAAGTCGACGCCCGTTGCCAGGACGTTCGCCAGAGTGAGGAATCCCCACCCGCTCCCGCGATTGGATTGTGGGAGTGTGGTATTGTGGGTCACGTCCCGTACCGTGATCGTCCCGCCCGCCCCCCACTCCACCACGAAATCGGCGGGGTACCACGCGGTCGATGCCCCCGCGTATCCGCGGAAGTTCGCGCTGATGTCGGCCAGAGCGGAGCGATAGGTGCTCGGCGCCCAGATGCGCCCGACCCCGGTCAACGCCCCCGAGTTATGCGAGCTGTCCGCGACGGAGGTGATCGTCGGGTCGGCCGGTTCTGCAGCCCCGTCGTCGAACCAGCGGGAATGCGCCAGATAGCGCGACGTTTCATATCCTTCGACAAGGTAGCGGCCGGAACCCGTGGCGACTGAGGGGGACGCGTGGGCGAAGGGGACCGATGCGCCCGTGAACTCCACCGGCATGCGGACGGTCGAGTCGGTGAACGCCAGTCCCATGCGCTGCGATAGGGCCGAGTCGTACGGGACGAGCGGCGCGGACAGATCGTACTCATTCGTGCCGGCCGCGTTGAAGTTCGGTTGGTTGGTCGCTTGCGACGCGGTGACCGTGTTGCCGCCGGCGCTCATGGTGACGTACAGGGTCGGGCTGTCGCCGAATCCGCCCTGCATCCCCGCGTCCACCGAATCGATGCGCAATTCGATGTCCCCCGCGGGAAGCGCTTCGGCCACCGCGGCGAGAAAGTCGAACGTCCCCGAGTTCGTGGGCGGCACGTTGCCGTTGAACGTCCCAGTCTCCGGATCGATGGCCGGCCACTCCGCCTCCGTGTTCAAGGCGACGCCGTCGTCGCCCGAGAGGCTCCGAACCAGCTCGGCGGCCTGGGCATTGGTCGCCGGTGCCCGGGGCGTCACAGACTGCGCGATGGGCGCCGACTCGAGCGAGCTCGGACCCGACTGCCGCGAGTTGACGTCGAACGCCGTGACCGCGTAGAAGTACGTCAACGAGTTCCGAACGCCACGATCGGTGTAGGCGAACGGGACCCCCGTGTTGGTGAGCCCCGGCAAGTTGCTTCCGCCGCCCGTGATCGCGGTGTCCGCGACCAGGGGAACCACCGTGGCGTCGTCAGCCAGGAGGACGCGTCCACCGGCCGGGATCTGCACTAGGTTGCCGGAGATGTCCACCGCGTTGCTCGGCCCGGTGATGGAGATCGGGAAGTCGAAGGTGACGGGGCAGTCGGTGCCCGAGCCGTTGATGCCAAGCTCGGGCGCGCAATTGCCGTAGCTGATCGCTCCAGTGCGGTCCACGAACGTCGTGCCGGCGTAGTCGAATTGCGCGACCAGCTCGAGCGCGCCGGCGGTCCGACCCCGGTACACGCGATAGCCTTCGACGTCGATCTGGCGGAAGTTGGGATCAAACAGCGCCGAACCGGGATCATTGGCGATCGCGTAGAAGGGATCGCCCAGCGCCTCGGTCGCGGACGGCTGCCACACCACGGTGACCTGATTCTCACCCGGCACCAGGAAGAAGCGGGGCGGCTCTGGGGCAAACGGCAACAGGAACTTGTTGTCGAACACCGCCTGAGCCACGAGCGACTTCTGCAGCAGTGACCGTGGGACCGTCGCCACCTCGTACTGCTGGATCGCGCCGTCCCCGCTGGTGTCCGAATGGCTCACCCACCCGGTCGCCCGATCGATGGCCCGGGGCGTTTCCGTTCCGGCCGCGAGGCCGCTGGCCGAGGGCGGAATCCCGGGCGCGGTCACGGTACCGATGGTGATGGCCGATGCCACCGGCGCGCCGTGCACGTAGGCCACCACGATCGTCTGGACCTGGCCGGGCTCCAGCGAGAACGGCCCGGACGACTGGAAGAATCGCGTATCAGCCGCGTTTTGCGCCAGGAAGCAAAGCCGTCGCCCGATGGGGTTGGAGACCGTGCAGGGGTTGTCGCCCGCCGACGTGTTGATATTCCCCGACAGGTACCGCCACCCCTGCACGATGCCGTCGGGGTCCGGGAAGCCGGTCGCCGAGTTGAGGGTGTTCGAGAACATCGTGAGGCCAAACTCTTCTTGCGTCGCCGGATTGACGGGGCTCTTGAGGTACTTCACGCCCACGAACCCAGGGGCCTTGGCGAACGGCGGTCCGAAGATGCTGGCCGGGAACGCGGCATCCGGGTTGCCCCAGAGCGCGGCGGTCCAGTCGTCTTTGTAGGCGATCGCCAGGCTGAACGGCAGCACCGCCGTCGAGAAGTTGAACGAGGCGTCTTCGACGTCCGGATCCATGAAGAAGGCCGCGAAGACGTTGTCCACCCGGTAGCCCCCGTCGGGAATGTTGACCCCGAGGGTCCGCTGAACGCCGTCCTGGAACTGGACTCCGACCTGCGCGACTTCGGCTTGAATCGCGGGATCGAGCCCGGCATATACCGCCGCGTCCGACGCGGTGATGTTGTAGAAGTTGTACACGAAGTAGAGGATGTCTTCGTTCCCGGTGGGGAAGTTCCATCCCATGCCCCGCATCTCGACCAGCACCCCCATCGGGTGCCCGCGGCCGGCGACCAGGTTGGGATTCCCGTCCCAGGACCGGACCCACAGGTCCTGCTGCGACACGGCATTCCGGCCGAGCAGGATCGAGGCGTAGATGGCCGTATCGCGCACCACGGCGCCGTTGGGCCAGCCAGCGGCATCGGCCGGGTCGAGCGAGTTGTAGACCGGGGTGACGCCGTCACCGTGCTGCTCGGTGCCCTTCGGGTCCATGAAGAACGCGCCGACGGTGTCGCCGGCCCACTCGAACCCCGCGTCCGCCGGGATGATGCCGGCGATCTGGAGCCCGGAGTTGAAGATGTATTGATCCGGCGTGCCGCGGGGCCAGAAGCCGCCGCCGCCGATCGGCGAGTTGCCCGGATCGACGCACACCTCTCCCAGGTTGTTGACGCCGCACGCCACCCGGTTCACCAGGAAGATGGTGAAGACCTCGGCGAAGAGGTTGAACCCTCGGCGCGTCCGGCGGGCGCCCGGCTCGGGACGCGCGGCGGCAGCCGCCTGGGCCGCGGCGGTGGCGAGGAACACCGCCACCAGGGCGACCCGGGCCATACGGTTGAACAGGCGTGAATGCATAGTCATTCGGCCCTCGAAAGCTGTTGACCTTGCGGGGGCGGCGCCCGGCCGGGCGCCGCCCCAACGTGCTCCCTCCTAGAACCGCAACTCCAGGCCGAGCCGGATGTGCCGCGGCGTGGCGTAGTTGAAGGAGGTCCCATTGGTCAGGAAGTAGCTCGCGTCGAACGCGGCGCGATACTCGTTCTCCTGGTACAGCCCGTCTCCGTTGCCGAACCGGGCCTCGGCCCGCTTCAGCAGCACGCAATCCACCGGTCCCTTGCTCCAGTCGTTGCAGTTCGAGGGCAACAGAATATCGATGATCTCCACCCCATCGACGAGCGTCGACACCGCCGCGTTGCCCTCGACGGCATCGTTTTGCAGACGCCGCACTTCCGGATCGACGATCTGGTCCTGGCGCGCCGGGTTGACGACGTCGCCGGTCTCGGCGAAGAGGCTGGTGATGGTGCTGAAGTTGAGCAGGTTCCGGATGTCGGCGAACGCCGTCATCTCGAACCCGCCCAGGCGCAGCCCCTTGGTGAGCCGCAGGTCCAGCTCCTTGATCCACGGCATGGTGGACGCGTTGATCGGTTCGATCGCCTGGCCCGACAACCCGAACCCCAGCGGCTGCCCCGAGCCGACCACCTGCCCGTTGCCGGCGTTCTGGAGCCGGGTGTAGGGCAACCCGCTGGCGAACCGGAACCGCAGGAACGCGCCGCCGTTCTTGAGGATGGTGCTGTACCACGTCCCCTCGGCAAAGTCGCCCGGGAAGGTGAACGACAGGGCGCCGTTGATGTTGTGCGTGCGGTTGTCGTCGGTCGGCAGGATCGCCTGGGGCGGATCCACCCGCTCGCCGGTCACCGCCGAGATCTGGCGCGACGTGGTCCGCAGATAGCTGAAGGGATCCGAGCCCGTGTTCTTGGCCACCTGGAAGGTGTAGGCCAACGAGCCGTTGAAGAAGTCGCCGATCCGCCGGATGAGATTGACGTCTACCCCGCGGGTGTTGCCGAAGTCGGCGTTGGTCAGCACGTTGAGGTTGGTGAAATCGTTCTGGAGCGGATCGAAGAAGCTCTGAATCCGCGCCGAGATGTCGGACACCTTGTCCTTGTTGTAGGCCGAGACGTCCAGCACCATGTCCTGGCTGAAGGCGTGCCGGATGCCGAACTCGAACTGGATGGTCTTGCCGAACGTCACGTCCCGGCCGAACACGTCGTTGGTGTTGGTGATGGTGATGTCGTTGTTGAACCCCTGGAGCACGCTGCTCAGGTCGGGTGACTGCACCTGGTGCGCGTACGACAGGCGGAAGCCGGTCTTGTCGGTCACCGGGAACGACACCCGGATTCGGGGCGACCAGTTGGTGTGGGCCTCGGCCTGGGCAAACACGCTGTCGGCCGGATCGAACGGATCGGTCGCGTCGAAGTTGGGATGCGAGAAGATCCGCCCCGGGGTCACCGGGATGTAGGCCCGGCTGTTGAAGTAGTCCCACCGGACGCCGAGATCCACGACCACGTCGCCCAGGTCCAGCCGGTCCTCGACGTAGGCGCCGTAGCGCAGCGGCTTTTCGGTGTAGGCCTCCATGGCGAACTGCGACAGGATGTCGTTGCCGCTGAACCACCAGTTGACGTGCGTGAGCGTGGCGTCGCCGCCGAACTTGAATCGGTTGTACCGGTCGAACTGCCAGTCCACGTTGGCCCGGCCGACCCATCGGTTTTCACTCAGCAGGCTGGCGGTCGTCTCCAGCCCCGACGTGGTATAACCCGTCGCCATGCCGTACGGATTCGCCCGGAACGGCTGCGAGTTGGCCAGGTCCGTCCGGTCGAGGTACGGGGCGCGGGTCCCCTGGTTGGTGCGGAGATTGGTGATGAACCGATCCCAGTCGGCCTGCGTGTTGAGCTGGGTGACGGAGCCGGGATCGGCGGGATCGTCATCCGAGAAGTGGTCGAAATCGATCAGGAAATCCATCCCGGACAGCACCAACCCGCCGAACGGATCCCGGTTGTTGATCTCGAACTCCCGCGCCAGCGGCCCGGCGATCTGCCGGTCGCTTTGATGCGAGAGATTCAGGTTGAACGACAACGCCCGTTCCGCCGAGCGCGCCACCTGCTGCGACCAGTCGATCGTGACCACGTTGCTCCAGTTGCGGGTCCCGCTGGAGCGCAGGTAGGCGAAGCCGGTGTTCCAGTTCCGATTCTGATCCTGACTCCAGAGGTAGCTCGCCGAGATCCGGGAGCCGCTCCCGTAGGTGTACTGGAGCTTGGCGTTGGCGGTGGCATCGGTCCGCCAGTTGTACGGCCGGCGCACGCCCTGGCAGGCGAAGCCGAAGTTGTCGGCCTCGTCGCACTCGCCGCCGTACTGGACGTAGCGCGGGATGTCCACCACGCGCTGGTCGCCGTTCTCCAGGGTCTCCACCACGCTGGTGTCGACCCCACCGAGCACGTAGGTGGGCACCTGGTCCCAGCCCTTGCCCGAGAAGGCGGATTGGCGACCCTGGAGGCTGCCCGACAGGAAGAAGGTCAGATTGCCCATAATGGGGCCGCCGAGGGATGCCCCCACCCGGTTGAACCCCACGCTCATGCCGTTGCCGAACGGCTCGTCGGTCTCGTAGGAAATGGCCCCGTCGAGCGCCGGGCCACCGCTCTTGGTCACGAAGGCGATCACGCCCGATTGGGCCTCGCCGAACTCCGCTCCGATCGCCCCCGTGGTGATCGAGGCTTCCTCCAGGGCGTTGGTGCCGACGGTGAGGCGCTGCGAGCCGGAGAACTGGCTGCGCACCAGCGCGCCGTCCACATACACCGCGGCCTCACCCGGACGGCCACCCCGGATGGAAAGCCCGGCGCTCTTGCCGGACTCGACCACGCCGGGTTGCAGGGAGAGCACGTCGCGGATGTTGTCCACCGGCATGTCGTTCACGAGATCGCCCGTGACGATCGACTTGGTACTCACCTGGTCGCGCGGGACGATGGGGTTCTGCTGCTCGGTCACCGTGATGGCCCCGAGCTCCAGGGCCCGCTGGAGGTCGAAGTTCACCGTGACGGTCTGTTCGGCCGGCACCCGCACGTTGCGCACCTCATTGGGCGAGAACCCGATGAACTGCGCCCGCAGCGAGTACACGCCGGCCGGGACGTTGTTGATGAAGTAGTAGCCGGCGGCGTTGGTGGTAGCGCCGAGGGAGGTGCCGAGGATCAGGACCTGGGCCCCGGCCACCGACTGACCGCTGGGATCGTTGACCGACCCCTCGATCTTGCCCGTCGTGCCCTGCGCCCAGAGCCCCCGCACCCCGACCGCGAGCGCGACCGCCACGAGCGCACAGCGCACCAGACGGGTGAAGGCGACTCTACCCGGTTGTTGCATGGGATGATTCCTCCAACGGAGTGAACACACGGATTCCTGCCTGGGGGACCCTGGGACGGGCTCCCCGCCATCCCCACGAGAGGCGCATCACGGAAGGCGACATGGGCGACGCGACCTGCACCGTCACATCGTTTTCGTGTTGTGGGAATGTGATGCGAGCGAACAAAGCACAAGCCGTAGGGTAATCCTCCTCTTCGCGGAGGCGAACCTCGATGCGGAGAAGCTACCGGTGTGTCACGGATACGTCAACTAATGGGGACAGTCTGCGTCCTTTATTGTGGACGGTCGCCTTTTCACGCGACGACGAGGTCCGACTGGACCTGACGTGGCGTGACCTCGGGCCCGCTGTCGTGCAGCACGACGTTCACTTCGCTGCGCACTCCGAAACGTCCCTTGAGATAGATCCCGGGCTCGACCGAGAAGCCCACGCCGGGGAGGATCAGCCGGTTGTCGTGCGTTTCGAACCCGTCGAGGTGGGGACCGGAGCCGTGCAGCTCGACGTCGATCGAGTGGCCGGTGCGGTGCACGAAGTGCTCGCCGTATCCGTGTGCGGCGATGTGTGACCGGGCGGCCGCGTCGAGCTGCGCGCCCGAGACCCGGTCTCCGGCGGCCGAGGCCGCCCGCAGCCGGGCGACGGCCGCGTCGCGCGCGTCGCGCACGATGGTCCAGACCTTCCGGACCTCGTCGGGCACCGACGATCCCGTGAAGCCCATCCAGGTCTGGTCGGCGAAGACCGTGGTGAGCGAGCGGCCGCCCCAGAGGTCGAGCAGCACGACCTGATTGGGCGCGAGCAGCGCGTCCGACCCTTCCATGGGCTCGTAGTGCGGATTGGCGGCGTTGGCCTGGAACGCGACGATGGGCGGCTCGTTGGTCACGAGTCCGGCCCGCGCCATGCGTTCCAGCACCCGGGTCCGCACCGCCACCTCGCGGGCGCGTCCCGCCTCCTGCACCACCTCCCGGAGCGTGGTCACCGCGATTTCGGCCAGGATCTCGGCCGCGGCCCGGTGATCGGCCAGCTCGGTCTCGCTCCACCGGGCCGAGAACAGGGTCACGAGGTCGGCCGACTCCTCGACCCGGCCCCCCAGGCGCTCGATCAGCTGCACCACGCCCGCGGGCACCCGATCGAGATAGGGGACGGCGTCGTCGGCCGACGTCTCCATGGCCACCCGCTTGCCGCGCACCACGGCGCCCAGGTGCTCGTGGAGCTCCTGCCAGGCGCTGTACTGCCGGATCTCCCCGGGGAAGCCGTCGAGGGGCTGGAGCTCGATGCGATGCGCCACCGCGATCGGACGGCCGCTGGCCGGCAGCCACACGAAGAGGCGGCGGGTGCCCATGCCGCCCACGCCCAGCACCCGGCCCGCCACGGGATTGAGATGGTGAAAGTCGTAGATCAACCATCCATCGAGGCCGCGCTCGCGCAGGGCGGACTGGAGGGCGGGAAGGTCGACCCGTTCGAGGACCGGCATCGGGGTGCTCCGGATCAGGAGTGCAGGCGGGCGGAGCGCCAGTGGCAGGCCGCGTCGCCGCGGCTCCGGCACTCGACGTGCACCATCGCGCCGTCGAAATCGGTGAGCAGCCGCAGCAGCTCGGCCACCGCGGACCCGTAGAAGGTACACGCGCTGCCGCTCTCGGGTGGGACCCTGCCGGAGAGCGGATCGGCGTGGGCGGCGGAGCCGTCGCGCCGGAGGTCCAAGCCCAGCACGCGCGCGGCCAGCCGCGCGGCGACCGAGAAGCCGAGCCGCGAGCGGAGCGGGCGGGGCAGCACCGCGAGCGACGCCCGCGTGCCCCAGGACAGGTGGCGCGCGGCCAGTCGCGCGGCGCGCCGGCCCGCCTCGGAGAACACCAGCGCCGCATCATGGCGGCGGGCCACCAGCCGGAGAAGCGCCGCCAGCTCGCCGGCGGTCACGCGGCCCCGGGCGCCCAGGCGCTCCAGCCGCTCGATCTCGAGCGACACGGTGCGGCTGAGACCCAGGCGCTTGGCCGAGAGCTCGTCGTGGTATTCGTCGAGCGCGTCGGGCGCGGGCCGGTCCAGCCCGCGCACGGCCTCGAGCAGGGCCAGCGGCAACAGGGCCGGAACGGGCGCGGTGGGGAGCGGAGGCGTAGCGATTGTCACGGCGTTTCGAGTGCGGACGGCGCAAAGTTATCGCGGGCGCGGCGCGGCGACCAGTAGCCATTGCGCCGTGCCGCACGCCCCGGGCATTCTACAGTCGCCCAACCACGATCGCCCACTCACCGCCCCGGGGAGCCGCCGTCCGTGTCGTCGCCCGCCGACGCGCGCCGCGCCCAATTCGAGCGCGAGGCCCTGCCGCATCTCGACACCGTGTATCGCGTGGCGCTCCATTTGGCCGGCGATCGGAGCGAGGCGGAGGACCTCGCCCAGGAGACCATCCTCAAGGCGTTCCGCGCCTGGCAGCAGTACCGCCCCGGGACCAACGCCAAGGCGTGGCTGCTCACCATTCTCCGCCACACCTTCATCAACGGCTATCGCCGCGCGAAACACCGGCGGGAGACCGTGGACGTGCACGAGATCGAGCCGTTCACCGTGTTCCGCGAGGTGCAGGACGTGGACCCCGAGGGGACATTCTTCGCCCGCATCGTGGACGACGAGGTCCTGCGGGCCATTGACGCGCTGCCGCCTGACTTCCGCGAGACGCTGGTCCTGTCGGACGTCGAAGGCCTGTCCTACGCCGAGATCGCCGAGATCGTGGGCGTGCCGGTGGGGACGGTGAAGTCGCGCCTGTTCCGGGCGCGCCAGCTGTTGCAGAAGCGGCTGTACGACTATGCGGTGGAGATGGGGTACATACGGCGAGGGAGCCCATGACGACGCCCGACCGTCCCGCCGGTTGCCGCGAGGTCGTGGACCGCCTCTACGAGTACCTCGACCGCGAGCTCGACCCGGCCGTCGAGCGGGCGGTCCGGGGGCACCTCGCGGAGTGCGCCCACTGCTTCGCGCTCCACCGCTTCGAGGACGCCTACCGCCGCTTCCTCGAGGCCCGGGCCCAGGCCAAAGGCGCCCCGCCGGAGCTGCGCCGCCGCATTCTCCACCACCTCCTGTCCGGCCGCGATCCGGAAGCGCCGTGACGGCGGGGACGGCGGTTGCGGTGGCGGCGGTGCTCGCCGCCGGGGCCCGGGTCTCGGGCTGGTTCACGGGCGCCGGAGCCGCGGCCGGTGGACTCATCGCGGCGATCGTCCTCCACGGGGCGGGATGGGGCGGGCTCGCGCTGCTCGGCCTGTTCGTCATTTCGGGCTCGATCCTCACCCGCGCGGCCGGAGCCCGTTCGACCGCGGGCGCCACGCCGCGACGTGCGGCCCAGGTGCTGGCCAACGGGTGGACCGCGGCGCTGGGCGCGGCGCTCGTTCCGCTGGCGCCGGCGACAGGCTGGGCGGTGCTGGCCGGCGGCCTCGCCGCCGCCCAGGCGGATACCTGGGCCACCGAGATCGGGATCCGCGCCCCGCGCCCGCCCGTATTGCTCACCACGGGGGCGCCGGTGCCTCCGGGCACGTCGGGGGGGGTGACGCCGACGGGCACGGCCGCCGGCCTGCTGGGCGCGGCCGCGCTGGGAGGCGCGGCCGGCGTGGTGGCGCGGGACCTCGGACTGGCGCTCGCCGCCACCGCCGCCGGCGTCGTGGGCATGCTGGTGGACTCGGTCCTCGGGGCGACCGTTCAGGCCGCCTACCGGTGCGCCGTATGCGACGCGGCGGTGGAGGGCGCCCGTCACTGCGGCGTGGCGGCCCGGCGGCTGAGCGGTCGCCCCTGGATCACCAACGACCTGGTGAACGCGCTGGCCACCGGCGCGGGCGGCGCGCTGGCGGCGGCGCTGTCGGTATGGTAGTCGCCGCCCGCCGCTATGACGCGCTCGTCGTGGGGGCGGGCCCCGCGGGAAGCGCGGTGGCAACCCTCCTCGCCCAGACCGGGGTGCGGGTCGCGCTGGTCGACCGGGCCGTCTTTCCCCGTCCCAAGGCCTGCGCCGAATACCTCAGTCCCGAGGCGGGGCGGGTACTGGCGCGACTCGGCGCCCTGCCGGCGGTGGAGGCCGAGCACCCCGCGCGCCTCGCCGGCATGCGGGTGGTGAGCCCCGACGGCACCAGCTTCGCCGGCCGGTTCTCCGGCGCCCGCGCGTTCCGGCCGTTCGCGGAGCACGGCCTGGCCCTGCCCCGCGAGCGGCTGGACTACGTGCTCGCGGGCGCGGCCGTGGCGGCGGGCGCGACCCTGTTCGAGCGCACCCGGCTCGAGCGGCTGGACCGCGAGCCGGGCGGCGCCATCGTCGCCGCCCTGCGATCGGCCCGCGCCGTCGAGCGGCTCCAGGCCGCCGTGGTGGTCGGGGCGGACGGCCTCGGGTCCCGGGTGGCACGGTGGATGGGAGTGGCGCGCCGGGGCGCCCGGCAGCGCCTGGCGCTGGTGGCCCACGTCGCGGACGCCCGCGATGTGGGCGAGCTGGGCGAGATGCACGTGGCCGCCGGCGCCTATGTGGGTCTCGCGGCCGTGGGACACGGTCTCACCAACGTCGCCGCGGTCGCCGACCTCGCGGCGCTGCCGGCCGGCGATCCCGAGGCCCGCTGGCGCGCGATTCTGGCGAGGTTCCCCCGGGTGGCCGAGCGGCTGGCGGGCGCCACCCGGGTCTCGCCGGTGCGCGCGGTCGGGCCATTCTCGCGCTGGACCACGCGGGCGACCGGCGATGGCGCGCTGCTGGTGGGCGACGCGGCCGATTTCTACGACCCGTTCACCGGCGAGGGGATCTACGCCGCGCTGCGCGGCGCGGAGCTGGCCGCGGCGCGGCTCCGGCCCGCGCTCGAGGCCGGAGATCTCGGACGCCGCCGGTTGCGCGGCTACGATCGGGACCGCCTCCGGACGTTCGGCGGCAAGTGGCTGCTGGAGCGCGCCATCGGCCTGGCCGTCTCGACCCCGCGGATCCTCGACCACGTGGCCCATCGCCTGGCCCGCCGGCCGGACCTGGCCGATCTGCTGGTGGGCGCCACCGGCGACTTCGTTCCCGTCCACCACGTGCTGAACCCGGTCGTGGCGCTGCGCCTCCTGTGGTGAGCCCGTGAGCGCCCTCGATCCGGCCACCTTCCGGACGCTGATGGGGTCGTTCCCCACCGGCGTCGCCGTGGTCACCACCCGCGGGGGCGAGGGCGAGCTGGCCGGCATGACGGCCAGCGCCATGAGCTCGGTGTCGCTCGACCCGCCGCTCCTCGTGGTGTGCGTGGACCGCGCCACCGACTTCCACCGGAGCATCGAAGGCGCTCTACGGTTCGCGTTGAGCGTGCTCTCGGCGGACCAGGAGACCCTGTCCCGCCGCTTCGCGGCGGAGATCGACGACCGGTTCGCCGGGGTCGGCTACACCCTCGACCAGCACGGCCTGCCGCTGCTCGACGGGGCGGCGGCGCACCTGGTGTGCGAGCGGTGGGACGCGCACGCCGCGGGGGACCACACCCTGTTCTTCGGCCGGGTGATCGGGGGCGCGGCATTCCCGAAGGCGCCGCTGGTCCATTTCCGGGGAGGCTACCGGTGGCTGGGATGACCGGGCCGCCGCTTTCGCCGCTGGGGGTCGAGGCGCTGGACGATCCCCGCTGTCCCGACGATCTGGCCCGGGCCACGCTGCTCGACATCGGACGGGTGAACCGGCTGTTCGGGGGCCGGGCGGCCGCGGCCTTCGGGCTCGGCCGGCTGCTCGAGGCCGGGCCGGTGCCGT
>Ga0210377_10003954_pt1 | contig 12602 bp, 14 predicted proteins | sample PLM4_65_b1redo_FD_155480 | JGI IMG/M metagenome (GOLD analysis project Ga0210377, IMG submission 155480) | Groundwater sediment microbial communities from an aquifer in East River, Colorado, USA - PLM4_65_b1 redo | ecosystem: Environmental > Terrestrial > Soil > Riparian zone | place: USA: East... | reverse complement strand
TAGTCCCGAAAGCTCACCCTGGTGAGCCCCATGCCAAAGTTCATTACAGTGAAAGGAAAATAGACCAGGCGCAGGTAGAGCACGGTGGCAAAGCCGTTCCGCCCGATGGCGTCATCGTATTTCTGGAGTCGGTCGCCGATGAGTGAAGCGGCGAATTCTCTCCCCAAGTAACGCCCGATAAGAAAGGCCCCCGCCGCCCCCAACATCGCCGCTATCCAGACATATACGAATCCCCAATAGGGGCCGTAGATGGCGGCCCCCAGGGCGGTGAGCAGGGTCCCGGGAACGAACAGGCAGACTCCCACGGCATAGACCAGGACGAAGGCCAGAGGCGCCCAGAGGCCCGCGGCCGCGAGCAGGGCCCCCAGTCTTTCCGCGGTGAGAAATTCCCTGACGCCGGTAAAACGAACCGTGGCCACCGCGGCCACGATGAACATTAACAGCAGGACGGCCTTAATTAAGGCGGCCCCGCGAAATTTGCCGGTCTGCATGTCTGGATCTCTGCCTTAGCTTCCCGCTTGGCTGCCTGGGCCAACCGCTAGGTTGGCCCTCTTTGGCTTGCCTAAATGAAAAAATCGGTTACTTGCCGAGGAGGCGACCCAGGAGGCCTTTCTTTTTGGGCTCCGGCGCCGGCAACCCCAAATGCCGGCAGATGACGGCCTCCAGTTTATCTTCGGCGACATCCGTCCCTTCCACCACGATTTCCTCCCCCACCATGAGGGCCGGGGCCGCGGGGAGATCCAACTCGAAGTATTCGTCGGTCTGGTAATCGGCAATGGGCTTGGAGATGACCTCCGCCTCGAATTCATACTTTTGGCCCAACCTGGGCAACATTTCCTGGAAATGCTTTCAGGGCTTGCCGTTGGGCTCGTTGTAAAAGCATCTGACTTTAAGCATGGTGATCTCCCTACTGAGGTTCCTCCGGGTTGGTTAAACCGAGTTATTTTTTAAAAAGGCGTTCCAGGAGTCCCTTTTGGGCCTCTGGCGGCAATTCCGGCAATCCCAAATGACGACGAATGGCGGCTTCCACCTGATCCTCGGAAATATTGGGTCCCTGGACCACCACCTCTTCCTCCACCATCACGGCTGGGGCCGGCGGGAGACCCAGTTGCAGGTATTCAGCGGTCTTATATTCGGCCTGCGGTTTGGAGACGATCTCCGCCTCAATTTCATATTTTTCACCCAACCTGGGCAGCATCTCCTGCAACCGCTGTCAGGTTTTCCCGCAGGGTTCGTTCAGGAAAAATCTAACCTTCAGCATTTTTATTCTCCTTTGAAGGTTTATTCTTTGGCGACTGCCGCCATGCGGGAGAGCATCTGCTCCGGCGGCAGGTAATCCACCAGGCGCTGGTTCTGGCACTCATTCCCCCGGCTGTTCAGGAAGACCACTGTGGGCACGCCCTTGACCGCGTACTGGCCGAGCAAACGCTCATGCACGGGATTGCCTTTCTGGGTCAGGTCCACCTTGATCATGACAAAATCCTGGCCGGCCCGTTTCACCACATCGGCGTGATGAAAGGTGATCTCATCCAGTTCTCGGCAAGGGGTGCACCAGGTGGCGTAGAAGTCGATGATCACCGGCTTGTGCTCTTTCACGGCTTGGGCCAGAAGTTGGTCCGAGTACGGCTGCCAGGCCACTCCAGGGCCCCGCAGCGCCCAGGACCCGGCCAGGAAGGTGGCGATGATCACTCCCACCAGGGCGGCGACGGTCTTGAGCCCCTGGAAACTCCGGAAGGCCGCGGTGGTGCGGTCCAGCCAACCCAGGTGCACGGCCGCGGCCAGAGCCACGGCGGCCAACAGGAGCACGCCCACGGATTCCGGCAGCAGCGGCTGGATAAAATAGGCCGCCATGCCCACCAGGACCCAGCCCATGAGCTTGCGCACCCAGAGCATCCACTCCCCGGAACGGGGCAATTTTTCCAGGCTGCCGGAAAAAATGGCCAGGATAAACAAGGGCAAGCCTAAGCCCAGGCTGAGGGTAAAAAAGACCAGAAAGCCCAGCCAGGCCGAGCCCATGGAAGCAACCCAAGTCAGGAGCCCCAGCACGAAGGGACCGAGGCAGGGCGCCGCCACCACCCCCAGAGTCAATCCCATGAACAGGCTGCCGAAATAGCCCGCATAGGATTTGGCCGCGGCTTGGGTCAGACTGCCCGGCAGGCGCAGTTCCCAGAAACCGAAGAGGCTGGTGGCAAAAACCACCAGAATGGCAGCCACCGCCAGCAACACCAGGGGATTTTGCAGCAAGGCCCCCATGAGGCCGCCGGTTAACGCCGCCGCCACGCCCAGGATAGAGTTGGTGAGGGCCAGGCCCACCAGGTAAAAGAGTCCATGCGCCACCAGGCGCCCCTGACCCTGGCCGCTGCGGCCGCCAAAATAAGAGACGGTGATGGGAAGCAGGGGATAAACACAGGGGGTCAGGTTGAGAGCCATGCCGCCCACAAAAATGCCCAGCAGGGTCCAGACCATGGCCCAACCAGTAAGGGGGCCGGGAGCCTTTGCTTCTGTCCCGGTATCGCATAGCCCCATGGGCGCACTGGCCACAGGCAGGCCGGCCTTTTGCCATTCCGGGAATCCCAAGGGATCACGATAGACGTTTTTATAACCGAGCTTTACGGCCACCCGGGCCGCCGAGCCGCTGCGGACTCAGGCCAGGCCCGCTCAGTAAAAGACGATGGGCCGGTCCCGGTCGGGACCCAGGAATTTGGCGAGGGGCCCCTGGGAACGCCACCGCGACCAGGCGGTGGGCTCTATGGGAAAGTTCACGGCTCCCTGGATGTGGCCGGTGCGGTATTCCCAATCCTGCCGGGTGTCCACCAACAAGAGCTTGGCGGCCTCCAGCCGGTAGCGCGCCGCCAGTTCCTCAGTAGTTATCAGGCGATAGCCGCCGTTTTGGGCTTCGGCCTTGACGTCCTCCCAGGTAGCCTCTTGGGCGATTATCGGCCGCTGGAGATACCAAAGCACCCCCAACGTCAAGACCGCGGCCGCCAGGGCCAAAAGAGTGGTTCCCTTTCGCGGCATTGCCTACCTCGTTGCGGTTAAGATATTTTCCCTTCCCTGGACAATTTGGACATGAGGAAGGTGGCGCCCCGCTCAGACAGCCCGAGTTTATGGGCCAGGTTCTCCGGACTCAAGGGGCCTTGTTCTTTAGCCAGCAAGACCACTTCGTTTTCCAGTTCGTCCAGCCAATCTTCAAACAGGACCAGGAGTTCCGGGTCGGCGACGGCCATCAGTTGCCGGGATTGCGCCACCCGGTCCACCAATCTTTGACACATGTGGGTTGGATCGACACCTTCGTCCAGGCATTCCGCCAGTCAGAGATGCACCATGCTGGCTACCTGGTCGTCACTGGCGCCGCCGATGAGATTGAACACGAAATTCAGCCGCTCCTCACCCGTAACCAGGGGCAGGATTTTTCTCAGCGCCGCTTCAATTTCCGTAAGAGCTTTTTCCAGAGTCATACGGTCTAAATGTTCTTGAATTCCGGCCATAATGAAGCAACACCTCCCTAAGGCTAGAAAGTTTTTCGCGCCGCCAGTAAGTCCGTGGCCAGATCCTTCAAGGCTTCCAGGATCTTGGGGATTCTGGCGTCGGCAATTTCGTAGTACACGAAGGGGCCGCGGCGGTCCACCTTGACCAGCAGAGCCCGGCGCAATTCCTTCAGGTGGTGGGAAACCAGAGGCTGCGACAGGTTCAGTTCTTCCACAATGCTGGAGACGGACTTCTTGCCGTTATTGACGCACAGCAAAATCCGCAGGCGGTTTTCATCCGCCAGGCTCCTGGCCACAAAGGCCACCATGTGCAAGTATTCTTCTAGGTTCGTGATCCCCTGACGGTTTGCCGGTATCACCGGCGCCTGCCGATTTCCTGGTTTCATGGTATCCTCTTTAAGAGGAAAAATGGCCGTCTAAGGTTTGTAGACCCCGCCGGCCTTCTTCATCTCAACGCCTAGGGCTGCCGCCCGGACCGCCGCCCACGATGATCAAATCGTAAATTTCATTCTCCGGGACAGGAAGTTCCCACCGATGAAATCAATACATCAATAAACATTAATATGATTGACTGAATAAATCTTGTCAAGCAAAAAGAGCTAACGGAGCAAAATATTTTGAACCATAGCTAATATCTGGCAAACAGTTAACCCCATTAGCGGCCCAGCCCCTCTATGCCACCTTGGTCTCCATGCCGGGAGGCGTTGCATCACAGGATCATCACCAGAGGGCCACCCCACGACCTTCTCAGGCCCCCGCAGTGAAGCGATCCCACCGCTGCCGGTATCTTCCTTTTCATTTTCTCGCGGGCCAGCGCCGGTATAGAGTCGGGACAGTCTTTCGAAAGTTCACCGGACAGGTGGTCCGCACTCTTTTTACCGACTGTTTTTGAGAAAACCGCATAAAACTCCTTTCTATTCGCAATGATAAATAATAATATTGACATATAAATATACGCTGTTTTATATTTGCGCTATAAGCTTGGCGGCGAGAAGATTCAGCCTCATTTCATGAAGGCATCTAAAACTGGGGTGACGCAGAATGGAATGGATCTACTGGTTATTCGAGACCTTAGGCTATACCCACCCGCTCCATCCCGCCTTAACGCATATGCCTTCCGGGTTGGTGGTCGGTGCGTTAGTCTTGGGCGTCCTGGCCTGCAGGTATAATCATCCTGATTTTGCCATAGCCGCTCGTTACTGCCTTATCCTCGCCTTAGTCTTTTCAATTCCATCGGCCATAACGGGATTCCTGGATTGGCAACACTATTATGGCGGGGTCTGGGTTTTCGCCATCAAGATTAAAATTGTCTTTACTGTCATCCTCGTGCTTTCCCTTGCCCTTGGCCTCTATGTCAGCCGGAAAGCCAACATGTGCTCCAAGGCCTTTCTGCCGGTCTACCTCCTTTACTTCGTGTCCGTCACAGTCCTGGGATATTATGGCGGGGGGTTGGTTACCGGCGAGAAGCAGGGGAAGGGTCCTTCAGCGTACCAGGCCGGAGAAAAGCTATATGCTGCTAATTGCGCCACTTGTCATCCCAATGGCGGCAACACCTGTTTGCCCAGCATGCCCTTGGCAGGCTCCCCCCAGTTGAAAGATTTCGACACTTTTTTGGCCTATAATCGCGATCCTAAATTACCCGGACCACATCCCATGTGTCCCATGCGCTGTATGCCGGCGGTTCCCGAGAAAAAAGTTTCGGATCAGCAGATGAAAGAACTCTACCTTTATATTGTCAACGTCTTGCACCCGAAAAGCTGAGAGTAGGGCTCAAACCCAGAAACGGCTTTTATTGATTGTATTGATTGTTCATTGACTGTATTTTAAGCAGTAGGAGCAATCATGGACCGAATCTACACGTTTTTCGACGCCATAGGTTATGCCAACCTGTTCCATGCCCCATTAACCCGCATGCCTACGGGGCTGGTGGTTGGTGCGGCAGTGTTGGCCTTCTTGTCCTATAGGTATAAACGTCCTGATTTTGCTAAGACATCTCGTTACTTGCTTATACTCGCCCTGCTTTTCTTAATTCCAGCAACCCTGTCGGGAATCATGGATTGGCAACACAATTATGGTGGAGTCTGGGTTTTCGCCATCGAGATTAAAATTATCTTGTCTGTGCTGCTCATGCCTCTCATATCGTTGGGCATCTATATGACCGGGAAGGCTGACGTGTGCTCCAAAAGCATTCTCGCGATCTACGTCCTTTACTTTCTGATCGTGGTAGTCCTGGGGTATTTGGGCGGAGGATTGGTTATGGGCGGGAAGTAGGAAAGGTCCCTCCAGGTTACCAAGCCGGAGGGCATCCCGGCCGCCGGCGTCAGGTACCATTCCTGAGCTGGCATCACTCATTACCAACCCACCGCCGCACTCGGTTCACAAAAGGAGAGAGTCTTATGAGAAAGATGGTTCTTTGGGCAATGGCTGGAGTATTCCTGGGAGTAGCTTTCTTGGGGGTCCCCCATGGCGCCTGGGCTCAAGACGGCAAACAGGTTTATGAAGACAAATGCCTGGGTTGCCACGGGGAGAAGGGGGACGGCAAAGGCCCCATGGCCGTAGCCTTCAACCCGCCTATCGGCAGCTTCAAAGATCCCAAATTCTTGCAGGGAGACGTCAATCAAAAAATCTCCGACTCCATCACCAAGGGCAAGGACCGGATGGAAGCGGTGGAGCTGAAGCCCGAGGAGATCAAGGCGGTGACTGCCTATATGAACAAGACTTTTCTTAAAAAGAAGTAAATTTTTATATTAACCATAAGCGGATGGTCCTGATCCTCCAATTGAGGTTCTGTTTATATTGCAGAACCTCAATTAGAGGATTTCTTTGGTTCGGGTTCCCCTGAGTTTTCATCCGGTCCTTCGCGGTCAAGGCCGGAAGGTAAGGAAGAATAGGCTATAATTATTATAATCTCGCCCAATTTATTTTTTCGGTTGGGGCTGGGCCGGGGGCTGTTGCTGCTTCATCTGCCACATGGGACACGCCTGCCACCACTGCTGCATCTGCTTCATTTGCTCCGGAGTCATTTGCGTCATGGAGCAACACATCATGGGTCCCATCATCATCCCGGGCCCCATTTGAGGCTGCTGCGCCTGTGGCGCGGCAGGGACCTGTTGGGCCAAGGCCAACCCTGAGCCCGCAATCAGCGCCACTGCCAGGATCAATGCCAATGCCAGTTTCATGATTTCTTCCTCCATTGATGGATGTCTACTCCATCCTGTGGCTTATAAAATCTTATCGAACCCGAACCAAAGATTTTTTGGTATTGGTCATCGTCGCTTTATGGCCCTTTGGGTCCACGCACGTTGGCCGCTTACCGGGCCATTGTGCGTCCCAAGGGGATCGGCCCCCCATTTCCCTCCAGGTCCCCTCTTTAAGCCCGGAAGAAGGGACGTGGATGGTGTCGTGCGGCCGCGCTTGGCCATAACCGCTGACCTGGAGGCCACCCGCGCCGCCAACCCCGCCAGTATATGATGAGAAGACGGTCCAGGCCGTGCGTTGATTTCAGGGCAGAAATGCCTCAAGTCCGACGCCATCATCAAGGCGCCGGGCTTGAGGCGATGGATGTACTACAGCTCACGTCAGTGGGTTGTACCCGTAAGCCTCGTTATTTTCCTGCCGGTTTTGGATGTTCCTCTCCTTTAGGTTTTTCCGGTGCTTTAGTTGGTTCCGGTGCTGTAGTTTGTTCCGCCTTCGGGGCCATCATCTGGTAGAACTTGTCGAAGTAGGGCCGGCCCGGCAGTTGCAGCGCTTGCACCTTCTTCTGGGCGTCGCGGCCCTTCTGGATGTTGTCCATGTAGAACTTATGCTGGGGCGGGAAGTCCGCCTCGGTTTTGTTCACGTACTTTTCCTGCTCGGCAAACATCTTCTGCCAGAGCTGCCACTGCTTTTCGCTGATGATGTTGTTCTTGGCTAAGGTCTCGACGTTGGCAGTGACCTTCTGCCACCAGTCGGGCTTCTTGTACCAGTAGTTGTTCGTGAGCGCGCTATAGGAGGGAGCCCAGATCAGGCCGCCGTAGTCCAGTGCCGGGAAGTAGTGGACCTTATCCTGATCGTTCTGATGCATCCACTCCTCAGCCTCTTTGAGACCCTTCTCCGCGGCGATTTCGATCAACTCGTAGCATTTATAGGTTAGCGGGCTGTACCCATAGGCCTCGTTGACGTTGGGTGCGAAGTGAGTGAGGGACGCGCGGTAGACGCGGCCCACGTCGTGCCAGACCTCGCGCAGGATGATATCGAACCTGTCGTCATCATCGTTTTTGCTGGTGAGCTTCCCCATCTCGTTCAGCTTGGTCCGCATCACGAAGAAGGGCTTGACGATCTCATTGAACTGATAGAAGGCCAGGTCCACCCCGAGGAACCACTTGGCGATGTTGGAACCCACGTGGCACTGGGCACACACCTTTTCCATGCGCGCCCGCTTCTCTTCCCACGTCCCTTCGCCCCAGTTGGTGCGGTAGGCCAGGGGAGAGACCTGACGCCATGCAAGCCGCTCGCTGATGTTGTGAGTCGGTTTCAGGCCCGGGGCGCCGCTCATATGGCAGGTGGCGCACGCCGGGGCGCTGAACGGGACCAACTTCGCGCCCGGTTTGTAGCTCCAGTTCCACTTGTTCCGGTCCATAGACCAGATTTCGCCGTGTTTGGAGTCCACGAAGGAGGTGTAGTTGCCATGGTCCTCGCCCCGATGGCACTCACCGCAGGTCTCAGGCTGCCGGGCGAACTCCACGGAAAAAGTGTGCCGGGCATGACACTTGTCGCACCGGCCGACGGTCTTGTCCGGCCAGTAATTGCCCATGCCGTTGTGGCAGTAGACGCAGCCCATCGTCTTGTTGACGATGGGAGTCTTCCGCCAGTTGGCGTTGGCATCAATGGCCTGGTGAATGCCAATGGCCGCGTGCTTGCTCTCCCAGAACTCCTTGGCCTGTTGGGCGTGGCACGTGGCGCAAGTCTTGGCCCGGGGATGCTGGGCCACGAGCTGCCCCTCATGCTCCAGGGCGTCGAAATCGCCCTTCTTGGCCGTGTGGCAGCTCATGCAGCCCACGCCCGTCTTGGCGTGCTTGCTCTGGTTGTACTGTTCGATGATCTTGGGTTGTTCCTTCTTGTGGCACTGGATGCAGGCGGCGTCAATTTTGCTCAGCGCCGGCTTCGCCGCCTTGATCGATGGCACCCCCAGCACAAGCACGAAAACCAAGATGAGGGCGGTGCAGCCAAGCACCACCCAGGTGAATGTTTTACGGTTTCCGATCTCCATGGATGTCCTCTCCTTTGCAGGTCCAAGCGACGCCGGACACTATGTAGCAGACGAAGAAACACGCCCCTGTGTCCGCGAAAGGCGGGGGTTCATGCCGCGGCGGAGAGATTCGCGAGGGGCCGGCTCTTCACTGCCGCCCCAGACGATAGCTCTCGCGGATGAGCATCGCGGGGCGGTGTATGCGGTCCCCTATCTCCAATAGATATACAAATATATAAATGCAAATTTATTTAACCCCTGTCAAGAGAAAATTTAGACTGGGCGAAAAATTCCTACTGGATTGCTAGGAAAATCTGGCCGAAACGCAGGAGGTCATTGGCTTGATTTGTTTAACGAACTTTGGTTTTTTTAACGTTTCTCAAAAGGAGGGTGCAGCAGTGTCGGACAAGAAGTTGGAGGAAATTGCAGTAACCTTGAATTACCCTTCCCCATGTAAAATAAGGCCGGACCAGAAATAGGGGTGGGGTTCTTTAGCCCGAACTGCTTGGCGGGCGGTTTGAAGGGCCTGAACCTTAGTTTTCCCCTCCTTCAGTGCTTTATAGAAGGTGCTGTAAAACTTCAAGGATTCATCCACCGGGATATTCCACAGGGCCACCATGACGTTGCGGGCGCCAGCCTGTTGGAAGGCCCGGGCGAAGTTGAGGACCCCTTCCCCCTGCATCACCTGGCCCACCCCGGTCATGCAGGCGGCCAGGGTCACCACCTCGGCGTCCAGCTTCATGGTCAGCACCTCGCTAAAGGTCAAAAAGCCGTCGTCTGCAGGATTGTTTTCCACCTGGGTGAGCACCAGAACCGGCTCCTGTACGCCGGCCAGTTTGTCCGCCAGGAATCCATGGGTGCCGAAAAACAAGTAGCGGTATTGCTCCAGACCACCCTGGCGCACCCTGGACTCGGTGGCCAGAACGTCCAGCAGGACCTGTGGGGCCGCAGGCTTCACGCCGAACATGGCGGCCAGGTCCTGCACCGTCTGGCGGGTTTCCGGGAGTGGCGGGAACTGCAGGTGTCCCCAGCCTTGGCCCGTAGCGTCCATGGTCAGGGCCTTCTCCGGTCCGGCGTGCTTGAGCTCTCCCGGTTGCCCCTGACCTCCCTTGTAAGCTTGGTAACGACGGCTGTTCTTTGCATAGATGCAATCGCCCAAAGCGAAAAGGGGTTGGGCCGCCCGGGAGGGCCCGAGGTGGCGATTCAAAGCCAGAATGGCGGCGGATTGGGAGTAGGTCGTAGGCCAGCGATCGCCCACGAGCACGCTCTTGCTCCAATCAGGCCCCTTCTCCAACACCAGGGCCTCAAAAGGGAAGGCTCCCAGCACCCCATCGGGCACGATGATGAGACGGGTGCCGGTCGCCACTCCTACCAGGAACGGCTCCAGAAGTTCTTTGTAGAGCGCCGCGGCCTCATCCAGAGTGAAGCGCTGGAGGTCCTCCCGCCGCAGGGTGGCCTGACGGAAAGGCGCTAATAAGGCGCCCAGGCGTTTCGAAAGGGCCTCCTGCCCCAGGCCCAGGCGATGGACGCTGGTCTTGCCACCCGGCTCCACTTTAAAGAGATAGCTTTCTTGCTCCCCCAAAACATACTCCAGGAGAACCTCGCCGGACTTCAGGGGCAACTCGGCAGTCTTAAAGGGTTGGGGATAGTGCAGGGCCGCATATCGGGGAATCCGGCGGCGCACCTTGGCCAAAAATTGTTGCTCCGCTTTTCTCAGGGAGTCTTTTTTGAGTCGGAAGGTTTCCAAGTCCCGTTCCCGCCCGGGGTGGGGCACGATGACCGCTTCCCATTGCTCCTCCAAATCGGCCCTTTGCTCCCTGAGGCGCTTTTGCTGGGCGGCCAGGTCCGCCGGCAAGTCAGGGGCCACGGCCCGTCCCGTGCCGGCGGCCATGGCTTCCAGCAGTGACCGGGCCTTGATGGCTTCCGCAAAATAAAAAGCCGCTTCTCCGGGGGTCTTACCGAAGGCTGTTAAGGTGGTGGGAAGGAGGTCGCCCTTCTGGGCCATTTCGGCCAGGAGGGCCATCATGCCCCGGTAGGGCCGGAAATATGAGCCAATCATGCCGATTTCGAAAAAGGCGGTGCGCTCCCCCGCGGACTTGGCTCGCAACTCCTCAATAAGGTTGATGCTCTCCAGAAAAGCGGCTGCCGCCTCCTCCCGGCGCCCCAGCCCCAAAAGGGTAAAACCCTTTTGGGTGTAAAATTGGGCCCAATATTGAGGCCTGGGATACGTAATCGGGGGGGCGGTTTTTTCGAGAGTCTCCCAAGCCGCGTCGTATCTCCCGGTGGCGAGATAAATCTCTATCAGTCCCTGCTCCCCCTGATTGTGTCTGGCTCGCCGGAAGCAGGCTTCGGCCTGGCTGTAGTCCTTGAGCACCAGGTAGAGATTGCCCAGGTACTTCAGGGTCACGGCCGTCCCGGTATTGTCCAGGCCCAGGACCTTTTCCAAGATTTCCGTGCCCCGCCGGGCCAGGGGCCAACCTTTTTCGGGATCCCAAAACTTTCTCCTCGATCTGCAGAGACCGTTGGAGCAGAGGCAGGGCTTTGCGGTGGTCTCCCATCTCGGTATAGAGATATCCCAAGAGTCTCAGGCTGGCGGTGGTGTCGGGATGCTCAGGTCCCAGAGCCTGTTCCCGGATCCTGAGGGCACGCTGGGCCAAGGGCAGGCCTTTGGCCGGATTTCCGAGCAGTATGTAGCACCTCCCCAGAAGGAAGAGGCTCCAGGCGGTCTCAGGGTGATCCGGACCCAGAGACTTCTCCCTGATTTTCAGGGCCCGCTGGTACAGGGGCAGCGCTGCCGCGTACTGAAACCTGGCATAATGGGTTTGGCCCAGGAGCGCTAGGGCCCTGGCCGTGCCAGGGTGCTCGGGACCCAAGGCTTGTTCGCACTTCGCCAGCAGCTCTTTGGCCACTCGCTGGGCCTCGTCATACCTCCCGGGCTTGAGGAGTTCCCTAACCTTGGCGCTCAGTTCCAGAGCTTCGGGAAGTTTTCCCGCCGGTTCGTCAGCAGTAGCCTGCTCCCGGGTCCGGGGGTTGGGCTGATTGGGTCCGGCGGCGTTGCTCTCAATTCCCAGATTCGCCAGAAAAAGTGCGCCGAAGCAGCAAAAAAGAAGCAGTTTCTGCATAGTTGCCTTCCCATAAGCCTCCGTCGCAGCTATTTATTTTGCTGAGAAGGCTTGGTTGTGGACAATGCCTGGGCCCAGGCTTTGAGGTCTTTAAGCGCAGGATCCCCCGGCCGTTTGGCCAGCATGGCGTCCACTACCGCCTCCATCTCGCGGTACTGGCAATGTTCCGCCAAGACTCCCAGGTAATAGAGTTCCGGGGTGACGTCATCGGGTGTCGCCTGGTTCGCCAGATTGCGACAGGTTTTTTGCGCCTCCTCGATCATTTTCTTGGTCTCCGCGGAAGGCGGCCCCGGCATTTTGAGCACGGGTTCCGGGGCGCACTTGGGCGCCATGGTCTGGATGGTCCCCGAATAGCGGATTGAGGAACTCGGCAGCGGCAAGGGCGCCGTCATGAGGCGCTGGCTAACCCTGGACGACAGAAACTTTACCTCCGGCTTGACCTCACCTGTGGAGGTCTTTGCCGTGGATATGCTCTCTTTGTCGTCGCAGCGAAAGGTCACCGGCCCCTTCCAGGTTTCCTGGCGGCCATTGTCGAAATAAAGCAGCTGGATGATCGCGCCGGTGGGCAACTTGAAGTGGTCCCCCCGGCGCACTTTCATGAAGGACTGAGGGCGGCTAGGCTCCTTTTGCGCAGTTTTGTTCCAGAAGCTGACCTCCCCCGAGACCTGGGTTAGGAGCCCCACATCCGGGGTGGGCTCCTGGACATGCCCCGGCGTATCCCATAGGGTCAAAAACGCCGTTGCCGTGAGACAGACTGCCGCGGCT
>Ga0210377_10003953_pt1 | contig 12603 bp, 13 predicted proteins | sample PLM4_65_b1redo_FD_155480 | JGI IMG/M metagenome (GOLD analysis project Ga0210377, IMG submission 155480) | Groundwater sediment microbial communities from an aquifer in East River, Colorado, USA - PLM4_65_b1 redo | ecosystem: Environmental > Terrestrial > Soil > Riparian zone | place: USA: East... | reverse complement strand
AGGAGGAAGCCCTCGGCGTGGCCCTGACCGGCGGCACGGCGCCACGGATCTTCCGGCTCCTGCGAGGCGAGCCGGACGCCATGGACACGCTGGTCGCCCGTCTCGCCGGCGACGACGGGGAGGAGCAGCGACGCTGGAAGCTGGCGGTGGCCGGCCTGCTCGACGCCGTGCTGGCGGACGCGATCGAGCAGGCGTACCTGCGGTTCCCGCACGAGCACGCGTTCTGGGGGCCGTACACGCTCGACCAGAACCGCGACATCACCCGAGCCCTCGCGTCGCTCGGCTACCGACCGGACGGCCTCGGCGGGTGGGTGGACGATCGAATGCCGTCACAGCGAGAGCTGTCGCTGGCCCTCGGCTACGCGGGTCTGGACCCGATGCGGATGCGCCAGTGGCCCAACGAGCAACAGACGGCGCAGCTCTTCCGCGAGGTCGAGGTCGCCGGCGACGAATACCTGGCGAATGTCGCGGGCAACCTGACCCTGGCCGAGATGGTCGAATTGCTCGGCCGCCGGGCGGATGGCCTGGTCGACCTGTGGAACCACTGGGGCCGGATTCGTCCCCTCCTGCTCGAGGAGTCCTGAGGGTCAGCCCGGGCCTTCGTCCTCGTCGTCGTCGATGACGACCAGGCGGAGTGCCTCGGCTGCGGACGCGCCGATCGCCGCGCCTTCCTCGGCGGCCCATGACCGGATCCGGCCAGCCAGCCCGTCCAGGTCGTGGATCTGCGAACCGTGCGCCCGCAGGGCTTCGATCCGGCGCTCCAGCGTGGCCGACACGTCCAGCCAGGCATTGCTCCGCTCCGACCAGAACAGGTAGAGCCGGCGGACACGATGGGCGGCCAGTCCCGAGCGCGCCAGGCCCGGGAAGGCCATCGGGTTGCGAGCGGCCGGGTAGACGGCGTCGATGGCGGCCATGCCCGCCGCCCGATGATCGGTGTGGTTGATCCCGCCGTCGCGGTAGAACAGCGTCTCGGGGTCGGTGGCCAGGACGGCATCGGGACGGAAGGTGCGGATCTCGCCGACGAGCAGCTCGCGCAGGGCGAGGTCGTTGGCGAGGGCGCCGTCGGGCTGATGGAGAAAGGTCACGCCGGCGTAGCCGATGATCGCCGCGGCCGTCCGCTGCTCGGCCTCACGGAGGGCGGCGAGCTCGAGCGGGTCGGCGTCGGGATCCTCGCCGCCCTGGTCGCCGCTGGTGCAGCAGACCAGCCAGCCCTGGGACCCGGCGTCGATCCACCGGGCAGCCGTTGCGGCCGGGCCGAAATCGGCATCGTCCGGGTGGGCGACGATCACCATGAACCGGTCGGGCCGCCAGTCGTGGTCGACCCGCGCCTCGGTCGTCATCGGTCGGAAACACCTGTCGCGGCGCACCGCGAGCCATATTGCGCGAGCCCGATCCGGGCAGTACGCTTCGGGCCGAGGCTTCGCTCGTCTCCCCCCACGAGCGAAGCCTCCTGATTCCCGGCGGTCACTCGGCGGCGGCTCCCAGCTCGTCGAGCGCGGCGATTACCTCGGCGGCGTGACCCTCGGGCTTGACCTTCGGCCAGACCCTGGCGATCCGCCCGTCGGGCGCGATCAGAAACGTCCGCCGGGCCGTGCCCCAGTAGGTGCGGCCGTAGTTCACCTTCTCGACCCACGAGCCGTACGCCTCGGCGACCTCGTGGCCTTCATCCGCGAGGAGGGTGAACGGGAGGCCGAACTTCTCGCGGAACGCGCGCTTGCTCCGGGCGCCCTGCGGACTGACCCCCCAGACGTCGGCGCCCCGCTCGCGGATCGTCTCGTTCTGATCGCGGAACTCGCAGGCCTCCACCGTGCAACCGGGGGTGTCGTCGGTCGGGTAGAAGTAGAGGACCGTCCAGCGTCCGCGTTGGCCGGCCAGGCGATGGACCGTGCCGGTTTCGTCGGGGAGGGCGACCTCGGGGGCTGGGTCGCCAACGGCGGGCAGGCTCATGGCTCAAGCCTAGCAGGGCACTCGACGACCAGCAGCAAGCCGGCCTCCAGCGTGACCGCCGCATCCGCGGCCGACCGGACGTTCGACAGGCCCCGGGCGGGTCCGGCGGGCAGGGGCTCGTTCGCGAGTGGGTACGCCAGCCCTGCGGTCGTGACCCCGACCACGCCGTCGCCTTGGGGCAGGAGCGACACCAGATCGCCGATCCGGCCCGGCAACGACCGGGTGATCGGGCCGCCGCGCGGATCGGGCGCCCGGACGAGGCTGATCCGCGAGCGCGCGTCCAGGACCACCGCCCGCCGGCCCGCCAGCTCGGGCATGCCCAGCAGCCCGATGTTGGCGAGCGCGTGGTCGATCCGGGTTCCGCCGAGACCGCCGAGGACGATGACGCCGTGTGCGCCGCGAGCGAGCGCCGCCCGAACCGCCAGCTCGGTGTCCGACTCGTCCTTGTGGGGGCTGGCTCGCTCGACCGGAACGCCAGCGGCGACCAGCGCCGCAAGCCCGTCGGCATCGAGTGAGTCGCCGTCGCCGACCCAGGCGTCGATGGCCACGCCGAGTCCGGCCGCGTGACGGGCGCCGCCATCGGCCGCCACGACGAACCCGATCGTCGCGTCCCAGCCCGGCCAGGCGAGATCGAGCTCGGCCCGCGAGGGAACATCGCCGTCGGCAAGGATCAACGCGTCCATCCTCGCGGATGCTACGCCGCCTCCGCCGAGCCGGGACCCGGGCCGGCCGATGCTAGACTCCCGCGGTGCCCGACGAGCCTGCCCATCCCTCGATCCAGCGGGTCGTCGACGCGGCCGCCCGGAAGGGCGTGACGATCGAGGTGACCCGCTTTTCCGAGTCGACCCACACGGCCGCCGAGGCAGCCATGGCGGTGGGCGCCGAGCTCGGGCAGATCGTCAAGTCCCTGGTCTTCGTGGTCCCGACCGACGAGGGCCCCGAGGCACTCGTCTGCCTGGTGTCGGGCCCGAACCGGGTCGACGTCGCGCGCCTGGCCGCCGTCGCCGGCGAGTCCGAGGTGCGCCGCGCGACCGCGAAGGAGGCGCACGACCTGACCGGGTTCTCGATCGGCGGGATCCCGCCGATCGGGCACAGCCGGCCGGTCCGGGTGATCATGGACCCGGACCTCGGCCGCTATCCGGTCGTCTGGGCGGCCGCCGGGCTGCCGACCGCGGTCTTCCCGGTCCCGCCCGGGACGCTGCGCGTCCTGGCCAATGCCACCGTCGCGCCGATCGCCGAGGAACGTCCCGCCGCCGACCGCGAGGGCGACGGCATCGGGGCCCGGCCGCGCCCCGCGTGACCGGCGAACCCGGGAACAGCGCCGTCGCCTATCCGGGAGGCCTACGGGCGCGCTGGCGATGGGGTGGCAGTGGATCGGGACCGGCGGTCTTCGCCCTGTCGGAGATCGGCGGCAACCTGGTCGACCTCGGGACACGGGTCGCAGCGGATCCCGAGCCGCTCTGTCGCGCCGAGCTCCGGCTCGAAGGCCCGCGCGGGGCGTGGACCGCCCGGTTCGCGTCGGTCATCCATGACGAGCCCAGGGCATTGCATTGGGATACGGTGGGCCTGTTCGTGGTCGCCTACGGGTTCCACACCTTCGGGCTCGAGGTCGAGTCGGGCGAGCCGCGCTGGGACCACCGGTCGGCGACGCCGATCGTCGCGCTCATCGGTTCCTCGCGCTGGTCGCACCTGGTCGTGCAGGCCGAGCTCGAGACCTTCGCGATCGAGGCGGACGGCTCGGTCGCCTGGCGAATCGCCCACTCCGACGTCGTGACCGCGGCCGAGCTGGTCGGCGGTCGGCTGGTCCTGACCGCGTTCGGCGGGGCGGTCAGCGCGCTGGATCCGGCGACCGGCCGGCTCGCCGGCGCCTGAAGCCGGACAGGCACGACGCGGGTCGTCCGCTGTGGACAGGCGGTGGATAACTCGGCGGCCGTGGCCCCGATTGGTGGATGGAGCCGATTGACCTGCCGTCGCCGTCGCGCCTATCGTTCTGCCCAGCCCGGAGGGGCCAGACGATACTAATGGCCGCGATCGCATCAACGCCCATGTGTCGATACGGTTCCTTCGGGCCCTTCCATGTCCGGCACGGGTTCGCCGCGTATCATCGCCGCCGTGTCTCCCCTGGTCCTCATGGTCGCGGGTCTCGTCGCGCTCGCCGCGGCGCTGCGCATCCGTGCCGCGCTCGGCGGGCGGTACCGCGTCGGGCTGCTGCTGTCGGCCGCGCCCGTCGTCAGCGTGGCCGAAGCCAGGTCGCTGGCCGGCGGGCCATCGCGCTACGTGCAGGTCGCCGGCCGGCTCGACTCGGAGACGGACTTCGAGGACGACGCCCATCGACCGCTGGTCTTCCGCCGGACGCGGCTACAGCTCCAGGAAGGAGCGCGCTGGGTGGACTTCGATGACCGGCGCGAACGCGTCCCGTTCGAGGTCCGGGAAGGGCTCGATTCGATCCGGATCGACGACGCCGAGCTTGACGAGGGTCTCGTCGTGGTCGTCCGGGAGTCGCTCGGAACGGCCGCCGACGTCGCCGATCGCGTGCCGGCCGGAACCGATCCACTGACCCCGGTCCGGTTGCGGATCGAACAGCTCTCCTCGGTCGAGCACGCGATCGTGGCCGGCGTGCCCCGGCTCGACGCCGCAGGGGACCCGACCCTCTCGTCGGGCCTCGGACGGCCGCTGGTCCTGGCGACGATGGATCGGTCCGACGCGCTGCGAGTGTTGGCCGAGGGCCGGCCGGCTCGGCCCATCATCGTCGCCGCGTTGACGACGGCCGGGATCGCCCTGGTGGCCATCGGGCTGGCCTGGGCCCTGCTGGCGGCCCTGACGTGAGGGCCGCTCGCCCGTTGGCGAGGGTCGCCTCCCTGGCCGGGTTCGGGCTCGCCTGGTTGTGGTTCGCCGTGCCGCTGCTCGCCGCGTCGCCGTCTCCGACCGCCGGCGTCGGTGGCGACCCGCGCAGCTCGGGACAGGGTCCGGGACTGGTCGGCGACCCGGTGCTGGCCGTGGTCCTCGTAGCGGCGATCGGGCTGGCAGCCGTCGGCCTGACCCTGGCCTACGTCCGGCTGACGGCCCGGCGCGAGGACTGACCGAGCGGGACCATCGTCCTATTGGCAAGAACTGTGAGCTTGGTAGGCTCGCTCCGTCGAGTTCACATTTCCTCCATGGACGATGCCGAACAGCCTCCAATCGCGACCCATCGATGCGACCCTGTCGGTCACCAAGGCCGCCCGGCTGTTGGGCGTGCACCCGAACACGATCCGGACCTGGAGCGACGCGGGACGGCTCCGCTACTTCCGGATCAACGCCCGGGGCGATCGACGCTACCGCCTGGGTGACCTGCAGCGGTTCCTCGCCTCGGCTGAGCCCCATCCCGCGGCCGCGTCGGGACCGGCGGGCCAGGCGGCGACCACCGCGCGCAGGTCCGCGGTCCGGGGCTCGGCCGATGCCGGCACGCGATCGCGTCCGACGCAGCCCGGCGCGCCGGCCGATCCGCTCGATGACGAACGGCATCGGCTGGACCTCTCGGTCGCGTCGACGATCGCCCGTCTCGGGAGCGGCGTCGAGCCCGCGAGCGACCCATTGCAGGCCGCCGTCCAGGCCGTGCGACACGCGTATGGCCACCATCTCGTGGCCATCTTCGAAGCCAAGGGCGATCGGCTGGTCGCACGGGCGACGTCCTCCGCCGATCAGGCCGAACGCGTCCGCCTGGCCGACCTGCCGCGCACCCTGGGGATCCTCGGGGCGGCGCTGGACACCGTCGGTGGCCGCGGTCGCCGGCGCCGTCGCGACGCCCGCGACCTCGAGCCGTCCGGCGTCATCACCGATCCGCGCCACGAGGGCAGCCTAGCGATCCTGGGCGACGGTCGGCCGGAGCTGGCGGTGCCGATCCCGGGGCTGCGCGGGCCGTGGGGGGTCCTGCTGATCGTCGGGGAAGGTCCCAGCAGCATCGGCCCGCGCGATCTCGATACCACCCGCGTGGTCGCGGACGGGATCGCCACGCTCCTCGAGTCCACCGGGCGGGCCGAGGAGATCGCCCACCTGCGGCATCGCGCCGAGGCCCTCCGCCGGGTCGCCGGCGACATCGGCAGCCGCCTGGACCTGGACCGCATCCTGTCCGGCCTTGTCGACCACGCCATGGTCCTGTTCGAGGGGGATGGGGCGGCGGTCTTCCTGCGCCGATCGGACGGCCAGATCACGACCGAGGTGAGCCGGGGGCTCTCGGCGGAGTACCTCAACAGCGTCCGCGAGATCCCGGCGCGCTCCCTCCCGGCGGCGGCCGTCGCGGCACGACGACCGCTCTTCTCGGTGGGCTATCGCGACGATCCGCGCGGGGCGGACATGCGCGCGGCCGTGGTCCAGGAAGGGTTCGACACGCTGTGCGCCGCCCCGTTGATCGACAACGCCGGCGTGCTCGGGCTGCTCAACATCTACCACGACCGGCCGCATCACTGGTCCGAGTCGGAGCTCGAAACGGTCGAGGCCCTGGCGACCCAGGCCGGCGTCGCCATCCGGGCCGCCCAGGACTTCGAGCGGATGGCGAACTGGGCCGCCCAGCTGCAGTCGATCCAGCAGCTCGGCGCGCGCCTGAATCGCCTGTCCAGCGTCTCCGAGATCGGCCAGTCGATCGCCACCGAGCTGCGCCAACTGATCGACTACCACAACGCCCGGGTCTACCGTCTCGTCGGCCAGGAGCTCATCCCGGTGGCCATGCAGGGCCAGGTCGGCGAGTACGTCGACGAGACGCCCGACCAGCTGCGGGTGACCGTCGGCGAAGGGATCACCGGCTGGGTCGCGGCGCATCGGATCGCGCAGAACCTGGGCGACGCCGCCGCCGACCCGCGCGCGAGCACCATCCCAGGGACCGAGGAGGACCTCGACGAATCGATGCTCCTCGCGCCGATGCTGTTCGACGACCAGGTCATCGGCGTCCTCGTCCTCTCGAAGTTGGGACTCAACCGGTTCAGCGACGACGACCTGCGCCTGCTGGTGATCTATGCGAGCTTCGCCGCGCAGGCGATGGCCAATGCCGACACGACCGAGCGCCTCCGCCACCAGAGCCTCGCCCTTGAGCGCCAGCTGCGAAGCCAGCGCGAGCTCCTGCAGATCACGGAGTCGCTGTTGACGACGCTCGACGCGCGGGCGGTTCTCGACAGCATCACCGAGCGGCTCGGCCGGCTCATCACCAGCGACAACATCGCGATCGAGGTGGTCGACCCGGCCACCGGGCTTCTGACCCCCTTGACCGCCCGCGGCGTCCACGAGGCGTTCTTCCTCGAGCCCTGGGAGCCGGGGGAGACGGGCGTGGCGACCTGGGTGGTCGAGCACGACGAGCCGGTCTACATCCGCGACGAGCGTGACGACCCGCGGGTCAACCACCGCGACGACGGCCCGAACGAGGGCAGCCTGATCGTGGTCCCGTTGCGCAGCCGGAGCGGTGCGATCGGCGTCCTCACGATCGAACGGCTCGGCGTCGGGAACACCTTCTCGTTCGACGAGTTCGAGCTCGTCCAGCTGTTCGCGGCGCAGGTCTCGATCGCCCTGCAGAACGCCGAGGTGTTCCAGGCGGTCCAGGTTCGCGCCCGGACCGACGGCCTGACCGGCCTGCTCAACCACGCCACCTTCGAGGAGTGGCTGGAACGGATCGTGCGGGATGGCGCACCGTTCAGCCTGATCATGCTCGACCTCGACGACTTCCGCGACGTCAACAACAGCCGGGGGCACCAGGCGGGCGACGAGGTGCTGCGAAGCATCGCCTCCGGGCTGGTCCGGTCCGGCCGCGACACGGACCTCGTGTTCCGGTATGGCGGCGACGAGTTCGCCTTCCTGCTCCCGCACACCGACGGCGCCGGCGCCCTGCTGGCCGCCGAACGGGCTCGCAAGGCCGTGGCGGCGATCGACAGCGCGGTCAGCGCCTCGGTCGGCGTGGCCACCTTCCCCGCCGACGGCCGCACCCCGACCGAGATCCTGCTGGCGGCAGACCGGGCCTGCTTCGTGGCCAAGCGCGACGGGCGGGATCGCGTCGCGACCGCGGCCGACGGACTCGCCCTCGCCGCCGAGTTCTCGCTCCAGGAGCCGACGCCGGTCGACTCGACGGCGCTGGCCGAGAGCGGCTGACCCACCGTCCTGCGGACCGGGCGCGAGTGCGCCACCATGCCGGGGTGACCGGCCGGCTTGGAGCAGTGCGCCTCGTGATGTGCGGTGCCTGCCTGGTGGTGGCCGGCTGCCTTCCGTCCGCCTCGGACGGGTCCGCCCTGGACGGATCCGCCCCGCCATCGAGCTCCACCCGTCCGACGGCGCCAGCGAGCCCGTCCGGGGGACCGTCGTTCGTGCGGCCGACCCCGAACCCGAGCCCGACCTTCCTGGTCCACGAGGTCCAGGCCGGCGAATCGCTGACCTCGATCGCCCGGTCGTACGGCACGACGGCGCGCAGCATCGCCTACTGGAATCGCGACCGGTACCCGTCGCTGGACCCGGATTCGGAGGGCTACGAGCCAGACCGGATCGTCGTCGGCTGGACCCTGCGTCTCATCCCGACCGAGGTCGTCGACGAGGACGAGCTGCCCGAACCCGCCTCCGCGCCGACCCCGACCCCAGCTCCGGCATCACCATCGCCCGACCCCGGCTCCCCTTTGCCCACCGCGGGCGGCAGCCCCGCCTGATCCCGGACGGTATCGTTGGCCGATGCGCCAACCCGGCTCGTCCGCACCCAGGATCGTCGTCACCGTCGCCTCGGCCGCCGACCGGCGCGATCCGGACATCGCCCGCCGCAAGAACCAGCTCTACCCGGCCAGCCTGGTCCGCCACGGTGCGGATCCGATCGTGCTCGACGAGGCATCGACGCCGGCCGACCGCGCGGCCGCCTTCGCTTCGATGGACGGGCTGCTGCTCAGCGGCGGCGCGGATGTCGAGCCGGGCCGCTACGGCCGCCCCATGCAGGGCGCGACCGACGTCGAGCCCGGACGCGACGCGCTGGAGGCCGAGGCCTGGGCGGCCTCGCAGGACCGGGGCGTCCCGGTCCTCGGGATCTGCCGCGGGTTCCAGGCGATCAACGTCTTCTCGGGTGGAACGCTGCTCCAGCACGTCGATGGCCACATCGGCGCGAGCTGGGGGCACGGGCCGGCGGCCAGTCATCCGCTGCGCCTGGCGCCGGGCACGCGGCTCACCCGCATCCTGTTCCCGACGAATGCCCGTGGCGGCGTCCTGACCGTCAACACCTACCATCACCAGGCCGTCCGGGCAGCCGACCTTGCGCCCGGCCTGGTGGCCAGCGCCTGGGCGACCAGCCCGGCCGGCGACCTGGTCGAGGGTCTCGAGGCCGCCGACGGCCGTTTCGTGATCGGCGTCCAGTCGCATCCCGAGCGCACGGAGTCGACGCCACCCGCCTTCGAGCGGCTGTTCGGCGTCTTCGTGGACGCCGCGCGCGGACCGTTGCGGCGCGGCTAGGACCCGCGGGCCGACCCCGACCGGCCAGGCCTAGAGCCGGCCGGCCTGGATGATCCGATCGAGGAACTGGCGGGTCCGCGCCTCGCGCGGCGCCCGGAAGATGGCGTCCGGCGGGCCCTGTTCCAGGATGACCCCGCCGTCGAGGAAGCAGACGCGATTGGCGATGTCGCGGGCAAAGCCCATCTCGTGGGTCGCGATCAGCATCGTCATCCCCCCCGCGGCAAGCTCACGGACCAGCGCCAGCACCTCGGCCACCAGCTCCGGATCGAGGGCGCTGGTGACCTCGTCGAGCAGGAGCAGGTCGGGTCGCATCGCCAGGGCGCGCACGATCGCGACCCGCTGCTGCTGGCCGCCGGACAGCCGGTCCGGGTACTCGGACCGCTTGTCGGCGAGACCGAACCGGTCGAGCAGGGCCGCCGCGTCGGCCTCGGCCTGCCCCCGTGGCGTCTTGAGCACCTTCCGTGGCGCAAGGGTGACGTTGTCGAGGACGGACATGTGCGGGAACAGGTTGAACGCCTGGAAGACCATCCCGACCCGTCGTCGGACCCGGTTGATGTCCGCGCCGGGCGCGGTGAGCTCGTCGGAACCGAGGTAGATCCGTCCGGCGTCGATCGGTTCGAGGAGGTTCAGGCAGCGCAGGAGCGTCGACTTGCCCGATCCGGACGCTCCGATGAGGCAGACGACCTCGTGCTCCTCGACGGTCAGGTCGACGCCACGCAGGACCTCGGTCCGTTCGAACGCCTTGTACAGGCCCTCGATCCGGAGAGCCGGGTGCCCGACCGGCCGGGTCATCGGACGCCACCGCCGGCCTGTCGCCGACGGTCCCGGCTGATCAGCCAGTCGGTCAACCTCGCGAGCGGGATGGTCACGATGATGAAGACGAGGGCCGTCGCCATGTACGGCGTGAAGTTGAACGAGCCGGCCTGCTTGATGTAGGACTGCCGGAAGATCTCGACGACCCCGATATACGAGACCAGGACCGTGTCCTTCTGGAGGCCGATGAAGTCGTTGAGGAGCGGCGGGATCACCCGCCGGACGGCCTGCGGGATGACCACGAACCGGAGCGTCTGCCAATGCGACAGGCCGAGCGAGCGGGCGGCCGCCGACTGGCTGGGGTGGACCGAGTCGATGCCCGATCGGTAGACCTCGGAGACGTAGGCCGAGTAGATCAGGGTGAGTGCCACCACCGCGTACAGGAACGGCTCGACCGGGACACCGACGATCCCGAGACCCGGGATGCCGAACCCCAGGATGTAGATCACGAGCACGCCCGGCAGGGCGCGGAACACGTCGACGTAGACCGTCGACAGGAAGCGGAGCGGGAAGAAGACCGGTCCGGGCAGGCTGCGCAGGACGGCCACCAGCAGTCCCAGCAGGAGGATCAGCACCTCGGCGACCAGGAAGAGCTGGACGTTCACCCAGAACGACCCGGCGATCGCAGGGAACGACCTGGCGAAGACCTCCCCGTTGAAGAACGACGCCTGGACCCGGGCCCAGCCGGGCGCGTTGACCAGGAACCAGCCGATGGCGCCGAAGACGAGGACCGTGCTCGCGGCCGCGATCAGCGTCGATCGGAGCACGCCGGGCCGCCGGGCCGGGCGGTGTCGGGCCTCCGGCCGGCCGGAGCTCGGGTCATCCGCCCGGCGGCGCCTCGCCGGATCGGCGCCGCCGAGCACGCCAGCTTGGTCCGGGTCGCCTACGGCTGCAGGACCGGGGCGTTCGCCTTGTCGGCGAGCCACTCCTGGGTGATCTGGTCGAGCCGGTCATCGGCCAGGAGCGCGCCGATCGCCTGGTTGACGCAGGCGGTGAGCGGGCTGTCCTTGGTCAGGACCAGGCTGAAGTACTCCTGGTCGCCGCTTGTCGGCGGGAACTGGCCGACGATGACGCCGCCCTCGACCTGGACGGCGGTCACGAAGAAGGCCGTCGGCAGGTCGACCACGAGGCCGTCGATCTGCTTGTTCTTGAGCGCCTCGATCGCCGCGTCGTTCGAGTCGTACACGCGCGGTTCCTTGGTCGGCTTGATGACCTCCACGATCGTGTCGTAGCTCGTCGTTCCGACCTGGGCGCCGAACTGGTAGCCGGCGAGGTCGGCGAGGCTCGTGGCCTCGGCGATCGGCGTGCCGCCAACCGCGACCAGCGACTGGTTCAGGAAGTAATAGCCGTCCGAGAGGTCGACGGCCTGGGCCCGCTCCGACGTGTAGGAGACCTGGTTGATGTCGAAGTCGAACGTCTTGGGGCCCGGCGCATAGGCGTTGTCGAACTTGACCGCCACCCAGGTGACCTCATCCGCGCTGAACCCGAGCTCGTCGGCGACCGCGTAGGCCACCGCGCTCTCGAAGCCCTTCCCATTGGTGGGGTTGCCGAGCTCCCACGCCGGATCCGCGGGATCGGTGTCGAAGTACGGCGGGTAGGCCGGGTTGTCCGTGCCGATCGTCAGCGTGCCATCCGTGACGAGCGCGAGGTTCTCCCTGGCGCAGGCGTCGGGCGTCGCGGTCGGGGCGATCTCGGCGCTGCTCGTGGCGGCGTCGGACGGTGCGCTCGCCTCGGTCGCCGATGGGCTCGACGTGGCACCCGCGCTGGTGCACGCGGCGACGAGGATGGCGACGACCGCGGGGATGGCGACTCTGGGCAGGGTTCGCATGGTGGTGACTCTCCTTCGGTGTGGCGGGGGTGAGTCTACCCCGACCTCATCGTCCTCGACGAGGGGCGCGCCGGTCGTCGCGGCGACCGGTCAGCCGGGGGCGATCCGGACCGGCCGGTCCAGGGCGAGCCCGAGACGCACCGCCGCGTCGCCCTGGTTGTCGGCCAGCGCCAGCTGGCCCTCCGAGTCCGAGTACAGCAGCGACGCCCCGAGCGGGACGTCGGCGAACGTCCGGGCCCACACGGTCCGTTCCTCGACGGCGGGCGCGCCACCGTGCTCCGGGAACGACACTCTGAGCGGCCGGCCCGCTGTCAGCGGTCCGATCGCCGCCTCGAGGTCGGCCGGCGTCCCGGCGAGGGTCACGTTCCCGTAGATCAGGACGTGCACGATCACCGAATCCAGCACGCCGTCGCCAATGGTCGGTCGTGTCGCCGGGAGCCGGACCAGGCGGCCCACCGGCACGACCGGGCCGACCGCCGCGAACGGCGTGCCCGCGGCCAGGTGGCCCGCCACCGGTGCGAAGACGTCGCGCCCGTGGAAGCTGTTCGACACGTCCGGCAGCATCAGCGCGCGGTTCT
>Ga0210377_10003952_pt1 | contig 12604 bp, 12 predicted proteins | sample PLM4_65_b1redo_FD_155480 | JGI IMG/M metagenome (GOLD analysis project Ga0210377, IMG submission 155480) | Groundwater sediment microbial communities from an aquifer in East River, Colorado, USA - PLM4_65_b1 redo | ecosystem: Environmental > Terrestrial > Soil > Riparian zone | place: USA: East... | reverse complement strand
AGCATCCTGGCCGGCCCACCCGGCCGGACCGTCCTGGTGGTCGGGCACAGCAACACGCTTCCCGCGATCATCGCGGCGCTGGGCGGCCCCACGGTGCCGGACTTGTGCGAAACGGAGTATGCCACCCTCTTCGTCCTCACGTTGCCGGCCGCCGGCCCGCCTCGCCTGACCCGCGCCGTGTACGGCGCGCCCGACCCACCCGGCGCGGACGGTTGCCGCGCAGCGCCCCCGGGAATGCTCGAGACCAGACCGCCTATGCCCGACTCCACACCGTACGGGCGCCTCAATCCCAAGGCGCCTCCCGAGCTGGCCCGCTTCGCCTTCCTCGTCGGCCGCTGGCGCTGCGACGTGCGGATCACCCCGCCCGGCGGCGCCGAGCTGCGGTTCCGCGGGGAATGGACCGGCCGGTACGTGCTCGACGGGTACGCCATCGTGGAGGAATACCGGCAGTGGGATTCGGCCGGCACGCTGGTCCAGCTGGGACAGAACATCCGGTCCTACGACGCCGCGCGGCGCCGCTGGGTCATTCGCTGGCTCGATGCGCTGGCCGGCACCTGGCTCGAGCTCGCGCCGCCCGATCTGGGTGACGTCGTCATGACGGAGACGAGCATCACCTACTACCATCACCTGCCCGAAGGGCCGGCCGCGGCGTTGTTCCCCGCCAACACCATCTTCCGCGTGTCGTACGAGAATATCTCGCTCCGTCACTTCACGTGGCGCGCCGCGGCGTCGCGCGATTCGGGCAAGACCTGGGAAGTGGTACAGCAGATCGAGGCCGAGCGGGCCGAGCCGTGAGCGAGGACCTCCTCCGCCTGTTGGCCGCCAAGGACGCCATCGCGGACGTGGTGACGCGGCTGTTCGTCGCCACGGACGAGCGCGACTGGGCCGCGGTCCAGGCGTGCCTGGCGCCGGCGGTCCGGTTCGACATGACCTCACTCGCGGGAGGCGCGCCCGCCGACCTCACGCCCGCCGCCATCACCGCCGCCTGGGAGCAAGGGCTCCGGCCGCTGCAGGCGGTGCATCACCAGATCGGGAATCTCCGGGTCGCCGTCTCGGGCGATCGGGCCACGGCCTTCTGCTATGGGATCGCGACCCACTACCGCCTCACCCGGTCGGGCCGGAACGTGCGCGCGTTCGTGGGCACCTACGATTTCGGGCTGGCACGCCACGGATCGGCATGGCGTATCGACGAGTTCCGATTCAACCTCAAGTACCTGGACGGCAACCTCGAGCTGGAGAAGGATTAGTGCCCCCGCGGCTGAGCTGAAACCGCGCCTCGGCCGGTTCGTACGGGGCTTTGACCCCCGGCAGCGAGGCTCCCCATGGACGAGTTCGTTTTCTTCAGCCTGTTCGGCGGCGCGGTCGCCACCGCCGTCGGCTTCGCGGTCGCCTGGCTGAACGCCCGCAGTCGCGCGGACCGGTTCGAAGCCCAGCTCACCAGCCGGACGTCCCCCCGGGCCGGCGACAGCCAGCTCGAGGCCCGGGTGAACGAGCTCGCGACCCAACTGGACGAGCTGGCGCGGAGCCAGGACTTCCTGCACCGGCTGATCACCAAGAAGCTCGACCGTCTGCCGGCGCCGGCCGAGCGGCCCCGCGAGGTGACACCGCACTAGTCGGAGTCGTAGCTTCCCCGGAACGAGGCGCCGGCCACCCGCCTCACCCCGAGACAACAGGTCAGGACCGCGGTTATCCGGGCCCGGTTGGCGCGAGGAGAGGCGCCGCAGCCATCTTCCCGTCCGAGGAGGAGCCTGCCGTGCCCGTCACCGACCGCCGCACGTTCCTGCACATCGCCGCCGCCGGTGGCGCGCTGCTCACGCTGAGAACGGTCCCCCGCCCGCGCCAGCGCCGCGAGCTACGGATTCTGATCCTGGGCGGTACGGGCTTCATCGGACCGTATCAGGTGCGATACGCGCTCGACCGCGGTCACACCATCACCCTGTTCAACCGCGGCCGTACCAATCCCCAGCTCTTCCCCGACGTCGAGAAGCTCGTGGGCGACCGTGCCGGCGACCTCACGGCGCTCGAGGGCCGGACCTGGGACGCGGTCATCGACAACTCGGCCACCGACCCCACGTGGGTCGAGCGCTCCGCCGGCCTCCTGGCCAACGCCGTCCAGACGTACCTGTTCGTCTCGACCCGGTCGGTCTACTACGACACGAGCCGGGTGCCGATGACGGTGGACGCGCCCCTGTTCTCGTACGAGAACACCAAGGTGGACGCCGGCGCCCGGCTGCCGTACGGGCTCTCCAAGGCGCTCGCGGAGCAGGCGGCCCGGAAGCACTTCCCCGGCCGCGCGCTGGTGGTGCGTCCGTCGCTCATCGTCGGCCCCGGGGATCTCACGGACCGGTTCACGTACTGGCCGGTCCGCATCGAGCGCGGGGGCGAGATCCTGGCACCGGGCGACGGCGCCGACCCGGTGCAGATCATCGACGCGCGCGATCTGTCCGAATGGATGATCCGCCTGGTGGAAGACCGGGTCACCGGCGTGTACAACGCGCTGGGACCTCGGACGCCGCGGTCGTTCGCCGAGCTGCTCCATGGCATCAAAGCAGTCACCACGGCCGACGCTACGTTCACCTGGGTGGACACGGACTTCCTGCTCTCGCGGGACGTGCAGCCCTACCGGGAGATGCCGGTCTGGATGCCGGCGCGCGACGGACGGGAAGGGTTCGGCCGGTTCGACATCTCGCGCGAGGTGGCGCTCGGGCTGACGTTCCGGCCCCTCGCGGTCACCGCGCGCGATACGCTGGAGTACTACCTCGGCCAGCCGGCGGAACGGCAGGAGCGACTGCGCGCCGGCATCACGGCCGAGCGGGAGCTCGAGGTCCTGAAGCTCTGGCATGAGCGCCACGGGTAGCGCGACGTCCGCCGCGAAGCCGCGGTTCTTCCGGTCCGCGGCCGAGTTCCGGACCTGGCTCTTGCGACACCACGCCCGCGCCCACGAGCTGTGGGTGGGCTTCCACAACGCCCGCTCCGGTCGTCGGGGTATCGGCTACCGTGAAGCACTGGAAGAGGCGCTCTGCTGCGGCTGGATCGATGGGGTCCGGAAGAGTCTGGACGACACTCGCTACACCATCCGCTTCACTCCCCGCAAACCCGGCAGCAAGTGGAGCGCCGTCAACGTCCGCCATGTCCGCCGCCTCATGGCGGAAGGGCGGATACGGCCCGCCGGCCAGGGCGCGTTCGACCGCCGCACCGGGAAGCCGGCCGGATACTCCTTCGAAGAGCGGCCCAAGCGGCTCGGCGCGGCGTTCGAGAAGCGCTTCCGAGCCGACCGGCGGGGGTGGGAGTTCTTCCAGGCGCAGGCGCCCTGGTACCGGCGCACCGCCACGTTCTGGGTGATGAGCGCCAAGCAACCGGAGACCCGCGAGCGGCGTTTCACGCGGCTGCTGCGACACTCGGCCGGGGCGGAGCGGATTCCGCCGCTCGGCCGGCCGGCCAAGCGGTAACCCCGGCGATCAGACGGCGGGCGTGCCCGATTCGGAGGAGCCGCGCGCCACCAGGACCGCGGCCACCAGGTCGCCGGAGACGTTCAGCACGGTCGCGAAGAGATCGGGAATGGCGTCCACCGCGATGAGAATGCCGATCCCTTCGGCCGGCAACCCGATGGCCAGGAAGAGCGGGGTCAGCATGAGAAAGGCGCCCCGCGGCACGCCCGGCGCCGCGAACGCCAGGAAGATCGATGCGAACGCGACCGTGGCCAGCTCCCCCACGCCGAGCGGGATCCCGTAGAACCAGCCCACGAACAGGGCGCCGACGGTCCAGGACACCGGCGCCGCCAGCTTGAAGGTCGACACGGCGAGCGGCAGGACAAAGCCGCTCACCCGCTCCGGCAGGCCGAGCCCGCGGTCGGCCGCTTCCACCAGGGCCGGCAGCGACGCGATGGACGAGCTGGAGCTGAAGGCGATGAGCTGGGCGGGCAACGCGGCCCGGGCGAACCGCCGGACCGGGACCCGGCCCGCCAGCACCGCTACCGGATAGAGCAGCAGGATCACCAGCAGGCACGCGACCGAGTAGGCCACGATGTAGAACCCCACCGCACCCGCGATGGCCGCGCCGCCGCGGGCCGCCAACGGCAGCACCAGCGCGAACACGCCGATGGGCGCCACCGCGATCACCCAGCGCACCAGCACCAGCATCGCCTCGCCCAGCGCCTGGAAGAAGCGGAGCAGCGTGTCGTGGGCCCCGGCCGGGCTCCGGGCGATGGCCAGGGCCAGGAGCAGGGTGAAGAGAATCAGGGGCAGCATGGCCCCATCGGCCGCGGCGGCCACGGGGTTGACCGGGATCAGGGAGATGAGCCACTCGGCCAGCCCGGGGGCCGCGCCGCTCGACGCGATCTGCCCTGCGGCCTCCGCGGCGCCCGCCGGGAGCGGCGGCCGGGCCGCCCCTTCGCTCGGCAGCCAGCCGAATACCGACGGCGCCAGGGGCACGATCAGGATCGCGGTGCCCGCGAGCAACGTCCCGAACACCAGCAGCGTGCGGCCACCCAGCCGGCCGATGACTTTGAGGTCGGCGGCCGAGGCCACGCCGGTGACGAGCAGCGAGACCACCAGCGGAATCACGGTCATGCGGATGGCGTTCACCCACAGGGTGCCCACCGGCGCGATTCCGTCCGCGGCCCGGAGCAGCGGGGCGCTCCCGGTCGCCGCGATGGCCGCCCCGCCGGCCAGCCCCGCCCCCAACGCCACCAGTACCCGCGTGCCTTCCTTCATGCGCCTCCCTACATCATCAGGTCGCCGCCGTTGATGTCGAACGACGCGCCCGTGATGTATCCCGCCGCCTCGGACGCGGCGAAGCAGATGAGGTCGGCCACCTCGAGCGCCGTCCCGAGCCGCGGCACCGGATAGCCCTGCGCCAGCCGCTCCAACACGTCGGCGCTCGCGCTTTCGCGGGTGAGCTCCGTGTCGATCATCCCCGGGCATACCGCGTTCACCGTGATGCCGTATGGGCCCAACTCCTTGGCGGCCGCCCGGGTGAGGCCCAGCAGCGCGGTTTTGGACGTGGTGTAGTGCGCGCCGCCCAGCGTGCTCACCATCCGCCCGGCGGAAGACGAGATGTTTACGACCCGGCCGTAGCGCTGCGCTTTCATGGCCGGCAGCGCCGCCTGGATGAGCAGAAACGGAGCCGTGACGTTCACCTCCAGCGCGCGGCGCCACTCGGCCGCCGTGAGCCGCTCGAACCGGGTGGTGAGCGCCAGGGCCGCGTTGTTGATCAGAATGTCGAGCCGCCCGAACCGGTCGAGGGTCCGGGCCACGATGTCCCCGGGCACGCCGGCTTCGCCCAGGTCTCCCGCCATCGCGAAACCGCGCTCACCCAAGGCCCGCGCTCCGGCCGCGGCGCGCTCAGCATCACGCGCGTGCACGGCCACCGAGGCGCCCCGCTCGTGGAGCCGGACGGCCGCCGCCCGGCCAAGCCCCCGCGCGGCCCCGGTCACGAGGGCGACTCGGCCCTCGAAATCCCGGGGGGCATCCTCGCCACTCACTTCAGCTCGACCACTTTCTCGGGATCCATCCGCACCACCAGGTACACGATCTTCCCCTCGATGGCGCTGAACCAGTGCGGCGTGTTAGGCGGGATGATCACCACGTCGCCCGCCTTGATCCGGCGACTCACCCCGCCCTCGATCGAAGTCCCTCCCGTGCTGGGCCCGTTGAGCACCCGCACCACCTGGCTCTCCGGCGCCGACGGCCGCGGCTCGAGGATGGTGCCCCCGGTCACGAGCGTGCCCGCCCCTTCGATCACGTGATAGACCTCGGTGATCTTGCTGTGCTCGATCGCCCCCTGGGGCCCGCCAGCCGACCGATGCACCACGCCGACCCCGACATTGTAGGAACCGATATCCACCATGCGGATCGCCTGATCGCTGACCGTACGCCCGGCGGTGCGTTCCACCGTCGCCTGGACCTCCTCGGTGCTCACGTCGGTGGCCGTCCCGCGGCCCTGGGCCGCGGCGGACGACGCGGCCAGCAGCGCGACCAGACTCACGGTGACTCTCATGGTGCCCCCTTTCGCTCAGGTGACCTCAATTGGCGCATGCTCTCGCGCCCGGGGCCGCGGGCGCGGCCGCGGCGGTGATCCTGGGCCAGACGTTGTCCGTCGGGTCGCGGTCGGGGAAGCGACAGCCGGGATCGAGAGTGATCTTCTCGATGGCCCGCCCGCCGAACGCGAGGTCCGCCGTGAAGGTGCGGCTGCCGCCGAACCAGACGTCCACCGGATACGTCACGATCGCCGTCACGCTGTCCACCACGGCGCTGTTGGGCATCGGCTTCACCGCCGGACCGCGCGGGGCGAACTGCACCTTGAGCACCACCGGTGACGGCATCTGACCGTCCTGCCGGACCGTCACCGTGGTCCGCGAGCCGGCCGTGGTGACCTGCGCGATCGAGCCGTCCACCGACTCGGTGGTGAACAGCCAGTAGTACCAGAACCACCCCAGGTCGCGGCTCAGCGCGCGGCTCATGAAGAACGCGTAGTCCCAGGGGGACGGGTGCTTGAAGCGCCAAGTCTTGGCGTAGTCGCTCATCGCGTGCCATACCGCGCTGTCGCCCACGAGGCCGCCCAGCATGGAGAGCATCAGCGGCGCCTTCTCATAGGCCTGAAACCCGTAGAAGGGCCCGCCATAGTTCGCGTCCCACATGAGCGGCGCCTCGCGCTCCTCGCCGCTCACCCGCCCGTACGACTGCCCCGGGCCATCCAGGTTCGGGGGCCGACCCTGGCGATGGGCCCGGGACAGGATGTTCATGTACTGGTTGAATCCCTCGTCCATGAAGCCGTACCACGTCTCGTTCACGCCCACCATCATGGGCCACCACTGGTGGCCGGCTTCGTGGTCCGCCGCCCCCACCCCCGACATGATGAACATCGGGTACTCCATCCCGCCCTCGGGGCCGTCCACGATGGTGAGCTGCGGGAAGGCGTACGGCATCCAGAGCCCGGAGTAGAACTCGAGCGCGTGCCGCACGGTCGGGCCGGCCGCGGCGTAGGGCTGGGCCCGCCCCGGCAGATACAGGATGTGGACCGGGACCGCGCCCCGGCCGGGAATCGTGGCCCGGGTGACGTCCCAGACGTACTGGCGGGACGCGGCCCAGGCGAAGTCGGCCACGGTGTCGGCGACGAAGTGCCACCGCAGGCGGTCGCCCGCCGCCGTGGCTCCCCCCGGCCCCCGCTCGGCCGCGCCCACGATGGTGCGCGTGGAATCGGACTCCAGCGCGTGGGACAGCCGTTCGCGCGCCGTGGCCGTGAGCACCTCCTCCGGGTTCTCCAGCACGCCGGTGGCTCCCACGACCCAACCGGCCGGCACGTCCAGCGTGACGTCGAAGTGCCCGAAGTTGTTGTAAAACTCGGATGCGCCGAGGTACGGGTCGGTGTCCCAGCCGCCGGCGCGCAGGTCGTCGAACACGGCGACGCGCGGATACCACTGGGCCACCTGGTAGAGGCTGTCGCCCCAGCTCCCCATGCGGAAGCCACGCCCCCCGTCCGCGCGCGGCACCCGGAAGCTCCACTCGACCTCGAGCGTCGCGGTCCCGGACGGGGGAACCGGCGTGGGAAGCGTAATGCGCGCGGTGGTCTCGTCCAGGCCGTACGCCGCCAGCCGCACGGCGGGCGCCTGGCCTCCCGGCCCGCGCCGCAGCGGCGGCGGCTTCAGGTCCACCGTCTCCCCGTTCAGGGTGATCTTGCTGACCGGCATCCCGTCCGTGATCTCGGGAACGGACCCGTCACGCGCCGCGGTGGGCGCGAAGATGTTCTGGTCCAGCCGGAGCTGGATGCTCGTCAGGGGCGCGGGGCTGGTATTGTGGATCACCGCGGTCTCCCGGCCCGAGACCCTCCCGGCCGCCGGGTCGAGGTGGGCGGTGATGGTGTAATCCATCCAGAGCTGCCAGTAGGCGGGCCCGGGGCGGCCGGTCGAGTCGCGGGTGCCCGCCGCGAACGCGCGCCGGATCATGTTGGTGAGCGGGAAGTCCCGCCGCACCGCACGCTCGGGCGGCGCGCCCGGCCGGGCGGAACTCTGGGCGGCCACGCGCGCCGGAACGCCGGCGGCGGTCAAGGACAGGACGACGAACAGTCGAGCGAGCATCGCGGCTCCTCTAGCGGTCGAACCGAAGGGAGCGGGAAAGGTATTCGTCGGGCGCGGCCACCGACACCACGGCCCGTCTATCGTCGCCGCCGTTGCGCCGGCGCGTCCGGACGTCAACATTGTCCCCCCGACGGAGGTCGCATGTCTCCCGACGAAGGCGTGGTGTTCGTCGTCTCAGGATTCCTGGCGCTGGCGGGCTGGTGGCGCTGGTACGCCCCGCTGGTGTCGGTCAAGCGACTGGGCGCCGGCCGCGACGGGCGGTTGCTGCTGGCGGTGACCCCGGTCCTCGCCTTGGTGGCGCTGTTCGCCGTGCTGCGGACCGCGGCCTCGTTCGACGTCCAGGATTCACCCCTCTATCTGTCTTTCTACCTCGTGCTGGGTGCCGGATGGGTGGGCCTGGCGGCCCAGCTCCTCCCCGCGCTCGGCCTCAATCCGCGGGACGACGTGGTGGAGCGCGGCAACGGCGCCGCGGCCCTCGCCGTGGCGGGCGCCGTGCTGGGTCTCACCTTCTCCTTCGCCGGCGGGAACATCGGCGACGGACCCGGCTGGTGGGTGGTGCTATTCGCCGCCGCACTGGCCACGGTCGGCCTGGGAGTGGTCTGGTACGCCGTCGAACGGCTCACCCGCATCGCGGACCTCGTCACCATCGACCGCGACGTCGCGGCCGGGCTCCGGCTGGGCGCGCTGCTCGCGGCCTCCGGGCTGATGCTGGGGCGGGCGGTGGCCGGCGACTGGGTGTCGGCCGCGGCCACGGTGAGCGACTTCGTCCGCCTGGCCTGGCCGGTGTTGCCGCTGGCCCTCGCGGCACTGCTGGTCGAGCGGGTGGCGCGCCCCACGCCCGAGAGCCCGGCGCCGCCGGTAGCACTCTACGGGATGCCGCCGGCCCTGCTCTACCTGGCCATTGCCGTCGCGTACGTGATCCAGCGCGGGCCGCTCGCGTGACCGCCCCCGCCCCCGCCCCCACCCCTTGGCTCCCGGTCGAACCGCTCGCCGCGCCGGACCTCGCCCGCCTCCGGCGGCGCGCCATCTTCGACTGCTGCAAGTGGGATCCGCAGGTGGAGGACGTGGCCACCGTGGCCGGCGTGCCGCTGGTCCTCCGGCGGGAGACGTGGGTCGAGCTGGCCGGGCTGGCCGAGGCGCTGGCCGGCGAGACGCTCGCGGCCGAAGCCGAGCTGCTGGCCCGGCCCGACCTGCACCGGCGCCTCGCCCTGCCCCGCGCGGTGCGCGCGGCCCTGGCCCGCGTGCCCCGGGATGGGGCGGCCGCGGGCGTCGCGCGCCTCATCCGGTTCGACTTCCACCACACGCCCGAAGGGTGGCGGATTTCCGAAGCCAACACCGACGTCCCGGGCGGCCTCAACGAGGCTTCGGGTTTCCCCACCCTGCTGGCGCCGCACTACCCCGGGGCCACGCCGGTGGGCGATCCGGCGGCGGCCTACGTCGCGGCCCTCCTCGCGGCGGCGCCGGCGGGCGCGGTGATCGCGCTAGTGCACGCCACCGCGTACAGCGATGACCGACAGGTGATGAGCTATCTGGCCGACCGGCTCGCCGCGGCCGGCGCCCGGCCCCAACTCGTGAGCCCAGACCATCTGCGGTGGTCGGGCGGCCGCGCCCGGCTGGAGACCGCGTGGAGCCGCGATCCGGTGGACCTGATCATCCGGTTCTTCCCCGCGGAGTGGCTGCCGAATCTCCCCCGCGCGGCCGAGTGGGCCCGGTACTTCGCCGGCGCGACCACGCCCATGAGCAACCCGGCGGCGGCGCTGCTCACCCAGAGCAAGCGCCTGCCCCTGGTGTGGGACGACCTCGCGACCCCGCTTCCCACCTGGCGCGCGGTGCTGCCGGAGACGCGCGACCCGCGCGCGGCGCCCTGGCGCCGCGAGGACGGCTGGGTCCTGAAGCCGGCACTGGGCCGGGTGGGCGAGGACGTGGCGATTTCGGGGGTCGCGTCGCCCAAGGACTGGCGGCGGGTCTCGCGCGCGGCCCGGTGGTATCCCGGTCACTGGATCGCCCAGCGGCGGTTCGAGGCCACGCGGTTCCAGGTGAACGGCACGGCGCTCTATCCCTGCGTGGGGGTCTACACGGTGGACCGGCGCGCCGTGGGGGCGTACGGCCGGCTCGCGTCCCGCCCGCTCATTGATTGGCGGGCCCAGGACGCGGCGATCCTCGCGGTCGCGGAGCATGGCGGATGACGATGAGCCCGGAAGACTGCTACGCCGCCTGGGCGCCCGATGACGTCGAGTGGGCGCGGTGGGCCAAGCCGGTCCTGTTCACGCAGCTGGGAGACATCCGCGAGGCCGAGCCGTCCAGCCTGCCCGCGGAGACCCCCGTCGAGGGGCTGCCCGACGCCAGCGGGGGCGTGGCCGTCGTGGTCGACCTTGGGGGTGAGGAATCTCTGCTCACCGGATTGAAGCTGGCGACCCGCGGCTTCCGTCCGGTCCCGCTCTACAATGCCACCTCGGGTCCGCGGCCCGCGGTGGACGTGTCCCTGATCCTGCGCTGGCTCCGGCCCGGTGCCGAGTTCCTGACCAAGGCCGGCCTGCGGCCTGACGCACCGCCGGCGTTACTGCTCGATGCTGATCGAAATCGGCGCGAGCCCGGCCCCGGGGACTACGACAACCGATGGGTGGTGCTGCCGCAGGACTTCCCCTCGGCCGCGTTTCTCCAGAGCCGGAAGATCCGCGAAGTGGTCCTGGTGCAGCGCGGCACGACCACGCCGCGCGAGGACCTGGCGCACGTGCTCCGTCGCTGGCAGGACGGCGGCGTCCGGATCCTGGCTCTCGACCTCATGCGGGGTGGCGCTCCGGAGCCGATCGACGTCCCCCGGCCCTCGGCCTTTCGCGTCACCTGGTATGGGTTGATCGCGCTCCTCGGGCTCCGGCGAAGCAACGTAGGAGGGTTCGGCGGGATGATCCCGGAGCAGACCAGCGGGGGCGGCGGGTTCCACGGCGGGTTCGCCTGACGACGCCCGCTTCAGCCGGAGAGCCGAGGTGCGGCTCGAGCCGCAGGAATCCCGCGTCATGGATCGCCGCCGTGTTGGTGATCGGCTGCACGGGGCCCGGCTCCGACCTTGAGTGGGCCGGCTCACTAAGGATCGTAGACGGCGTCGAGCTGGTGTGGAACGAGCGGGCCTTGGCGGGGCCGGATCAGATCTCGCTCGTCCACCTGTGGAAAACGCCGCGCCCGCCGGTCGCGCACGACGACACGACGTTCCAGAATCCGTCCCAGGTGCGCGTGACCGCCGAACGCATCTATGTCCTCGATGCGCCGGCCGGTCACGTGGTGGCACTCGACTGGGACGGCACGGTGCGCCGGTGGATCGGGCGGCGCGGTGGCGGCCCCGGCGAGCTCGACCGACCCGGCGACCTCCTGTTGATGCATGGTCTGGTCGGCGTCACGGATCGCGGCGTGGTCGACTGGTTCGACTCCCTTGGACAGCACCAGCGAACCGGCGCAATTCCCACGGGGACGATTGAGTTCCGCTCGGGCATGAGCATGCCCGGAATGGTCATCGGCGCCTGGCCGCTCGAAGACGGCCGCGCGATGTTCGCGTCGCCGAGAGGGTGGTCCATCGGCACGCCCGGAGATTCCTCTCTCCGGCTGATCGTTCCACCGTACCCCGCTTCCCATCTCGCTCCGGAGTGGACCCGGATCGCCGGTGGAAGCTGCGGGCGCGTCGTCCCCCGCGGGGACGGGACCATCCTGCGTCTCCGCTGCATCACCCTGCTGGTCCAGGTGCTCGATACCAGCGGTGCGGCCATTCGGGAGTTTGGGGTTCCGGACGAGGCGCAGATCGCCACGGATCACGAGATCGCCCGCGCGGACTCGGTGGGACGGGCGCGCAGGCTGGCGGTCGGAATGCGCCCGGAGCTCGCGGCGGCCACCGCGGCGTTCTCCGCGCAGCAGATGCGTGAGAAGCCTCGCTATCGCGACGTGCGCGCGACCGATTCGACCGTGATCGCTTGGGAGCAGGTGCCGGTCGAGTTCGGTGACGGCCTCGCCACGGTTCATATCTTCGCTGTTTCGGGGATCTACCTCGGGCGGGTCACCACCGAGGACCAGTGGATCGACTTCGATCTGCGCGGCGACCGCCTCGTGGCGCTGGCGCGCGAGCCCGAATCGGGCCTGGCCTACGTGGTCGCCTACCGTCTCGAAGTGCCGCCGGCGGTCCTCGCCGCGGCCGCGAGGGCCCTCGTCCCCTGACGTCCTACTCGTCCAGCGGGGCGAGTGATACGTCCGCACGCCCGTCCTCGTCATAGCGGACGCTGACCCGCCAGGGCTGGCAGCACACCTGGCAATCCTCGACGTACTGCTGCGCCGGCCCGCCCCCCGGATCGAGCACGATCTCCATCGCCTCCCCGCAATACGGGCAGGACACCACGGTGCTGGTTTCCGCCGTGCCGTCGCCCAGCGGGAGCTCGGGCTCGAGGTCGTCGTCCGGCCCCTGGATCATGGGACTCAGGATACCTGAATCCGCGCTATCCCGCCGCCATCCGACGACAGGTTTGCGCGATCGGGCCGGGTTTCCCATGTTGG
>Ga0210377_10003951_pt1 | contig 12606 bp, 9 predicted proteins | sample PLM4_65_b1redo_FD_155480 | JGI IMG/M metagenome (GOLD analysis project Ga0210377, IMG submission 155480) | Groundwater sediment microbial communities from an aquifer in East River, Colorado, USA - PLM4_65_b1 redo | ecosystem: Environmental > Terrestrial > Soil > Riparian zone | place: USA: East... | reverse complement strand
CGGCTTCAACTGGGACCTCAAGGGCGACGGCAAGCGGCAGCTGCGCGGTGGCGCGGGCCTCTTCTCGGGCCGCACGCCGTACGTCTGGCTCTCCAACCAGTACGGCAACACCGGGATCGAGTTCAAGCGCGTCGGCGCCGGCTTCAACGTCAACAACCGCATCCCGTTCGTGACGGATCCCCTCAACCAGCCTCAGACGGTCACGGGGGCCTCGGCCGGGACGTTCACCAACGAGATCGACCTGGTGGACCCCGACTACAAGTACCCCGAGGTGCTGCGCGGGAACCTCGCCTACGACCACGACCTCGGCGTCTGGGGCATGGTCGGGAGCGTGGAGTTCTTCGGCTCCACCACCCTCAAAGACATCGACTACGAGAACCTGAACCGGATCCCCGGCCCGACCACGCTGTTCGACGGCCGGCCGATCTTCGTGCGCAAGGTCCCGAGCCTGAGCGACGCCGTGCTCCTGACCAACACCAGCGAGGGCTCCCAGTGGAGCCTCAGCGGCAAGCTGGAGCGGCCCTTCCGCGACGGGCTCTTCGCCAGCGCGTCGTACCTCTACGGCCGCTCCAAGTCCGTCAACGACGGCACCTCGAGCCAGGCGCTGTCCAACTGGCGGTTCGTCTACGTGCCGGGCGACATCAACAACGCGCCCCTGAGCGAGTCGAACTTCGACGTCGGCAGCCGCATCAACCTGGCGGTCTCCTACGAGCTGAAGCTGCTCACCCATCTGCATCCGGTGCTGTCCCTGTTCTACAACGGGCAGTCGGGACGCCCCTACTCGGTGCTCTTCAACACCGACGTCAACAACGACGGCACCGTCGGCAACGACCTGCTCTTCGTGCCGGCCAACGTCAGCGACGTGGTGGTGCGCGGCGGGACCCCCGAGCAGCTCGAGGCCTTCATCGCCGGAGACGAGGGTCTGTCCGCGAACCGCGGAAGCATCGTGCCGCGCAACGCGAGCCGAACGCCGTGGACCAACAGCCTGGACTTCCGGCTGGCGCTCCAGATCCCGTTCAACTCGGGCAAGCGCAGGGTGGAGCTCACCGTCGACGTTCTGAACCTGCTGAACCTGTTCGACAGCAGCTGGGGCAAGTTCGAGTTCACCACGAACCAGAACATCGCCCCCATCCGGTACGCGGGCATCGATTCCGCCACCGGCAAGCCGATCTACGACATCGCCACCCTGGCCAGTCCGACCTTCAGCAAGTTCATCATCGACGACCTGCGCTCGCGCTGGCAGGCCCAGTTCGGCGCGCGGTTCCGCTTCTAGCCGGCTCCGGTCTTCCACACGGGGGGAGCGTGCCCGAGAGGGCCGCTCCCCCGTCGCCGGCCAGGGGCGGCGTCCACCAAACCCCAGAATAATGGGATCTTTTCCCCTCGGCGGCTCGTCTCATGACCTGGGGGGGGACGCGTATAATCGTCGAGTTCCGTCCTGCCGTCCTCGAGTCAAGGAACCTTCGGAGGTCAGATCGGAATGAGAAGGCTGAGCCCCGCGTCCCTCGCCCTCGTGGCGGCGCTGCTGCCCCCCACGGCGCAGGCCCAGGAGTCCACGCAAGAGCCGGCCGAGCTGCGGCTCTCCCTCGAGGACGCCGTCAGGCGGACCCTGGAGAACAACACCGACATCGCCGTGGAGCGCTACAACCCAGAGGACAGCGCCCAGCAGGTGAGGCAGGTGACCGGCGCCTACGACGTCTTCGCGACGTCCAGCATCGGCAAGCGCTCGCAGACGGATCCCGCGCGGAACGCCTTCTCCGGCGGCGACAAGGTGAGCACCGGGACCTGGACCTACAACTTCGGCGGGAACAAGCTCCTGGGAACCGGCGGCACCCTGGGCCTCGAGTTCGACAACAACCGATCCAGCACCAACAGCGTCTTCTCGACTTTCAACCCCTCGTTCACGTCGAGCCTCACGGCCAGCCTGAGCCAGCCCCTGCTCCGCGATTTCAAGATCGACAGCACCCGGCGCTCCTTGCGCATCGCGAAGAAGAACAAGGAAATCTCCGATGTGCAGTTCCGGCAGACGGTCATCAACACCGTGGTCATCATCAAGCAGTTCTACTACGACCTGATCTACGCCATGGACAACCTCGAGGTGGCGCGCAAGAGCCAGTCCCTGGCCCAGAAGCTGCTCGGGGAGAACCAGATCAAGGTGAGGGTCGGTACCCTGGCGCCCCTCGACGTGGTGGCGGCCGAGAGCGAAGTGGCATCGCGGAACGAGGGCGTGATCGTCGCCGAGAGCGCGCTCCAGGATGCGGAGGACAACATCCGCAGGGTGATCTTCCCGCGCAACGACCCCGCGAGCTGGGCGGTCCGCATCATCCCCACGGACCGGCCGACCTACGAGTCGGCGCCCGTGTCCGTGGACGTCGACAGGGCGATCAGGAACGCGCTCGAGAACCGGACCGACGTCGTCGGGGCCCGCAAGAACATCGAGAACGCAGAGACGGGGATCCAGTTCGCCCGCAACCAGACCCTCCCCGCCCTGAACCTCGTGGCGTCCTACGGCGGAGTGGGCCTGGGGGGCACGGGCCTCGTCCGCGACGGCCTCGGCGGCCCGGTCATCGAGGAGATCCCCGGGGGCTACGGGGACGCCCTCAGCAGCGTGCTGGGCCGCGACTTCCCCAACTGGTCCCTGGGCGTGAACTTCAGCTACCCGATCCAGAACCGTTCGGCCAAGGCCTCAGCGGCCAGGGCCCGCATCAGCCGGGACCAGGCCCAGGCGGCCCTCGCCCGGCTCGAGATGCAGGTCATCGCCGAGGTGCGCTCGGCCGGCCGCGCCGTGGAGACCGACATGAAGCGTGTCGACTCGACGCGCGCGGCCCGGGTGCTCCAGGAGCGGCGGCTGGACGCCGAGGAGAAGAAGTTCGCGGCGGGCATGTCCACGAGCTTCCTCGTGACGCAGGCCCAGCGCGACCTGGCCGTGGCCGAGGCGGCCGAGATCAAGGCCATATCCGACTACCGGAAGGACGTGGTGAGCTTCGACCGTGTCCAGGAGGCGGGCCTCGGCTCCGTCGGGACCACGGGCATCACGATCAGCACCCGCAGCGGGATCGTCTCCACCCAGGGTTCCCAGATCCAGTAGCGTCGCCGCTCCACGCGGCGGCGCGGGGCGGCCGGGTTTGACCGGGCCGCCCTTGTTGTTGAATCATTCCTCGAGTGGTGGCCATCCTCGACCTGGCCGTGGCGCTCCTGCTGGCGGCGCCCGCCGACACGCTGGTGGTGGGCAACCTGGCCGACCCCGTCTCCCTCGAACCGCATCGGGCCACGGACCTGGTTTCCGCCGCCATCGTCTACAACGTGTGCGAGACCCTGGTGCGATGGAAGCACGACGGGTCGCGACCCGAAGCCGCCCTGGCCACCACCTGGGCGACCGCGGACAACCGGACGTGGACCTTCACGCTGCGGGAGGGCGTGCGCTTCCACGACGGGACCGTCTTCGACGCCGACGCCGTGGTGGCGAACTTCGAAGACCTTCGACGCGCGGGCCTCTTCCACGGCGCTGCGGAGCGCCTCGGCCCCCAGATCGTGGCCCTCACCCTCGAGCGGCCCAGCGGGGCCCTGCTCGCCACGCTCTCGCAGCCTTTCCTCTCCCTCCAGAGCCCCACGGCCCTGGGCCGGAAGGCGAGCCCCGTGGTCCCGGTGGGCACCGGCCCCTTCCGCTTCGTGGCGGCCAGGCCCGGCGTCATCGAGCTCGTCGCCAACCCCGGCTACTGGGGCGGCGCGCCACGCCTGGGCCGCGTCCTCTTCCGCCGCTTCCCGAGCGAGGAAGCCCTCGCCTCCGCCCTGTTGGCCGGCGACGTGGACGTCACATCCGCCGTGGGCCAGGAGCGCGTGGAGGAGCTCCGGAAGATCCCGTCGCTCTCGCTGGACTCGAGCACCGGCCTGAACATCGCGTTCCTTTCGATCAACAACGAGCGGGCCCCGTTCACCGACGTGCGCGTGCGACAGGCCCTGGCGCGAGCCATCGACCGCCCCGCCCTCGTCCAGGGCATCCTGGGAGGGCACGGCGTCCCGGCGCGCAATCCACTGCCGCCGCTGCTCTGGGGATACAACCCCCGGAGCCGGGACCTCGTCCTGGACCGGCCGACGGCGCGGAAGCTGCTGGCCGACGCCGGGTTCCCGCGGGGCTTCGCGACGACCCTGATGGCGGTGGCGTCCCCGCGCCCCTACATGCCCGCGCCGTTGCGCCTGGCCCAGCAGATCCAGGGGGACCTGGCGAAGGTGGGCATCGAGGCTCGGATCCGCGAGGCGTCCTCCTGGACCGAATACGTGGGCCGCGGAAGCGAAGGGGACTACGACCTGGCCGTGCTCGGCTGGCAAGCCGACACCGCCGACCCGAACGATTTCCTCTCGGCCCTGCTGTCGGCCGAAGCCATCGGCACCACCAACCGCAGCCGTTACCGCAGCCCGGCCATGAGCGCGCTGCTCAAGCGCGGGAGGATGGCCGCCCACTCGGGGGAGCGCCTCCAGATCTACCATGAGGCCCAGGAGCTGTTCCAGAAGGACATGCCCTGGGTGCCGCTCTACCACATCTCGCTCTTCACCGCCTACCGCCGGGCCGTCCGCGGCCTCGTCACCGGGACCACGGGTATCCTGAGGTACGACAAGACATGGAAGACCGAATGAGGCGGTCCCTCGGCCTCCTGCTCGCCGCCCTCGCCCTTGGCCCCGCTGGGGCGCTGGCCGGGGGGACCGAGAAGGAGGAGGTTCTTTTCACCCGGCTCCGTGGCCGCATCGAGGCCATCGACGCCTCCATCGACGGCGTGCTGGGCGTCTTCGTCAAGGACCTGAAGACGGGCCGCAGCCTCGAGGTCCGTCCCGACGAGACCTTCCCCACGGCCTCCACGATCAAGGTGGCCGTGCTCTACGAGCTCTACCGGCAGAGCGCCGAGGGGAAAGTGGACCTGGGTGAGGTGACGCGCCCTCCGCTGCCACGGGTCCGGGGCGGCGGTGTGCTGCAGGAGCTGGGAGACCGTGTGAGCCTCACCTGGCGGGACCTGGCCTGCCTGATGCTCGCCTTTTCGGACAACGAAGCCACGAACCTCCTGATCCGAAGGCTCGGTATGGACTCGGTCAACCACCGTCTCGACGCCCTGGCCTTCACGAAGACCCGCCTGCGCCGGCGGATGATGGACCTGGAGGCGGCGCGCCGCGGGGATGAGAACGTCTCGACGCCCGCCGAGCTGGCCCGCCTCATGGTCACGCTCCGTGACGGGCAGGCCCTGGACCCGGCCCTCGCGAAGGACCTGCGGGAGGTGGTAGCCCTCCCGCGCTGGGACACGCTCACTTCGAAGCCGTCCTTCCTGTCGGTCATCCCGGAGGGCGTGAGGGTCCTCGAGAAGTCCGGCGAGCTGGAGGGCGTGCGGGCCTGCGTGGCGGTCGTGGAGTTGAAGACCCGTCCCTACGTGGCCGCGATCATGACCACGCACCTGCGGCGGGATGCCGACGGCGACGCGGTCATCCGCGAGATCTCGAGTGCCCTGTGGGAGACCTTCGACCGCCTCGACCGTGCCAGCGACCTGGGCCGGATCATCTCGGAACGCTGAGGCGATTCCATGCGTCTCCTCGACTGGATCCTGGGCCGCCGCGCCGATCCGACACGCGGGTGGCCCGTCGTCCCGGGTCCCGCCCCGGACCTCAACTGGAGCTCCTCAACGACTGACGCCCCCGGGCGCCACGCTGATCGAACGACCAGCGGAACAGACACAAGAACGGAAGTGAGCTACAGCTCTTCCGCGATCAGGTCTTCGAAGCTCTCGCGGCGGCGGATGAGGCGCATGGCGTCGCCCTCCACCAGCACCTCGGCGGGGCGAGGGCGCATGTTGTAGTTGGAGGCCATGCAGAACCCATACGCCCCCGCGTCCCGCACCGCCAGCAGGTCCCGGGTCCGGACTTCGGGGAGCGGGCGGTCGCGGGCCAGGAAATCCCCGGTCTCACAGACGGGCCCCACGACATCGGCGGACCTCGTCGCGTCCAGGGGTCCGACGACGGGCTCGATCCGGTGCACCGCGTCGTAGAGGGCGGGGCGCAGCAAGTCGTTCATCCCGGCGTCGACGATGACGAACCGCTTGCCCTGCGTCTCCTTCACGTAGAGGACGCGGGTCAGCAGCACCCCGCAGGATGCCACGAGGGACCGCCCCGGCTCCAGGAGAAGGAAGAGCGGCAGGCCTTGGAGGGCCGGCAGCACCCTGGCCGCGAGGGCCTCGGGGCCGGGGGCGCCCGCGCCGTCGTAGTCCACGCCCAGCCCTCCGCCGATGTCGACGGTCTCGAGGGGGAAGCCCGCATCGAGGAGAGAGCGCGACAGGGAGGCCAGGTCCCGGGCAGCCTGCTCCAGGGGCGCGAGATCCGTGATCTGGGATCCGATGTGGCACTGGACCCCCACGACCTCGAGCCCCGGGAGGCGCCGCGCCCGCTCGAGCACCTCGACGGCCCTGGCGATGTCCACGCCGAACTTGCTCCGGCGCACCCCCGTCGAGATGTAAGGGTGTGAGCGCGGGTCGATGTCGGGGTTCACGCGCAGCGCCACCCGGGCTCTGCGGCCGGACGCCACGGCGAGGGCGCTGAGGCCCTGGATCTCCTCCTCGCTCTCGGCGTTGAAGGCCGCGATGCCGTGCTCCAGGCCGAGAGAGACCTCGGCCTCGGTCTTCCCCACCCCCGAGAAGACGATGCGGTCCGGCGGGAACCCGGCCCGCGCCGCCGCCCGGAGCTCCATCCCCGAGACGATGTCGGCCCCTGCTCCGAGCCCCGCCAGGACCCGCAGGATCGCCGCCGAGCCGTTCGCCTTGAGGGCGTAGCAGACCCGGTGGGGCACCGACGCGAAGGCGCCCGCGTAACGCGCGTAGCCGTCCTCGAGGGCGGAGCGGCTGTAGACGTAGAGCGGGGTGCCGTAGCGCTCTGCGGCCTCGGGGAGGGGCAAGCGGTCGCAATGGAGAACGTCGCCCCGTCTCCCGATCCCCCTCATGCGCGGCGGACGGTATCGCCTCGCTGCGACCGTGTCAACGGAGCCGGCCGTATAATCCCCGCCCATGAGCTCGAAGGGCGCCGGTCTCGCGCGTGCCCTGGGCGTGGTGGAAGCGTCCTCCATCGTCGTGGGGACCGTCATCGGGACCGGGATCTTCCTGAAGCCACGGGTGATCGCCACGTACCTGGACTCTCCCGGCCTGATCCTGGCGGTCTGGGTCGTGGGCGGGGTCCTCTCGCTGCTCGGGGCCCTCTCGTACGCGGAGCTGGGCGCCATGTTCCCCGAGTCGGGCGGCGAGTACGTGTTCATGCGGGAGACCTACGGCCGGGCCTGGGGGTTCCTGTGGGCCTGGACCTATTTCGTGTGCGCCAAGATCGGCTCCATCGCGGCACTGGGGGCGGGCTTCGCCATCTACCTGAAGGCCTTCGTGCCGCTGCCGGGGCTGCTGGACACCCTGGCGGGTCTCGTGGCCATCGCCGCCGTGACCGGCGTGAACGTGGTGGGCGTGGCCGCCGGAGGGCGGCTGCAGGCCTTCCTGACGCTCCTGAAGATGGGCTCGCTGCTGGCGATCATGGGCCTGGCCTTCGCCTCTCCCTCGGGATCGTGGGACCACGTCCTGGCCGCTCCGCCTGCCGGGCCGCGGCCCGGGCTCGCGGGCGCCCTCGGCCTGGCCCTGGTGGCGGTGCTCTGGGCCTACGACGGCTGGAACGACCTCGTGATGGTCTCGGGCGAGATCAAGGACCCGCGGCGAAACGTCTTCCGCTCGATGTTCTGGGGGATGGCCATCGTCGTGGTCCTCTATCTGGGCGCGAACGTGGCCTACCTGTATGCCATCCCGGTGGCGCAGATGCCCGGCGCCGAGCGCGTGGCCGAGGCCGCGGTCTCCGGCGTGCTGGGCAGCCGGGGAGCGACGGTCCTCTCGGGCATCATCCTGGTGTCGATCCTCGGCGCTCTCAACGGGTCGATCCTCTCGGGCGCGCGGATCCCGTACGCGGCTGCGGTCGACGGCCTCTTCCCCGCCCCCCTGGGCCGCGTGCACCCGCGCCACCTCACGCCGGTGGTGTCCCTCGTGGCGCAAGGCCTCATGGCCGGCGGGCTGATCGTGCTCTTCACGGCCCTCGGCATCGGCCAGTTCGACGCCATCACCGACATGGTGATCTTCGCCGAGTGGGCCTTCTACGGGATGTGCGCCGCGGGTGTCATCGTGCTCCGGCGGAGGCGGCCCGACCTCCCGAGGCCCTACCGCGCGTGGGGCTATCCGTGGGCCCAGGTCCTCTTCGTGGCCTGCGCGGCCTATCTGTTCGTCAACAGCCTGGCCGAGGCCCCGAAGCAGTCAGGCATCGGCCTGCTGCTGATCCTGCTCGGCATCCCCGCCTACCAGCTCTTCCGCCCCAAACGCACCTAGCAGCAGCCCCGGCGATCGGCGCGCAGCACCGGGCCCCCACGGGCCGTGTGCTATCATCCGGCCGCCGAAGATCCCGGGCATGAAGGAAATCGTCACGGCCGAGGACGTGCGCGCGGTGCCGCCGGGGGGCGAGCTGGCCGCATCGGCCGGCGCCCTGGTGACGCCGTGGGCCCGCGAGGTGGCCGCCACCCGCGGCGTGCGCATCGTGCAGGGCTCGGGGCCCCGCCCCGGTTCCGCGATCGCCCTCGGCGCGGACCACGGGGGCTTTCCCCTCAAGGAGGAGATCAAGGCGCACCTCCTCCGCCTCGGCTACCGCTTCCACGACCACGGCACGTTCTCGACGGAGCCCGTCGACTATCCCGACGTGGCCCTGGCCGTCGCGCGGGCCGTGAAGTCCGGCGAGGCGCGCCTCGGCATACTCGTCGACGGAGCCGGGATCGGCTCCGCCATCGCGGCCAACAAGGTCCCCGGCGTGCGGGCGGCTCCGTGCGTGGACGCCGCCACGGCGCGAAACGCCCGCGAGCACAACGACGCCAACGTGCTCACCCTGGGAGCGAAGTCCGTGGACGCCGCCCGCGCCGGCGAGATCGTGGAGACGTTCCTGAGGGCGCAGTGCACGGAGGAACGCCATGCCCGCCGCGTGGGGAAGATCCGGGCCATCGAGGAGACGTACCTCAAGTGACCCACGACCCGCGTCTGGTCGAGGCCGTCGTGCGCGCGATCCTCGCGCAGCTCCAGGCGGAGGAGCCGCCCTGCGCCTGCCACGACGCCGCGGGGGGCTGCTGCCCCGATCGCATGGGCCGCCTGCTCGGCCACGGCGCCGAGCGTTTCGGCCTGCAGGCCCGCGCCGGCCTCTACCCTTCCGACATCGCCCGCCTGATCGACCACACGCTTCTCAAGCCCGAGGCCTCACGGGCCCAGATCGAGGCCCTGTGCGGCGAGGCCCGGGAGCACGGCTTCGCCACCGTCTGCGTGAACCCGGCCTGGGTGGGCCTGTGCGAGGGGCTGCTGCGGGGCTCGGCCACCCGCGTCTGCACCGTGGTGGGCTTTCCCCTCGGGGCCACGCTCCCCGAGGTGAAGGCCTTCGAGGCCGCGCGGGTCGTCGCCCTCGGCGCCTGCGAGGTGGACATGGTGATCAACGTGGGCGCCCTCAAGTCCCGGGACTACCGCTTGGTGGAGCGCGACATCGCCGGTGTGGTGGAGAGCAGTCGCAAGGGCGGCGCCCTCGTCAAGGTCATCATCGAGGCCGCGCTCCTCGACGACGACGAGAAGGTGAGGGCCTGCGTCCTGGCCAAGACCGCCGGCGCGGACTTCGTGAAGACCTCCACCGGCTTCGGCCCCGGCGGGGCCACGGCAGCCGACGTGGCCCTCATGCGCCGCGTCGTGGGGCCCGAGATGGGCGTCAAGGCCGCGGGGGGCGTCCGCGATCTCCAGTCCGCCAAGGCCATGATCGCCGCGGGCGCCGACCGCATCGGGGCCAGCGTGGGCGTGAAGATCGTCCAGGAGAGCCAGGGCGTGGCCCCCGCCGCTCGCGGCGCGAGCGGGTACTGACCGCTGACCCAAGCCGTCGACACCCGGCCGGTCCCGCCCTCGGAGCGCACGCAGTCGGCCCTCGACCTCTTCCTGATCTTCGCCGGCGCCAACATCGTGGCCACGACCTTCATCACGGGGTCGAGCCTCATCCCGGCCTTCTCGGTCCGCCAGGCCCTGGCCCTGATCGCGGTGGGAAGCGTGCTGGGCGCCGCCCTCGTGGCCTCCCTGGCCCCGGTCGGGCCCCGCCTGGGCGTGCCCTCGGTGGTGGCCGCCCGGGCGGCCCTCGGCGTCCGCGGCGCCGCCGGCCTGGCCCTGCTGCTCTACCTGACCAACTTCGCCTGGATCGCCCTCAACAACGTCATCGCCGCCGCGGCCTGCGCACAGGCCCTCGGCCCGCCGGGGAGCGAGAAGGCCTGGGCCGTGGGCCTCGGCCTCGCGGCGACGTCCGTGGTGGCCCTGGGGCCACGGGCGGTTGGCCTCGCCGATCGCGTGGCCGTGCCGCTGATGGCGGGCGCCGGGTTGTTCCTCGTGTGGAGGCTGCTCCACGTATCCGGGCACGCCCTGGATGCGGCGGGCGGCGGCGGCATGACCCTCTGGGTGGGCCTGGACGTCGTGGTGGGATACCAGGTCTCCTGGATCCTGATGTTCGCGGACTACTCGCGCTACACGCCCTCGGCCAGGCAGGGGGCCCTCGCGGTGTTCCTCGGGCTGGCCCTCACGAGCCTCTGGCTGATGTCGACAGGAGCGCTGCTCTCGGCGGCGCTCGGTTCCAGGGATCCCGCCGGCCTGCTGGCGGGGGCGGGGCTCGGGCCCATGGAGGCCCTGGTGCTCGCCCTGGCGACCCTCACGACGAACTTCGTCAACATCTATCTCTCGGCGCTGGCCTGGAAGAGCGTCGTCACGAGGACCTCGGACGCGGCCTCGGTCTGGTCCATCGGGCTCGTCGGGGCGGCGCTGTCCCTCTTCTCGAGGGACTGGCTGGTCCGCTACGCCGACTTCATGCTGCTCCTGGGCGGCGTGCTGGTGCCCGTGGGCGGCGTGCTCCTGGCGCGCTTCTTCCTCACGCGGGAGCCCGTCGATGTGGCGTCCCTGTACGACGAGGCCGGCCCCCACGGGGGCTTTGCGGCGGCGGGCATGGGGGCCTGGGCCCTGGGCGCGATCGCGTATCACGCGGCGGGCCGCTACGGCTCCACGCTGCCGTCCCTGACCGTGGCCGTCCTGTCCTACGCGGCCTTCAGGGCTTTCGGAACAAGACGCTCTTCACGACGCTGTCCACCAGGTCCTTCGTCGCCTGGGACTTCTTCCAGAGCTTGAGCGGCGCGTAGGAGATCGCGCAGAGCGAGTGTCCCTGGCCGGTGAGGGTCAGGTTGCGCTGGCGCCATTCCGTCGCGCCCGCGATGGGCGCGTCGTAGTTCGTGATGAAGGCGGAGTCGAGGATCCTCATCTCGCCGACGGTTCCGGAGAGGAAGTCGTACTCGTAGCGGATGTCCGGGTTGATGTCGAAGGGGCTCGCGAGGCGCTGCATCATGCAGTCGACGTGGAGGGTGTCGTAGCCCACGTCGCCCTTCCTGTAGACGAAGCGCACGATGACGCCGTCGCCGGAGGCCTGGACGCCGAAGGGATCCCCCGGCAGGGCTTCGACCTTCCAGGAGTCGGGCGTCCGGAAGGTGAAGGCACCGGAGGGATGCTCGTGCTCGTGGTCCAGCTTGGGCGGAGGCTTGGTCTTCGCCGCGAGGGGGGAGGCCACTGCGACGTGGACCAATAGCGTGAGGGCGAGGCACCTCGGTCTCATTCGCGGCACCATATCACGGATGGAAGGTGGTGCCGGACGTGCCGACGAGGGCGTCGAGGAGGCGCTCCGCCGAGGTGACGATCGCGGGCTTCGACGTGGCCGCCGTGAAGGCTGCCGCCGCCTCCACCTTGGGCCCCATGCTCCCGGCCGCGAACTGCCCGGCCGCCAGCAGGGCCCGGGCCTCGGCCGCCGACAGCCGGCGGAGCGGCCTCTCTCCCGGGCGCCGGAAGTCCAGCAGCACCTCGGGAACCGCCGTGAAGATCACGAGCAGGTCGGCCTCCAGCCTCTGCGCGAGGAGCGACGAGGCACGGTCCTTGTCCACGACGGCCTCGACTCCTCGCAGGGACCCGTCGCCCCGCCGCACCACGGGTATGCCCCCGCCTCCCGCGGCCACGGTGACGACGCCGGCGCCGGTGAGCGCCTGGATGGCGCGCCACTCCACGATTTCCAGCGGCTGTGGGGAGGGGACGACACGACGCCAGCCGCGCCCGGCATCCTCGACCATGATCCAACCCAGTTCCGTGGCGAGGGCCCGGGCCCGATCCTGCGGATAGAAGGGGCCCACGGGCTTGGTGGGCCTGGAGAAGGCGGGGTCCTCGGCATCCACGACCACCTGCGTCACCAGGGAGACGACGTCACGCGAGATCCCCGCCCCACGCAGGGCGTTGCCGAGGGACTGCTGGAGCAGGTAGCCCAGGGATCCCTCGGTCTCCGCGTCGAGCACGTCGAGGGGCGGGCGGCGGCCCGAGGCGTCCGTGCTGAGGAGCAGCTCACCGACCTGGGGACCGTTGCCATGGGTCACCACGAGGTCCCAGCCGAGGCCTGCGAGGCGGGCCAGGGAGACGGGCGCGGCGCCCAGGTCGGGGGGCCGGGCGCCTCCGCCCAGGATGGCGTTTCCACCCAGGGCCACCA
>Ga0210377_10003950_pt1 | contig 12607 bp, 10 predicted proteins | sample PLM4_65_b1redo_FD_155480 | JGI IMG/M metagenome (GOLD analysis project Ga0210377, IMG submission 155480) | Groundwater sediment microbial communities from an aquifer in East River, Colorado, USA - PLM4_65_b1 redo | ecosystem: Environmental > Terrestrial > Soil > Riparian zone | place: USA: East... | reverse complement strand
TGGCCGCCTCGGCCACCAGGAGCCCGTCGGTCGCCGCCACCAGCATGGCGCCCCGCACCCCGCGCACCCGGGTGATCCGGTCCAGGGCCCGCACCATGCGATCGGTCATGGACGCTGCGCCTCCAGCCAGGCCCGCGCCGCCGTGGCCGCGCGGCGGGCCGTCAGCACCAGGCGGCCGGCCGGGACCGCGCGCTCCCCCTTGACCAGCAGGACCGCGCCCGCCGCAGGCACCGACAGGTGCAGGTGTCCGTCCGACGCTTCGACCACCAGCTCGCGCCATGCTCCCAGCTCCAGCAATCGGGCGGCCCGGTGCGCCTCGCCCGCGCCGCCGGCCGCGTGCGCCGCCACTTCGTCGGCCACGTCCCGCCCGTGGCCGTCGCGCAGCGCGCCGCCCAGCACCAGCCCCTGGGCATCCAGCAGCAGCAATCCGTCCTCCGCTCCCTCGAACCCGGCAAAAATGTCTTTTCCCGCCCGCACCCGGGCTTCGGCCTCGAGCCGCTCGATGCCGGCGCGCACGGTGGTGAGCGCCTGCACCACGCTCGCGTCAGACGGGTCCACCGACAAGGCGGTTTCCAGCAACTCCAGCGCGGCGACCGGGTCGCCGGCGCGGTAGGACAGGTACGCCAGCCCTTTGAGCGCGCCCAGGTGCCGCGGCGCGATCCCGAGGGCGGCCTCCCACGCCTCGCGCGCGGCCTCCGGGTTCCCCGCATCGGACAGAACGCGGGCGTAGAGGTCGTGCGCCTCGGGGCGCTCGGGATGCCGCTCCGTGCCGGTCCGCGCCACGGCCGCGGCCGCGTCCAGCCGGCCCCGGGCGCGCAGCGCTTCGCCCAGCTCCAGGAAGGCCAGCGAGTCGGGGTCGCGGGCCAGCTCGGCCGTCAGGGAGCGGATGTCGTCAGCCACGGTCCCCTCGCAGCAGGCGATCCAGCGTCCGCGCCGCCTCCGCCGCGGCCCGGATCCGGGCCCGGTCGGCCTCGTGCGCCGGATCGTGGCGCGCCAGCGTCAGCCACCGTTCCCACCACCCGATCCCCTCGGTGAAGCGACCCTGGGCCACCAGGGCGTCGCCCAGCAGCCGGTGCGCGGGGCCCAGGAGCGGCTCGAGCCCCAGCGCCCGGCGGGCCGCGGCCTCGGCCTCGCGATGGCGCCGGACCGCGAGCTGCACCTGGGCCGACACCAGGTGCACCCGCGATTCGTTGGGGTGCGCGGCCACCAGCGCCTCCGCTTCCAGCCGCGCCGCCTCGGTCTCGCCTTCCCGCAGCAGTCGGGCCACGGTGCCCAGGGCATCGTCCAGGCCGGGCGCCGCGTCGGGGGTCGCCGCCTTGGGATCGTGCAGCCGCACCACCCCGCTGCTGTAGAGGCCGAACACCACCTTGGCCACCTCGAACTCCGACCGGCCCAGCTCACCGGCGATCACCCGGATGTCGCGCGCCCCGTCGATGCGGGCCAGCACCTCCCACTCTCCGGGGAGCAGATCGAGCCCGCCGTCGGGCCGGTCCTCGTCGGGGGCCAGACCCGGCACCACGCCCAGATGGGCGATCTGGCGCTCGATGCGGGACCATTCGTCGATCCGCCGGGCCCCCTCCATCAGGAGCGCTTCGGTGGGAATCCGGACCAGCGCGTCGGCCCGCAGTCCGGCGAGCGGCCCTTCGGCGAACGAGAAGTGGCCCTCGCGCCACCCCATCACCTCGAAGACGACCTCCTCCACCTGGATCCGGACCTGCCGGTCCAGCTCCCGCTGGGTGATGGCGCCCTGCTCCACCAGGATGTCGCCCAGCCGCCGGCCGTCACCCCGCTCCTGGAGCTGGCGCGCCAACTGGAAATCGCCCTCGGTCACTTTCCCCGCGCGCAGCAGCAGATCGCCTAAGGGATGGGGATTGGACCGGACCTCCGCCGCGACGATGGCCCCCCGCTCGAAATAGACGGTGCCCTGGTTCCGGCGGAGCGGCGACGTCACCCGCAGGACGCCCGTCTTCCGGCTCAGGTCGAGCAGCTGGAAGACGTCGTGGAGCCCGAGCTCCTTGAGCGGGCCTTCGATCGCCACGTCAGGCCGCCTCGGTCCGGAAGATGTGCTTGAGGTCCAGCGCCGTCCGGGCGTGGCGCTTAGCCTTCTGCGCATAGGGGCCGTCGGGCTCGAGCTGCTGCACCCGCTCCCAGCGCGCCACCGCCTCGGGGTAGCGGCGCAACCGCGCCAGCGCGACCCCGGCGTAGAAGTGGCCGGGGACGTGCTCGGGGTCGAACGCGTTCAGGCGCTCCAGCGCCGTGAGCGCCTGTTCCAGCCGGTTGTCGTCCACCAGCGCCTGGGACAGCCCGAACAGCGCTTCGAGGTCCGACGGGTCGTTCACCAGGTGGTCCGCCAGGAGATTGACGGCGTCGCGCGCGCGGCCGGTGCGGCGCAGGACCCGCGCCAGCGGCACGACGGCGTCGCCATACGTCGGGAGGCGGGCCAGCGCCGCTCGATAGGCCGTTTCCGCGGCCGGCCAGGCCTCGCGGCGCTCATGCACCGCGCCCAGGGCCACGGAGGCGGACACCAGCCGCGAGTCCAGCCGGAGCGCCGCTTCGTACGCGTCCCGCGCGGCCTCGAGGTCGCCCGTGCCCAGCGCGATGTCGCCTTCCAGCTTGACCACGTCGGCCCGCTCGGGCGCGCGCGTCCGGGCCCGCTGCGCCGCCTCGAGCGCGCCCGCGGGATCGCCGGCCGACCGCCGCGCCTCGGCCAGCACCACCAGCGTGTCCGGCTCCTCGGGCGCCTCGACCGCCAGCCGCTCGGCCTCGGGCAGCGCCTCGCCCCCCCGGTCCAGCGCGAGCAGGGCCCGGACCTCGCCCAGCCGCGGGTCGCGGGCGTCGGGCGTCACCGCTCGCGCCGCGCGAAACCGCTCGAGCGCCTCCCCGTGCAGGCCGCGGCGGGCGAAGATCTCGCCGGCCAGCGCCAGCGCCTCGCCCTCGTCGGCCCCGCGCGACGCGGCGCGGTTGCACTCGGCCGCCGCCAGCTCCAGCAGGCCCTTGGACAGATAGTCGCGCGCCAGCGACAAGGGCTCGGCCGCCCGGGGCGCGGGGGCCCGCGCCAGCGGGCGGTTCAGCTCCCGGAAGATCTGGTCGAACACCGCGGGATCGAACTGGAGCGCCTGCGGCGCCAGCTCGGCCGGCACGTCGGCCGAAAGCTCGGGCACGACGGCGATGGTGGGGTCTTCGTACTGCAGGTCCATCGTCAACCGGAACTTCTGCGGGACGTAATACGGATCCAGCTGCTGTGCCCGGGTCACGGCGCGGAGCGCGCCGTCGTAGTCGCCCAAGGCCGACAGCGCGAAGCTCAGGTTGTAGTGCGCTTCGGCCGACGCGGGATCGCTCTCCACCGCCCGCGCAAAGGCGTTCCGCGCGTCGGCCGTCCGCCCCAGCTCGTTCAGCACCAGGCCAATGCCATTCCAGGCCGGAGCGGATCCGGGCTCCACGTCGAGCGCCTGGCGGTACGCCTGCAGCGCCAGCTGGTGCCGCCGGAGCTGCGCCAGCAGCAGGCCCAGGTTCAGCCGCGGCAGCACCAGGCGGGTCTCGCCGCCCAGCGCGTCGCGGAACGCTTCGGCCGCCTCCTCGTGCCGCCCTTGCTGCGCCAGGGCGACGCCCAGGTTGTTGCGCGCCAGCCCGTATCCCGGCTCCAGCTCGAGCGCCCGGTGGTACGCCGCCACGGCGTCCACGCCCCGTCCCAGCTGGTGCAGTACCACCCCGTACTCGTTCCACAGCTTGGGCGAGTCGGGCTGTTCCCGGGTGAGCGTGGCGTAGAGGTCGTGCGCCGCGGCGTGGTCGCGCTTGAGGAGCAGCACCTCGGCCATGGCCTGGAGCGTGAGCAGCCGGTCTTCCCCGCGCTCCAGCCCCATGCGGTACTCCCGCAGCGCGTCGTTGTAGTAGCCCTTCTGCCGGAACGCGAGCCCCAGGTTGAAATGCGCCAGGGGCCGCCCCTCGGCCACCTCGGGCATCAGCGCCGCCGACACCCGCATCGGCGCGCTGCGCCGGTCGCCCACGTACCGCTCCAGCGACAGGTTGGCCTGGGCCCGGCCGAACGTGGGGTTGAGCCGGACCGCGCGGGTGGCGGCCTCGCGGGCTTCCTGGTGCCGGCCCAGATCGCCGTACACGAAGGCCACCAGATACTGGGCGTCGGCGTTCTCGGGGTTGAGCGCGACGGCGCGCTCCAGCGCGGCGATGGCGTCGGTATTGAGGCCGCGGTTATACAGCGTCTCGCCCAAGTAGAAATGCGTGATGCTGCTCTCGGGATCGAGGTCGCGGGCCCGGGTGAACCACTCGGTGGCCGGCTCCAACGCGCCGCGCTGCTTCTCGACCAGGCCCAGCTGGAGAATGACGGCGAGGTCGGACGGATGGGCGGACAGCAGCACCTGGAATTCCTGCACCGCCTGATCGTGCTGCCCCAGCGAGGCGTAGGCCCGCCCCAGCTCCCAGCGGGCGTCCCGGTCCGCCGGGTCCACGCGGAGCCGCTCCTGCAGCTCCGTCACCCGGCGGTCGTAGAAGCCGGTCTGCTTGTAGGCGATTTCCAGGTTCCGCTGCGCCACGAGCATTTTGGGATCCAGCTCCAGCGCGCGGGTGAACGAGTCGATGGACTCGTCGATCATCCCCTTCTGGTAGTAGAACACCCCCAGGTTGTTGTGCGCGCCGGGATCGGACGGGTCGATCCGCCGCACGAAGGAGCGGAGCACGTCGCGCTCCCGGGCGCTGGGCGCGGCGGCGGTCGTCATCGGTCAGGTCAGCCGGATGGCGTCGAAGATCGCCTTGAGCGAGGCGAGGTCCGGGAGGAGGAGGAAATGGCCCTGGAGCACGCGGTCGGCCTCGCTGAAGTGGAAATCCGTCTCCACGCAGAACACGTAGTCCCGGTCCTGCCCGAAGTTCAGGTACGTGGTCGTGAGGACCGCGGCCGAGAGGTCCACCACCAGGCTGGGGACCGACGGCAGGAGCATCATGCCCATGAAGTCGGAGAGGGCGTTCAGGTAGGCGCCGCCCAGGATGTTTCCCGCCTCCTTGAGGCTCGACTGCTCCAGCTCGCCGAAGGCGTGGGTCGTGCCCGGCTCGCGCCGGAGCAGCAGATCGCACAGCAGGCGGGCGTTGTCTTCCGGGAAGAGGAGCAAGGTGCGCCCGGTGAGGTCGCCCAGCACGTGCATCAGCACCGCGGCCACGACGTCCTGCGGATCGCCCAGGCTCTCGGGCACGTCCTCCAGCCGCGAGATGTTGATCTGCGGCACGGAGATCATGATCTTGCGCCCGGTGAGCTGGGAAAGCGCCGTCGCCGCGTGTCCCGCGCCGATGTTGGCGACCTCCTTGAGCGCATCGAGCTGCAGCTCCTTCAGGTCCCGCACGTCGTCCATGAATCGGTCTCCTGCGTCCGGGATCACCAGATAACGGAATAATGGGATAATGGGATAACGGGATCACCCTCCACGGCCGGCATCCCGTCTATCCCATCATCCCGTTGCACCTCAGACCAGACCGCCGGCGTCCAGGATCAGCACCGGCTGGCCGTCCCCCAGCACCGTCGCGCCGCTGAAGATGGGCAGCGTGCCCTTGGGCGGCGCAAAGGTCTTCACCACGATTTCCCGCTGGCCTTCCATCCGGTCGATCACCAGACCGGTGCGCCGGTCGCCCAGCTGCAGGACCACGACCGGCTGGCGGGCGGGCGGATCGCCCGCGATGGCCAGCACCCGCCGGAGCCGGACCAGCGGCAGCAGCCGGTCGCGCACCATCAGCGCCTCCCGCCCGTCGATCTCGGTGACCGCCCCGGTGGACAGTTCCACCGTCTCGGCCACGTGGGTGAGCGGCAGGGCGTAGCGCTCGTCACCCACGCGGGCCAGCAGCGCCTGCACGATGGCGAGGGTGGGCGGCAGGCGCAGGGTGAACGTGGTGCCGGCGCCCTCCGTGCTCTTCACTTCGACCGATCCGCCCAGCTCGCGGAGCCGGGTGACCACCACGTCCACCCCCACGCCCCGTCCCGACACCTCGGACACTTCGCCCACGGTGCTGAACCCGGAGCGCGACAGCACCCGGAGCAGGAGATCGTCGGGCAGCTCGGTGGCCCCCGCGTCCACCACTCCGCGCCGCCGCGCTTCCCCCAGCACCCGGGTCCGGTCGATCCCGCGCCCGTCGTCCGACACGACGATCACCACCGTGCCGCGGTCCCGCAGGGCCGCCAGCACCACCTGGCCGGTGGGCGGCTTGCCCGCCGCCGTCCGCGCGTCCGGCGTCTCGATCCCGTGATCCACCGCGTTCCGCAGCAGGTGCACCAGCGGATCGCCGATCTCGTCGAGGATCGCCCGGTCCAGCTCGATCTCCTTCCCCTCGACCCGGAAGGTCACCTGCTTGCCCAGCTGGCGGCTCAGGTCGCGCACCAGGCGGGGAAACCGGTCGAACACCTGCCACACCGGCGTCATGCGGGCCTGGATGATCTCCTGCTGCAGGCGCGCGGTGAGCGTCGAGAGGGTGGCCACGCCGTCGGTGAGGTCGGGATCGCGGAGCCGGTCGGCCAGGTGCTCCACCCGCCCGCGCGCCGTCACCAGCTCGCCGATCACGTTCATCAGGATGTCGAGCCGCCGGAGGTCCACCCGAACGTGACGGGTGCGCACCCCCTCGCCCACGGCCTCCGCCGCGGCCCCCTCGGTGGATTCCACCACCACCCGCTCGACGTCACCGGCTAACCGCACTTCGCGCTCGATGGAGGCGGCGTCCGCCCCGGTCTCCAGGCGGAAGGCCAGGTGGCCGTCGAAGGCCTCGCCCTCGATGGCCGCCGGCGCGGGCTCCACGGCGTGGACCGTGCCCAGGGTCGCCACCCGCTGCAGCACCAGCATGGCCCGCGCGCCCTTCAGGGGGGAATCCGGGCTCAGGATCACGTCCACCTTCTTGCCGGCCCCGGCGGGCGCCGCCACGAACGAGATGCGCCGCCGGCCCCGCGCCGCCTCGCCCGGGCGCCCCTGCGCGGCCGCGCCGTCCAGGGCCTCGAGCAGCGGGGTCACGTCCACCGACTGCTCCCGCCCGCCCACCGACGCCGTCACCAGCTCTTCGAGCGCGTCGGCCGTCTTGAACAGCAGCTCGAGCTCCGCCTCCGTCACCGCCCGCCGGCTCTGGCGGAAGGCGTCCAGCAGCGTTTCCGCCCGGTGCGCCAGGTCGGCCACGCGGGCATAGCCCATGGTGGCGGCCATCCCCTTGATGGTGTGCACCGCGCGAAAGATCCCCGCCACCGGCTCGGGGCTCTCGGGTTGCTGCTCCCACTCGAGGAGCAGCCGGTTGAGCGTGGTGAGATGGTCCCGGGTCTCGGTCCGGAACAGCTCGGCGTACTGGGACAGGTCCATGCCTAGCCCAGGACCCGCTGCACCGCCTCCAGAACGCGCGACGGCTGGAACGGCTTCACGACGAAGTCCTTGGCCCCGGCCTGGATGGCCTCGACCACCAGCGCCTGCTGCCCCATCGCGCTGCACATGAGGATGCGTGCGCTGGGATCGAACTTGACGATTTCCCGCACGGCGTCGATGCCGCCCATGTCCGGCATGACGATGTCCATCGTGACGAGATCGGGCTTGAGCTGCTTGTACTTCTCGCAGGCCTGCACGCCGGACTCCGCCTCGCCCACGACCTCATAGCCGGCCTGGGCCAGGATGTCGGCGATCATGGTACGCATGAAAATGGCGTCGTCGCAGACCAGCACCGTGTGGCTCACGCATCCTCCTAGGCGGCCATGAGCGGCCCGAACAAGGCGTCGAGATCGAGCACGATAAACGAGCGGTCGCCGTGGCGGCCGACCGCCCGCACGACGGCGGGGTCGATGCCGGCCAGCTCCTCGCGGGGCGCGAGGGCACCGGCGGCGACGGGCACGAGATCCAGCACTTCGTCCACCGTGACCGCGACCCCCAGGTCTCCCCAACGCAGCAGCACCACCATCCCGCCCCGGCCGGTGGCGTCGCGACCGAGGAGCCGCCCTCCGTCGATCAACGTCACCAGCTCACCCCGCACGTTGATGAGGCCCTGCACCGCGTCGGGGGCCCCCGGGATCCGGGTGGCCTGCTGTCGCGGCAGGATCTCCCGGACGGCGGTGGCTGCGGCGGCGCAGACCAGATCACCCACCCGGAACAGAACCAGACGCCCGGAAAAGTCGGCCATCTTATTTAAAGAAGCCAAGATAGTGCAGCACTGAGGGCCGAGCAAGCAGCCCCGGCTGAGCCGCGGCGAGCGCCAGCGCGGGCCGCAAGTCGGCCGGCCAGTCGGCCTGGAACACCAGCCATTCCCGGGTGACCGGATGGGCGAACGCGAGGTGCGCGGCGTGCAGGGCCTGGCGGGGCGCCGCCCGTTCCAGCGCCTCGGCCCCGGGACGCAGGGCCCCGGTGACCCGGCGGCTTCCGCCCGCGCCGTACACCGGATCGCCCACCACCGGGTGGCCGACGTGGGCCAGGTGCACCCGGATCTGGTGGGTGCGCCCGGTCTCCAGTCCCACGCGCACCAGATCGCACGACCCGAACCGGGCCACCGGCTCCACCCGGGTGCGGGCCTCCCGCCCCCCGGCCACGACCGCCATGCGTTTCCGGTCCTTGGGGTGCCGGGCCAGCGGCGCATCAATGTCGCGCGGCTCGGGCATGTGTCCCCAGACCAGCGCCGCGTAGCGCCGCTCCACCCGGCGGTCCGCGATGGCGCGGCCCAGCCGGCGGTGCGCCACGTCGGTCTTGGCCACGATCATGAGGCCCGAGGTGTCGCGATCGAGCCGGTGAACGATGCCGGGACGCCCGGGCGCGCCGGCCGTAAGCTCCATCCCGCGGGCTACCAGCGCGTTCACCAGCGTCCCCTCCCAGTGTCCGGGCGCGGGGTGCACCACCAGGCCCGCCGGCTTGTCCAGCACCAGCAGGTGCTCGTCCTCGAATCGGACGTCCAGCGGGACGGCGTGCGGCGTGATGGGCCGGACTGGCTCCTGCGGGCGGGGGCGGACCTCGACCAGGTCGCCCCGGACCAGGGACCGGCTCGCGCGCCCCACTGCGCCGTTCACGGTGACCGCCCCCTGGCCGATGAGGCGCGCGGCCTGGGTGCGGGACAGGGCGAGCTGGTCGGCCAGAAAGCGGTCCAGCCGCTCGGTAGCGGGAGCGAGGACGCGGAAGGCGACCGTGCCGGGGGCCTTAGGGGGAGAGCTCGGCGGCGTTGGCGCCCCGGGCGGCCCGCGCACTGTCCCGTCCCTCACTCCACAGCACGATGGCGAGCGCCACGGCACCGCAGCTCACCGCCATGTCGGCCACGTTGAAGGTGGGCCAATGGAACGATCCGATCCACACGTCGATGAAGTCCACCACGCCCCGGCCCGACCGCAAGCGATCGCCCAGGTTGCCCACCGCGCCGCCGCACACCAGGGCGAGGGCGGTGAGCCGGAACCACTGGTCCGGGCGGGTCTGGCGCACCATGGCGCCGAGGACCACGAGGGCCACGAGTGCCAAGCCCGTGAACACCCAGCGGGAATACTCCCCCACGTGAATGCCGAACGCGGCCCCGGGGTTGTACACCAGCCGCAGCACCAGCCAGTCGCCCAGCACCGGCACGGCGCCCCGGCTGAGCGTGGCCACGGCGATCCGTTTGGTGACGAAGTCGAGCGCCACCACGCCCAGCAGTACGCCCCAGAACAGGGAGCGCCTACCGGCGGCGGTCACTGTCCTCTTCCTTGGCCTTGCACTTGATGCAGAGGCGGGCGTGGGGCAGCGCGTCCAGCCGCTCGAAGCTGATCTCGCTGCCGCATTCCTGGCACTTGCCGAACTCCTCCGGCGCCTTGTAGAGCCGCCGCAAGGCCTCGTTCACGTGCCACAGGTACCGGCCCTCCTTGGACGCGAACAGGAACTCCTTCTCGCGCTCCATGGCATCGGTGCCCTGGTCGGCCATATGGAAGGAGTAGGACGAGAGGTCGCCGTCCGAGTTCTGCAGCGTGCCGGCGAACGTCTTCTCGTAGATCCCCAACTCCTTCATCACACGGGCTCGCTCCTCGAGGAGCCGCTTTTCGATATGTCCCAGCTGCTTCTTGTTCATTGCCCCGTCCTGCCGAAATTGACCGCCGGTCAGCGCGGCCCGCTGGGCGCTCCGTGTCGTTTCACCGCAATCACGACGCGCCGGCCGTCGATGTCGGCCGTTTCCTGTACATCCGGATCGGCCAGTGCCGTTCCGAGCTCGACCTGCCGGGCCAGGGTCTCCCCCGCGATGAACTCCCGATAGGCGTCACAGGCGGCCAGCACCTCGCTGTCGCCGGAAACAGATAAGATAATCCGAGCGGTGTACTCGTACCCAGCCTCCTTGCGGAGCCGCTGGACCCGATTGACCACCTCCCGGGCGATGCCCTCGCGGCGGAGGTCGTCGCTCACCGCGGGATCGAGCGCGACCACGAATGGTCCGGCGCTCTGGATCAGCCAGTCGGTCGCCACCTCGCGCTCCACCACCACGTCTTCGGGCCGGAACTGCCAAGTCCGGCCACCGTCGGCGGACTCCACCGACTGCCCCGCCTCCAGCGCCCGCAACGACTCGTCGTCCAGCCCTTCAGCCGCCCGGGCGGCGGCGGGGGTGTCCTTCCCATAGACCTTGCCGAGCGTGCGGAAGTTGGGCTTGCCGCGCAGCCGGACGAGATCCCGGTCGGCCGCCACGCTGACGGCCTTGACGTTCACCTCCGCGCCCAAGAGCGGCAGCAGCGCATCGAAGGCCGGGCAGCGCACCGCGGATGGTACTGCTACCCGCATCCGGGCCAACGGTTGACGCACGCGGAGCCCGGCTGCGTCGCGGGCGGCCCGCGCCAGCGTGGCCAGGCGCCGGACGGCGTCCATGGCCAGGGCGAGCCCCTCGTCGCCCCGGCCGCGCGCCGCCGGCATGCACTCCAGGTGCACCGACCGCCCGGCCAGCCGGCGGTGGATCGCGTCACTCACGAACGGGGCCGCCGGCGCCAGCAGCCGGGTCACCGTCGTCAGGGCCTCGAACAGGGTCGCCAGCGCCGCCGCTTCGGCCGAGGCCCCCGGGGCCCAGAAGCGGTTCCGGTTCACCCGGACGTACCAGTTGGACAGGTCGTCGTCGCAGAAGGCGAGCACGGCCCGCACCCCTGAGGTCACGTCGTAGGCGTCCCAGGCCCGCCGGACCTCGACCACGACGTCGTCCAGCCGGTCCAGCAGCCACCGGTCCACCAGCGGCCGCGCGGCCCGCGGGGGCGACGCGGCGGCCGTCCAGTCCTCGGCATAGAGCGCGAAGAACCCGTAGGTGTTGCGCAGCCGGTGGAGCGATCCCCCCGCCGTCTCCGTGATCGCGGCGGGGTCGAACCGCTTGGGCAGCCCGACCTGGCTCGAGGCCAGCAGGTAGAGACGGAGCGCGTCCGCCCCGTGGGCCGCGACCGCCTGCCACGGATCCGCGATGTTGCCCAGGCGCTTGGACATCTTGCGGCCCTCGGCGTCCAGCAACAAGCCGTTCACGATCACGTTCCGGTAGGCGGGGGCGTCCAGCACCCCGGCCGCGATCGCCAGCAGGGAGTAGAACCAGCCGCGGGTCTGGTCCAGCCCCTCACAGATGAAATCGGCCGGGAAGTGGCGCCGGAACTCGGCGTCGTGCTCGAACGGCCAGTGCCACTGGGCGTAGGGCATGGACCCGGAATCGAACCAGGCGTCGATCACCTCGGGCACCCGCCGCATCTCGGCGCGACACCCGGGACACGGGAACGCGATCGCGTCCACGAACGGCTTGTGGGGATCGAAATCCGGGGCCAGCGGCCGGCCGGTCAGCCGCGCCAGCTCGGCGTACGCCCCCACTACCACCACGTGACCCGGGTCGGCGCCGCAGCGCCACACCGGGAGCGGCGTGCCCCAGTACCGGTCGCGCGACAACGCCCAGTCGATGTTGTTCTCCAGCCACTCCCCGAAGCGACCCGTCCCCACCTCGGGGGGATACCAGCGCCCCGCCCGGTTGATTTCGAGCATCCGGTCGCGAAACGCCGTGGTGCGGACGAACCATGACCGGCGGGCGTAGTAGATGAGCGGGGAGTCGCACCGCCAGCAGAAGGGATAGGTGTGCTCGTGCCCCTCGGCCTCGTAGCGCCCGAAGACCTTCTCCTCCTGGATCAGCCGCTCGGCGATGACCGGATTGGCCTCGAACACGGTCTTGCCGTTGATCGCGTCCCACCGGGTGCCGGCAAACCGGCCGGCGGCGTCCACCACGTTGAAGAACGGCAGGCCCTCGCGTCGCCCGGTCTCGTAGTCATCCGCCCCGAACGCCGGGGCGATATGCACCAGCCCCGTCCCCTCCTCACCGCTCACGAACTCGCCGGGGACGACCCGGAAGGCCGCGTCCGGATCCACCGGCACGGCATCGAGCAGCTGCTCGTAACGGAGGCCCAGCAGGTCGCGGCCCGCGTGGGTCGCGACCAGCGGGAAGGCGCCCAGCGGCTTTCCGTGCGTCGCTCCGGGGATGGCCCTGGTCTCGGCGATCCCGCGCTCCACGATCACCCGGCGCCCGTCCACGTCCAGCTCCACGTACTCGAGGTCGGGGTGGACCGCGACGGCGACGTTGGACGGCAGGGTCCACGGGGTCGTGGTCCACACCAGCAGGTGCCGGGCCCGCCCGTCGGCCGCGGGCTCCCGCAGCC
>Ga0210377_10003949_pt1 | contig 12610 bp, 6 predicted proteins | sample PLM4_65_b1redo_FD_155480 | JGI IMG/M metagenome (GOLD analysis project Ga0210377, IMG submission 155480) | Groundwater sediment microbial communities from an aquifer in East River, Colorado, USA - PLM4_65_b1 redo | ecosystem: Environmental > Terrestrial > Soil > Riparian zone | place: USA: East... | reverse complement strand
TCCGAATTCTCGGTGCCCACGCACAAGGGCATGGGCGACGTGCCGCGCGGCGGCAACGACTCGGGCGGCGGACAGCTCGGCAACGCGGTTCGCTGCAAGCCCGGCGGGCCGAACGATTTCCTCTACGTCGTCATCCAGGAAGCGGTGTGGGACGCGCTCGCCAACCGCATCGGGCCTGAAATCGGCATGCCGGGTCTTGCGACCGATCAAAAGTTTGGCAAGATCGCGGATCGGCGCAAGAACCAGAATGTGATGTGGGAGATCATCGGCGAGTTCGCGCTGAAGTACACCAAGCGGGAGTTGATGGCGATTCTCAATCCGCTCGAAGTGCCGTGCGGCCCGGTGATGGGCACCGAGGACCTCGCGAACGACGAGCACGTGCGCGGGCGCGACATGTGGGTCGAGCTCGATCATCCGCAGCGCGGCAAGTGGTGGAACGTGGGTATGCCGATCAAGCTCTCGGACTCGCCCGCGCGCATCGAGCGCTCGCCGTTGCTCGGCGAGCACACTGGGGAAATCCTGAAAGAGGTGCTCGGCTACGGCGAGGAACGGATCGCGCAGCTGAAGAGCGCGGGGGCGTTCTCGGCGCCGCCAAAAAAGGCCGCGTAGCGGCTATAGGAAAGAAGTGACTCGTTTCTCGTCCGTCGTTACTGGTGAGGCGAGAAACGGGCAACGAGCAACAAGGAACGAAATACTCTCATGAGAATCGCGATCATCGGTCAGCAGGATTTCGGGAAGGCGGTCCTCGAGGCGTTCCTCGCGCGCAAGGACGAGGTCGCCGGCGTTTTTTGCGCGCCGGAGAAGCCGGGCGCCAAGGCCGACCCCCTCCGGGCCGCCGCCGAGGAGAAGGGGTTGAAGGTGTTCCAGTTCAAATCGCTGCGCGAGCCGCAGGCGCACGATGCCCTGAAAGGCCTCCAGGCCGATCTCGGCATCATGGCTTACGTGCTGCAGTTTGCGCCCGACGGCCTCACGAAGATCCCGCGCCTGGGCACGATCCAGTACCATCCGTCGCTCCTGCCGAAATACCGCGGCCCGTCCTCCATCAACTGGCCGATCGTGCGGGGCGACACCCGCACCGGGCTCACCATCTTCCGCCCCACGGAGGGACTGGACGAGGGCCCCATCGTGCTGCAGAAGGAATGCGAAATCGGCCCGGACGAGACGCTCGGCGACCTCTATTTCAACAAGCTGTTTCCGACGGGCGTCAAGGCGATGCTCGAAGCGGCCGACCAGGTGCACGCCGGCAAGCACCGGGAAACGGTGCAGGATGAATCCCGGGCGAGCTACGAAGGCTGGTTCCGTGAGGCCGAGGCGCGCATCAACTGGGTGAGCCACGTGGACTTCGTCTACAACCTGATCCGCGGCTCCAACCCGGCGCCGGGCGCGTGGACGACGTTGAACGGCAAGAAGCTGCAGATCTTCGACGCGCGCAAGCACGCGTCCCGTCGCTATGCCGAGGTCGTGGGCAAGATCGGCGAGGTATCCGATGTCACCGCGGCGAGCTTCAAGGTCACCGCGCAGGGCGGTGCGATCGAAGTGCTGCGCGCGCGGGGAGAAGACGGGAAAAAACTCTCCGGCGGCGATTTCGCGCGCGCCACGGGACTCTCCTCCGGCACCTCGCTCGGCAGCTAGCATCTGCGGCGCGTTTCTGTAGGGCCGGCGCGCTCACGGGCCGGCCTGTCCTGTATTTCCCGTCATCCCTTCGAGGTTGCGGCGCATGCGCGCCGAAAAAGCCGCCCCCCTTTCGCGAATATCGTAAAATACATGAGTAGGCGACGATAACCCGCTAGATAACAATAAGAAAATGCTGGAATAGGGATGAGACAACTCGATTTTTGGCGAGCTGACTGGTTTCTGGGGGTTGTGGTAGCGCTGGTGGTCCTGGCCTTGTCGGGACGCGACCTGATCCAGAGCCTCGAGCGCAAGGCCTACGACCTGGGCGTGCAGGCGACGACACGGGTCCCTTCGGACCGGGTGGCCGTCATCGCCATCGACGACGCGAGCATCGCCAACATCGGGCGCTGGCCGTGGTCGCGGGAGGTGCACGCCAGGATGGTCGATGTCCTGGCTGGCGCCAAAGCCAAGGTCATCGTCAACAGCACATTTTTTTTCGAGCCCCAGCTCGACTCCGGGCTCGCCTACATCAACAAGCTGCTCGAGCTCTACAGGAACATCCCGCAAGGGCCGGCCGCGACGCCCGGGCTGGCGCAGGTCGGCGAGCTGCTGACGGAGGCGGAGCAGGCGCTCAATACCGACCGCAAGCTCGCTGCGAGCTTTGCGCGCGCGGGCAACGTGCTGCTGCCCATGGTGTTCCAGGCGCTGGCCGAGCCGCAAGGCGCGCCCGACCCGAAGAAGCCGGTGCCCGACTACGTGCGGAAGAACAGCCTCACCTTGAAGCAGGCAGGGAGCGATCAGTTGACGCTGCCGGGGATCGAGCCGATCTACCCGATCCGGGAGCTCGGCGTCACGGCGCTCGCGATCGGCCATCTCAATGCCAGCAGCGACGTGGACGGCGCGGTGCGCGCCGAACCGCTGCTCATCCGCCACTACGACCGGTATTTCCCGTCGCTGGCGCTGATGGCTGCGGCGAAGAGCCTCAACCTCGAGCTTGCGGACATCAAGCCGCGGCTGGGCGAAGCGGTGCAGCTCGGGCGTCTCACCATCAAGACCGACGCCGAGCTGCGCATGAACACCTTCTTCTACGCCGACCGTGACAACCGGCCGGCGATCCCGGCCGACTCGTTTTTCGACGTCTACAGTGGCAAGATTCCGGCAGCCAAGTATCAGGACAAGATCGTGCTGATCGGCGCCACCGCGGCCGGCCTCGGCACCGCCCAGGTCACGCCGGTTTCGCCGGCGACCGCGCCGGTGCTTACCCTCGCGCACACCGTCTCGAGCATACTCGGGGAGCACTTCTTCGTGACGCCGGCGTGGGGCTTCGGGGTCGAGAAGGCCGTGTTTCTGCTGGTCGCGCTCTACCTCATCGTGGTGCTGCCGCGTCTCAGGGCAGCGGTTGCCGGCATGCTGAGCCTTGTTCTCGGCATCGCTTTGATCGCCGCGCACTTTGCGCTGATGGTGACCCAGTTGATGTGGCTGCAGCTGATGGCGGCGCTCGCTCTCCTCGCGGTCGGCTACGCGGCGCTCATCACCAAGCGCTTTCTCGTCACCGAGCGCGGCAAGGAGAAGCTCGACATCGAGTCCGCCCAGAGCAACCGCATGCTCGGGCTCGCCTACCAGGGCCAGGGGCAACTCGATACCGCGTTCGACTCCTTCAGGAAGCTGCCGATCGACGACTCAGTGATGGATCTCCTCTACAACCTGGCCCTCGATTTCGAGCGCAAGCGCCAGTTCAACAAGGCGGAGTCGGTCTTCCGCTACATGGCGGACTACAACCCCAGGTTCCGCGACCTCGAGAGCCGCCTCAAACGCGCCAAGGCGATGTCGGAGACGGTCATGCTGGGGGCGGGCGGCGGGCACCCAGGCGGCACGGTGCTCCTGCCCGGCGGGGGCGTGGAAAAGCCCATGCTCGGCCGCTACGAGGTGGAGAAGGAGCTCGGCAAGGGCGCGATGGGCGTCGTCTATCAGGGCAAGGATCCCAAGATCGGGCGCGTAGTGGCGATCAAGACCATGGCGTTGTCGCAGGCGTTCGAGCCCGATGAGCTGAAGGACGTGAAGGAGCGCTTTTTCCGCGAGGCCGAAACCGCGGGGCGCCTGACCCATCCCAACATCGTGACGATCTACGACGCGGGCGACGAGCACGATCTCGCCTATATCGCGATGGAATTCCTCAAGGGCCGGGACCTGACCCCATACAGCAAGCCCGACAAGCTGCTGCCGCTCGACAAGGCGCTTTCTATCATCGCCCGCGTGGCCGAGGCGCTCGCCTACGCCCACAGGAACAACGTGGTGCATCGCGACATCAAGCCCGCCAACATCATGTACGAGCCGGTGTCCGACAGCGTCAAGGTCACCGATTTCGGCATTGCGCGCATCACCGATTCCTCCAGGACCAAGACCGGCATGGTCCTGGGCACCCCTTCCTACATGTCGCCCGAGCAACTGGCCGGCAAGAAGATCGAGGGTCGCTCGGATCTGTTTTCGCTCGGCGTCACCTTCTACCAGCTTGCCTGCGGGCACTTGCCGTTCGAGGGCGAGTCGATGGCCCGGCTCATGTTCAAGATCGCCAACGAGCCGCACGCGGATATCCGCACCCACAACGCGCGGCTGCCGGCGTGCGTGGCCGCCATCGTCAACAAGGCACTTGCCAAGGATCCGGATCAGCGCTATCAGAATGGCGAGCAGATGGCCAGGGCGCTGCAGCTTTGCCTACAGAGCCTGCCCGGGGCGCGCCAGGCGGTCCGGCAGGCGCCCCAGCCTGCGCCATTGGCGGGCTCGATAGGCTGAACGCGCGATGATCAATCTCAGCGCCGTGCTGGAGGTCGCGATCGCCACCCACCCCGGGATGGTGAGGTCGCACAACGAGGACAGCATCGCGGCCGACGCGGAGATCGGGCTGGCGGTGCTCGCCGACGGGATGGGCGGTTACAACGCCGGGGAGGTCGCCAGCGGCATCGCGGTCGAGCTGATCCGGACCGAAATGAAGAAGGTGCTTTCGAACACGAGTCCCGAGGAGTTGAACGGCCAGGACGCCGAGCAGCTGATCGAGAAGCACGCGACCCGCGCCAACACCGCCATCTATCAGGCGTCGCAAAGCCAGCCCCAGTATTCCGGAATGGGCACGACGCTGGTGGTGGCGCTGTGGCACGATAACCAGATCTCGGTCGGGCACATTGGCGACTCGCGCCTCTACCGCCTGCGGGGCGGCGCGCTGGAGCAGATTACGCGCGACCATTCTTTGTTGCAGGAACAGATAGATAGCGGCATGATTACCAAAGAGCAGGCCCGGCATTCGCAGAACAAGAACCTGGTCACGCGCGCCGTCGGCATCGACCCGGAGGTGGAGACGGAGGTCCATACCTACTCCGTCCAGCCGGGCGATGTGTACCTGTTGTGCTCCGACGGGCTTTCGGACATGGTGACCGACGAGGATGTGCAGTTGACGCTGACCTCGCTTGCCGCCAACCTGCCGCTCGCGGCCGAGCAGCTGGTGCAGCTGGCAAACGACAATGGGGGGCGCGACAACGTCTCGGTGATACTGGTGCGGGTCGCGACGGGTTACCCGGCACGCGGCGGCGTGCTGGATAAGGTGAAGGCTTGGTTCAAATAGAAGGCGGGGATACCACCATGGCGAAGTTGATTCTCAGTCTGGAAGGGTCGGTGATCAGGGAGATCCCGCTCGACAAGGAGCGCATCACGATCGGGCGCAGGCCGCAGAACGATATCCAGATCGAGAACCTGGCGGTCAGCGGCGAGCATGCCTGCATCGTCACCATCCTCAATGACTCGTTCCTCGAGGATCTGGGCAGCACCAACGGCACGCTGGTCAATGGCAACCCGATCAAGAAGCACATCCTGCAGAACAACGATGTGGTTGAGATCGGCAAATACAAGATGAAATACGTGGTCGAGGCCGCCGCCGCCGCGCAGGCCGCGCAGGATGACTTCGAGCGGACCATGGTGATGAAGTCCTCTCCGGGGAAGCCGACCGCGCCCAAGCCCGCGGCGGCTCCGATGTCCCCGCCCACGGGCGCACCAAGGCCCGCCACGGCTGCGGCGGCCCCGCTGACATCCCCGCCCAGGCCGGCGGCCCCGGCCGCCGCCGCCCAAAAGCCTGCAGCGGCCGAAGCCCAGCCGCTCGCCGCCTTGCAGCTCCTCACCGGCCCGAATGCGGGCAAGGAGATCGAGCTCGTCAAGAACCTCACCACGCTGGGCAAGCCGGGCGTCCAGGTGGCGGTGATCACGCGCCGTCCGCAGGGCTACTTCATCACCCATGTCGAGGGCGCTGTCTTTCCGGTGTTGAACGGCAAGACGATCGACGCCCAGGCCCGGCAGTTGAACGATCACGATGTGATCGAGCTGGCGGGGGTGAAAATGGAGTTCTTCCTCAAGCGATAGCAACGGCCGTCGTCTGGAGCGCGTGCACGCGCATTCCGCGCGCGACGGCGGCGCCGGGCCGGAAACCGGTGCAGTACCGGTCCCGGGTCCATTCTCGATTCAGTCCGTTAGGGGACGAGCGCAGTGCTGGCAGCGATAACAAAGCATCTGGCGCGGATGATCATCGGTCTCGTCGTGGTGGCGGTGTTTCTCGCTCACGCGATCGAGCCGTGGGGACTGCGACTGCCATTGCTGGCAAACCTCGAGGCGATCGTCTACGACACGCGGCTGCAGCTCACCATGCCGCAAACCGTGGATCCCCGCATCGTCATTCTCGACATCGACGAGAAGAGCCTCGCGGAAAGGGAGCAGGGCGGGGAAGGCCGCTGGCCGTGGCCGCGCGACCGGCTGGCGCTCCTCATGGACAAGCTGTTCGACCGCTACGAGATCGCCATCGTCGGCTTCGACATCGTGTTTTCCGAACGCGACGAGTCCTCGGGCATCCGCGTGCTCGAACGGCTTTCCGAGCGGGAGCTGCGTGATGTCCCCCAGTTCCAGTCCGTCTTGAGGCAGCTCAGGCCGCAGCTCGATTACGACGACATCTTTGCCCGCAAGCTCAAGGGCCGGCCGGTGGTGTTGGGCTACTTCCTGGAGGAGAAGGATTCCGCCGTCGTGCAGAAGAAGGGGACCCTGCCGCCGCCGATTCTGACTGCCAAGTCCTTCGAGGGCCGGACGGTGGCGACAACCTCGTGGGGCGGCTATACGGCGAACCTGGACGCATTGCAGAAGGCCGCGACCAGCGGCGGCCATTTCAATTCGCGAACCGACGACGACGGCATCATCCGACGCGTGCCGATGCTGGCGGAGTATGACGGCGCCTATTACGAGCCGTTGTCGCTGGCGATGGTTCGCGTGCTGCTCGGCTTGCCGCCGGTGACCGCGCCCACCCCCGACCACGCGCTCGCGTCCAGGGGATATCCCGATCTCGAGTGGCTGCAGGTCGGGTCGCTCAGGATTCCGGTGGACGACGAGGCCTCTGCGCTCGTGCCCTACCGGGGGCGCAAGGGCAGCTTCAAGTATTTTTCCATCGTGGACGTGATGAACGAGCGCGTCGATCCGGCCGAGCTCAGGGGCAAGATCGTGCTCGTCGGCACGACGACCCCGGGGCTGCTGGATCTGCGGGCGACCCCCGTCGACCCCGTCTATCCGGGGGTCGAGGTCCACGCCAACATGATTTCGGGCATGCTCGACGGCAACATCAAGCAGCGCCCGCCCTTCGTGGTGGGCGCGGAGTTCGTGTTGTTGCTCGCCTTGGGGGTGGCCATGGCCCTGGTGCTGCCGCTGCTGAATCCCCTCGTTTCCACGCTGGCGACGCTGCTCGTGCTGGCGGCGGTTCTGGCGACCAACGTCATGGTGTTCCAATACGCCGATCTGGTACTGCCGCTCGCCTCCGGGCTCGCCATGATCCTGGTGCTGTTCACGCTCAACATGGCCTATGGCTTCTTCGTCGAGGCGCGCGGCATACGCCAGATCACGGGCCTGTTCGGGCAGTACGTGCCGCCCGAGCTGGTGGACGAAATGGCGCGGAACCCGGAGCGGTTCAACATGGCCCCGCGCGCGCAGGAGCTCACCGTGCTGTTCTCCGACGTGCGCGGATTCACGACCATCTCCGAGACCCTGACGCCGGAAGACCTCTCGAGCTACATCAACGAGTACCTCACGAACATGAGCCTGGTGATCCGCGAACGGCACCGCGGCACGCTCGACAAGTACATCGGCGACGCAGTCATGGCGTTCTGGGGCGCTCCGGTTGCGGATCCGCAGCACGCGAGAAACGCCGTGCTCGCGGCGCTGGGCATGCAGAGCGAAGCGAGGACGCTCAGCGAGAAGTTCAAGGCGCGGGGATGGCCCACGTTCAAGATCGGCGTCGGGGTCAATTCCGGCGTGATGCGCGTCGGCGACATGGGGTCGAAGATCCGCAGGGCCTACACCGTGATGGGCGACGCGGTGAACATCGCCTCGCGGCTCGAGGGCATCACAAAACAGTATGGTGCTGATATTATTATCGGCGATGGCACTCGAAAGCTGATTTCCGGCTTTGTCCTGCGCGAGATCGACCGGGTGCGCGTGAAGGGCAAGGAGGAGCTGGTTACGATTTACGAGCCGCTGGGTCTGGAAGGGCAGGTGGAGCAAGCCAGGCAAGATGAAAATAGGTTATGGAATCAAGCACTTATGCTGTATCGCCAGCAGGATTGGGACCGCGCGGAAGTCCAGCTCCTCAACCTGCGAAAAATGGCGCCAGACAGCGAGCTCTATGAGTTGTTCATCGAGCGCATCGCGCACCATCGCGCCCATCCGCCGGGTGCGGGCTGGGACGGGGCATGGACCTTTGAAACCAAGTAGCGGTCAAATCCGGGGTGCTCGATTGCACGGTTTCATCTCGCACCTGAAGCCGCGCGAATCCGGGTGCATCCCGAGGCGGTTTGCCATTGCGCTGAAGGCGCATCGGCCGCAGATGCCGCGGGACAGCCGGGTGTTCGAATTCTGAGCATCCCCAAAAGCGGTGAAAATTCACGCCGCGCTGGCATGATTCTGGCTGGTAGTTGCAGGTTGCGAGGCGGTGCGCCCCGGGACCGGTGCAACAGGGTTCCGCGATGCGGGACTGGAATCCGGGAACTTCCGTTAACGGCGTAAACAGGAACTGGTTGAGGGCCCTATGAGCACTGTACTTCACAGCAAGCCGGTCAGCCGCGACAACCTAGCCGAGAAGCTGGGTTTTCAGCAGAAGCTGCAAACGGTCACCACCAAGATCCACGCGACCAAGAACATCGACGAGATCATCCTCGAGCTGTCGCAGGAACTGTGCAATCTGTTCAACGCCGACCGGCTGACGATCTACCTCACGAACGAGGACCGGGGCTCGATCGTCTCGAAGGTCAAGACCGGGCTCAATTCGTTCAAGGACATCAAGCTGCCCATCAACGAGCAGTCGATCGCGGGCTTCGTCGCCTGCAACAAGCGCACGGTCAACATCCGCGACGTCTACGATGACGTCGAGCTGAAGTCCTACAGCCCCCAGCTGAATTTCCTCAAGGCGGTTGACGCCAAGACCGGCTACCGGACGAAGCAGATGCTGGTCGCGCCGGTGGTGGAGACCAAGACGAAGGAGCTGATCGGCGTGGTTCAGATCATCAACTTCAAGTCCGGGCAGACGTTCCCGGCGTACATGGAGGAGGGCGTGGTGCAGTTGTGCGAGACGCTGGCGATCGCGTTCCGCCAGCGCCAGGGCCCGATGATGCAGGTGCGCACCAAGTACGACGGGCTGGTGACCAGCGCGGTGATTTCGGCGGAGGAGCTGGAGCTGGCGCAGCGCTCGGCGCGGCGCAAGAACCTCGACATGGAGACGGTGTTGATCGAGGAATTCAAGGTCAAGCTCCAGGCGCTGGGCGAGGCGCTTGCGTCCTATTTCGGCGTGCCGTACGAACCGTTCAAGTCGGATCGCCTCAAGTCGCCCGACCTCATCAAGAACATGAGCCGCGATTTCTGCAAGACCAACACGTGGGCCCCGATCGAGGACAGCAAGGACGGCATCGTCGTCGTCGCCACCGACCCCGAGCGGATCAAGGCCTCGAAGATGGTGAACAACATCTATCCCAAGAGCAAGATCGTCTACCGGGTGATCACCAATCGCGAGTTCGATCTGACGCTCGACCAGCTGTTCGGCAGCGGCGGCGGATTCGGAGGGGACCCCGGCGACATCGGCGACATACTCGGCACGCTCGACGACGAGGAGTCCGGGCCCACCGAAGGCGCGGAGGACGTTGCCAACGCGGCGAACGACAACGAAGTGGTCAAGCTGGTCAACAAGGTGATCATCGACGCCTACCAGCAGGGCGCCTCGGACATCCACATCGAGCCCTACCCGGGCAAGGCCAAGACCGAGATCCGGTTCCGCAAGGACGGCGAGCTGATGAATTACATCTCGGTGCCGGGCAGCTACCGCAACTCGATCGCCGCGCGCCTGAAGATCATGTGCGACCTCGATATCTCCGAGCGCAGGAAGCCGCAGGACGGCAAGATCAAGTTCAAGAAGTTCGGTCCGCTCGACATCGAGCTGCGGGTCGCGACCATTCCGACGCAGGGGGGCGTGGAAGACATCGTGATGCGGATACTCTCCGCCGGCGAGCCCTTGCCCCTCGACAAGATGGGCTTTTCCAAGCGCAACCTGCAGCTGTGCAAGCGGGAGGTCGACAAGCCGTATGGACTGTTCTTCGTATGCGGGCCGACCGGCTCGGGCAAGACCACCACGCTGCATTCAGTCCTCGGCTATCTCAACACGCCGGAAATGAAGATCTGGACCGCCGAGGACCCCGTCGAAATCACGCAGAAGGGCCTGCGTCAGGTGCAGATGAACCCCAAGGCGGGCCTCACCTTCGCGATCGCCATGAGGGCGTTCCTGCGGGCCGACCCGGACGTGATCATGGTGGGGGAGATGCGCGACAAGGAGACGGTCTCGACCGGCATCGAGGCCTCGCTCACGGGGCACCTGGTGTTCGCCACCCTGCATACCAATAGCGCGCCCGAATCCATCGTGCGCCTGCTCGACATGGGGATGGATCCCTTCAACTTCGCCGACGCGTTGCTCGGCGTTCTCGCTCAGCGCCTCGCGCGGCGGCTGTGCAAATGCAAGGAGCCGCACGTCGCGACGGCGGACGAGATCCACTCGCTGATGGAGGAGTACTCGCTCGAGCTGCGCAACACGGCGCTCTGGAAGAAGGATCTCAAGGCGGCGCGCGAGAAGCTGTACGAGGACTGGGTGAAGGAATTCGGTAACGACAAGGGCGAGATCGTTCTCCACGCCGCCAAGGGGTGTGACGTGTGCGGCAACACCGGCTACAAGGGGCGGCTCGCCCTGCACGAGCTGCTGATCGGCACCGACCGCATCAAGAAGAACATCCAGGAGCACGCGCGGGTGGCCGATATGTTCGCCACCGCCCTGGAGGACGGCATGAGGACGCTCAAGCAGGACGGTATCGAGAAGGTATTGCAGGGGATCACGGACATCCAGCAGGTGCGCGCGGTTTGCATCAAGTAGCGCATGTCATGAACCATGACCTGGGCCCCGCCCGGGGCGCGGACGATCTGCTCAAGCGCCTCGAGCAGCTCAACCACATCGGGATCGCCCTCTCGCAGGAGAGGGACATCAACCGGTTGCTCGAGAGGATCCTCGTCGCGGCCAAGGACATCACGCACGCCGACGGCGGCACGCTCTACCGGATGACCGAGGAAAAGAGCCTCAAGTTCGAGATCATCCGCAACGACACGCTCGGCATCGCGATGGGGGGCACCACCGGCGTCGAGATTCCGTTTTACCCGATCTACCTCTTCGACAAGGACGGCAAGGCGGTGAACTCCATGGTGGCCGCCTACGCGGTGCACCATGACCGGTCGGTCAACATCGCCGACGCCTACACCGAGGAGGGCTTCGACTTCACTGGCACCAGGAATTTCGACAAGAAGACCGGCTATCGCTCCCGGTCGTTCCTCACCATGCCGATGAAGAACCATGAAGGACAGATCATCGGCGTGCTGCAGCTGATCAATTCCAAGGACCCGCGGAGCGGCGAGGTGGTCGCGTTCTCCGACACCGACCAGCACCTGGCCGAATCGCTCGCATCTCAGGCGGCGATCGCGCTCACCAACCGCCTGCTGATCAACCACCTGGAGAACCTGTTCGAATCCTTCATCAGCCTGATAAACGCTGCGATCGACGACAAGTCGCCCTACACCGGCGGACACTGCCAGCGCGTGCCGATGCTCACCATGATGCTGGCCGAGGCGGTCGACAACTGCAAGGTCGGCCCGCTCCGGGATTTCGCCATGACGGAGCGCGACCGCTACGAGCTCAAGATCGCGGGATTGCTGCACGACTGCGGCAAGGTCACGACTCCCGTGCACGTGGTGGACAAGGCGACCAAGCTGCAGACCATCTTCGACCGCGTCGCCCTCATCGACACGCGCTTCGAGGTGGTCAAGCGCGATGCGGAGATCGCGCTGCTCAAGGCGCGCCTGGAGAAACTCGGGCCGCGGCACACGGACGTGGTCGGCGATGCGCAGCTGGTGGCGGGCATCCGCGAAATCGAGCGCGACCGCGATTTCCTGCGGCGCATCAACATCGGCAGCGAGGCAATGAGGGACGAGGACGTCGCCCGGGTGCAGGCGATCGCCAGGCGCTACCGCTGGCGCAACGGCGAGGGGATGCGGAGCGATTTCCTGAGCGAGGATGAGATCCGGAATCTCACGATCCGCTCCGGCACGCTCACGTCGGAAGAGCGGCAGATCATCAACCATCACATCGAGGTCACGATCCAGATGCTGGAGTCGCTGCCGTGGCCCAGGCATCTGAAGAACGTGCCCGAATACGCCGGCGGTCACCACGAGCGCATGGACGGCAAGGGTTACCCGCGGGGGCTCAAGCGCGAGCAGATGTCGGTCCAGGCCCGCTGCATGGGCATTGCCGACATCTTCGAGGCGCTGACCGCCAAGGACCGGCCGTACAAGAAAGGCAAGACGCTCACCGAGTCGCTTACCATCCTTGGCAAATTCAAGCTGAACG
>Ga0210377_10003948_pt1 | contig 12610 bp, 9 predicted proteins | sample PLM4_65_b1redo_FD_155480 | JGI IMG/M metagenome (GOLD analysis project Ga0210377, IMG submission 155480) | Groundwater sediment microbial communities from an aquifer in East River, Colorado, USA - PLM4_65_b1 redo | ecosystem: Environmental > Terrestrial > Soil > Riparian zone | place: USA: East... | reverse complement strand
CGGCGCGCCTTCGAGGCGGCGGGCGCCCGGACCCTGATCATGAGCCTCTGGAGCGTCGACGACGGCGCGGCGCGGGTCTGGATGCGATCGCTCTACGCCGGTCGGCGGTCGGGCCTCTCCACCGCCGGGGCGGTGGCCGCCGCGAGCCGCGGGATGCTCGCGGCGCAGCACCGGGAGGGACGCACGACGCATCCTTATTTCTGGGGCGCCTTCGTCGCGGCCGGCGACTGGCGCTGAACCGGGCGTTTTTCGACGGACGGGGTTCGCTGCCGCCACCCGCCGCTGCCGCCACCCAATGTCGACACCGAGGTTGACGGAATGGCCCTTACCGGACCTAGAATCCCGGCTTGAGCTGCCAATGCGCCGAGAGGCCGGCTGACGGGCAAGCCCCGGGACGACCTTCCCCGGTGAGCGATGTCGTCCCGAGGACTCCCCGTGAGCCGGCGGCGCCGGAAGACGCCGTCGGCGCGGTCGCCGCCGCCACCATGGCCGCCGTCCAGACCGGGCAGTCCGACGACGAGACCCGGACCGATCGTGGTCATGCCCAATGCGGACGGTTTCCGTGACGCCGCTGCGGACCCGGGTCGTGGCCGTCGCGGCGATCGTGGCCGCCGCGGCCTGGTTCGCCTGGTTCGCGGTCTATCAGGTGGACGACGCCTTCATCGTCTACCGGTACGCGGAGAACCTCGCCCGGGGCGAAGGGTTCGTCTACAACCCGGGCGAGCCGGTCGAGGGAGTCACCTGTTTTCTGTGGGCGGCGATCCTGGCGCCGTTCGCCGCGGCGGGGGTGCCGCTGCCGTGGGTCGCGCCGATCATGACGGCTCTGTGCGGCCTCGGCATCCTGATCCTGCTCCCGGGGTTCACGGGGCGCCTGCGACAGCGAAACGCAGGCTCCGAGAGGGGCGCGCCGTCCCCCGGAGGGGGCGCGGCCGGCGCCCGATCCGTGCCGGACGGCTGGAATCTCGCGCCCGCCGTTCTCCTCGCCGCGCACCCGACGTTCGCCTACTGGAGCGTCGGGGCTCTGGAGGCCGTCCCCTACGCCCTGTTGATCGTCCTGGCGATGCGCGACCACATGGATGAACTCGATCGCGGCCACGGGCGGCGGTCGGCGCTCTGGATCGGGCTCGCGACGCTGCTCCGTCCGGAGGCGCCGCTCATCGCGCTGGCTTTCGCCCTCGATCGGATGCTGCCCGCCGAGGGCGGACCGTCCGCGCGCCCGGGCGGGGCCGCGGGATCCCGCTTCGCCGCAGCCGCCGGATGGCTCGGGGTCGTCGGCCTCTTCTTCATCCCGTTCCTCGCCTTCCGCCGGTTCTACTTCGGCGAGTGGCTGCCGATGACCTATTACGCCAAGACCGGGGGCGACGTCATCCGGCAGATCGACGAGGGGTGGAAATACACGCTCCGTTTCATGGCGCAGGTCGGGCCGGGGTTCGGTGAGACGTCGCCGTTCACCGCCGTGGTGGGTGTGCTGATGGTCGTCGTCTGCCTGGCCCACGTCCTGCCACGACCGCGGCTGCGGCCGGCCGGGCTGGCGATCCTGGCGATCGCCTTCGCCGTCCTGATCGAGGGAGGGGACTGGATGGTCCTGCACCGGTTCTGGGTCCCCGGCCTGGTTCTGCTGTTGCCGCTGCTGGTTGTCGCGGGGCGCGATCTGGCCGCCCAGGATCGCCGCCTGCGACCGGCCGTCGTCGCCTGCGGCGCCCTGCTGCTGGTCTCCTTCGTGGTGGGGAGCGTCCGGGCGCGGGCGGGGGCGAACGGTCTGGCGGTGAACGGGGCCGGCTACCGGTACGCCCACGAGGCGGTCGGTCGCTACCTGCTGGAGCGCGGGACGCCGGACGACACGGTGGCGCTGATGGACATCGGCATCATCGGCTATGTCAGCGGGTTGCGGGTCTTCGACATCACCGGCCTGACCGAACCGTCGGTGGCGAAATCCCCGGGCGGTTTCCTTCGCAAGGATTACCCGGCCGAACTGGTGCTGGCGCGCCGGCCGCGCTTCATCGTGCTGGTCAACGGCTTCACGATCGACGCACGGATCGCGGCGCACCCGGAGTTCTTGAGGGACTACGTCCCGGTCTTCGAACGCAACCACCAGTTCAACTGGACACCGCCCGGCGATTACACGCTGCGGGTCTTCGAGCGCCGCGACGGGATCTCTGTGAAGCGCCCGGCCCGTTCCGCTCTTCACCCGCAGAGCCCAGGTTGACGGAATGGGCCTTGCCGCCGCCAACCCGCGGCAGAGACCGTGCGCGGTTTCCCGGGGGCCTGCTGGAATCAGGGCAGCGCTTCCAGGACATGCCGGGGACCGTAGAGGTGCGAGTCCTGGCCTCGGGCGGGTGCCTTCTTCAAGAAGAGGGCGGGGATGATCTTTCGACCTCTCGCGAGCGGGAGGTTTGCAGCCTTCCGCTCGACCTCCGCAAGCAGACGCTTCGGCTCCGAGCGGTCCGACCACTCGGCCTCGGCGACCAGGAAGGTCCGACCGTCGGAAGTCGAGCCCACGACGTCGATTCCCATCGGCCTGCCGTCGAGCCCCGGGCCCCACCACCGGCCGACCTCGGTCCACTCCGCGCCGCCGACTCTCATCCGGGGCACCGCCGCGCGGACGAGGTCTTCCCAGACGCTTCCCGCGTGATGGCCGAACGACGAGGCGACCTCCAACGCGACCGCGCGGGTCATCCCTGCCTCGATGCGCGAGCGCGCAGGTTCAACGAATCGAAACCAGAACCGCAGGAATGGGTCCGCGATCCGGTACGACGTGCGCTTTGTGTCCCGAGGTGACGAGCCGAAGGGCAGCTCGCGACGCACCAGATCCAGCTCGACCAGCCTCTGCACGGGGCGTGAGAGCGATGTCGCCGGCTTGCCGAGGCGCGCAGCGATCCCGGAGATCCGGTGGCATCCTCCGCCTACGAGGGCCAGGATCGATGCCGCCTGCGTCGTGTCCCGCAGATCGTCGAGGAGGAGCCCCGCGGGCTCGTCCCGGAGCACGCCCTGGGGGCTCAGGACGAGCTCCTCGACCGCTTGCTTGTGGTTCCGAAATGCGGCCGCCATCTCCCAGTACCGGGGGACGCCTCCCCAGACTGCGTAGGCCTCGACCGCCCGGATCGGATCACGAATCCGGAGCGCGCGGCCAATCCAGCGGCACGACAGCGGCGAGATGCGGAGGATCTCGTCCGCGCGGCCGAAAAGCGGCGCGGTGCGATCGAAGACCAGACCCTGCATCATCCTCTGCGACGAGCCCGACAGCACGAGATGGATCCTCCGGGCACGATGGGCGTCCATGTGCTTCTGGATGAGACTCGGCAATTCCGCTGCCGAGGCCGCCAGAGCGGGAAACTCGTCGAGCGCCAGGACCATGCCGGAGCGGGCCTCGCGGAACCACCGAGTCAGGAGCACATCCCAGTCGGGGTACGACACCGCCCCGAAGCCCGGCAGCCTCGCGTCGATCTCCGCTGCGAGCGACACCCGCTGCAGAGGCGCCTCCCGATCGTCGCCGACGTGATACACGCTTCGTCCCGCCGGAAGGACCTCCTGAACGAGGCGCGATTTTCCACAGCGTCGCCGGCCGTAGACGATCGCCAGCCCGCTGCGGCGGCCGGAGAGAAGCGAACGGAGTCGCCGTCGCTCGTCATCGCGGTTCAAGAACGGCAAGTGCATTGGCGCCACCCACGGAGCGGCAGGGAACGTGCTCCAGAGACATTATGCACCAGGTGCATAGCTGACAACGGAAGGGGCCTCACCGGACCCCTAACCACACCGTGAGGTTCCTATTCGCTCACGACCTCCTGCCGGCCGTCTCGTCCGTGGCCCCGCGAGCCCTTCGACCACCTCGATGCGGATGCCGTCCGACAGACCGGTGCGCACCTTGCGGCGCTCGAACGTCTGCGGCGCGGTCTCGACCTCGACGTAGGTCTCCTCCCCTTCGAACGTCAGGACGCTCTCCTTCACCGCGATGACGCCGTCGCGCCGGTCGAGGAAGATGTCGGCGTTGGCGCTGTAGTTGGCGCGGATGACGGCGTCGAAGCGGGCCGGCTCGAGCGCGCCGATGGTCAGCACCATGTTCATCCCGGGGCGCAGCTTGCCGACCTCGGACTCGTCGACCCTGCCCTCGAAGATCAGCTCGCTACCGAGCCGCCCTCCTTCACCGGGACGTCGAGGACGGGCCGTTCCCCGACGCGGATGATCCTCGCACTGCGCGACCCGGACGGCGCGAACCCGGATCGCAGCCGGGTCGTCAAGGACCGGATGGACGCGACCGGAAGGGACGAAACGGCAATTCGGTGCTTGAGTAATCTAAAGTTGCACTTTAGAATGCTCATCCATGAAATACATCCGCCGAGAACTGGAAAGGCAGCTGGCGCAGGCGACCCGCCAATTTCCCGCCGTGGTGCTGAGCGGCCCGCGGCGGGCGGGCAAGACCATGCTGCTGCGCCGGCTCTTTCCCAAGGCGACCTATTTCCTGCTCGAAGACCCCGACGTGGTGGCGCGGCTCCGGGCCGATCCGCACGGCTTCCTCGACGCGGTAAAGACGCCCGCGATTCTCGACGAGGTGCAGCACGTGCCGGAGGTGTTCGCATTCATCCGGTCGCGGATCGATCGCCAGCCGCGTCGCACGGGCCAGTGGCTGCTCACGGGTTCGCAGGAAGCGCCGATGATGCGGGGCGTCACCGAGTCCATGGCCGGACGCGCCGCTGTCCTCCAGCTCCTGCCGTTTTCCACCCGCGAGACGCCCAGGGTGACACTGCTGCGGGGCGGCTATCCTGAAGCGCTGGCGCGGCCGGGCGGGGCGAGGCTCTGGTTCAGCTCGTACCTGCAGACCTACCTCGAGCGGGATGTTCGTGCGGTGACGGCGGTGAAGGACCTCGCGACGTTCCGCCGTTTCCTCGCGCTCGTGGCGAGCCGGCACGGGCAGGTGCTGAACAAGTCCGACCTGGCCGCCCCGCTCGGGGTGAGCGTGCCCACCATCGCACAGTGGCTCGGCGTGCTGGAGACGACCGCGCAGGTCTTCATCGTCCCGCCGTTTTTCGAGAACCTGGGCAAGCGACTGATCAAGTCACCGAAGTTGTATCTGGCTGACTCCGGCCTCGCCTGTCATCTGCTGGGCGTGGATTCACCGGCCGAGCTGGCCAAGTCGGCTTTTTACGGCGCGTTGTTCGAGGGGTTCGTCGCGTCGGAGATGGTGAAGGCGCAGTTGAACTCCGGCCGACGGCGCGAGCTCTACTACTTTCGCGACCAGCAGGGGCTGGAGGTGGACTTCGTCATGCCCGGTCGCGGCGGCGGCGTTTCGCTGGTCGAGTGCAAAGCCACGCGCACCGTCACGCCCGCCATGGCCGCCCCGCTGCAGCGGCTGGCGGAGGTGCTGCGAAAGAAGCGCCCCCGCGGCACGACGGTCGATTTGCATCTCGTGCATCAACCGCCGAGAATCCCGACCGCAACCCGTGCCGTCGCCCCGGGGGTGCGGGCGTGGTTGTGGCAGGATTTCGTCCGCCAGCTGTGAACTTCCTATGCGCTCACGACCTCTTGCCGGCGGCCTCGTCCGCGGCCCCCGCCTTGACCTTGTCCTCCTTGGCGAGCCCCTCGACCACCTCGATGCGGATGCCGTCCGACAGGCCGGTGCGCACTTTGCGGCGCTCGAAGGTCTGCGGCGTGGTCTCGACCTCGACGTAGGTCTGGTCCCCGTCGAAGGACAGGACGCTCTCGTTGACGGCGATGACGCCGTCGCGCCGGTCGAGGACGATGTCGGCGTTGGCGCTGTAGTTGGCGCGGATGACGGCGTCGCCGGTGACCTTCAACGCGGCGCGGATCTTGAACTGGATGGCGCCGTTCTCCTCGAATCCCTTGGGGGCGATGTGCTCGAGGACGGCGTCGAAGCGGGCCGAACGGTCCGCAGCCGGTCACCCGCCACCGCCGCCACCCAACGTCAACACCCAGGTTGAGGGAAGAGGCCTTACCGGACCTGGAATCTCAGCTTGAACTTCCTTAACGCGGCAGAGCCGCAACCAAACGGTTCACGAAGAGAGCGGTCCATGACGCCTCTGCGGCATGATGGTGTTGCCACACATCAGCACGCCGACAAGGAGACGCCATGGACCGATTCATTGTGCACCATCGGGACCGGATCGGGGGCACGCTGTCGTGCTTCGATCGGGTCATCTTCAAGGGGCACCTGCCGATCAGTCACCCCCGGGGTCTGGAGAACTTCTTTTCCTCCTGGCTGGGCGCGAAGCTGATGGAGTTCAAGGAGGTCGCCCTCCACTTCGCGGGCCGGCTCAAGGAGCACGCCCAGGTCGTGGCCCGTCAGGCAGGGCGCCCCTACCAGTACTTGAACCGACCGCTGAGCAAGGAGGATCTCGCCCGGCAGATCGCCGCCCGCGACGGCGTGCACCGAGGGCTCATCTGCGTCTTCGGCGCGGTGGAGCCAATCCAGTCGTTCCGGCTCGCCTACGGGGTCGGGCGTCCCCGCCTGTCCTCCGACTGGCGCAAGGGCCTGGTGCACTACTTCTACCTCCTGGACCCCGAGTTCGGCTTCATGCACGTCCGCCGGCCGACCTGGTTCCCCTTCACCATGCAGGTCTATGTCAACGGCCACGACTGGCTGGCACGCCGGCTGAGCCGCCTGCGGCTCGTCTTCCAGCAGCTCGACAACGCCTTCCTGTCGATCGCCCGGCCCGAACGCGCCGACCGCCTGGCGCGCGAGTTCCCCCGGCTCGACTGGCCAAAGGTGCTCGGCCGCTTCGCCTGTCGCTTCAACCCGCTCCTGCGGGACCTCCTCTATCCCATGACCTACTACTGGGTCACCGACCAGGCCGAGTACGCCACCGATGTGATGTTCCGCAGCCGGGCCGACCTGCAAGCCCTCTACCCCAGCCTCCTGCGCCACGCCACCCTCGTCTACCGCGCCGAGGACATCATGACGTTCCTCGGGCGCAAGCTCGACCCGCGCTTTCAGGGCGAGATCGTCAGCGACCTCAAGCATCGCCCCGAGGGGGCGCGCATCAAGCACCGGGTCAAGCGCAACTGGATCAAGATGTACAACAAGCACGGCCGCATCCTGCGGGTCGAGACGGTCATCAACCAGACACGCGAGTTCAAGGTGCGTCGGGTCAGCCGCGTCCGCGGCCGCGGCCGGGCGCGATGGACCCCCATGCCCTGGGCTGGCCAACATCCAGGACCCGGGTGTCGCCCGCCGCGCTCTCGACCGCATGGCCATCCCCGCGCCCGTCCAATCGCGCCGCCTGCGCGGGTTCAATCCCGCCGACCCCGATGACGCCCGGCTCTTCGCCGCCGTCCTCCGGGGCGAGCATGTCATCGCCGGCTTCCGCAACCGCCAGGTCCGGGGAAGCGCTCTTCGGTCCAACCGACGACCGCCTCACCGCCCGGCGTCAGGCCGCCCGCGTCGCCCGTCTCCTCGGCCGCCTCCGCGCCCACGGCTACGTCGCCAAGATCCCCCATACCCGCCGCTGGCGCGTCACTCTTCTCGGCCGCGCTGCCATGTCCGCCGTCCTCGATGTCCGCGACAACGCCTTCCCGGCGTCCTTCACCAAGGCCGCGGCATGATCTCCCCTCACAGATCTCCGCAACGGGGCGAGAAGCGATCACGGAAGAGCCTATACGTCGGGCGGGATGAGCGACGAGCTCCGCGTCCCGCACCCCGGCTGGGCCGCGGGATAAGACCTAGACCCAACCGGCGAAACGCTCATCAGTGAACTACATGTGCCCGGCGATGAACAGAATCAGCCTTGCCCGGGCCGCATTTCTCGACCGAACACGGCGTCGCCACGGCTATGGGCACGAATACGTTGAGACCCGACGAATGAGCCTCCTGGGATTCCCAACTGCCGGGCAGCCTTCCGATGTGGGACCTGCCAGCGCCACGTTGTAGCAGATCTGCCCCGGCGTGCTGATGCCCGGTGCCAGCGTTGGACAGGTTGCACCAGGACAATCTGCACTGGACAGGCACAACATGCCGACGTTTGCGCCACCGGTGCACACCTGATGCCGGCCACATCCTCCCAGGTCGCCGGTGCCGGTATCGGTGGAGCAGAATGTCGTCTGGAGCTGACAGGACACGCCCGCGCCCGGGCAATCGGCGTTGACGTTGCACGGCCGGCCGGCGTCACTGCCCAGGATGCACCACCCTGAATTGTTGCAGACGCCAGGATTGGCGCAGCCGAAGGCGTTCACGTTCCCGCCCACGGGGGAATGCCCTGAGGTGACGTAGAAGAGCGCGACACCGAGGTCCGGATCGGGGTCCATGTCCTGGGTGAGATCGCCGCTACGACCGCAGGTCCTGCCGCCACTTGGGATCCCAGGCATGTTCGCGAGGAGGCAGTTGGTCGTCGGGTTGAGAGTCCAGAAGGGGGCGCTCAGCTGTCCTCGATCGATGCCCCCATGCGTCATCCCGCGAAAGACGTCTGCGGCCCCTGATCCACCGACGCACCACTGCAGCAGGGTGACGTTCCCGGCGGCGAGATCGCAAGTCCCACCCGGTCCACAATCGGCAACTGCGTTGCACAGCGTTCCGATAGCCCCGGCGCTGCAGGCCCCGCGGAAGTACCTCACATCGTTGGCCGGGCTGAAGTCGGGGGCAGGACTGCAGTCCGAGAGGTCCTGGGACGGGTTGAAGGCCTGGGGGCAGGTGTCGCAGCCGTCCCCGGCATGGTCCCCGTCGATGTCGATCTGGTCGAAGTTCGGGATATTCACGCAATTGTCCGCCACGTCGCCGACCAAGTCATTGTCGAAGTCGCCTTGGAGGTGGTTGGCCTGGAAGGGAGCGTTGTCCGCGTCATCCGGAACTTTGTCCCCGTCGCTGTCGGCGTTGATGCACTGGCTCCCCACCACGGACTGGCACTGCGGAATGTGGGCGTTGTGCGCTGCATATGCCGCCTGCTCCCGCGTCATGGGCTTATAGGAGTCGGGCAGAACGCCATCTGGGCTCCAGACTCCGCCGATGTCCAGGGCGTCGATGACATCATCAGGGTCCACCCCCATCATCGCGGCGGTCGCATACACGGCGATCCCGATCGGGCCCGGGGGAAAGATCTTGTGGAATACGTCGCCAGGGGTGTGCGCTCCCGGCGGCATGAGGGGATTGGCTCCCGCGGCCAGCGAGGGTGACCCTGGACTCAGGGTGAAGAGCGCCTCATCCCCCGCATCCAGGACAGCGTTGGGGCCGCCAGGGCCGCTCGTGTCCCAGAGGACGAGAGCATTCAGGTTGTCCCCCGGGAGAAGGCCGATGTCCACCACACCGTCCGCGTAGATCGCGAACCCCCCCAGGAATCCCGGCGTCGAGACCAGAATGTCGTCGGGAGTGACGGCTGGCGTCAGGGACGGCGACCCCGGCGCAAGAGAGAAGAACACCAGCTTGGCACCATAGTCCGGAATCCCGTCCGGGGGGTCGTCGACGATCTTGGCATCGCTCAGCTCGACGGCGTCTAGATCATCCTCCTCAGGGCCGAGGAGGTTGTAAGCCGCTGCGGGCGCCTGCAGGCCGAGATCCACTTCGTCCAGATAGAGGAGGTTCGACCCAAGCGCCGCTGGAGCTGGGAAGGGAGGGCCGTTAGCGCCGCCGAACGGGGCAAACAACGCTGAGGTGTAGAGATCGCCGCCCGACTCGCCGCCGAACGGATTGCCGCCGCCGTTGCTGGGCAGGCCCACCCCCAGGGGAGCGGCGCCCGGCGAGAGCGTCGAGTGAAACTCGACCATGCTGCCCGGCAGCCCGTTGGCATCATCGCGCACGCTGAAGACGAGAATTGCCCCGCCGTCCCTGCCGAAGGAGAGCCCGTCCAGTTCGTCCGGAGGCAGCAGCCCCAAGGTGCCTGGAGGAGGCCCGGCCAGGATCGCTTGCACCGACCCGGTCGGGCTGGGCAGGAAAGGCCCCATGAAGGGGGGGCCGCCCGGAGCGGGACCGACGCCCCACGAGGCGCTGATGCGATCGACGTTGGTCGTGTCCGGGGGCGCCCCCAGAACGCTTCCCGAGGACTGGAAAATCTCCGCCCCTCGCAATAGAGCCGGGAATGGGCCATTGTCCAACGCGTACACGTCGTTCGGTGAAGGATGACCGGGGTCAGGCTGGAGAAGTCCCTCGCCCTCCGTGTCGACGCGGGTCACCGAGAAGACCACGGGGCCCTGGTGCCAGGCGGTAATCGTTGGATGCCTCGACATCACGCCGGGGTGGAAGTTGCTCGTCCCAACCGGAAGAACCTCCAACACCGTGTCGCAATTGCCGTCCACCATCAGGCCCGGAGGGACCGTGACGACCCCCAGCGACGCAGGTGGGGCGTAAAGCCAGTTTCCGTTGTCCCCCGCAAGGTCAACGCTGAGCGGGATGATCCCCGCGTCGAGCACCTTCTCGCTGAAGGTGGCCGGATTTTTGAAGACGAACTTCGGAGTGACCGGCAGGGTGGAATTGAACGTGCCCCCGAAGGCATCGACCTGACGGATGGTCATCGATCCCACGGGCTGCGGGACAGCCGTCGAGAGGCAGACCCGCACGTTCCAGAGATTATCCGGCGCCGGACACCCTACGGTGATCGGCTGCACGCTGACGAGGCTCAGGGCGACAATTTCGATGGGGATGGTGTCTTCGGAGCCGGGGCCCGGAAGCGTGGCCACATCCAGCCGCCGTATGACGGTGTCCGTTGTGCGCCAGCGGATGTCGATGCCAGTGTAGGGTTCACCCAGGAAGTAGACTGTCCCGGTGAACTCGGCCGCACCCGGACAGAAGAAACCTGCCGGAATCGGGATCGCCGAGAAATCGCTGTAGGTGCCGGTCGTCGTCTCCCCCGACGGTGGCGCCAGCGTCGTGAAGATATCGATTCCCGGCTGCACATCCTGCGCCGTGACGGTCGTAGCGGCCAGCAGGGCGGCAGTCAGAACCGTGTGGATACGAATCAGGACCGGCCCACGGAACGTGACGCCCAGGCGAGGATTCGACGACGTGGAAGCGCGCATCATGGCTCCCCCCCTCTCGGCTCGCGGTGGACTCCCGCTACCTAATCCCCCCGCACTGTCGATGGTTCGTCGCGGCTCAAACCGCTCGAAGCAAGCTGAGCAGAGGCACCGAGGCCACTACCTCCAACGCAAGGCACAAGGCAGTCGGTGATTTCGCGCTGCTTCAATCAACGGGAACCTACGTCTCCGGTGGTCCGCAGCCTCCGATACTTGGACGGAACTGACTACCGGAGTTTGGCCAGCATATACGCCACAGTGTTTCGTCTGTCAACCTCGGTGTTCGGTCCTCGGTGTTCGGTCAAGACTGTTGATCTGATTGAGGAAGAAGCGGGTAGAAAAAGGGCCACGTCCTCTGTTCTCATTGGGTTGGCAACGACCTTTGAGAAGGAGGAGAGGCCGTGGCCCGACGACAGTCGATCGGAATCCGCCGGGAGTTGACCAGCCTGATCCCGACCCCGCAGTTGAACTTCCTGGCGCAGCTCAGTGGCCTGGTGCGGCGTCGCCGCAAGGTCGATGCGATGGCGTTGTGCTGGACCGTGGTTCTGGGGTTCGGCGCCGGGTGCGAGCGGTCGCTGGCGGGCATGCGGCGGGTGTACGAGAAGAGCATCGGCACGACGCTGATGCCGTCGGCCTTCTACGACCCGCCCGGTCTTCCGCCCCGTTCCGCTCCCCACGGTCGACCCGAAGTTGACGGAATAGGCCTTACGGGACCTATGCGTTCACGACCGCCGCCCGGCCGCCTCTTCTGCGGCCCCGGCTTTGATCCGATCGTCCTTGGCGAGCCCCTTGACCACCTCGATGCGGATGCCGTCCGACAGGCCGGTGCGCACTTTGCGGCGCTCGAACGTCTGCGGCGTGGTCTCGACCTCGACGTAGGTCTCCTCCCCCTCGAACTGCAGGGCGCTCTCCTCGACCGCGATGACGCCGTCACGCCGGTCGAGGACGATGTCGGCGTTGGCGCTGTAGTTGGCGCGGATGACGACGTCGCCGGGATCGCCGAGCGCGGCGCGGATCTTGAACTGGATGGCGCCGTTCTCCTCGAACCCCTTGGGGGCGATGTGCTCGAGGACGGCGTCGAAGCGGGCCGGCCGGTCCGCAGCCTGTCACCCGCCGCCTCCACCACACAACGTCGACCCCGAGCTGGTTCACCGGAAAACGAGTACCGGAGACCTCGCCGCCGTCGTTGATCCTCCATGTGTGCCGAGGTCGACCACTGAGGACTGGACGGCCTCGGCGCGAGGGTCGCCGGCGAACGCCGGGCGCAGGGTCAGCCCTCGCGACGACGACCGGCCGCGCTGATGCGCGCGGCGAGCCCCGCGACCCCGCGGAGAGACCAGGCGGTGATCTTCTCGTCCATCGGGAACTGATCCTTCCCCGCGTGGACGACCCAGAGGTGATGCAGTTCCAGGTCCTTCAGGGCGATCCTCATGGACCGGGTCACCTTCGGGGCATCGGTGAGCTTGAATTCGATCCCGAACCGGTGCCCTTTGTGGACGAAGAAGAGGTCGACCTCGGCTCCGCCGTGGGTGGACCAGAAGTACGCCTCATCGGGGCGGATCGCCGCCAGCGTCTGCTCCAGCGCGAACCCCTCCCAGGAGGCGCCGGCCTGAGGGTGTCCGAGCAGGCCGTGGCGATCCTCGATTCCAAGCAGGCGGTGCAA
>Ga0210377_10003947_pt1 | contig 12612 bp, 15 predicted proteins | sample PLM4_65_b1redo_FD_155480 | JGI IMG/M metagenome (GOLD analysis project Ga0210377, IMG submission 155480) | Groundwater sediment microbial communities from an aquifer in East River, Colorado, USA - PLM4_65_b1 redo | ecosystem: Environmental > Terrestrial > Soil > Riparian zone | place: USA: East... | reverse complement strand
CGGTCGCGATCAGGATGGTGACGAGCTGCAGATTCGCGCCCTCGGGCGGCGTCATGTAAATGTAGATGCCGACCAGGAAACCGACGCAGCCGCCGAGAATGAAGCCGAATTGCATGCTGTGCCGCAGGTCCGATTTCTGGAAGTAATTCGCTTCGTGCAGCTTGCCGAGCGACATGCCGCGTTTCGCGAGGAAATGCATATACTGGTCCTCGATGCGCGCGAGCAGCAGATCGTTGCCGGTGCGGATGGCGCTGCCGAGATCCGGCAGCACGAAGTACAGGCGCCTTCGCATGCAACCTCCCCGCCGGCGCTCAATCGCCGGCCGCTGGCAATCTTGACCGACTGGGAGCGGAAGTCAAGGCATAGGCCCATCCCTCGATTGGCATCGACTGCCGCGCAGCGGTACACTGGCCATTCACTATCCGCAGCACCCGGCGCGTGCGCATCGTCGTCTACCTCCTGATCGCCCTGATTCTCGCGAGCCTGGCTTCCGCGCTGGTGTTCGTTTTTCGCGATCGTAGCGGCTCGAAGCGCGCGGTGAAGGCGCTCGCGCTGCGCGTCGCGCTGTCGGTCGCACTGTTCATGTTCCTGATCGCCGGCTTCCACTTCGGCTTCATCCCCGGAAAACTCTAGCCGGCGCTACAGCCAGTACACCACTACGAACAGAAGCAGCCAGACCACGTCGACGAAGTGCCAGTACCAGGCCACCGCCTCGAACGCGAAATGGTGGTCGGATTTGAAGTGTCCCGACAGGCAACGGATCAGGATCACCGTCAGCATGATCGCGCCCAAGGTCACGTGAAAGCCGTGGAAGCCGGTCAGCATGAAGAAGGTCGTGCCGTACACGCCGGTCGTCAGCTTGAGGTTGAGGTCCGCGTAGGCATGCCCGTACTCATAGATCTGCAACCCGAGGAAGGTCGCGCCCAGCACGATGGTAAGGAACAGGAACAGGTTGAGCTTCCCGCGCTGGTTGTTGACCAGGCCCCAGTGCGCATAGGTGAGGGTCACGCCGGAACTCAGCAACAGCAGCGTGTTGATCGACGGGACGCCCCATACGCCCATCGGCGTGAACTCCTCCGCAAAGCCCGGTCCGGCCGAAGGCCACAAATCCTTGAAGCCCGGCCACAGCACTTCGTTGTGCAGCAGGCTGGTTAGATCCGGCACCGACATCACGCGCGCCCAGAACAGGGCGCCGAAAAACGCGAGGAAGAACATCACCTCGGAGAAAATGAACCAGCCCATCCCCCAGCGGAAGGACAGGTCCTCCCAGACCCCGTACTTGCCGCCCTCGGACTCGCGGATGACGTCACCGAACCAGCGGTACATCATGTACAGCAGGATCATGAAGCCGAGCGCGATCGACATCCATCCGCCGCCCGAGCCGTTAAACACGAACGTCGCGCCGAGCGCCATGAGAAACAATGCCGCCGATCCCATGATCGGCCATGGCATCGGCTGCGGCACGTGATAGTGCTGCTGCCGCGTAGTGCCGGATCCGGATTGCGCCATGTTTTTTCTCCCTGCCTTTGTCAGCCGACCACGAATCTGGCGATCGCGACCAGCGTGGATACAAACAACACCGCCACGATCACTGCGGTGATGATCAGGTGCACCGGGTTGAGAGACTCGCTCGCCCGAACGTGGCCGGCCTTGCGGCGCACCCCGAGCATCCCCGCCAGCACCGTCTTCAACGATTCGAACGCGTTTGCCATCACGGCTTTTCCTTTGACGCGCCGGCGACCTCGAAGAACGTGTACGACAGCGTGATGGTGTTCACGTCCTTGGGCAGCGCGGGATCGATCAGGAACACCACCGGCATGCGACGGGTCTCGCCGGCCGCGAGTGTCTGCTGGGTGAGGCAGAAACACTCCAGCTTGCGGAAATACTGTCCCGCGCGCTGCGGGCCGTAACTGGGAATGGCCTGGGCGGTGACCGGGGTCCCGCGCACGTTCGCAATCTCGTACTCGATCTGCGTGAGTTCGCCTGGATGCACCGTGAGGTGCCTAAGCATTGGGCGAAAACGCCATGCCAGATCGTGGCTATTGGCATCCAGCTCGATGGTCACCCTGCGCGTCAGATCCACCTGCGTGTTGGCGGAGGCAGTGTCGGGCGCGATCAAGGTGTTGACGCCGAGCGCCTGGCAGATTTTCTCGTAGAACGGCACCAGCGCGAAGCCGAAGCCGAACATCGCCAGCGCGACGACGGACAGCTTCAGCCGCATGCGGCGGTTGTCGCGCCCGCGTTGGTCGAGGAGCGCCAGGTTCATCGCAGCAGCCAGTACCTGGCGACGATGCCGAGAAAAAACATCAGCGCGACCGTGGCGAGAATCAATCCGGTCCTGGCGTTGCGGGTCATGGCCCTTCCTCGATCACCGGCGGCGTCTCGAACGTGTGATAGGGCGCCGGGGTCGGGAGCATCGTCCAGTCGATCGACTCCGCCCCCTCCCACGGCCGCTCGGGCGCCTTCTCGCCACTGCGGATTGCCTTCAGCACGACGTACAGGAACAGCAGCTGCGAAAATCCGAAGCCGAAAGCGCCGATCGAGGAGATCTTGTTCCAGGTCTCGAACATCAGCGGATAGTCCGGGATGCGCCGCGGCATGCCGGCAAGGCCCGCGAAATGCTGCACGAAGAACGTGACGTTGAAGAAGATCATCGTCAGCCAGAAGTGCCACTTGGCGAGCGTCTCGTCATACATCCGGCCGATCCATTTCGGCAGCCAGAAATACACCCCGGCGAACGCGGCGAACAGCGCACCCGCGACCATCACGTAATGGAAGTGCGCCACCACGTAGTAGGTGTCGTGCAGCTGGATGTCCACCGGGACGAGCGACAGCACCAGCCCGGTAAAGCCGCCGAGTGTGAACAGGAACAGAAAGCCCAGCGCGAACAGCATCGGCGTCTCGAAGGTAAGCGAGCCGTGCCACATGGTGGCCAGCCAGTTGAACACCTTGACCCCGGTGGGAACCGCGATCAGCAGGGTCGCATACATGAAGAACAACTGGCCCGTGACCGGCATGCCGGCCGTGTACATGTGGTGCGCCCAGACGATGAACGACAGGATCGCGATTCCCGTGGTGGCGGATACCATCGAGGCGTAGCCGAACAGGGGCTTTCTCGAAAACGCCGGAATCACCTGCGAGATCACGCCGAACGCGGGCAGCGCGATGATATACACCTCGGGATGGCCGAAGAACCAGAAGATGTGCTGATACAGCACCGGGTCGCCGCCGCCCGCGGCATTGAAGAACGACGTGCCGAAGTGGCGGTCGGTCAGCGTCATGGTCACGGCGCCCGCCAACACCGGCATTGTCGCCAGCAGCAGGTAAGCGGTAATCAGCCAGGTCCAGACGAACATTGGCATGCGCATCAGCGTCATGCCCGGCGCCCGCATGTTGAGGATGGTGGTGAGTATGTTGATCGAGCCCATGATCGAACTCATGCCGAGCAGGTGGACAGCGAAGATGGTGAGATCCATGCCGATGCCCATCTGCACCGTGAGCGGGGCGTAGAGGGTCCAGCCCACGCCCGGGGCGCCACCCGGCATGAAGAATGACAGGACCAGCAAAGAAGCGGCAAACGGCAGGATCCAGAAGCTCCAGTTGTTCATGCGCGCGAACGCCATGTCGGGCGCGCCGATCATCATCGGAATCTGCCAGTTCGCGAATCCGACGAACGCCGGCATGATCGCGCCGAACACCATGATCAGTCCGTGCATGGTGGTCATCTGATTGAAGAAGTCCGGGTTCACGATCTGCAGGCCGGGCTGGAACAGCTCGGCGCGGATCACCAGCGCCATGACGCCGCCGACCATGAACATGATGAGGCTGAACCACAGGTACAGCGTGCCGATGTCCTTGTGGTTGGTGGTCGTGATCCAGCGCATGATCCCGCCATACCCGCCATGGTGGTCGTGCGGGTGCTGCGCGTGGCCGTGGTTGTCGAGGACAGCGCTCATGCAGTTCTCCCGGATCCCGTGTTCGTTGCAGCCTACTTGCGCAGCGCTTTCACTTCAGAGGGCTGGATCGCCTCGCCGGCCCTGTTGCTCCAGGCGTTGCGCGTAAAGGTGACCACCGCCGCCAGCTCGAGGTCGTTCAGTTGCTTGCCGAACGCAGCCATCGCCGTGCCCGGTTTGCCGTTCAGCACAAGCGCGAGCTGTTCGTTTTTCGGACCTCTGACGAGCTTCGAACCGTCGAGCGCAGGGAACGCGCGCGGCACGCCCTTGCCGGTGACCTGATGGCAGCCGACGCAGTTGGCGGCATAGACCTTCTCGCCGCGCGCCTTCAGTTCGTCGAGGCCGTAGCTCCGGTTCGGGTCATCGGCGACGGCGGCGGCGATTTTCCTCTGCGCGGCCACCCACCCGGTGTAATCCTCCGCCGACACCACCCGCACCACGATCGGCATGAAGCCGTGGTCCTTGCCGCACAGCTCGACGCACTGGCTGCGAAAGGTGCCGGTTTTCCGCGCCTTGAACCACAGATCGCGAACGAAGCCCGGAATAGCGTCCTGCTTGGCCCCGAACGCGGGCACCCACCACGAGTGGATTACGTCGGCGGCGGTGGTCAGCACGCGCACCTTCTTGCCGACCGGCACCACCATCTCGTTGTCCACCTCGAGCAGGTAATGCTCGCCTTTCGGTGCGCGGCCCTCGATCTGGTCGCGCGGCGTCGACAGCGTCGAGATGAAGCTGATGCCCTCGCCTTCGCCCTTCAGGTAGTCGTAGCCCCACTTCCACTGGATGCCGGTGACCTTGACGGTGATGTCGGCATTGGAGGTGTCCTTCTGTGCGATCACCGTCTTGGTGACCGGCCAGGCGATGACCACGAGGATGACCAGCGGAATCACCGTCCAGGCAATCTCCACGCCGACATTCTCGTGAAAATTCGCCGCCTGGTGGCCAACAGACTTGCGGTGCGCGTAAATCGACCAGAACATGAAACCGAACACGCCAACGAAGATCAAGAGCACGAGCGCCATCACCCACTCGTGCAGGCCGTGGATGTCCTCGGCGATTTTCGACGCCGCCGGCTGCAGGTTCCACTCCGCGGCCATCGCCAGCCCGCACAGTGCCAGCAACAGCACGCCCAAACCCAGTTTCTTCAGCATCCTTGCCCTTGCCCCGCTCAGCTTTGCAAGCTTTTCCCGGCCTCAGCGGCGAAACCGGCGCGCGGCGGGGTGTCGAAGCTCAACGTGGTCACGGATTCTCTCGGCGTACACAGTGAAAAATGCGGCGAGACAATAACATGATTTGCTCTAGCGCGGCAGCCTGTCGAACTGCACGATGCTGCGTCCGTCGGCACTGCGCCTCGGCACGCCTTTCCAAGCGTGGCCGTAGACCACTTCGCACGTGGCGCGGCTGCCCGCGGGCGCGAGCGAGGCGAGCAGGCCCTTGCCGGCGAGGCCGCGCGGACGATCCGCGCGCGCGCTGGTCTGCCCGCTTGCGCGCAGCTCGGAGAGCAGGGCCGGAACGTCGCGATACTCGAGCGTGAGGGTCTCCATGTCCATCACCGGCGCCGAGAAGCCCGCCGCCACCAGCCAGTCGCCAAGGTCGTGCATGTCCGCGAAGCGGTGTACGCGGGCGTCCCCCGCCGCGGCGCGCAGTTCCTTGAGCGTATCGGGGCCGAGGGCGCTGAACATCAGCAGCCCCTCGGGGGCAAGCACGCGGTGGAACTCCGCGAGCGCCGTGCGCGGCTCGTCCACCCAGTGCAAGGCCATGTTGGACCACAGCAGCTGTACGCTGCCCGCGGCGAACGGCAGGTGTGCGAGCGAAGCGCACACCGCGACCGGCCGGCGCACGCCGCGCAGCCGCGCGAGCCAGCCGCCCGCGCGCGCCCGCCGCAGCATCGGCAGGGAAAAATCGAGCCCGAGGAGCTGCGCACCGGGATAGCGCTTGCCGAGCGCCGCGGCCTGGGGCGCCGGGCCGCATCCCGCGTCGAGGATGCGCTGCGGCGAGATGCGCACGTAATCCAACCGCTCCAGCATGCGTGCGCCGACCTCGGTTTCGAGGCGCGCCGCCGCGAGGTAGGTTGCCGCAGCCCGGTCAAAGCGACGGCGCGCGGCGCGCGCGTCGATCTCAGCCACGCGCGCGCAGCACGCCCTCGACCGCCGCCGCGGCGGCAAGCACCCGGCGGTCCGCCATCGCCGCGCCGAACACGGAAAGTCCCACCGGCGCAGACCCGGGCGCGTGGCAGGGCAGCGTCACCGCGCAGCCGTCGAGGAAGTTGACCACCCCGACGTTGCGCAGGATGCGGAAATTCCAGCGGAAGTAATCCTCGTCGCTCGCGTCCACCGCGGCGATCGGCGGCGCGATGGTCGGCGTGGTCGGCATCAGCATCGCGTCATAGGGCGCGGCCAGCGACTCGACCGTGCGCATGTACTCGGCGCGCATCAGGCCGAGGTCGATGTAGTCGGCGACGCCGATCTCCTTGCCGAACAGGACGCGCTTGGCGATGCGCGGGTCGTACTCGGCGAGCCGGTCCTGCCAGCGCCGATGGATGGCGTAGGCCTCGGCGCCGGCCAAGCCGCCATGCCTGAAGTATTCCGCCTGCCGGTCGAAAGCCGGTACCGGCAGTTCCGTGATCACGGCGCCCGCGGCGGCGAGCCTCTTCAGCGCCGCGTCGAACGCGGCGCCGACCTCGGCGTCGAGGTCTTCAAGCAGGGAGCCGCGTGGCAGCAGCAGGCGCAAGCCCTTCGCCGGCAGCGGCGCGAACGCGCTACGCGGCTCGGCCGCGAGAATCTCGTCGTAAGCCGCACAGCAGGCAACCGAATTTGCAAGCGGCCCCACCGTGTCGAGCGTGTAGGAGAGCGGGAATGCGCCGTCGCGCGGCACGCGCCGCTGCGTCGGCTTCCACCCGGTGACGCCGCACAGCGCCGCCGGCTGGCGGATCGAGCCGCGCGTATCGCTGCCGAGCGCCATCACGCACATGCCGTCGGCCTGCGCCACCGCCGCGCCGGAGGAGGAGCCGCCCGGCACGCGCCCGGTCTTGCGGTCCCAGGGATTCTTCGGCGTGCCGTAGTGGGGATTGAGTCCCGTGGTGCCGAAGGCGAACTCCACCATATTGGTGCGGCCGACGATCACCGCGCCCGCCGCGCGCAGGCGCGCCACCGCCGGGGCATCGGCCGCCGCAGGCGCTGCGTTCGCCAGCAGCTTCGAGCCGGCGCGCGTGACGTCGCCGCCGACGTCGTACAGGTCCTTCACCGAGACCGGCAGGCCTTCGACCGGCGAGCGCACCACGCCCGAGCGCCGCAGGCGGTCGGAATGGTCGGCCTCCGCGCGCGCCTCTTCCGCGTACACCTTGAGGAAGGCGCGCGCACCTTCGCCCGCCGGATCGGCGATGCGCGCCAGCGCCTGCTCGACCAGCTTGCGGCTGGTGGTCCTGCCGTCGGCAAGTTCGCGCCCAAGCTGCGCTACCGTCCACATGAAAGCAGTCTAGCGCACAATAAACACGATGCTCGGCAAGCTCGCGCAGCGCTTTGCGAACCTGGCTTTCGGCGGCAACTGCTACCTGTGCCGCGGCGCGGCCGCGGGCGTGCTGTGCGCCGAGTGCGACGCCGACCTTCCGCGCCTCGCGGCAGCGGCCTGCCCGCGCTGCGCGCTCGCCACCCGGGACGGCGCGCTCTGCGGCCGCTGCCTCGCCCAGCCGCCCGCCTACGATGAGACGGTGGCAGCCCTCGCCTACGCGTTTCCGGCGGACGTGCTGGTGCAGGCGCTGAAGTTCCGCGGCGAGCTGGCGCTCGCCCCCTTGCTCGGAGGGCTGCTGGCCTCGCGCCTGCCGCGCGGCGCGCGGGTGGATTTCATCCTGCCGGTGCCGCTGTCGGCGGCGCGGTTGCGCGAACGTGGCTTCAACCAGGCGCTGGAGATCGCGCGCCATGTGGCGGCGGCCACCGGCTGCGCGCTCGCGCCGCAGCTCGCCGAGCGCAGCCGCGACACGCCGCCGCAGGTGGAGCTTCCCCTCGTCGAGCGGACCCGAAACGTGCGCGGCGCGTTCCGCTGCACCCGCGCCCTGCCGGGCGCCGAGGTCGCGCTGCTCGACGACGTGATGACCACCGGCGCGACGCTGGACGAGCTCGCCGCCACGCTCAAGCGCGCCGGCGCGGCGAGGGTGGTCAACTGGGTGGTCGCGCGCACCCCGCCGCCGGCCGATGCTTGAGATCGTGCTCTACCGGCCGGAGATCCCGCCGAACGCGGGCAACGTGATTCGGCTGGCCGCCAACACGGGCGCGCGACTGCACCTGGTGGAGCCGCTCGGCTTTTCGCTGGAGGACCGGCAGCTCAGGCGGGCAGGGCTCGACTACCACGAGATGGCGAACGTGACCGTGCATCCCGACTGGCAGGCATGCGTTGCGACGTTCCCGGGCAGGCGCATGTTCGCCTGCTCGACGCGCGGTCGCGCGAATCTCTTCGCACAGCGCTTCGCCGTGGATGACGTGATCGTGTTCGGCGCCGAGACGCGCGGCTTGCCCGAGGCCATCCTCGAGGGATTCCCTGCGGAACGCAGGCTCAGGCTGCCGATGCGCGCCGGCAATCGCAGCTTGAACCTGTCCAACGCGGTGGCGGTGGCCGTCTACGAAGCCTGGCGCCAGCTTGGCTTCCCTGGCGCCGGCACCTGAAGGATGGCGTTAACCTGCGGGCCTGCTGGCGGCGCCGCGGCGGCGCGATGCCGCCAGGACGGCGCGCGCCACGGGCACCGCCACCGCCGCGAGGGCCGCCACCGTGAGCACGGCGGAGATCGGCCGCAGGAAGAAGATTCCCATCCCGACGTCGGAGATGATCAGCGACTGGCGCAGCGCGCGTTCCGCCATCGGCCCGAGCACCAAGGCGAGCACCAGGGCGGCAGGCGAATAACCGAGTTTCTTCATCGCGTAACCGAGCACTCCGAAAACCAGCATCTGCCCGACGTCCCAGATGTTGTTCTTGAGCGAATAGGCCCCGGTAATGCAGAAGACGATGATCAGCGGCATGAGAATGGTGTAAGGCACCCGCAGCGCGCGCACGAATAGCGGGATGAACGCGGTGCTGAGGACCAGCAGCATGACGTTGGCGATGTACTGCGAGGCGATCAGGCCCCAGACGAACTCGGGGTTCTTCTCGAACAGCATCGGTCCCGGACGCAGCCCCCACATCATCAGGCCGCCGAGCATGATGGCCGTGGTCGCCGAACCCGGGATGCCCAGCGTCAGCATCGGAACCATGGCCCCGGTCGCGGCCGCGTTGTTCGCCGACTCGGGCCCAGCCACGCCTTCGATCGCGCCTTTGCCGAACTCCTGAGGGTGCTTCGAGGCTTTCTTTTCCACCGTGTAGGAGAGGAATGACGCAACGGTCGGGCCCGCGCCCGGCAGCAACCCAACCGAGAAGCCGAGCACCGTGCCGCGCACGATGGCCCAGCGGCTGCGCATCCAGTCCGTCGCGCTTGGCATCACGTCGCGCAGCCCATAGCGCCCCTGAAGGATGGCGTTGCCCTTCGCCATTTCCGCGCCAGCCAGCACTTCCCCGAGCCCGAACAAACCGATGGCCACCGGCAGGAAGTCCATTCCGTCCATCATCTCGGGGATACCGAAGGCGTAGCGCGCGTCGCCGGAGATGATGTCGAAGCCGACCATGGCGAGCATGAGTCCCAGAACCATGCTGATGTAGCCCTTCAACGCATCGTCCCCCGTGAGCAAGGTGACCGTTGTGAGGCCGAGCAGCATGAGGGCGAAGGTCTCGGGCGGACCGAAGGCTAGTGACCAGCGTGCGAGCGCCGGCGACACGAGCATCAGCAGGACCACACCGATCGTGCCGGCGATGAACGAGCCGATGGCGGCGATGCCCAGCGCCGGTCCCGCGCGTCCCTGCAGCGCCATCTGGTGGCCGTCGAGGCAGGTGACGACCGAGGCCGACTCTCCCGGCGTATTGATCAGCACCGAGGTGATGGTCCCTCCGTACATCGTGCCCGCGTAGAGGGCGGCCAGCATGATGATCCCGGAGGTGGGTTCCATGCCGAAGGTGAGCGGCAGCAGCAGCGCGACACCGGAAGGCGGTCCAATGCCCGGCAACGCGCCGATCAGGATGCCCACGATCACGCCCGCTGTCGCCATGAGGAGGTTGAACGGCGTTAGCGCGACCGAGAAACCCATCGACAAATTGGCGAGGAAGTCCAGCGGCCCGCCCCTCAGAACCCGAACACGCTTACGGGAAAGGGCACCCGCAGCCAGTAGGTGAACACCAGGTAGTTGAGCCCGGCCGTCGCCGCCGCCACCGAAAGCGTGAGCGGCCACGGGTTCCTGTCGAGAACTCGCATCAGGACAATCAGAAACAGAGCCGTTCCGAGGATCATGCCGACAAACTTCAGCAGCGCGACAAAGGCAGCCGTGACCCCCAGCACCAGGATGAGCCGCCTCAGCCCCTCGCCCCGCGGCAGCCACGCAGCACCGGGATCGCGCGAGCGCAGGGCACCCACCAGCAGCCAGACGGCGAGCACGGCCATGATGACGCCGAGCCAGAACGGCAGGAACGCCGATCCTGGGCCACCCGGTCCCGAGTAGGTGTAGTTCTTGAGCGCGCCCGCGCAGAATGCCACCGCAAACGCGAGCAGAGCCGCGCCGGCAATCCGGTCCGCAGTGCGCACGAAAGGCGCGCCTCGCGCTTTACTTCTTCAGGGCGCCGAGGCCGCCGAGGGCGATCTCGTATTTGCCGATCAGGCCGTCAAGATACTTGTTGGCCTCCTCGCCCACCCAGGCGGTCGGCGTCAGCAGGTTGCGCTTGATGTACAGCTCCTGCCATTTCTTGGTCGCCGTCACCTTCCTGAGCACATCCTGCCACCAGGCAACCGCCTCGGGTGACATGTTCGCCGGACCCACCACCCCCCGCATCTGCTCCCAGTAGAACTCGTAGCCCTTTTCCACGAATGTCGGAACCTCGGGTGCGTCGGGCATGCGCTTGCGCGCGGCAACCGCCAGGTTCTTCGCCTTGCCCGCTTCGATCTGGGCCACGATCTCGTTCGGGTTCATGACGCCGGCATCGATATGGCCGCCCATCAGAGCCGCCGTCACTTCGCCGCCCGAATTGAAGGGCACGTACTTCACCTTGATCTTTGCCGCCTGTTCGAACAGGTAAGTGAAGATGTGATCCTCGCTGTAGGTTGCGGTGCCGCCCAGGGTCAGCTGGCCGGGCCGGGCGCGCGCCGCATTGACGAAATCCTCGATCGTCTTGAACGGCGACTCGTTGCGCACCGAGACCATGAGCTCGTCGATGGCGACGATCATCAGGATGGTCATCGCGTCGCGATGATTCCCCGACAGCCGCCCTTCGATCTTGCCCGAGACGATCATCGGGGTGGCGCCGGCCACCACGTGGGAATCGCCCTTTTTGGTGATCAGGTAGCTGAAACCTACCGTGCCGCCGCCTCCTGCGCGATTGTTCACGTTGATCGGCACCGGCGACCATTTGTTCTCGTCCATGATGCCGGTGATCATGCGCATCAGATTGTCGGTGCCGCCGCCCGGGGCGTAGGGCACCACCACCTCGACCGTCTTCGACGGGTACTTCGCCTGGGCGAGCGCATCGCCGGCGGATGCCAGGAGCAGCGCGACGGACGCGACGGACGCGGCAAGCAAACGCAGAGTAGACACTTGGACGTTCCTCCTTATTGAATAATTTCTCCAGACAAAGTCTAATCCTTCCCGTGGAAAACCCCGCTCCGGACCGCGACCACGTGCTTGTCACGCGCGACGGCCCCATCGTCACGGTCACTTTCAACCGCCCCGAGGCGCGCAACGCCATGACCTGGGGCATGTACCAGCGGCTCTACGAGGCCTGCGAAGAGGTCGACGCCGACGACGCGGTCCGCGTCCTGGTGCTCAAGGGCGCCGGGGGAAAGGCCTTCGTCGCAGGCACGGACATCAGCCAGTTCACCAAGTTCGAAAGCGGCGAGGACGGACTGCGCTACGAGCGCGACGGCGACCAGCGCTCGGGCCGCATCGCGCGCGTCAGGAAGCCCGTCATCGCGCAAATCCAGGGTTTCGCGGTGGGCGGGGGATTCGGCATCGCCGCCGGCGCCGACGTGCGCATCGCGACACCGGACGCCCGCTTCGGCGCGCCCATTGCCCGCACGCTCGGCAACTGCCTGTCGATGAAGGCGTACGCGCGCTACATGGATCTGCTCGGACCCTCGCGCCTCAAGGAGCTGATCCTGACCGCCCGCCTTATGCCGGCCGATGAAGCGCTCGCTGCGGGCTTCGTGCACGAGATCGTGCCCGCCGGGCAGATCGAGGCGCGGGTGCGCGAGGTGGCGGAGAAAATCGCCTCGCACGCGCCGATCACGCTCTGGGTCACCAAGGAAGCAGTGCGCCGCATCCAGGAGTCCCGTCCCCTGCCCGACGGCGACGACCTGATCGCCGCCACCTACGCCAGCGCCGATTTCCGCGAGGGCGTACGCGCGTTCCTGGAGAAGCGCCCGCCGCGCTGGACCGGAAAGTAGCCCGCCGGCGCGATCAGCCGGCGTCCTGCGCCTGCCCTTCGGCCCGCGGATCCCGCGCCAGCAGCCGTTCCACCGCCTGCGGCGGCGCAAGCCGCCCGTCCAGCACCGCGTTCACCGCCTGCGTGATCGGCATGTCGACGCGGTGCCGCGCCGCGA
>Ga0210377_10003946_pt1 | contig 12618 bp, 10 predicted proteins | sample PLM4_65_b1redo_FD_155480 | JGI IMG/M metagenome (GOLD analysis project Ga0210377, IMG submission 155480) | Groundwater sediment microbial communities from an aquifer in East River, Colorado, USA - PLM4_65_b1 redo | ecosystem: Environmental > Terrestrial > Soil > Riparian zone | place: USA: East... | reverse complement strand
CGACGACGACGTCGTCCTCGACGAGGACGTAGCCGCCCGGAAAGCGGCTGCGCGCGTCGTCCATCGGCGCCACGAGGCGCGCGTCGTGGACGAGTGTCTTCACTTGAAGAACTCGTAGCGGTCGCCAGCGAGCACCTGGACCACCTGGATCGCCTCGCCGCGCAGCACCTGCATCCCGATCATCTCCCCGGGCCCTCGCTCCCAGATCACGTTGTAGAGCTGGCGTAAGCCCTGGACCGACTGGCCGTCGAGGCTCACCACCAGGTCGCCGCGCTGCAGGCCGGCGGCTTCGGCCGGGCCGCCCGGAACGACGCCGCTCACGGCGATCCCGTCCTCGCTCGCCTGTGGGTAGAAGCCCAGCCACGCACGCCTCTCGGCCGGGGACGGGATGTCGCCGTGCTCCAGCCGCTCGCGCCGCTCCAGGAACATCGACACCGGGATCGCCAGGCTGAAGCGGCCGACCGCCGCGAGCCCCAGCGAGACGACGCCCTTCACGCGGGCACGGGCGTCGAAGAGCGGGCCGCCGGCGAGCCCAGGGTTCACCATCGTGGTCATGATCGCCCGGTCCAGCATGTACTCCCAGAACGCCTCGAACGGGCCGACGAAGGTGACGTGACCGCTCGCGCCACGCCGCTCCTTCTCGCCGGTGCAGGTCAGCAGGAACACCGGGTCGCCCGGCCGCAGCTCGGGCTCGGGCTCGAGCCGCGCCGGCTCGAGGTCCCCGCTCCGGAGCGTGACGAGCGCGAGGCCGCTCTCGTGGTCGAGCGCGGTGCGCTCCACCTCGCGCGTCCGGCCGTCGATGCCGACGACCTCCACGCGCGCGGCGCCCAGAACGATGTAGTGGGCGGTGAGCACGTGCTCGCCCGTGACCGCGACGCCCGCGCCCATCCGCTCCTCGCCCAGGATCGGCGCGGACGGGTGCGAGGGCGGCACCTCGGCGCGCAGGTACACGACCGAGGCCGAGGCGACGCGCGGCATGAGAACGGGAGAGTCCGTGATCGCCTCCGCGGAAGGCACCGATTATAGGGTGCGCGGAGCGGCGGACGGGCTCAGGCAGGCTAGAGCAGGTCCGGCAGCTCGAGCAGGCTCCGGACGCGGCGTCGCGGCCGAAGGCCGCGCACCGAATCACCGTGGTCCATCCAGACGAACGGCACGCCAGCCTCTCGCGCGGCCACGCCGTCGACGGCCGGGTCGTCGCCCACGTAGACGGCGTGGCGCGGCGAGATCTTGAGCGCGTCGAGAGCCACGTGCAGGATGCGCGGGTCGGGCTTGGCGAAACCGCAGCCCTGCGAGGTGACGATCGTCTCGAAGCAGGGCGCGAGCCCGGACGCGGCGAGGCGCGAGCGCTGGACGCGGTCGATGCCGTTGGTCACGACCCCGAGGCGATAGCGCCCGCCGAGCGCACGCAGCACCGGCCGGCAGCCCGGCAGGCGGTCGCCGCGCGCCGAGAGGCGCTCGAGGTACGTCGCGCCGAGGCGGGTGGCGAGACGGGGACCCTTGCCGATCTCGCGCAGCAGGCGGCGGAAGCGCTCCTTCGCGAGCGCGGGCTGCGTGATCTCCCCGCGGCGGAAGGCGGCCCACAACTCGTGGTTGATGCGCTGGTACGCCGCGAGCGTCGTGCGGGGGCAGGCCAAGCCGAGCGATTCGAGGGCCTGGCGCAGGGCCGTGCGCTCGGCCTTGTCGAAGTCGAGCAGCGTCCGGTCGACGTCGAAGAGGACGGCGCGGAGGCGGGCCAGGGGCCTACTTGGCGCGGTAGGTGATGAGGCCGCGCTTCAAGTCGTAGGGGGAAACCCCGACGGTGACGCGGTCGCCCTGGATCACGCGGATGCGGTACTGGCGCATCTTCCCGTTCAGACGGGCGAGCACTTCGTGGTTCTCGCTGACTTTGATCTTGTAATTGCCGCCGGCAAGCACTTCCACGACTACACCCTGCAGCTCGATCAGATCGTCCTTTGCCATCCACTCTCCTTTGTTAGGGGGGCGCTGCGCCGCGCCCCCCTCTAACCCCCCGCTGCGCGCGCTGGAGTGAATCCAGCGCGCTCCGCAGCTCGTGGCTCTTGGGCGGTGCGCAGGTCCCCTCCCGCCCCGCATCACCTGCGCGTTCGGCCCCGGGCCGCGGAGTGAGAGGAGTAGCGATTATCCGCTCACTTCTCCGTGCGCGTCCAGTCGACGAAGCCGGGACGCCGCGCGGGCTGGCAGCGCGGGCAGAACCAGGAGTCCATGCCCTTGACGCCGGCCGTGCGGAGCTTGGCGCCGCAGCGCGGGCAGATCTCCTTCCGGCGCACCTTCAGGAAGTCGCGCACCTTGACGTCGATCGGCTGGCCGCGGCGCGCGATCTCGGCCACCGCCTCTCGCATCACCTTGACGATCCCGTCGTGCAGGCGCACCCCGTCGTCGTGCGATAGCGAGCGGCAGAACGTCTTCGGGTGGATCCCGGCCTCGAACAGCACCTCGTCGGCGTAGGCGTTGCCCAGGCTGTCGAGCGCCTTCTTGTCGAGCAGGAAAACGCGCACCTGGTCGCGGCGGTGCTTGAGCAGGCTCACGAAGCGCTCGCGGCTGAACTCCGGGGAGAGGATGTCGATGCCGCCCGTCTGCAGGCCCGGGATCGCCTTCCAGTCGTCGGTCGTGATCAGGTAGGCCTTGCCCATCTTCTTGTCGTCGAGGTAGCGCAGCTCGACGTCGCCGAAGCCGATCGCGAACCCGAGCGACCCCTCGTCGGGCGTGCCGGGCTCGGACAACCGGAAGCGGCCGGCCAGCATCGGGTTCACGGCAAGGTCGAGGCCCTCGAAGCGGAAGACCAGGAAGTGCGACTTGCGGAAGGCCTCTACCAGCGGGCGGCCCTGCAGCAGCGACAGGTTGCCCCGGACGGTGAAGCGCAGAACCACGGGCTCGCGCACGCGCGCGCCCGTGACGACGCGGCCGACGATCCGCTCGCGGAGCTGCGACAGGACGTACAGGAGGTCCGGAAGCTCCGGCATGGCTCAGCCCGCGGGCCGCACCAGCTCGCGCAGCTCCGCCTCGAGAAACGGAGCACAGATGACGGCGTTGCCGCCGTGGATCGAGGAGCCACCGTCGAAGTTGAAGAAGCGGGCTCCGGCCTCCTCGGCGATCACCTTGAACGGCGCCAGGTCCCAGGCCTTGGCCGCGAGCTCGACCCAGGCTTCGGCGCGGCCCGAGACCACGAGCACCGCGTCCTGGCAGCCACCCATGCTGCGGACCGTCCAGTAGCCGGACATGTAGTCGACGATCGTGTCCGCGAGTGGGGAGCCCGCGAGGTTCGAGAATGCGGTCAGGCAGAACACGGCGCGGTCTCGGCGGCCGATGCTGGAGACCTGGAGCCGGCGCTCGCCCACGAAAGCGCCCCCGCCCCGCACGGCCCAGTAGAGCTCGCCCTGGGCGGGCAGGTTGCAGACGCCGACCACCACCTCGCCGTCCGCCTCGAGCCCGATCAGGTTGCTCCAGGTGGGAAGGCCCCGGACGAAGTCGCGCGTGCCGTCGATCGGGTCGACGATCCAGCGGCGGCCGCTGCGCCCGGCGTCGTTCGCCCCCTCCTCGCCCAGGAAGCCGTCGTCCGGGAAGGCAGCGCGCAGCTCGCCCACGATCAACCGCTCGCACTCGCGGTCCGCCGCGGTCACGGGGGAGTCGTCGGGTTTGTCCTCGGGCGTGACGCCCTTCGCGGCGTACGAGAGCGCCAGCTCACCCGCCCGGCGTGCGACGGTCCGGCAGACTTCGATCTCACGTTCCCAAGGCACGTGTGGATTCTCCCACGGTCCCACGCGATGGATGTCATCCACCCGCCTGGATTCAGCCAACCGAATTGCGCTCCGCTGGCGGCGCACTCGATCGGGCGAACTCGTTGGAACTGAGCAAGATTGCGCGCGCCGTGGGAGCGGCCGGCGCCGGGCACGCCACTTGCCCAGTGAGTTTCCGGGCTGGAGAGTCAAGAGGCTCATGCCTTCTCCCTTCCTTTCCCTCTACTCTCGGCCTCTCTGCCAGGACAAGGAGGCATATGTCCATGAATAGGCTGTTCGCACTGGCGAGCGCTCTCGTGCTGCTGGCGCTGCCAGCGTTCTCCCAGACCAACCCCACCGGCTCCATCTCCGGGAAGATCGTCGACCAGCAGAGCCTGGCCGTTCCCGGCGCCATCGTGACGGTCCAATCCCCGGCCCTGCAGGGAACGCGCTCGGCGACGAGCTCGGTCAATGGCGACTACATCATTCCCTTCCTGCCCCCCGGCGACTACAGCGTGACCGTGGAAATGTCGGGGTTCGGCACGGTCAAGAGCCCGGCCCGCGTGGCGATCGGCCAGACGGCCACCATCGATTTCTCGCTCGCCTTGTCGACCTTGACCGAGACTCTCGAGGTCACGGCGGAGACGACCGCCGACTTCGGCCAGAAGGCGCAGGTGTCGACCAACTTCAAGCAGGAGCTGATCGAGAAGCTGCCGCTCGGCCGGACCTTCCAGGCCGCGGCGCTGCTGACCCCGGGCGTGCAGAACACCGGCCCGCAGGGCGCGCTCGCCATCTCCGGTGCGATGTCGTACCAGAACCTGTTCATGATCAACGGCGTGACGGTGCAGGACAACATCCGCAGCACGCCGTTCAACCTCTTCATCGAGGACGCGCTGCAGGAGACGACCACCACGACGGCCGCGGTCTCGGCCGAGTTTGGGCGCTTCGGCGGCGGCGTCGTCAACGCGATCACCAAGTCCGGGGGCAACGAGTTCAGCGGGTCGTTCCGGCTGACCTTCGAGAACGACGACTGGACCGCCCTCACCCCCTACACGGGCGACAAGCGCTCGGACGACGTCATCCCCACCTATGAGGCGACGCTCGGCGGGCCGATCCTCAAGGACAAGCTCTGGTTCTTCGGCGCGACGCGCCTGCGGGACTTCAGCGAGGCCCGCCAGACCACGACGACGCTCATCGACTACGGCCGTCAGCTGAACGAGAAGCGCTACGAAGGCAAGCTCACCTTCTCCCCTACCACGAAGCACACCTTCAAGGGCGCCTACAGCTGGATCGACTCCACGGAGAACGGCAACTCCTTCGGGAACATCATGGACGAGGCGAGCCTGGTCAACAGGACGCTGCCCCAGAGGCTGCTCTCGCTGAACTACACGGGGATCGTGAGCTCGAACTTCTTCGTCGAGGCGCAGTACTCCAGCCGATCGTTCAAGTTCGAGAACTCGGGCTCGCAGTTCACCGACCTCATCAAGGGAACGCTGCTGCTCGACCAATCGCGCGGGAGCAACCGCTACAACTCGCCGACTTTCTGCGGTGTGTGCGGGCCGGAAGGCCGCGACAACCAGAACGTGGTCTTGAAGGCCTCCTACTTCCTGTCCACCGCGAGCGCCGGGTCCCACAACTTCGTGGGCGGCATCGACATGTTCGACGACAAGCGCAAGGTCAACAACCACCAGTCGGGCAGCGACTACCGGGTCTACTCCACCTCGGCGATCATCCAGGGCGACTCGATCTACCCGGTCCTGGACAGCCGGAGCTTCATCCGCTGGACCCCGATCTTCGAGGAGAGCCAGGGCAACCGCTTCCGGACCTGGTCGTTCTTCCTGAACGACGCCTGGACGTTCGACAAGCACTGGAGCTTCAACGCCGGGCTGCGCTACGACAAGAACGACGGCCAGGACGCCTCGGGCAACCAGGTCGTCAAGGACGCCGCCTGGAGCCCGCGCCTCTCCGCGACCTTCGACCCGAAGGGCGACGGCAAGTGGACGGCGAGCGCCTCCTACGCCAAGTACGTGACGGCCATCGCCAACTCCGTGGGAGACTCGGCCGCCGCCGGCGGGCAGCCCGCCACCATCGACTTCGACTATCTCGGGCCCACGGTCAACACCGGCAATCCCGCCAGCCCGCTTCCGACCGACCAGGCGCTGCAGATCCTGTGGGACTGGTTCAACGCCAACGGCGGCACCAACCGCCCGATCCGCGGCACGCCCTCGGTCCCCGGTGTGAACTTCCAGATCGGCGACCGGCTCTCGTCCCCCAACGTGCAGGAGTTCACGCTGGGCCTGAGCCGTCGCCTCGGCCTGCGCGGCCTGGTGCGCGTCGACGGCGTCTACCGCAAGTACGGCGAGTTCTACGCCCTGCAGCGTGATCTCGGCACGGGCCAGGTGCAGGACCAGTTCGGGCGCTCGTTCGACCTCGGCATCTACGGGAACGTGAACGAGCCTCTCGAGCGCAAGTACAAGGGTGTCAACGCCCAGCTGAGCTACCGTCCGACCGGTGCCGTCAACCTCGGCGCCAACTACACGCTTTCCAAGACGGAAGGGAACTTCGACGGCGAGACCGGTGCCTCCGGCCCCGGCTCATCGGGGATCCTGAGCTACCCCGAGTACTTCGACGCCGCCTGGAACCTCTCCTACGGGAACCTCTCCACGGACGTGCGGCATAGGTTCCGGCTCTACGGCACGTGGCGCCTTCCCCTGGGGGAATCGCTCGGCAACTTCGACCTCGGCGGCATCTACATCTACAACTCGGGCGCGCCTTACGCGGTGGCGGGTCTCGTGGACACGCGGCCATACGTGGCAAACCCCGGCTACGCGACGCCGCCGGCCTCGCAAACCTACTGGTTCCAGGCGCGCGACTTCTACCACGTCGAGGACTTCCACCGGGTCGACCTGTCGCTCAACTGGGCCCACCGGATCGGGATCCACAAGGCCGAGGTGTTCTTCCGCGGCCGTGTGCTCAACGTCATGAATCGCGACGCCTTCACGAACGCCACGGGCGGTGCGGAACGAACCGGCGAGGCCGGCTGCGGCACGGGCGGCTGCATCGACACCACGATCCTCACGAACCGCACCGACAGCACGCTCGCCCGCTTCAACCCCTTCACGGACACCCCGGTCGAGGGCGTGAACTGGAAGAAGGGGACGGCATTCGGGAATGCGAACAGCCGGTACGCCTACCAGTACCCGCGGTCGTTCGACTTCTCGGTCGGCTTCCGCTTCTGAGCCTGTAACCAGGGTGCTTCGTCTCGCACCCCGGCGATGAAGAGCCCCGGGGACGGTGCCCCGGGGCTCTTTCCTGTGGCGGGTCACGTCCCTCCGCCGAAGCGCCCTGTCTCGTTTCAAAGGGTACACTTCCCCCCGGTGAGGTGCAGGAGGCACGCATGCAGGCTCTCGCCTGTTGGAAAGCCGTGACCGTCGCGCGCCTCCTCTAGCTTGCTTCGCGTGGGACTGTCACCTTCGATCTCGGTCGGGCTGAACGCCGTCATCGTCGCGGTGACCGACGACGAGCCGCGGCTGCTCACGATCGAGGGATCGGACCGCGTCCCGGCCGCGGGCGGCGCCCATGCCCCGGCGCTTCCGTTCGGTCCGCTCGATCCTGCCGGCCACCGCACGCTCGAGCTGGGGCTGCGCTCGTGGGTGCGTGAGCAGACGGGCCTCGAGCTCGGCTATGTCGAGCAGCTCTACACCTTCGCCGATCGCAACCGCGACCCCGGCGAGCGCGCCGGCGGTCCGCGCGTCGTGTCGATTGCGTACCTGGCGCTCGTGCGCGAGGGCCGGGTGGCGGGCGGGGCACGGGCTCGCTGGCGCGGGTTCTACGAGTTCCTGCCCTGGGAAGACGCTCGCGCCGGGCGTCCCGTGCTGATCGAGAACATGATCGCTCCGGCGCTGGCGCGCTGGGTCGGCGCCGCCCCGGGTGTGGAAACGCGTCGAGCCCGGCGCGAGCGCGCGGACATCATGTTCGGCCTGCGCGGCGCCGCCTTCGACAGCGTGCGGGTGCTGGAGCGCTACGAGCTGCTCTACGAAGCGGGCCTCGTCGAGGAGGCGATCCGGGATGCCGGCGGTCGGCCGAGCGCGGGCGCGGCTCCCGGCAGACCCGCGGGCGCCTCCTCCCCGGGCGAGCCGATGGCTCTGGACCATCGGCGGCTGATGGCGACGGCGCTCGGTCGCCTGCGCGGGAAGCTGAAGTACCGGCCGGTGGTGTTCGAGCTGCTGCCGGCGACCTTCACGCTGCTGCGGCTGCAGCGCGTGGTCGAGGCGCTGGCCGGCGCGCCGCTCCACAAGCAGAATTTCCGCCGGCTGGTGGAGACGGGGGGACTCGTCGAGGGGACCGGGGTCATCGAGACCCGCGCCAAGGGCCGACCTGCGGAGCTCTTCCGATTCCGCCGCGACGTGCTGCGTGAGCGCCGTGCGCCCGGGGTGGGGCTGCCGGGACGCGCCTGACGGACTCTTGAACGGCGACCGTTGACTATTATGCTCTCTGGTAGTATATTGTGTCGCGAGGGCAGCGTGGCTGCCCTGCTTTTTGATCCTATTTATACTCATCACGAGTATAAATAGGATCAGGGAGGAGCGAGCGTGACGACAACGGCTGTCGTTCCGACGGGGGGCGAGCCCCATTTCGTGCCGGAAACCGAGCCGCGCTGGACGCCGGAGGTGGCTCGGCGTACCGCGCCCGTCTTCGAACGGATGCGTCGCGTGCTGCCTGAGATCGAGTGGCCGGTCCACGCGCCCTACGTCGACGCGATCCGCGAGTGGAAGGCGAAACGCAACGCCGTGATCCTGGCGCACAACTACCAGACGCCCGAGATCTTCCACGGCGTCGCGGACATCACCGGCGACTCGCTGGCTCTCGCGCAGAGGGCCGCGGCGACCGACGCCGACGTGATCGTGATGGCCGGCGTCCACTTCATGGCCGAGACGGCGAAGATCCTGAGCCCGGAGAAGACCGTGCTGATCCCGGATCTCGAGGCCGGCTGCTCGCTCGCCGCCTCGATCACGGCCTCGGACGTCAGGCTCCTGCGCGAGCGCTATCCGGACGCCCCGGTGGTGACCTACGTCAACACCTCGGCCGAGGTGAAGGCCGAGTCGGACGTCTGCTGCACCTCGGCGAACGCGGTCGAGGTGGTCGAGTCTTTGCGCGTGCAGCGCGTGATCTTCCTGCCCGACGAGTATCTCGGCCGCTACGTGGCGTCGCGGACGAAGACCGAGATCGTTCTGTGGAAGGGTCACTGCGAGGTTCACGAGCGCTTCACCGGCGACGAGATCCGGTCGTTCCGCAGGCAGCACCCGGACGTGACGGTGCTCGCGCATCCGGAGTGCCCGCCCGACGTGCTCGAGGCCTCCGACTACGTCGGCTCGACCGCGGGAATGGTCAGGCACCTGGACCTGGCACGCCCAGCGCGCGTCGTGCTGGTGACCGAGTGCTCGATGGCCGACAACGTCGCCGTGCAGTTCCCGGAGACGGAGTTCGTGAAACCCTGCAACCTGTGCCCGCACATGAAGCGGATCACGCTGCCGAAGATCCTTCACGCGCTCCAGGCGATGGAGCACCGCGTGGAGGTGGAGCCTTCGGTCGCCGCACGTGCGCGCCGCGCGGTCGAGCGGATGCTGGCCGTGGGCCGCGGAGCCGGCCGTTGAGCGTCCGCATCGACGCCGTCCGCGAGGCCGACGTCGTCGTGATCGGCGCCGGCGTTGCCGGCCTGTCGGTCACGCTCGGCCTGGCCGGTCGGCGCGTCGACCTGCTCGCGCGGGGGCCGCTGGGCCACACCGGCAGCAGCCCGTGGGCCCAGGGCGGGATTGCCGGGGCCGTCGGCCCCGGCGACTCGCCGGCGCTCCATGCACGGGACACGCTCGCCGTAGCGGGCGAGCTGGCCGATGCCGCGGCCGTGGCGCGTCTGACGAGCGAGGGACCGCAGCGGCTCGTCGAGCTGCTGTCGCTGGGCGCTCGCTTCGACCGGGACGCCACGGGCCAGCTCGACCTGGCGCGCGAGGCCGCCCACTCCCGGGCCCGCGTGCTGCACGCCCGCGACGCGACCGGGGCGGAGGTGGTGCGCGCCCTGGGAGCGGCGCTCGCCGGGCGGAGCGGCACCTCGACCTTCGAGGCAGCGGTGGCGCTCGAGCTCGTCACCGACGCTGGCCGCGTCTGCGGCGTCCTCGCGACGCACGCAGGCGGCGCGCTCGTCCTGCACCGGACGCGAGCGGTGGTGCTGGCGACGGGCGGCATCGGCCACCTCTTCGCGCGCACCACGAACCCGCCCGAGGCCCGGGGCGACGGGCTCGCCCTCGCCTGGCGGGCAGGCGCCCGCCTCGCCGACCTCGAGTTCGTGCAGTTCCACCCGACGGCGCTCGACGTCGGAGCCGACCCGATGCCGCTGCTCACGGAGGCGCTGCGTGGCGCGGGCGCCATCCTGGTGGACGAGCACGGCCGCCGCGTGCTGGCGGACGCCGGCCCGAATGCCGAGCTGCTCCCGCGCGACGTCGTCGCGCGGGCCCTCTGGTCCGCTCTCGGATCGGGCCTCCGGACATTCCTGGACGCCCGCGGCGCGGTGGGAGAGTCCTTCCCCGAGCGGTTCCCGACCGTGTTCGAGGCCTGCCGCCTCCACGGGCTCGACCCGCGGTGCGAGCCGATCCCGGTTGCCCCGGCCGCCCACTACCACATGGGGGGAGTCGACGTGGACCTCGACGGACGCACGAGCGTGAGCGGTCTCTGGGCCGCGGGAGAAGTGGCCTGCACGGGCGTCCACGGCGCCAATCGCCTCGCGAGCAACTCGCTCCTGGAAGGCCTCGTCTTCGGGGCGCGCGTCGCGCGGTCGGTGGGCGAGACGCTGCCGCACCTGCGCCAGTCGTCCACGGCACAGGTGCCGGCTCTCCCGAACCACGCATCGGACGTTGCCGCTCCGGACACGTTCGAGCCCGAGATCCGCTCGCTGATGTGGGACGCGGCCGGCCTCGTGCGAACGGGCCAGGGGTTGCGCGAGGCGCTCGCGCGGCTCGAGCCGCTCGAAGCCCAATTCGGGAACCATAGCGCCTCGGCCCGCAACCTCGTCACGGTGGCGCGCCTCGTCGCGACGGCGGCGCTCGCGCGGCCCGAGAGCCGCGGGGCCCACTTCCGCGCCGACCATCCGCTCGCCGACCCGGCCTGGCGCCGGCGCATCCTGCTGACGCCGGAGGGCAGCGGTGTGCGGCTCGAGACCGAGCCGGTGGCGACCGCGGATGCTTCGGCTGTGGAGGTCTGTGCGTGAGCGAGACGCCGAGCATGACGCCGATCCTCTACGAGGAGATCCTGCGCCGTGCGCTCGCCGAGGATCTCGGTCGCGCCGGCGACGTCACGACCGACGCGATCGTCCCCGCCGATCGTGCGGCTCGAGCCGTCGTCGTCGCGCGCGCGGCGGGCCGGGTGGCGGGCCTCGAGCCGGCGCTCCACGTGTTCCGCCTGCTGGACCCCGAGTGCCGGGCCGAGGTCAGGCTGCCCGACGGCAGCGACGCCGCGGCCGGGCAGGAGATCGCACACGTGAGCGCCCGCGCCCGCGCACTCCTGAGCGGTGAACGCACCGCTCTCAACCTGCTCGGTCGCCTGAGCGGGATCGCCACGGCGACCCGGGACGTCGTGGCGCGGCTCCAGGGCCTAAAGACGCGCGTCGTCGACACGCGCAAGACGACGCCGGGGCTGCGCGCGCTCGAGAAGTACGCGGTTCGCGTGGGCGGCGGCAGCAGCCACCGCTACGGCCTCGACGACGCCGTGCTGGTCAAGGACAACCACGTGGCGCTCGCCGGGGGTATCGCCGAGGCCGTGCGGAGGGTGCGAAAGGGCGTCGGGCACATGCTGAGGGTCGAGGTCGAGGTGGAGACACTCGCCCAGCTCGACGAGGCGCTCGCGCTCGGGGTCGATGTCGTGCTGCTCGACAACATGGACGTCGCCACGCTGCGCGAGGCCGTGCGGCGCGCGCGCGGCCGGGCGCTCACCGAGGCTTCCGGAGGCGTCCGGCCCGACAACGTGCGCGAGGTCGCCGAGACGGGCGTGGATCTCGTCTCGATCGGCTGGCTGACGCACAGCGCCCCCGCGCTCGACGTGGCGCTCGACGTGGAGGCGTAGCCGGTCCCACAACGGCCGCTCGGAGTAAACTCCCTCCGGCAGCATGAGCGAGGCGCTTCTGGACGGGGAGACGGCAGCGGGAGCGGTCCTCGTCCTTTCGCTCGTGGCGGCCCTGGGCTTGGCCCTCGGCGCCGTGCGCTTGCGCGGCATCGGCCTCGGTATCGCGGGCGTGCTCTTCGTCGGGATCGCGTTCGGCCATTTCGGCTGGCACGTCGCGGAGCGCACCCGCGAGTTCGTGCGCGAGCTCGGCCTGGTGCTGTTCGTGTATTCGATCGGACTGCAGGTAGGGCCCGGGTTCCTCGCGTCGCTTCGGCGCCACGGGCTACGCCTCAACCTGCTGGCGGCCGGTGTCGTCGGGCTCGGCGCCCTGACGGCGCTCGGCCTGCGTTTCTGGGGCGGCATCGAGGCGCCCGTGCTCGTCGGGCTGCTGGCCGGAGCCACGACCAACACCCCGAGCCTCGCCGCTGCACAGCAGGCGCTCCAGGAGGCGCTGCCCGGCGCCGCTGCCCGAGCCGCCGCGGCCAAGCTCCCGGGCCTGGGCTACGCCGTCGCCTACCCGTTCGGCGTGCTGGGCGTGATCCTGGTGATGGTCGCCGTGCGCCTGGCGTTCCGGATCTCGGTGGCGAGGGAAACGGAAGACCTGGCGCTGAGCCAGGCCTACGAGATCCCGCCGCTCGCGCGTGCGAACCTCGAGGTCTCGAACCCGAACCTCACGGGAATGCCGCTCGAGAAGGTGCCGGCCCTCGCGGGGACCGGGAGCGGCGGCTCGCGCAGCTGG
>Ga0210377_10003945_pt1 | contig 12619 bp, 12 predicted proteins | sample PLM4_65_b1redo_FD_155480 | JGI IMG/M metagenome (GOLD analysis project Ga0210377, IMG submission 155480) | Groundwater sediment microbial communities from an aquifer in East River, Colorado, USA - PLM4_65_b1 redo | ecosystem: Environmental > Terrestrial > Soil > Riparian zone | place: USA: East... | reverse complement strand
CGCGCGGAAGCGACAGTTCCCGGGTAGCCGACGAGGATCGCCGCGCCCAGTCCGCCGATATCGATTCCCAATTCGAGGGCATTTGTGGCAACGACTGTTTTGACAGTTCCATCGCGCAGTCCCTTTTCGATTTCTCTTCGTTGGAGCGGGAGGTAGCCGGAGCGATAACCGCGGATTTGGGAGTCGGGAATCGGGAATCGGGGATCGGTTTTTGTATCACGACTCCCAACTCCCGACTCCCGATTCCCCTGAAGGTATGTCAGGATAATTTCCACGCTTCGGCGTGAACGCGCAAACACAACAGATTGAACGTTTTGGTTGAGTAAATCTTGTGCTAATCGTACACCCTCGAGCAGGGACGATTTTCGCAAGCCCAGCGCTTTATCGGTGAGCGGCGGATTGTAGATGATGAAGTGACGCGGTCCGCGTGCGGAACCGTCGTTATCAATTAAGTGGACAGGTTCTTCGATCAGCTTTTCGGCCAGTTCCCTGGGGTTGCCAATCGTGGCGGAAGCGAGAATAAATTGCGGCTTGGCACCGTAGAATTTTGCGACGCGTTTGATCCTGCGAAGCACGTTCGCTACGTGTGAGCCAAAGACTCCGCGATAGGTGTGTGCTTCGTCAACGATGATGAACTTGAGGTTGGTGAAGAATTCCAGCCAGTTGGTGTGGTGCGGCAGGATACCTGTGTGAAGCATATCCGGGTTGGATAAGACAATGCGGGCGTTCTTGCGGATCTGGGAACGATCCTTTTGAGGGGTGTCGCCGTCATAGATTGACGGTTTCAGATTTACAACCGACGATTGGATTGATTGAAGGTTGGATAACTGATCCTGTGCTAAAGACTTGGTGGGGAACAGATAAAGTGCGCGGGCTTCGGAGTTTTCAAGAAGAGTAGCAAAGACAGGCATGTTGTAGGCCAGCGTTTTGCCGGAGGCTGTGCCTGTGGAGAGGATGATGTTCTCGCCGGCGCGGGCGTGAATCCATGCTTCGAGTTGATGTGAATAAAGGGAATGGATGCCAGCGGCGATCAGAATCTGTTTAACGGCATCAGGCAGGTCGGTCGGGAAGGGACGCGTCTGTGCGGGACGCGGCGGCAGCGTTTCCCACGCGACAAGATTGGGCGCGGTATCGCGGTCACGTTTCCAGAAATCCAAAACAGAGACGAGGGGCATTAGAAAGTGTCTTTTTCACCACAAAGGACACAAAGAGCACAAAGGGTTTATTCTAATTCGTGCAAATTCGTGGAATTCGTGGCTAAATTTTGCCTTAGGGTCGCAAACAGGCAGGGATGGAATCGCTCAAGCCGGTGGGGTCTTGCGTGATGCCGTTTTCATCGTAGATCTTGACGAACTTGATCTCGGAGAATTGTTTGAGGTTGTAGGTCAACAGGTCCGCGATGGTATAGGTTGCGCCGGCGCGGTCGCAGGTGCCCTTGAGGTATACGCTCGCAACGCCATTGGCAAATTCGAATTTGCTGTAACCGGTGAAGCCATTGTAGAGGGCGATCCAGCGATAGGTATACTTCTCGGTGGCGCCGGGACCCTTGAAGTATTCGGTCAGCACCGTGGGAACGATGTTGTTCGTGCGCGCCCAACGGACACCGGGGACTTCAAACGGCGGTGTATTGGCTTCGTAAAGACTCTTGCTCACGAAATACACATTGACCTTCACATACAAGGGCGTGGCGGTGGGCGGACGCGTGCTGGTCGGGGCTAATGTTTTCGTGGGAGTGCGCGTGGGCGAAGGTGTGACCGTGATCGTCGGCGGAGGGGTATAGGACGGCGAGAGACAGATCGGTTCCGAGTCGCTTAAGCCGGTGGGATTCTGTGTTTGACCGGCCACGTCGTAGACCTTCACGAACCTGATCTCGGGGAATTGTTTGAGGTTCAAATTGATGAGGTCGGCGATATTGAACGTCCTGCCTTCGGAGAGGCAGGCACCTTTGAGATACACATGCGCCACGCCATCGATGACTTCGAATTTGCTGTAGCCTGTGAAGCCGTTGTAGATGCCAATGTATCCATAAGAGAATTTTTCGGTCGAGCCGGGACCTTTGAAGTATTCATTGAGGGCGGTCCTGGGCATTGCATTCGTGCGCGCCCAGCGGACCCCGCTCACTTCAAAGGGAGGCGTGTTGGCTTTGTAACGGGCACCGCTCGCAAAATAAACGTTGATGATTTTATACAACGGCGTGGCGGTCGGGAGCGGCGTGCGTGTGGCGGTGCGGGTGCGCGTTGGGGTTCTGGAAAGCGTGCCGGTTGGGGTGCGCGTCGGCGTGCGCGTGACCGTCGGAGTGCGGGAGTTCGTCGGCGTCCTCGTGACTGTTGGAGTGCGCGTGATGGTGGGCGATGGAGTGATCGTCGGTGTACGCGACACGGTCGGGGTCGGTGTTTTGGTGGGAGTGGTGGTCGCGGTAACGGTGACAGGTCCGGGCGGAGTGGGAGTCGTGTTTCCGAGGAACACAAATCGGATCGCGTCCGCACCGACCAGCAAGCCCGCGATGTTGGAATCCTGATCCTGAGTGCGGTTCGTCAATTCGACGTATTCATCTCCCGCGCCGCTGAAGCTGTATTTGCCGACATAGACCCAGCCATCGGTGACGTAGTAAAAGTTCGGGAAGACGGACTGATTGATGACGACCTGGTCGTTCCTGCCCGCGTGACGGATGGTGTAGATCGCACCTTCGGAGGTGGCATTGATGGCGGGAATGCGAACGTACACGCCGTACGTGCCTGTGTTGGAACCCTGCGGGAAGATCCATTTGCCGGAACAGGTTTGCGTGGTATTACGTGCTTTGACATAACTCATCCGCCCATTTTGCGCGCTGCCCGCATCGATCTGGCTCCAGCAGCCATCGGGGGTTTCATCGTAGGGGAGCGAACCATCGTCAATGATGATACCGGTGGCAGGCCTCGGTGGATACGACAGCGCGTCGCCGGAGGGATAGATCTTCGCGCCATAATACTCGAGCCTTGGATAGGCAATCCACAACGATTCTTTTTGGTTGACCGCCCATGGACTGGCTCCGATTCCAGAATAGCCGTAGGGGTCGACCGCTACATCAGAGGAATTCTTTGTGAGGAAGTGCAAATGCGGACCCGATGAGTTGCCGGTGTTGCCGCTGATGCCAAGCACTTCACCGTGAGGGATGAAGGTGCATCCGACCGGGGAACATGCCTGCACGGCAATGGCACTCATATGACCGTAGGCAGTGAAGTACCCGTTCGAGTGATGGAGCTTGACGTAGATGCCGAGTCCACTTTGATGATTCTGCGGGTCGTTCCAACCGGCGTAGACCACGCGGTCGGCATCTGCCGCGGCATAGACGGGGCGATACGAGATGCCATAGTCTATGCCATCGTGACCGTCGTAATACATCCAGTCGCCGAGGCTGTAAGACCAGTATCCGCCCGCGCCGGCGTTACAGACCCCGGGTTGAGGAGGAGGCGTGCCAGCCGGTGCAGGAGACGGACAGTTCTTGCGCGCCAGATCACCCGTGTATGCCACGACGCGGTTATCGTAGGTGTAGTTGGGGGAGGAATGATCGAAGATGGATTCCTGTGAGGCGTTCCCTGGATATGGCGGATATAAAAATGGGGTGATCGCCTGCTGAGGTGCATTCAGGTTTTCAGCGGACGCGCCGCGAATTCCCAGCATGACGAGGCTAAGAAGCAGGAGTGTGAGAGCGTGTTTGAGGGAGCGGGTCACAGGGTTCACTTAAGGTGACAGTCACTTTCGCGAAGCGGGTAACTGTCACCTATTTTACATCAAGGCTGGGGGGTGGCTCGTGAAATGGGAACAGACCGGAGCGTGGAAAGAACCGTCACAGCATCTGCAATGCAGGCCTCGCTCTGTCCCTGGAATGAAACTTCGAACGCGGTAATGACGGTCCCGTCTCCTCCTGTGTATGTGATGAATTTCATCACTCCATTTTCATAGGCGATGCCGACTTCGAACGTGACCGTGTCGGCATACAGCACATCGTGTTCCACGGTGACATTGCCGGGCATGCCGCGCCCCGATGTGACCGAGATCACGCAGTATGGAATGTTGCGATGCCCGATGGCGGGATACCCGAACTGGTCAGTGGTCAACGCCCAGAGATCCGGGTTGTACGTGACGCGGAAGGAATAACCCGGCGTCGAGTCGCCGAGATACGTCGGTGTGCCGTCCCATACCATGAGGGCGGGGGCGTTCACAGCTTCGGTCGGCAACTCAAGCGGAGGCAATTGTGTATCGGTCGGGGTGATCGAGGGAGTTAAAGTCTGCTCAGGGGCAAGGGTGGGCTCAGCGGTCGGTGTATCCAACAGAGCAGTGTCCGCCACAAGCGGTTGGGCGGGAGCTTCTGTCGCAGCGGGGGCTTCGGTCGCGGCTGGTTCTTGCATTGCGGGAGCTTCGGTGGCCGCGGCTCCTCCACCGCAGGATGTTATGACTAAAGCCAGGATCAGGATAAATATGATTCGCCGAATCATTGGGGACTCACTTTCGGGATCTGCCACTGAATCACAAAGACACGGAGAAAATTAATTAACTCTATGTCTCAGAGTCTCTGTGGCAAAATCTCACTTTCGCATCCAGGCGGGACAGCAGGTTGATCCCGTTAAAAGGGACCGAATCTCCCCTGTCGCCATGTCTGCGATCTGCACTTCCATTCTACCATTTATGACTTCGGTAAAAGCCAAAGTGTTCCCGTCCGGTGACCAGAATGGAGTCTCGGCGTGCGCGTTATCGAACTTTGTGAGTTGATTCAACTTTCCACTTTCCACTTCAATAATGTAGATATTACTGACCAATGCGTTGCTATTTTGATCTGCGGACTCATCTTCAGGATTTTCACGCACAACATAGGCGATTTTCGTTCCATCCGGGGACCAGTTCGCCGCGAATCCATGACCAGAATCCGCGTCCGCCAGTTTGCGCGGGTTGGAACCATCCGCGTCCATGACCCACAACTCCCCCACTGTAAAAGGAGTCTGCGAATCAGGCGTTTTGATAAATGCGATGTGTTTTCCATCAGGAGAAAAATGTGCAAAAGACAAATAGTTATATGGATCCGTATACAGCAATTGAGTGATGCGCCCATCGTGTTTGGCAAGATGTAGCTCACTGCCATAGCCGAGTCCACGTGAGAAGGTAAAAGTGAAGTCATACGAGTCGGGCCAGGCAGAGATGTCATAGGTGAATTCATTGATGGCGAGAGGGTCTCGTGCGCCATCGGTGTATGCGCGAATGATTTCAGCGTTTCCCAACGAATCGGCTTTGAGATACGCGGCTTTGCCATCGCTCGTCCACGTCAGGAAGTGACTATCCGAGTCGGTGACGGGTTGGGTAACGGAACCAGACCCCACGTCTAAGAATAGAACCGTCTGCCCGCTGGGACAATTCAACTCGACGGCCAGAAATCCTCCAACCGGCGCGGAGTACGCGTTATCGAATCCGCAACTGGGAGGAATGGAGAAGGGAATCTCTTTGACAGGCTGAAGATCCGCGGAATACTCAATGAAGGCGGGAGGATCGAAGCGATAAACGAGGAGAGATGTTTTGAGAGGGGCTTGAGGAGTGGGAGTGCAAGAGGAAAGAAGAAAGAGGAAAGAAGTGATCAGTAAACATTGGACAGCGATCCGTTTGCGAGACATAATCGTTATTATACAGGCGGGTTATAATCCAAAAGTAATCCGTTGGTCGAGTAGTGGCGCTGTTCGTTGGAGCCACGTATCGAGACCAACAGTTAAATTCACACAATAGATAACTTGAAAACATGGTGGTCTCGATACATCCCGCGAAGACCAGTGGGACTACTCGACCATCGGGAACAATCGTAAATCCAAAATCTGAAATCGGAAAATCTCCCATGCATATCCTTGTTACCAACGACGACGGCGTTCAGGCGCCCGGACTTCTCGCTCTCGCGCAGGAAATGCGCAAACTTGGAAAGGTGACCGTCTTCGCGCCGGACCGCAACTGGTCGGCTTCGGGACATGTCAAAACAATGGACCGTCCCATGCGGGTGCGGGAAACCATTCTTGCCGATGGCACGTCGGCTTTCTGTTCTGATGGCGCGCCTTCGGATTGCGTCGCGATCCCATTGCTCGGCTATCTCGAAGAGGAAGTGGATCTGGTCGTTTCGGGCATCAACCCGAACGCCAACATTGGACATGATGTCACGTATTCGGGAACGGTCACCGCCGCCATGGAAGCGGTCATCGCGGGCGTGAAAGGTATCGCCGTTTCGCTCGACTCCCCAGAGGGACACAAAGGCGCGCTGGATTTTTCCACCGCCGCCATTGTGGGACGCCGCGTGGCAGAGCAGGTCATCGCCGATGGTCTACCTGAGGGCGTGGTATTAAATGTGAATGTCCCTTATCTCAAAGAGAACGAACTCAAGGGATACATGATCACCCGTCAGGGACTGCGCGTCTACCGCGATGCCCTCGACCAACGCGTCGATCCGCGCGGCAAGCCCTACTTCTGGATCGGCGGCGAATATCCCACAGGCGTGAACGAGCCCGGCACTGACTTCGGCGCCCTCAAGGAAGGCTACGTCTCCATCACGCCACTGCAACTGGACCTGACCCATTACAAGGCAATGGATGTGTTGAAGAAATGGAATTTTTGATTCATATGTAGGGGCGGATCGCGATCCGCCCCTACATATTTCGGGAGGGAACATGAACGTGACAACCTTTACGCCAAAACAAATGGAGTCCCTGCGAAAGGGTTTCCGCGCGTTGAACCGCTTCATGGTGTTCCTATGGAAACTCGGCATGGGCAGGATGATCAACTTCTGGCCCGCAGTCATCGGGCGCATCATGGTCATCAAACATCGCGGACGCAAAAGCGGAAAGGAATACTTCACACCTGTCAACTACGCGGCGATAAAAGGTGAGATCTATTGCACCGCAGGCTTCGGCTCGGTCTCGGATTGGTACCGCAACATGCAGGCAAATCCAGACATTGAGTTGTGGCTCCCCGATGGGAAGCGCCAGGCTCGCGCCGAAGATATCTCCGATTCACCGGAACGCCTGTTCCTACTGAGACAAGTCATCATTGCATCGGGCTTCGCCGGTCCGATGTTTGGGGTCGACCCAAAGAAAATGGACGATGAAGAATTGGCTGTAGTTTCGAAGGATTATCGCCTGGTTCACTTTATATCCGTCGGGCATACTATAATGGATAAACAATGACAGAAGAAACCGTCCAAACCTATTGGCAAAAATTCATCTCATCGCTTCCAGAAGATTCGCCTTATCGCGCACAAACGTATCTGGCCGAAGGCTGGGGGGACAGTCCCCAAATGGCGGATGAACTCGGCGCCCTGATCGCACAAGGAACGAAAACCGCATCCTGTTCCTCCGTATGGGAATGGGAGGCGGAAGGCAAACCGATTCCCGGGGATGATCTGATCACGATCGTCCTCGATGGGCGCGGCGAACCGCTGTGCATTGTGGAAACCATCGAAACCATCGTCCGCAAATATAATGAAGTGGGAGAAGACCTTGCCCGCGCCGAAGGCGAAGGTGACCTATCCCTTGCGTTCTGGCGTGAGGCACACAAAAACTTCTTCTCGAGAACGCTTCCAAAGATCGGCAGGGAATTTTCAGAAGAGATGCCGTTGCTCTGTGAACGGTTTCGTGTGATCTACAAATAGAACTTCCATCATCCAAAGCGGAGTGTGTAATGAACTGGTGGTTATACGGTCTGGCGTTAACAGTTGTACTAGCAGGGTTTGTGAGCGGAATAAACACGTTGAAGTCCATTCGTTCTGTAAAATATCTTCAGGCAGAGATCGCTTGGCAACAACCTGCCATTTCGTATTGGAAGTATGAAACAACGAACATGATCGCGATCACCATCAATGACATTGGACTAGGTTTTCTCACGATTCTTCTCCTTGTCAGTGCCGTTAATAGTGACATCTTTGCGTTCCTCACCAGGTCAGTGATATCCCTTCTGTTATCCCTGCTTGCCTTGTATGGAATCATCATTACCACCCATAGATTCGGCTCGACCCTTGCCTTTCACTTTACCCGAGGTTGGATACACCGCGTGTCGTTTGCAATTTGTGAAGAAGGGTTGTTATATGGCGGTTCACTTGTCGGTTGGAAAAGTTTCAGCCACTATGAGATCGGACCCGATGATGGGCTGATCAGTTTGTATTCCAGCCATAGTCCGTCCATCAGAATATGGGTACTCAATCCTCCACCCGAATCCTATCCGGGCGTTCTGGGCATCATTCAAAAGAACCTGCCATCAGTCCCACCCGTTGACAGCCCAACATCCTGGCAGCACTCCCCTCTTACACTGATCCTTGGAATAGTTATCATGGCTCTCGTTGCCACCCTGCCAGCCGTTTGGGGCTTTCTGCATGGTCAGAACTGGGTTTGGGTATATGCCCTGGCAGCCTTTATCATCGTCCAGAACATAAGCGGACGGATCATGACAACTTTTGATGGTCGAGGCAAATACCCGGCAAAGCAAGCAATGACAAAATAAATAGAGGTGGTCTCGACCGCTTGCGTTCGATCCGCTGCTATATAATGAAAAGGAAAACCCTATGCCCTACCTCGCTTCAGATACCCGCTACGACTCCATGACCTACAACCGCGTTGGCAGAAGCGGACTCAAGCTCCCTGCCATCTCGCTCGGCTGGTGGTACAACTTCGGCGGACGCGACAACATTGAGAATGGACGCGCCATCGCGCGCCGCGCCTTCGACCTCGGCGTCACGCACTTCGACCTCGCCAACAACTACGGTCCGCCGCCAGGTTCTGCCGAGGAAACCTTCGGTCAACTCTACAAGCAGGACTTCCAGCCCTACCGCGATGAACTGATCGTCTCCACCAAGGCGGGCTACGACATGTGGCCCGGTCCATATGGCGAATGGGGCTCGCGCAAATACCTGCTCGCCAGCCTCGACACATCCCTCAAACGCATGGGGCTCGATTACGTCGACATCTTCTATAGTCACCGCCCCGACCCCGACACGCCACTCGAAGAGACCATGGGCGCGCTCGACTCTGCCGTCAGACAGGGCAAAGCTCTGTATGTCGGCATCTCAAGCTACAGTCCGGAAATGACGCGGCGCGCTTCCGAGATCCTGCGCGCGATGGGGACTCCCTGTCTCATCCATCAACCGTCCTATAACATGTTCGACCGTTGGGTCGAGAACGGATTACTGGATGTGCTCGTCGAGGAAGGCATGGGATGCATCGTCTTCTCGCCTCTCGCACAGGGACAGCTGACCGACCGTTATCTAAAGGGAATCCCCTCTGACGCGCGCGCCAGCAAAACCGAACGCGTCTGGCTCACACCCAGGGATGTGGAAGCGAACCTCCCCAAAGTGAAGAAACTCAATGACCTCGCGCAGTCACGCGGACAATCCCTCGCCCAAATGGCGATCGCATGGACGTTACGCAAGCCCGCCATCACATCCTCCCTGATCGGCGCCAGCAGTGTGAGACAACTCGAAGACAGCCTCGCTGCGTTGAATAATTTGAAATTCAGCGAAGAAGAACTGAATAAGATAGAATCGATATTGAAAGAATAGTGCCATGTCACTCTGAGCGCAGCGACTCTTGCACCGCACGTGATTTGCTTGGCAAATCATGCAGGTGAGAGTCTCCTCAAAGTTGGTAGAGATCCTTCGCTTCGCTCAGGATGACAAAAGGATGAACACATGGGCTTCCTCAAAAAACTTTTCAGCGGCGACCCCGCCAAACCTGAAAAGCGTTACCACACCTTCCAGGTGAAATGCAATCGCTGCGGCGAGATCATCGAGGGTCGCGTGGACGTGGATAACGACCTGAGCATGGAATTCGAAGAGAATCGAACTGTCTACTTTGGTCGCAAGGTGTTGATGGGCAGCGGTCACTGCTTCCAACAGATCAACGTGGAATTGAAATTCTCCTCCACGCGCGTTGTACTCGATCAACAGATCCAGGGCGGGACGTTTGTGGAATAAATAGTTTATCGTCATTGCGAGGACGCTTCGCGGCTTTTCCTGACGACACTTGCACCTGACGCACACTTGCCCCGGGTGCAAGTGCCGGGGAGTGCAGGTGAGCAATCCCTTGCTCGACAAGAAGATTGCTTCGCTCGCTCGCAATGACAGGAAAGAGGCAATCATGCAATACACAACTCCTCCCAACCAGCAGGCTTATTACGAACAAGTCTGGAACCTTGTGCGCCAGATCCCGCCCGGGAAGGTCGCGGCGTATGGGCAGATCGCGCTGATGCTGCCTCCGCCGAACGGAGTGCAGTTCGAAGCGTACAAAGCCTTTGGTCCGCGTTGGGTGGGCGGCGCGATGGCGGCTTGTCCCGATGATGTGCCGTGGCAGCGCGTCATCAACTCGCAGGGGAAGATCAGTCCGCGACCGGGAGGGGCGGAAAAACAACGTATCCTGCTTGAAGAAGAAGGGGTTGTGTTCGTGAAAGATAAAGTGGATATGAAAAAATACGGCTGGAAAGGTCCGGGCGAAGCCGATGAGCCGCAGCAGGAAACATTGTTTTGAGTAGTAAAATCACCATATAGTTGCATCTTTACAAATTATTTTTTATCCGCCATCTGGGCAAATCAAAGGAAGGTCTTTATGGATATTTATCTGGCTACCGAACATGCGTATCACCTGATCCCCCAGTTCAGCGTGGACGTAGCACGCGACCGGGTGGAGCAAAAGAAAGTAAATCTGGTCACAGGAACGCTGGGGGCGTTGTTCTCACGCGCCAAACCCGAAGAGCTTCAACTTGTTACCGTGGAAAATCGTGTCGAGCCGTTCTGGCTGGTATCCGCTTCCTCGCGCACCGCATATGACCGCGCTCATACCTACACGGTTCCTGCCAGCGGCGCTGAAGTCAAAAGCGTGACCGTGCTGGGTCAAGATATATCCGTGACGCCTCAATCCAAAGGCGCGCCGTCCTTTACCTTCCACGGCATCGAACACTGCACTCAGGAACTCAATACGCAACAGACCTTCGATGGCATTACCGGAACCAAAATTGACCTCTTGAAATATGTCAATGTGGCAAAGACCGAGATCGCCGACCTAAGCACGTTCGCGCCCGAAGGTGTACTCGTCATCCCGCCACAGGTGAAGGCGAACGCCGTGGTGCGGCAGGTCACAGCCGAAGTCGTCCAACCGGTGCACAATGTTCAAACCATCCATGAAGAGCGTGTGGATATCAGCACCGTTGACTTGAACTTCCGGCCGATGTACGCCTTTGAATATGAATGGGCTTCGAAGAACAAGCGGGTGGTGATCGAGTTCGATCCCATCACTGGCGAAATGCGTACTGGCGGAAAAAAGTTAAGCGACCAGATCAAAGGAGTGCTCACACGCGATTTCATCTTCGACATCACCGCCGATGCCTTTGGGACGATCGTGCCCGGCGGCAGTATCGCGGTGAAGCTGGTCAAAGCCGTGGTGGATCGGAAGAAATAAACTGTCAGATTCCGGATGAACCAAAACCATATCTGCGTGCTCATCCATAGCCCGCTTGTTGGAGGACTCACATGGACATTGGTCGCGAATCAAATGCAGAAACGCGGCCTGGAAGTGCTTGTTCCAGTCTTATACGATTCGCTTGATTCCGAAAAACCTTATTGGAAGCAGCACGCCGAATCTGTTTCAAAAGCTCTCCCCGATCTTCCCCAGGATGTATCCGTGATACTGGTTGCTCATAGTGGAGCAGGTCCTCTGCTCCCTGTAATACGACAGTCGTTCACGAATCCCGTTCATGCCTATGTGTTCGTGGATGCTGGCATTCCACGCGATGGAGCTACCAGACTCGATTTGATGAAATCAGAAGACCCTGAATGGGCAGCACAATTCCAGGAGGAACTGGAGCGCGGTGAACTTTTCCCAAATTGGAACGTTGATGACTTGAAGGAAGTCATCCCAGATGAGTCGCTGCGCGGGCAGATGGTCGCCGAGATCCATCCACGAGCGTTGGATTTCTTTACTGAACCCATCCCGGTGTTCGTTGAATGGCCAGATGCGCCTTGCATATATATCCAATTCAGCGCGCCCTATCAGAGGCCGGCAATTCTGGCACGACAATCAGGCTGGCAGGCCTGCGAATTGGATGCAGGTCATTTTCACATGCTGGTGGACCCAGGGGCAGTGACCGATTTGATAATCAACTCTATGAACAGCATTCCTTCAAGGACCTTTTGAACACAGCATTCCTGTTTCTCACGTTCGGTTCTCAAGTATGGTTGCCAACGGTCGCAAGTCGAGTTACCATTGATGAGGTGATGCTTTAGAAATATCGAGAGGAGCAACCATGTTACGCATGAGTTCCATCTTTATCGTTATCGCAGTTTTGGTGGGATGCACAGGTACGCCAGGTTCATCGACCAATACGATTGAATCGCCGATCATCACGGCACCAACAACCGCTGAACAATTCGCCACAGATACACCTTCATCCGAATCGCCCGTCATCGAAAACACTCTCTCGCCCGAACAATACACCATTCAAGAATATCCCGTCCCGGCAGGAAGTCATCCGCATGATGTCGCGCCTGCGCCCGATGGGACGGTTTGGTACACCGCGCAACATGTAGGCGCGTTGGGGCGGCTCGACCCGGTCACAGGCGAGACACATCACATCCCGT
>Ga0210377_10003944_pt1 | contig 12619 bp, 15 predicted proteins | sample PLM4_65_b1redo_FD_155480 | JGI IMG/M metagenome (GOLD analysis project Ga0210377, IMG submission 155480) | Groundwater sediment microbial communities from an aquifer in East River, Colorado, USA - PLM4_65_b1 redo | ecosystem: Environmental > Terrestrial > Soil > Riparian zone | place: USA: East... | reverse complement strand
CCCCGATCGGTCGATTGTCGCGCCCCCGTCGGCCCCCGTAACGTAGGCGCATGACGAACGCGGAGTCGGGCTTTGGCGGCGGGCACGCGCTCGTCGTCGGCGGCAGCATCGCGGGGATCGTCGCCGCGGCGGCGCTCTCCCCGCACTTCGCGCGCGTGACGCTCGTCGAGCGCGACCGCTATCCCGACGCGCCGGACGTGCGCAAAGGCACGCCGCAGGCGCGGCATGTGCACGTGCTGCTGAAGCACGGCGAGACTGCGATCGAGGCGCTCTTCCCTGGCCTCTTCGCGGAGCTCGCGGCCGAGGGCGGCCAGCGCGTGGACACCGCGCGCGACGCGCGCTGGCACTACTTCGGCGACTGGAAGGCGCGCTTCACGAGCGGCATCGAGATGGTGAGCCAGAGCCGCGCGCTGCTCGAGTGGAAACTGCGCCGCCGCCTGGCCGAGCGCGCCAACGTGAGCGTGATCGAGGGCGACGTCTCCGGCCTCGCGTCGAGCGCGCCGGGCCGCATCGACGGCGTGCGCCTGCGCCGGCGCGAGCAGGAGAGCTCGGCGATCGAGACGCTCGGCGCGGATCTCGTCGTCGACGCGAGCGGACGCGGCTCGCGCATGCCGCAGTGGCTCGCGGACCACGGCTTCGGCCGCCCGCCCGAGACCGAGGTGGGCGTCGATGTCGGCTACGCGACGCGCTTCTACCGGCGCACGAACGACGCGCGTGACTGGACGGCGCTGCTCTGCCACCCGCGTCCACCGGACACCCGCTGCGGCGTCTTGCTGCCGGTCGAGGGCGGGCGCTGGATGTTGACGCTCGTCGGCTGGTACGGCGACCACCCGGCCGGCGACGAGGCGGGCTTCCTCTCGTTCACCGCGAGCCTGGCGACGCACGCGCTGTACGACGCGGTGAAGGACGCGGAGCCGCTCTCGCCGATCGCTCTGCACCGCTTTCCCTCGAACCGCCGGCGCCACTACGAGCGCGTCGCGAACCTGCCCGATGGCGTGGTCGTGCTGGGTGACGCCGCGTGCAGCTTCAATCCGGTGTACGCGCAGGGCATGGCGACGAGCGCACTGGGCGCGCGCGCGCTCGATGGGTGCCTGCGCGAGCAGCGCACACGGCGCGGGTCCGGGGACCTCGCCGGCTTCTCGCGACGCTTCCAGCGCGAGCTCGCGCGCGTCACCGATCAGCCCTGGCTGCTCGCGATCACCGAGGACTTCCGCAGCCCGAAGGCCGAGGGCGTGCGGCCGGCGTGGATGCCGCTGCTCGGCTGGTACACCGCGCGGGTTCACGAGCTCACCTGGCGCGACAGGTTCACGGCCAAGCGCTTCCTCGAGGTGATGCACCTGGTGCGACCGCCGACGGCGCTCTTCCACCCTTACATCGTGCTGCGCGCGCTCACGCGCTAGGCCGCTGGAGTTACCGATGTCGATCTGGCTCGATCACGAGGCGCTCGCCAAGACGGCGCCGGCGGAGCGCGCCGCCTGCACTTCTCCGGTGCCAACGCAGATCGTCTCGAACGGCGAGTACATGCCTGCGCCGCAAACGCCCGCGCAGAAGCGCGTCGAGCACGAGATCGCCGCGCTCGCCGAGCTGCACGGCCGGCGCCTGGGCATGGACCGGCGCAGGTTCCTGAAGACGAGCTGCGGCATGGCGGCCGCTTTCCTGGCGATGAACCGCGTCTACGGCGCCGTCTTCGACGTCGGCGTCGCCGAGGCCGCGGAGCCCGCGTCGGCGGCCGCGCGCGCTGCGCGTCTGCGCGAGCAGGCGGTGATCGACGTGCAGCTCCACTTCGTGCGCGACGACTTCGCCTGGGACGGGATCCTCGAGCTCGGCGAGTACGCCAAACGCTGGAACCCGGTGCTCGAGCGCGAGGGCGTGACGATGCAGCGCTACAAGTTCGAGAACTTCCTGAAGGAGGTCTTCCTCGACAGCGACACGCGCGTCGGCCTCGTGAGCGCCGCGCCCTCGGACGAGGCGACTCACTCGATCGTCTCGAACGCCCAGCTCGCGCGGGCGCGCGCGATCGTGAACGAGATCGCCGGCTCGCGCCGCATGCTCGCACATTCGGTGATCCGGCCGGGCTGGCCCGGCTGGCTCGACGAGATCGACCGCGCGCTCGAGCAGGCGCGGCCCGACAGCTGGAAGGGCTACACCGTCGGCGACCCGCTCGCGCCCTCGAAGTTCCCGTGGCGGCTCGACGACGAGAAGCTCGTCTATCCCGCCTACGAGAAGATGCTGAAGTCGGGCGTCCGCACGGTCTGCATCCACAAGGGGCTCCTCCCCGCGGACTACGAGAGCTCGTTCGAGCACTGGCGCTACGCGAGGGTCGACGACGTGGGCAAGGCCGCGAAGGACTGGCCGCAGCTCACCTTCGTGATCTACCACTCCGGCCTGAAGCCGTTCCTGACCTCACCCGACGAGTCACTCGCGCAGTTCGAGAAGACCGGGCGCATGGACTGGGTGACGGACCTCGCCGAGATCCCCGCGAAGTACGGCGTCACGAACGTGCACGGCGAGCTCGGCACCGCCTTCGCGAGCTCCGCGATCACGCATCCGCGGCACGCCGCCGCCCTGCTCGGCACGCTGATTCGGGGTCTCGGCGCGGACCACGTGCTCTGGGGCACCGACTCGGTCTGGTACGGCTCGCCGCAGTGGCAGATCGAGGCGTTCCGCCGGATCGAGATCCCCGCCGACATGCAGAAGGCGCACGGCTTCGCGGAGCTTGGCGCCGACGACGGCGCGGTGAAGAGCGCGATCCTCGCCGGGAACGCCGCGCGGCTCTACGGGCTCGATCTGCACGCGCTTGCCGAAAGCGCGAAGATCGACCGACTGGCCGCGCTGAAAGCCGAATACCAGGCCAATGGGGCCGAACGCAGCAACCTCGCGTACGGCTTCGTGCGCGCGGCGATCTAGGAGGAATCAATAATGGCGGCAACAGTCGCGGGCAAGGCGGTGCTGATCACGGGCGGCGCGTCGGGAATCGGCCGAGCGGCCGCGGAGGCGTTCGCGCGCGAGGGCGCGCGCGTCGTGATCGCGGACCTCGACGAGAAAGGCGGGCGCACGACGGTGGAGAAGCTGCGCGCGGGCGGCGCCGAGGCGCACTTCGTGCGCGCCGACGTGGCGCGCTCCGCGGATGTCGCGGCGCTGGTCGCGAAGACCGTGTCGCTCTACGGCCGGCTCGACTGCGCGTTCAACAACGCGGGGATCGAGGGGGCGGTCAGCCCGATCGTCGACTACCCAGAGGACACCTTCCGGCGCGTGCTCGAGGTGAACGTGGTCGGCGTCTTCAACTGCCTGCGCGCAGAGCTCCCGCAGATGCTCGCGCAGGGTCGCGGCGCGATCGTGAACACGGCCTCGGTCGCAGGATTGATCGGGGCCGGCGGGCTGTCGGCCTACATCGCGAGCAAGCACGCCGTGCTCGGACTCACCAAGACCGCCGCGCTCGAGAACGCGAAGCTCGGCGTGCGCGTGAACGCGGTCTGCCCGGGCGTGATCCAGACGCCCATGCTCGATCGCCTCGCGAAAAGCGCCGCCGGCTTCGTCGAGGGTGTGACGGCCGTGACGCCGATGGGCCGCCTCGGCACGGCCGAAGAGATCGCGGAGGCCGTCGTCTGGCTCTGCTCCGACGCGGCGTCGTTCATCACCGGCCACGCGCTCACCGTCGACGGCGGTTACGTCGTTCCGTGAGTCGCCCTGCAGCAGCAGCGAAGGAGACAGACATGGCAGCGAGCGCCGAGAAGATCGTGACGGAATTCCTGGCGGCCTGGCCGCGCAAGAACGTCGACGAGCTGATGCGCTACTTCGCCGACGACGCGGTCTACCACAACATTCCTGTTCCCCCGGTGCGCGGGGCGGACGCGATTCGCAAGACCTTCGAGGGCTTCCTCGGCGCGTTCTCGATCGTGCTCGAGGTGGTGAACATGGCGTCGAGCGGCGACCGCGTCTTCACCGAGCGCATCGATCGCTTCGAGATGGACGGCCGGCGCTTCGACCTGCCGGTAAACGGCGTCTTCGAGCTGCGCGGGGGGAAGATCGTCTCGTTCCGCGACTACTTCGACCTGGCGACCTTCGAGAACGCGAGCGGCCTGAAGCTCTGAGGGGTCACTATCCGCGCACGATCCGGATCGCGAAGCCGTCGTCGGTTGCGCGCACGAACTCGGCGCGCAGCGGCCTGGGCGAGACGCCCTTCACCGCGGCGTAGCGGATCTCCAGCCGCGTGCCCGGCTCGAGCGCGAGCGCGGGACCGACGATGCGCGCGCCGGTCGGCGACAGATCCGCGATCGCGGCGTGCTCGACCCGCCCGGCGACGTGGACCTCGACGGGGATGCGCGAGCGGCAACGCGGCGCAGCCAGGGGATCGAAGACCTTGGCGCGGGGGGAACCGGGAGCGGGTTTCGCGGCGGCCATCGTGAGTCAGGATCGGCGCTCCGCTCACTCGGCTTGATATGCTGCGCCTCCCCGAGCGAGGACCCCGATGCGCTTCGCCCTGCCCGCGTTGCGACTCCTGCCGCGAAATCTGATCTCACGCGCCGCCGGACGGTTCGCGGCTGCACATCTGCCGCGTCCGCTCGTGCAGGCCGAGATTCGCCTGTTCGCGCGAGCGGTCGGCATCGACCTGTCGGAGCTGCGCGATCCGCTCGCGGCGTTCGACTCGCTGCAGGCGTTCTTCACGCGCGCGCTGCGCGACGGGGCGCGAAACGTGGATCCGGCGCGCGATGCGCTCGTCTCGCCCTGCGACGGCGCGTTCGGCGAGTCGGGGATCGTGCGCGAGGGTCAGCTCCTGCAGCTGAAGGGCCGACCGTATGGCCTGCGGGAGCTGCTCGGAAGCGCGGAGGACGCCGCGGCATTCGAAGGCGGCGCGTACGCGACGCTCTATCTCTCGCCGCGCGACTACCACCGCTTTCACGCGCCGTGCGCCGCGCGCGTGGAGCGGCTGACCTACCTGCCCGGCACGCTCTGGCCGGTGAACCGCATCGGCCTCGAAGGGGTCGACGGCCTCTTCGCGCAGAACGAGCGCATCTGCGCGTTCATGCGCGCGACCCCGGGCAACGCCAGACTGTGTCTGGTGGCGGTCGGCGCGACCCTGGTCGGCAAGGTGCGCGTGACATTCGATGCGCTCGAGACCAATCGGCGCGGCGCGCGCGAGGAGCGGCGCAGCTATCCCGGCGGCATCGCGCTTGCCAAGGCCCAGGAGTGGGGGCGCTTCGAGTTCGGCTCCACGCTCGTGCTGCTCGCGCAGCCGGGCGCGGTCGAGCTCGATCCGAGGCCGCCGGGCACGCCCGTAAGGCTCGGCGAGCGGATCGGTCGGCTAGAGCTTCGTTGAGCGACGCGGTTTGCGCGGTGTCCGAGCCGCGGCTGCGCGCACGGCCGCCGCGTGCGCGAGGTCGAGCCAGCCGCGCAGCGCGACCTCGTCCTCGAACGCATCGGCGGGCGCTTCCCAGTAGGACATGACCACGGGCTTCGCGCGCGCGCTCGAGTGGAACTCGAACGGCCGGCTGCCGGCGGCCGCGAAGCGCGCGCGCGTTTGCGCATCGGTCTTCAGGTAGAGCACGTCCGCCGCGACGAGCCCCACCATGAGCTCGCCGAGATACAGCCCGTGCCCGCCGAACATCGCGCGAACGCTCGGCCGGCCAAGGCCCGCGGTCACGTCTCCCACCAGCAGCTCGAGCAGGTACTGGACGAATCCGCTCGCCATCCATTTCCTCGCCGCGAAGCCGCATTGTAGACTCCGCGCCATGGAGACTCTCGAAGGCGGCTGTCACTGTGGCGCAGTGCGCTTCCGCGTTCGCGTCGAAGCGTTCACTGCGAGCGATTGCAATTGCTCGATCTGCACCAAGAAGGGGATCCTGCATCTGATCGTGCCGCCCGAGCGCTTCGAGCTGTTGAAGGGCGCCGACGCGCTCTCGACCTACACGTTCAACACCGGCATCGCGAAGCACCGCTTCTGCAGCCGCTGCGGCATGCATCCCTTCTACACGCCGCGCTCGCACCCCGACCAGATCGACGTGAACATCCGCTGCCTCGACGGTGACGCGTGGCGGCGTTTCGCGCTCACTCCCTTCGACGGCAAGAACTGGGAAGCGCACGTGGCGGAGCTCCGCTAGCCGGCGAGCTCCGTGAAGCGCACGCCCGTCTGCTCCTCCGATACCTCCCAGAGCCGGCGCGCGTCCGCATCGGACCGTGCGCGGGCGGAGCACCCGACCTTCTTGGGCGCGCCCCACAGCTCGGCGAACCCGTCAGGGCCGTAGTAGTCGCCCCCGCGCACATCCGGCGCGATCGCCGCGTACACGGTCGGGAGCGCGCCATCGGACGCGCTCTGCGCGAGGAGGCGGTTGCCGAGCGCCGACGCCAGCGCGAAGAGCCGCGAGCCATCCATCCTCGCGCCGACGAACTGCAGATCCGTCGCCGCCCAGCCGGGATGACAGGCGACGCTGATCTGCGTCAGCTTGCGCGCCGCCAGCCGGCGCTGCAGCTCGAAAGTAAAGAGCAGGTTCGCGAGCTTGCTCTGTCCGTACGCGGCCCAGCGGGCGTAGTCCCGAGCCCAGTGCAGATCGTCGAAGCGCATCTTGCCGGCGCGGTGGGCACCGCTGCTCACATTCACGACCCGCGCGCCGGGCGTCGCCAGCAGGCGCTCGAGCAAGAGGCCCGTCAGCGCGAAGTGCCCGAGGTGGTTCGTGCCGATCTGCATCTCGAAGTCGTCGGCGGTCTTGCGCTGCGGGATCGCCATCACCCCCGCGTTGTTCACGAGCAGATCGAGACGCGCGTGCTTCACCGCGTAGGCGCGCGCGAACTCGCGCACCGACGCGAGATCGGCGAGATCGAGCGGGAGGACCTCGACCTGTGCGCCCGGCACCGTGTGGCCAAGCGCGTCGACGGCCGCCTTCGCCTTGTCGGGATTGCGGCAGGCGAGCACGATCCGCGCGCCCTTGGCCGCGAGCATGCGGGCGGCCTCGAGGCCGATTCCCCCGTTGCCGCCGGTGACGATCGCCGTCCGGCCATGTTGATCCGGCAGCGCATGCACATCGAAGCTCGCCATCTTGCACACCTTCTTGTGTAGAGCTTGCCGAGTCGGGAATCCGACCGCCGAAGGGCATGATAGAGTCGGCGTGGCTGCGCACACAAGAAGACTCTGGGAGCCAGGCGATGTCCGAGCTCGTCACGCTGGATCGCCCGCGCGAGGGCGTCGCGCCTCGCCGATCGCCCGCCCGCCGCGCTCGCTGCGCTGAAGCAGATGCTCGTCGACAACGACAACCTGCACCTGCGCGACGCGCTCGCGAACGAGCAGCGCCTGTTCCAGTCCGTCGCCACGCAGCCGCCCGCGATTGAAGGCATGAAGGCGATCCAGGACCGCTTCGACGCGGGCGAGCCGATCCGCGTGGTCTACGGATTGCCACGCCCCTGAAGGAGCCGAATCGATGACCAGCCCGAGCGAAGAAGTCCGCGGCAAGCGCGTCGTGATCCGCTTCGAAACCGGGAGGTGCATCCACGCGCGAAACTGCGTGCTTGGCCGGCCGGACGTGTTCGTCCCGAACGTCTCCGGCGAGTGGATCCATCCCGACGCCGCGACGCCCGACGAAGTCGCCGGGCTCGCGCTCGCCTGCCCCTCGGGCGCGATCACCTACGAGCGACTCGACGGCTTCGCCAACGAAGCCGCGCCGCGCGTGAACACCGCGCGCGTACGCGAGAACGGCCCGCTCGCGATCCACGCCGCGCTCACGATCGGCGAGCGGAGCGCCGGTCTGCGCGCGACGCTCTGCCGCTGCGGGGCGTCGCAGCACAAACCGTACTGCGATGGGAGTCACTCCGCGGCCGGCTTCGAAGCGACGGGCGAGCCGGTGACCCGGGACTCCCAGCCGCTCGCGTCGCGCGGCGGCCAACTCAGGTTGAGCCCCACCAGAAACGGCCCGCTTCGCGTCGACGGCCCGCTCGAGATCGTCTCGGGCACCGGCCGCACGATCCAGCGCGTGACGAAGGCCTTTCTCTGCCGCTGCGGTGCGTCGGCGAACAAGCCGTTCTGCGACGGCACCCATACCAAGATCGGGTTCGAGGCGGAATGAGCCTGCGTCTCGCGGCGCTCGCGAGCGGTGCGCCAGGTGGCGATCCCCTCGCGGCGGTCGCGGACTCTGGCGGGCTACTCGTCGGGCTCTGGGCGCTTGCGACGATCCTGATGATCGCGGCCTCCGCCGGGCTCTCGCTCACAGTCGCGCGCCGCCGCTCGACCTTACCGCGTTGGCTCGGCCTCGCGAATACGGTCGTCGTGACCCTCGCGCTCGCGATGACCGGTCTCGCGAGCGAGCCGCTGCGCGCCTTCCTCACCCCGGTCGCGCCGAACCTCGCTCACGCCCTCTTCTTCGCCTCGGCCAGTCTTACGAGCTCGGCGAAGGAGTCCTTCAGATCTTCGATCAGGTCCCAGACGTCGGGCACGAGGTCGCGGCAGGCGATCAGGCCGAAGTCGAGGTGATCGATGTAGCTCTGCACGGTGATGTTCAGCCCTTGGCCTTCCGCGACCGCCGAGACCGGGTAGTAAGTCAGCATGCGCGCGCCGCCGAGATACAGCGGGTGGCGCGGGCCGGGCACGTTCGAGATCACGACGTTGAAGGGCGGGTTCATGCGATCGGCGATGCGCGTGCGCGCGACGATGCGCGCTGCCTGGCCGGCGACGTTGGGCGTGGCGAACTGCGTGAAGTCCTGCAGCAGGTTCGCCGGAATCGCCTGCTGCATGCGCTTGGCGGACTTCATCGATTCGTGGATGCGCAGCAGTCGCCGGACGGGGTCCTTCTCGTTCGTCGCCAGATCCGCCAGCACGCTCGAGACGCGGTTGCTGTAAGTGGCTTTCTCCTCCGCCGAGCGCACCGACACCGGCACCATCGCGATCAGCGGGTCCTCGGGCAGCGCGGATTTTCGCTCGAGGTAGCGGCGCAGCGCGCCGGAGCTCGCGGCCATGACGACATCGTTCAGTGTCGTGCCGAAGGCGCTCTTCACGAGCTTGGCGTCCGCGAGCGGGATCGAGCAGAACGCCCAGCGCCGGTGCGGGGTGATCGAGCGGTTGAACGGCGTCTTCGGCGCGCGCGTCTGCGGGATCAGGGGCGCGTCGACCTGGTCGCCGCGGCGCTTGAAGAGCCCGCCCACGACGGGCAGGCGATCGAGCCCGATCACGTCGCGCGCGAGCGGGCCGAATTCCGGGCTCTGGGCGAGGCTGCGCACGGCGCCGGCCGCGAAGCGCGCCGCGCGGCCGGGCCGAAGCAGCGCGGCGCCGATCCCGCGCCGCAGCATCTCGAGCTCGCCTGGAATCGCGTCGGGTTTCCAGGCGTGCTGCGGTGGATCGATGGCGCTGCCGGTCGGGCTCGTGTCGAGCAGCGTCGACGTCATCTCCGCGCCCGAGACGCCGTCGATCGTGCAGTGGTGGATCTTGATGTAGAGCGCGACCAGGCCGTTCGCGAGGCCCTCGATCACGTAGATCTCCCAGAGCGGCCGCGCGCGGTCCATCGGCCGGCCGGCGATGCGCGAGACGAGCTCGGAGAGCTGCAGGTTCGTGCCCGGCGGCGGCACCGCAATGTGTCGCAGGTGGAAGTCCAGATCGAAGTGCGGGTCCTCGATCCAGTACGGGTGATCGAGCCCGAGCGGCACCTGCACGAGCCGGCGGCGGAACGGCGGCAGGATGTGCATGCGCTCGGAGATCGACTTGCGCATCACGTCGTACAGCGACCCGCCGGGCGTGGTCGACGGATCGTAGAGCGTGACCGAGCCGACGTGACCGAACTGCCCGCCCGTCTCCATGTAGAGGAAGCTCGCGTCGAGACCCGTGAGCTGTTGCATGGCGTCGATCTCCCTAAGCGGTCGGATGCGCGGTCACGAACTCAGCGACGATGCGATTGAAACGCGGCGCGTCTTCGAAGTACGGCGAGTGTCCCGAGCCCGCGAAGTCGACGACGCGACAGCCGGGGATCTGGGCGGCGGCGTCCTTCAGCGCGGCGGGCGGGAAGAGCTGGTCGTGCTCGCCGGCGATCATCAGCGTGGGAACGGCGTAGCCGACGAGGTCGGCGGGCTCGACGCGCGCCTCGCCAAGCGTGGCGAGAGCGGCCGGCGAAAGACCCGGGTTCAAGCCGCTGATCAGATCGTAGAGGTGCGTGCGCTCCGGCTCGCGGCTCGGGAAGTCGGGTGCGAGCGCGGGCGCGGCGCGCATGCCCTCGCCTGCCGCGATCCGGCCGATGCGCTGGAACGCCTCCACGACGCTGGGCGTGAAGACACCGCCCGGTGTTCCCGAGAGCACCAGACACGCGATGCGCGCTGGCGCCGCGAGCGCCGCGCGCAGGCCCGTCCAGCCGCCCATCGACTGACAGACCAGCGCCGTTCTCTCGATCCCGGCGTGGTCGAGGATCGCGAACAGGTCCGCGGCGAACTCGCGCGCGTGGAAATGGCCCGGCACGCAAGCGGAGCGGCCGAAGCCGCGGTGGTCGAAGGTCAGCACGCGGTGACTGCGCGCGAAGAACGGCACCTGCTGCCACCAGACCACGGTGTTGCCACCCGCGCCGTGCGCGAAGACGATCGGCGGGCCCTCGCCGTGCGACTCGTAGTAGAGGGTCGTGTAGGGTCGCTGTACGAAGGGCATCGTCCCTCTCTTCCGCTGGCTTGCATGCCATGATACGCCCATGCCAGTCGCGAAGGCGCTCTCGATCTGGACGCTCTCCGTGCCGCTGCCCAAGCTCGCGGGCGAGCTCGCGGCCCGCGCCGAGTCCGCGGGCTTCGACGGCATCGCTTTCACGGACTCGCAGAACCTGACCGGCGACGTCTTCGTGGGACTGGCGCTCGCGGCCAAGGCGACCAGCCGGATCGCGCTCGCGACCGGGGTGACCAACCCGGTGACCCGACACCCGGCGGCGACGGCCTCCGCGATCGCGACGGTGCACGCGATCTCGAACGGGCGGGCTGTGCTCGGGCTCGGCCGCGGCGATTCGGCGCTGTTCCAGATCGGCCTCGAGCCGGCGCCGCTCGCGACCTTCGAGCGGTTCCTCTCTCAGCTCGCGACCTACCTGCGCGGCGGCGATGTCGAGCTCGACGGCTTCGCGAGCCGCGTGCGGTGGCTCGCGGATCTGAAGCTCCCCAAAGTGCCAATCGACGTCGCCGCGACGGGCCCGAGAGTGATCGAGCTCGCGGCGCGGCTCGCGGACCGGATCACGTTCGCGGTCGGCGCGAACCCCGAGCGCATGCGCTGGGGGATCGCGAAGGCGCGCGCCGCGCGCCTCGAAGCCGGGCTCGATCCGGACGAGCTGGAGTTCGGCGCCTACGTGAACGTCGCGCCGCATCCGGATGTCGCGGTCGCGCGCGAGCTCGTGCGCGGCGGCGTCGGCACGCTGGCCCACTTCTCCGGCATGCGCGGCAGCTCGGCGGAGGGCGTCGCCGCCGAGGACCGCGCGGTCTTCTCGGGCATCCACGCGCGCTACGAGCGCGAGAAGCACACGCTCGGCCGCGCGCGCCACGCGGCGGCGCTGGACGACGCGTTCCTGGATCGCTTCGCGGTGATCGGCCCGACGCAAGTCTGTGTCGCTCGGCTTCGCGACCTCGTCGACGCGGGCGCGACGAAGCTCGTGGTCACGGGCGCGTCGTTCGACGCCGACCGCGCCGAGGCGGGGCGCTCCCGCGCGCTCTTCGAGCAGGAAGTGCTGCCCGCGCTGAAGGGCCGCTGAGGGAGCTTTGGCGAGCAGCGCGGAGACGATCCTCGCCGGCGTGCGCGACCTGGCGCCGGGGCTCTCGGCCCGCGCGGACGAGATCGAGAGCGGCCGGCGCCTGCCCGCGGATCTGCTGCAGCGGCTGCGCGAGATCGGCGTCTTCCGCATGCTCGCACCCCGGAGTCATGGCGGGCTCGAGATCGACTTTCCGCCGAGCGTCGACATCCTGGCCGCGCTCGCGGCCGCGGATGGCGCGACTGGCTGGACGGTGATGATCGGCTGCGAGACACCGCAGCTCTTCGGGCTCTTGCCTCGCGCGAGCTTCGACGCCGTCTATGCGAACGGGCCGGACGCGATCTGCGGCGGGGCGTTCGCACCGCAGGGCGCGGCCGAGCGCGTCGACGGTGGCTATCAGGCGAGCGGGCGCTGGGGCTTCGCGAGCGGCTGTCAACACGCGGAGTGGCTCTTCGGCCAATGCGTGCTGACACAGAACGGCGTTGCGGTTCCCGGCCCGATCCCCGGCGCGCCGGCGCTGCGCTGTATGGTCCTGCCCGCCGCGCGCTTCGAGATCATCGACACCTGGCGGACCTCCGGCATGCGCGGCACCGGCAGTCACGACATCGCGCTTGGCGGCGCGCGCGTGGACGAGGACTGGAGCTTCGATCTCTGGCTCGGCGAGTCGTCGCTGCCCGGCCCGCTCTTCCGGGCGCCGCTCTTGCAGTTCTCGCTCCACATCGGCGCCGTCGCGCTCGGCATCGCCGAAGGCGCGCTGCGGGATCTGCTCGCGCTCGCGGGCACGAGCAAGCGCCGCCTCTATGCCCGCACCGAGCTCTCCGACAACCCGCTCTTCCAGTACCGCCTCGGGCACGCCGAGGCCGATGCGCGCGCAGCGCGCGCGCTGCTCGCGGCGCGGGCCGAATCGTACTGGGCGCAGGCGCGCGCGGGCGCGCTCGCGCCGA
>Ga0210377_10003943_pt1 | contig 12627 bp, 6 predicted proteins | sample PLM4_65_b1redo_FD_155480 | JGI IMG/M metagenome (GOLD analysis project Ga0210377, IMG submission 155480) | Groundwater sediment microbial communities from an aquifer in East River, Colorado, USA - PLM4_65_b1 redo | ecosystem: Environmental > Terrestrial > Soil > Riparian zone | place: USA: East... | reverse complement strand
TGTCCGAGCTGCGCGGGCTGCGCCGCACCTCCGCGCTGCGCGGCGCCGGGCTCGTCGTCCACGCCTGGGCGGTCATCGCCGGGGCGATGCTGCTCTACGCCGCCTGGCCGTCCGCCCTCACGCTGCTCGTGGCGGTCGCCGTGATCGGCACGCGCCAGCTCGGCCTGGCGATCCTCATGCACGAGGCCGCCCACTGGCTCCTGTTCCCGAGTCAGCCGGCCAACACCCGCGTCGGCGCCTGGCTCTGCGCCCACCCCGTGTTCGATGACCTGCGGCGGTATCGCCGGCGCCATCACCTCCATCATCGCCACGCGCAGCAGCCCGACGACCCCGACCTCGCGCTCACCACGCCGTGGCCCATGGCGCGTGGCGCATTCTGGCTGGCGGTACTGCGTGATCTCACCGGCGTGACCGCGGGCGCGCGGCTGCTCGCGTGGCGTCCGTGGCGCGCGGACGCGTCTCCGTCGTGGCGACGGCTGCGCGGCCCCGTCGTCGCCAACGCCGTCCTGCTCGGCGGGCTGGCCGCCGCCGGTCAGTGGCAGCTCTACCTGCTCCTGTGGGTGCTGCCGCTGGCCACCTGGTATCAGCTCGTCACGCGCATCCGGAACCTGGCCGAGCACGCGCTGGCGCCCGACGGCGACGACCCGCTGCGAAACACGCGCACGACGCGGGCCCGGTTCCTCGAGCGCGCGCTGGTGGCGCCGTACTGGATGAACTATCACCTCGAGCACCACCTGCTCGTCTTCGTGCCGTGCTGGAGGCTCCCCGACGCCCACGCGCTCCTCCTGGCCAAGGGCCACGGCCCGAGCATGGAGCTGGCGCCCGGCTACCTCGACGTGATCCGGCGGGCCACGACGGCGAGGAGCGCCGCATGACCGCCGACCACGCGCTGTCGAAGGCCGAGCTGCTGGAGGCGCTGCGCACGAGTCGGGACGAGGTGCTGGCGATCGTCCGCGCGATGCCGCCGGAGCGGCTGGAGGACGGCCGCTACGAGAGCGGCTGGAACGGCCGGCAGATCCTCGCGCACATCGCGTCGATCGAGTGGACCTACCCGCGCCTCCTCGACATCGCGCGCGACGCGGCCGCGCCCGCGGCGGCGCCGCCCACCCCCGCCGATCTTCCCACCCGCGCCATGCGCGGCGGCAACGACGCCTACAACGAGCGCCAGGTCGCCAAGCGCGCCCACCTCTCGGTCACCGACCTGCTGGCCGAGTTCGAGCAGAACCGCGCCACCACCATCCGCGCCGTCGAGGCGGCCGACGCGGCCCTGTTCGCGCGACACATCCGCTCGGCCGGCGGCGTGACCGGTCCGCTGGCGACGGTCTTCTACCAGATCGCGGTCGCCCACGTCCTCGGCCACACGCGCGACCTGGCCGGGACGGCGCCGCGGTAGCGTTCCACCCGCGGCGGCAGCCCGAAGAAGCCAGAGGCTGTGATGAGGTCGCGGAGCCGCGCGCGCTCGGCAGCATCCAGTGTGCGCGCCGGCTTGGGGCGATACCGCCGTCACCGCAGACTCCACTCCGCCTGGGAGATGTCGGGCGCGGTCATCCGCGCCAGGGCCTCCCACAGGGTGACGTAGTGGCGCGGCAGCACGTCGACGCCGGAGGCCATCTGGCTGGCGGTGTGCACGCCCCACACCGCCGGCCCCCGCACGCCGGCCGCGGTCACCAGCCCATGTATAGCGCCTGCTGGGTGCCAAGGGTGCCGGTGGTGTTGTTCTGGTACTCGTCCGGCAGGCCCAGCATGTGGCCGAACTCGTGCTCGCCGACCGAGGAGCGGTTCGAGGCGTAGGTGGTCTCGAAGGTGTGGTCGACGGTGATGTCGACCTTGCGGTTGTTGGGGTCGTTGGGCGCGCCCACGGGACCGCGGCCGAGGACACCCATCGGCTGGAGCGCGCCGAGACGGAACAGGAACTCGCGGACCGCGACGGCCCGGCGGTCCGACAGGTCGACATTGTGCGCAGGATCGCCCTCCATGCTCGCGAACCCGTCGAGATTGAGTGGGATCAGGGGATCCGAGGGATTCTTGCTCCGGAGCGCGTAGGCGAAGGCCAGGAGACGGAGGCGCCCCCCGAGCGTGAGCGCGTCGGAATCCTTCTCGAACATGACCGGCGAGGCGCCCGCGGCGGCCAGCGCACTCTCGAGGCGCTGGCGCTCGGATCTCGCCACGGCGCGGCTGTTCCAGCTGGCCTCCTCGCGCACGGCCGACTGGTAGAGCTTCGCCTTCGCCGGGCGCTCCGGGTGGGCGAGGTCAGGGTCATTCGTGCTGCTCAACCCGTGTTCGATCGCTGGGCCCGGCGACTTGTGCACCGTCGCGACGTAGTGCGCGTCGTCCTCGTCGTCGACCTCGACCGGCGAGACCAGCGGCAGCGCGATGAAGCCCCAGCACGGCTTGGTCGAGACCATCGTGTACTGGGCGCTCCAGCGTCGGATGATGCGGCTGATGTACTCGCGCTTGAAGTCCTCCTTGTCCGTGTCCTTCCAGAAGAAGCGGCTCACGTCCTCGCCGGCCCCCGCACGCCGCACGAGCCCCCAGAAGTCCGGGGTGTTGTCGGCATCGACGAACCTGAACTTGGTCTTCACGGTCACCGGCATGATCGTCGCCCACGGGAAATAGGTGGCGTCGAACATGCCGAACGTCGTCGACGGGATGTTGCGATCGAGGTGAAGCGTACGCACCGCGAAGGCGTCGCGCCGCGCGCGTTCATCCAGCGTCGGACACGCACCGTAGACGCCGTCCAGCACCGATGGCGGCGGGGCCGCCGGCCCACCGCCCGGGGCCCCGGCGTCGCGCGGTCCTGCGGCGGCGTCGGGGCCGGCATCCAGGTCGGCGGTCACCGTCCCCGGGCCGGCATCCCGCTGCCGCGCTACCGTGTCGCCCGTCGCCGGCGCGACGACGTGCGCCAGCTCGTGCGCGAGCAGGCGGCGGCCGTCGTCGCTGCCGGGGGCGTACTGGCCGCGCGCGAAGACGATGTTGTCGCCGGCGGTGAACGCGCGCGCGGAGAACGAGCGCGCCAGCTCGCCGGCGGCCTCGCTCGCGTGGACGCGCACGCCGCCCAGATCGCGGCCGAAGCGCGGCTCGAAGAACCCGCGCGTGCCGGAGTCGAGCGGCCGGCCGGGGCCGAGTGCGGGCATCGAGGCCGCGCGCGGCGCCGGGCCGGCGGCGGACCGCGCGATGCCGCCGCCGCACCCGCCGCACGGCGCGCCACCGGCGGCACAGGCGGGGCACGGCGCGGACGCCGACAGCACGTGCTCGGCCAGGTGGTCGGCGTGGCGCTCGCTGGCGTCGGTCGGCTGCGAGACGATGACGGCGCGGCCGTGCAGGTAGCGCGGCAGGCCGGCAGGTGCACTGACGGAGCCCGTCGTCGCGTGCGGCTTCACGACGGGCCGGGAGGTCGGCTTGAACTCGAGCCGTGCCAGCATTGTCGACCTACGGTAGCACCATGACATCCTGGTTGTCAGGCGCCGCCCACCACGCCGCCCACCACAACCCCGCCGCCATCGATCGGCATCGCCGGCCTCAGTCGATCACACGGCCGTCGCGTCCTCGGCTTCGCAGGCCGGACAGTGTGCACCACCCGTGGCGCAGACGGCACACGAACGCTGCAGCACGACACGAAGCGCAGCAAACCGGCGGGGGCGCCACTCCACCCCCGACGGTTGCGCACCCAGCCGCTCCCCCAGGGACATCGCGCTCGACGTCAATCGGTTACGGGAGGCGCTGGGGGCGTCGGCGGTGGCGGACGCAGGTCTGGGTGGCGCATCTGGACGATCTCGCGCATGGAGTTGGGGTCCTGGAAGGTCATTTCCAGATTGTCGGCGTCGAGGGCCTTCTGCCAGTTGTTGCCCTGCGCCTTCTCGAGGATGTGGTCCAGGCTGAGGCGCGTGCCTTCGGCCGGGATATCGGGCGACGTCCCCCGCAGCATCGGTGCGGTGGTCCGGTCGCCAGGGAACTCGAACCCCGCATCGTCGAAAATCTGTCGTGCCGCGGCGTCGTCGCGCACGTTGCGCCAGAACTGCCGGCGCACGGCATCGTAGTGGTCGAGGTAGTTGTCCTGCCTGAGCGCGCCCCGCTCGTCGAGCACCTGGCGAGCCGCTCGGTTCCAGGCATCGCGAATGGCCTGGTATCGGTCCAGGCGCTGGCCGATGATCCGCTTGACCCGCAGGAGCGCCTGTCTGGCCGTCTCCCCGGCCCGCCGCGGCAGGTCTTGCAGGTCCAGGCGCCGCGGCGGCTCGCCCGGGACCCTGCGATCCTCGATCCGCGGCCGAGCGCGCCCCTTGACCGCGGGGCTGCTGGGATCATCCAGCATCGTGTCGATCTCTTCTTGCGTGAAGAACGGCTCGTCCGCCGGCGCAGATCCACGGGCCGCACCGGGTGGCGGCTCGACCGCCGAACGCCGCGCGGGCTCCAGACCGACCACCGGCTCGTCGATGACCGGGCCTGGGCCGGCCCTCCGGGAGCGAAGGCCGAGCGCCAGCAAGAGGAGCTGCAGGGCGCCGCCGACGCCGTGCTCGTACTGCTCCTCTTCGGTCAGGTTGAGGGAACGCCCGCTCAGGATGGATTCGTTGGTGATCCCCTCGTAGATCCCGCTGATCCCGACCGTATCGGCGAGGGACACGAGGAAGACCGTGAGTGGGTTGCCCTTCCCCGTCTCGAACGATTCGATCGACCGCTGGTAGATCGAGTAGAGGAAGCCGGCGCCGAGCAGCACGGCGCCGATGCCGAGCGCGACGGCGGCGACGCTCAGCTCGACGGGCGCGAGCGCGACGATGACGATCGCGAGGACCACCACCCCCACCACGACGGCCGCGGCCTTGCCGATCGCCTTGAGGGTGCCTCGCAACCCGGCCGGCAAGCTGTCCCAGAGATCGGCGAGCCAGTTCAGGACGTCGCCGAGGACGCCGTCGCCTCCCCCACCGCCCATCGCCGGTCCGCCTTGCGCGGCGCCCCCCGGGTGCGCCAGCCTGTCCTCGATCTCCCTCTGCAGGCGCGGAATCGCCAGTGCGTCGCGGCTCTCCAGGTAGATGCGGATCGTGTCGTACTGCACACCGGCGTTGAGCTGGAGATGGACGAACAGGCCCGGGGCCATGCTGAGCTGTGTCGCGAATGTCGAGTCGGGCGACATCATGCCCTGGGCGATCATGTTCGCCGTGTCGTACAGGCTGCTGCCGCTCCCGGAGGCGTTGACGGACGCCCCGTAGGAGATCTTGGGGGCGCCGCGGAGCATCTCGTTCTTGACGTCGCTGGGCATCGACGGATAGTCGTGCTCGACGATGTAGGTGAGGTCGCCGTCACCGGTGATGTTGGCGTTCATGAATGCGCTGTCGGCCTTGATCTGGGCGATGTCGGCCAGCGTCAGCTGCGAGAGATCCGGGTGGCCCCTGAGCACGGCCTCCCACTGGGCATAGTCGAGCCGCGCCTGGCCGTACACGTCGACGTCGAGCGTGCGGCCGTATTCATCGGAGTAGGCGATCGTCCGCTGGTAGGAGATCGTGATCGGGTAGAACTTCCAGTACTCGGGCGGCAGGATGGTTCCCAGCTCGGTGCTCGGCGTGATCCAGCCATGGGGATCATTAGGGTCGTAGTGGATGTCGAGCAACGTCCGGGTCGTGATGCTGCCGCGCTGGCCCTTGGCGGAGGTCTCGAACTCGTAGTGGTAGTTCGCGATCCGGGTCTTGAGGTCCTCGCTCCCCTCGGCGGTGATCTTGCTGTTGACGTCGGCGGGACCGGGCCGAAGGGTCTGGAGAGATTGCATCTCCTGCTCCCCGAAGGTTCCGATCGTCCCGCTCAGCGGTGAGGTGGGGCCGAAGTGAAGACGCATGCCGGCGCCCGCGGCATTGCGGGGAGTGAAGGCGCCGCCCGCCATGATCTCGTGCGCCCCCGCCTGCGCCTCGCCTTCGAGAACGTCCTCGCCGGCCGACGCCACGCTGCCGCCGCCGAGCGCAAACTGCGCGCGATGCACGCTCTCGTGCGCCTGGATCAGCGCGCGATCGGGACTGGCGTCCGCGGCCGGCGAGACATAGGTGCCACGGTCGTCGGTGTACGCGACAGATGTTGCCGATTCACCGGTGCCACTGCCCGGGAATGGCTGACGAAGGAACAGCGGCGTGCCAGTCGACTCCGTCCGTCGCTCACCGACCGAGGCCAGGCCCTCGGTGTCCGGCGCCGAGGTGCTCTCCGGCGGCTTCCTGGCCTTTCGCGCGAAGCTCAGCGGCACGTCATCCTTCCGCGTCCTGGTCGCGGCCGCCGTCTCGCCGTCCTCCCAGGTCGTCCGGGATGGTTGGCGGGCCCAGCCCACCCTGCAGCTCGGCCGGAATCTGACGGCCGAGCTTCTTGTACTCGCTCATCAGTCCCCGCACGACGTCGGCGTACTGGATCGGTCGCTCCCGGGCGTGCGAGACGACGGCGGCGGTGAAGACGACGCTGCGGATGTGACCGCCCGCGAGGTCGGCCGCCGCCGAGAGCTGGTTCAGGTCGCGCAGCGTCAGGCCGTGCGCGCTCCCCAGGTGTGAGCGCCACAGCTCGCGCCGCTCTTCCGGCCCCGGCAGCGGGAAGTCGACGATCATGTCGAGGCGGCGCGTGAAGGCCGGGTCGAGCCGGGCGCGGCTGTTGCTCGTGAGGATCGCGATGCCGTCGAACGATTCGATCCGCTGCAGGAGATAGTTCGTTTGCGAGTTGGCGAAGCGGTCGTTGGCGTCCTTGACGTCGGTGCGCTTGCCGAAGAGCGAGTCGGCCTCGTCGAAGAGCAGCACGATCTCGGCCTGCTCGGCCCGGGCCAGGAGCTGGGCCAGGTTCTTCTCCGTCTCACCGATGTACTTGCTCGTCACCGAGGCCAGATCGACCCGGTAGAGCGGCAGCCCGAGCTTCGTCGCCAGCCAGCCGGCCGCCAGCGTCTTGCCGGTGCCCGAGGGGCCGACGAACAGCGCGCGTACCCCGGGTTGATAGCGCGCCGCCGCGGAGACGCCGAGATCGGCGGCGAGCCCCTCGCGCAGGCGGCAGCGCCATACGAGCACGTCGAGCTCGCGTCGCAGCGTCGCCGGCACCACGAGCGCCTCGTCGGTGATCGGGTCGCGCAGCGGCTGGGCGAGCGCGTCGAGGCCGCCGCCCTCGCCGCTCCAGGAGGCGGCGACGACGTCGTCGCGCGTGGGCGTGACGTGACCGTTGAGCGCCGTGCGATGACGGGCGAGCCGCCCGAGGTGGGCGATCCGGCCGGCGCCGTGGCGATGATCGCGCGCCAGCTCGGCGGCGAGCTCTGGGTTGCCGAGCGCCGTCTGCCACAGCGCGTACCGTTCCTCGCTGGTCGGCACGTGCAGGGTCACGCTCGGCAGCGCGCCGCCCGGAGTCTCCACCCGTCCGTCCGGCCCGCACAGCGCGAGGACGGGCCCCTCGTAGAACGACAGGGGCGGCAGGGCCTTGCGCTCCCCGGGCGCCAGATCGAAGCAGAAGACCGGCACGAGCTGGCGCAGCAGCATCCAGGGGACGAGCCCGGCCGTCCTGTCCGTCTCGATGAAGAGCGGGCGGCGGTGAAGGGCGCGGGCGACGGCGGCGGCGACGGAGCGCCCCTCGGCGGCCGACAGAGTTCGCAGCACCAGCGCCCGCTGGGGACCGGCCAGCAGCCCTCGCGCCTGCCGCTCCGCGTCCTCCACGACGGACGGCGGTAACGGGACCTCGGGGACTCCGCCCAGGCCGATCGTGACGTCAGGCCACGTCCAGTCCAGCCCGCGCAGCGCAAAGCCGAGGGGCAGCGGCACGGCCACGGCGCGTTCCGGCAGCGGCGCGCCTTCCCCCAGCAGCGTGAGAAGACCGCTGCGGGTTGCGACACCGGCGACCAGCGCGTCGCCGCAGCCCACCCCGACCGTGGCCGCCGGCGCGAAGGCGGCGTTGAGCAGTCCCACGGTGGGCCTCGCTCCGCCAACCGGCGTCTGCAGAAAGGCGATCGCGCGCCCGACGATGAGGTCCTCGTCGACAGCGGCGGCGAGGGTCACCGCCAGCATCTCCGCCAGCGTCAGGCCCAGCGCCTCCCCCACAGCGAGCAGCGGCGCGTCACGCGGGTCGGGCCGGCGCAGGTAGGCGAGCAGACTGGCATCGTAGGCGGTGTTGCCGGTCAGGGCGCTGCGCCGTTGCTCCATCAAGAACCGCATCTCCGGCGTGTCGCCGTGCGCTGCCGCGCCCGGTGCGACGAGCGCGGCGAGGGCCGCCAGCGCGTAGGTCTTCAGCGTCGGGGGAGTGACTGGCGTGTCAGTCATCGCGGTAGTGGAAGCGCACCACGCGGCCGAGCCAGGGCACCCAACCGGGATCGAGATCGAGCCCAGCGCGGCGGATCCGCACGTCGGCATCGCGATGCGCGAGCTCGACGTCCACGTGGGTGGGGGTCGCGACCACGCGTCCCGGCCGGCGTGCGAGCGTGCCGAGCCCCATGCCCGCATAGCGCCGCGACCACCGCCGGATCGCCGACAGCCACGCCGCCGTGAGCAGATCGACGTCCGTCTCGCCGGGCGCCAGGGCGCGCCCGCGGCGCAGCCGCGCGCCCCGGGCGAGCGCCCGCACGGCGACCGGCGCCCGGCCGCGCCACAGCGCGATCGGCAAGGTCCCGCTGCGATCGAGCAGGAGGCGGCTTCCGCGATCGGTCCATCGCCGGACGATCAGCTCGTCATCGCGCGCGAGGCCCGACAACCAGCGCGCCGGCACCACGAAGTCGGTCTCGGCAACGTCCGCTGAGGTGACCGGCCCCACGGCCGAGCGAACCGGGTCATCGGCCGGAATGGCCAGCCGCTCACCGAGCCGATCCAGCACACGCCGTGCGAGGTCGGTTTCGACGAGATGTGGATGCGCTTCGAGAAAGCTCGCCATGCCCAGACGCGTCATGATCGGGATCACGAAGAACAGTCCCGCGTGAACGGTCGATGCGCGCGCGCCGGGGGCCGCCGGCCCCTCCGGGGCCGTCGTCTCCGCGGTGCGCGTGGAGCCGCGCGCGTTGGCCTCATCGCCATTCCGTGTACCGGCCTCGTCGCTGTCCGAGCCGGCCATCACCGGGGAGCCAGGAGGACTCGGGGCCGTGGACAGCTCGTCCGCCAAGACCACCGGGCGGCGAGCGACGAGGTCCACCACGGCGTGATAGGCGTCGGCCATCAACCTCGAGTCGGCCAGGCGCGACGGCTGCTCGGCGACGAGGCCCATGGCGACGAGCCAGATCCAGCGCGGGTCGCCGATGGACCAGCGCGACGACCACCGCTCGATCACGCTCGCCCAGCGAGCGGACACCCGTGCGCCACCGCGTTGCGGGCGGCCCGGTCGCGGCGTCGCGTCTACGGGCGTTGCGACCGCGAGGCTCGTGGCGCGGTGCCCCTCGGCTCGTCGGGGCGCCGGCACGTCGTCCACTACCGGCGCCGACCCTCGCGCCGGTGGCGCCGACCACCCCAGCTCGCGCAGCAGCTCGGCGCCGTCCGCGGCCCGCAGGACCTCGAGCACGGGATCGAGCGCGCTCCGCTCGCACAGCGCGTCGACCAGCCGCAGGAGGGCCCCGGGCCCGGCCCGCGTGCGCAGGACACCGAGGAGGATCGCGCGCAATCCGTCGTCTCGCGTCGTGGCGGCGCGCCAGCCGGGCACCGCCAGCGGCCAGAACCAGGCGTCGACCGGCTGCCGGCACGCCAGCCTGAGCGCGAGCGCCACGTACGGCTCGGCGTCGTCGTCGAAGAACACCGCTGCGCTGCGCGTGGCGGCCGCATCCTCGTAGCGCACGGCGGTCGCATCCAGCATGGCCACACGCCGCTCGATCGACAGCGCGAGGGTGGCCGGGCTCGCGTTGACGTGGATGTCGCCGACGCTGAGCGAGCGCACGACGAGCAGCCGGCCCGGTGTCGCCCCCGCCAGCGTCGCCATCCGCAGCGCGTCGGCGAGCATCGTCGCTCCGCGATGCACGAAGCTCTCGCTCGGCGCCGTGAGCGCGACCATGCGGACGCGCCGGGTCGCGACGGTCATGCGGATTGCGCGGGCGCGCGGCTCATCGCAGCCGAGCGCTCCCGATGCCCAGCGACACGCCGCCGAACGCGCCGGGCTCGCCAAACTGCGCGCGCGCCCCGGTGTCGAGCGCGCTGGTCGTGGCCTGGAGCACGCGCGCGGTGGCGGTGCCGGTCGCCAGGTCCTCGACGACGCCGCGGGCCACGACCTGGGTGCCCGTGTACATGAGCACGTGCATGCCGACGCGCACGCGGGCGAGGTCGGCGGCAAGATCCACGAGCCCGCCCACCTTCACCACCGTCGGCTTCGGCACGTGACCGGCCACGATGCGATTGATCGGCGCGTGGCTGGCCAGCAGCAGGCACACGCGCACGAGGTCGTTGACCATCCGCACCGCCTCGGGCTCGCGGGGCTCGACGCGCTGGAACAGCCAGTCGACCAAGCTCTGCATCTCCCGGCGGTGCAGGAACTCGATCTCGCCCCAGCGCGGCAGGCCGGCGAGATTGCGCAGGTTGACCGGGCCGTCGAACTGGCCGAGCTGCTCGGCCCACACCAGCCGGATGCTCGGCAGCACCTCGCCCAAGGCGCCGTACAGGCAGGCGGCGACGTGGCCGATCGTGTCGACCTCGCGCGAGACCTGCTGGCTCAGGTCGGGGCGGCCGTGACCGACGGCGATGAGGTCGCCGAGCGACAGCACGTCGCGCGCGCGGTCGCGCGAGGCGGTCCAGCTCTGCCCGGCCAGCAGGCCGAGGTCGAACTGCGCGGTGGCGACGCGCGCGCGGCCCACGACCTCCTGCTGCGCGGAGAACGTGCGGGCGATCGCCTGGCCGAGCAGACCGGTGCCGCCGACGGTCAGCGCCGCCCCCGCCGGCGCCACGGTGGTGGCGGCGCGCAGCGTGGCGGCCAGCACCGTGGCGTGGAGCACGTCGAGGCGATCGAGCCGATCGAGCAGCGGGTGCACGTAGGTGAACCACTTCACCGGCGCCTCGCGCAGCAGGTCGAGCAGCGCGCCCAGCTCGGGCGGCGGCGACAGCGCGCGCGCCAGGCACGCCGGCACCGGTGACTCGACGAGGCCGGGGTCGAGGTCGCGCGAGGGGACATCCACGCGGGCCTCGGCCGAGCGGGGGCGCTGGTAGGCCAGGAAGGCGACGTGGTCGGCGAGGATCGTGTCGCGCCGCGCGTTGATCGCGGCGATGCGCGCCGTCTCCTCGGCCAGCAGCGCCCGCGCCACGCTCACGTCCTGGCGCGCCTCGGCCAGCTCGCCGGCGATGACCGCGAGGCGAGCGTTGATCCGCGCCGCCAGGCCGGTGAGCGCCGCCAGCGTCGTGCGGCACGCCTGGATCGCCCGTTTGTACTGGGCCACGCGGCCCTCGATGCCGCGCAGGATCGCGATGCTGTTGTCGATGGCCCGCACGCCCGCGGTGAGGAACCCCGCCTCGTCGCTGGCGTTGGACGGGTTGGGGTCGTGCAGGCCGTTGAGGACCTCGGCGACCACCGTGCCGAGCCCACGGCTCTTGAGGGCGGCCACGGTGAGGGTTGCCTCGTTGCCGGTGGCGTCGCGGAAGCCGGACACCGACAGGTCGTCGATGGCGAGGTCGATCTCGCCCAGCGCGGTGACGGTGTCGGCCTTGGTGGCAACCGTGTAGCCCTTGGCCTCGGCAACGTACGGCGGCTGCAGTCGCTGGGCGATGGTGACGTTGCGCTCGATGATGCTGCCGGAAACGAGCCCGCCCTGATCGGCGACGTCGCTCGACGTCGGCGTACGCGAGAGGAACACGTCGGCGACCTTCTCCGCCGCCGACGCGGCCGTGACCTGCCCGACGGTCTTGGAGGGCGTGGCCTGTACGCCCGTCGCGCCGATCGTGCCGATCACGCGGCTCACCTTGCCCACGCTGCCGCTCCGCTCGACGCCGTCGCTGCCGCCGGCGATGGCGAGCGCGGCCCCGCCCGTCTTGAGCGCCTTGAACAGCTCGGCCAGCTCCTCGCGGCTGGCCGCGGCCGTCTCGCCCTTGGCGATGGTGGCCAGCGCCGGGGAGGTTGCCAGTCGCGTCGCCTCGGTGGCGCCCAGCACGAGCTGACGCACGCGGTAGATGTCGGTCTGGGCGCGCAGAAAGCCGAAGTCGATCTTGTCGTTGGCGCGGTCGACCTTGCCTTGCAGGAACGCGATGAAGTCCGCGACGCCGCGTGTGTCCAGCTCGGCGATCTCGGCGGCGGTCAACGGCGTGCTCTGCTGCAGCAGGACGCGCAGGTCGCGCAGGGGCACGGCCTCGAGCCCGGGGGTGGCGCTGCTACCCGCGACCGGACGTTGCACCGTCGAGAACGCGTCCTCGGGCGGCGTCAGCGGGTCGGGCGCGACGGCCTCCTCTTCGAGCGCGTCGGGGTCGGGCGATGGGAACGCGGGCGCGGTCCCGCTGATGGCACGGCTGACCGCCGACGCCTTGTCGCGCACGTCCGCCCGCCGCGCGAGCCGGTCCGCCCGCTCGGCCACGAACTGGTCGAACGTCTGCTGGAACTCGGGGTCGACGGTCTCGGTCAGGAGCAGCCGCGGCTCGTACCACACCTGGGGGACCGGCACCAGGACCTGGACGTCGTCGGTCGTGAAGGTGTCGAGCTCGCGCAGCGACGCGCTCGCGCGGACGACGACGTCGAGCTGCTCGAGCGGCACAGGCA
>Ga0210377_10003942_pt1 | contig 12630 bp, 16 predicted proteins | sample PLM4_65_b1redo_FD_155480 | JGI IMG/M metagenome (GOLD analysis project Ga0210377, IMG submission 155480) | Groundwater sediment microbial communities from an aquifer in East River, Colorado, USA - PLM4_65_b1 redo | ecosystem: Environmental > Terrestrial > Soil > Riparian zone | place: USA: East... | reverse complement strand
CGTTTGGGTGGAGGAGGTCAATCCCCGCCACACCCGGGGCGAGAAGGTCCTGCGTGAACTCAGCCATCAGGGGGTCCTGAAGAGGACGTCGGAGCAGAACCCAACGACGTGACCCGCCCGCACCCTGTACCCGGTGTTCCCCTCGAGCCCCGAGATCGTCCAGACGCCACCGCCAAGGTTCTCGAGATGCTCCGTCCCAAAGAAGGGCCAGATCCCCCAGAGGAGAGTGACGTCGAAAGGCGCCGGATGGGGTTGGATCGTGAAGGTTGCAACCCCATTGAGAAGGAACTTGAGGACAAGCCACCGCCCCGGATAGAGGCAGTCGTCGATCTTCCCCTCACCCAGTGGCAGGAGACTCGGCATCAGGCCCACCCAGCGAGCATCAGGTTCGCCGCCTCCACCGCCTCCTCGTAGCGCCCCTCGGCGTACTTGGCCCGCACCGGGTCCTGCAGCCTCCCCACCTTGATGAGCATGTCGGCCAAGACACCCCAGCGGATCCCGGGAACAAACTCCCCTGGGACCGAGAAGCAGACCCCATCGTTCGTGAAGGGCACGCCGCGGGGCACGTAGAGGCTCTCCAGAACCCCTTTGCGCGAGGTTGCCGGCGCGACCTCGATCCCAAGCTGGTGGGCCTCGGAGTCCGAGTAGATGAACGGGAAGTCAGGGGAGTGGTTGTACTCCCAGTCGAGGCGCGCCTGGTCCACCTCCCAGGTGTCGCCGCGGCAGACCGGGACGCAGAACCGGGTGCGTGGATCCGCGTCTTTGAACACGAGGCGCCGCAGCACGACGAGGTCCACCGGAAGGTCCACGCGGTGAGTCTCGGGGATGTAGTTGAGGGGCTCGCGGCGCTGGATGATCGACGTGCGCTTGATGAAGTCGTCTTGCCGCTTGGTCATGTAGCCGATCACCTCGGGGATCGTCCAGGCCCCCGAGGCGAAGGTCGCCCCACTGTCCACCGGCTCGATCATGAGCTCCTGCAGCTCGCACAGGACGTCGGTGTCCTTGGTCTCGCAGAAGACCGCGCTCACCAGCTCGAACTCGGGCGTCGTCATCAGCCGGGCGAGGATCACCGGGTTGGTGATCCCCGCCGGCAGCCCAAACTCGGTGATCTTCACCGCTACTGCGCCCTCCCCTTCGTCTCCGTCACCCCGTCGTTGCTGAGCACCATCGTGTCGAGCGGGGTCGTATTGTCGTCTCGGTGAACGACGAGGTTCTTGCGCGTGGCCGTCACCTTGTTGAAGTAGCGCCGCTTGGTGTGCTGCATGATCTCCCGCATCGTTCCGTTGGCCGGGATGGGCGTCACGGGCTGGGCCCCTTCGAGATGGTCCCAGACCTGCGCCGCTGTCAACCCACCGCCTGCCCCCGCGGCCCCTTCGGGAACGACCATGTACTGGGTCCCTGCGCCCGGGTTCGTGACCCACCCGGCCACCGTGGCCTCCCTGGTGGCCCCCACGTACCCCGTGATGGCCTGGGCCTGCCCGGCTCCCGTGCCGCTCACGAGCACCACGGTGGCCCCGTTGTAGTAGTTGTCGAGGCCCGACGCAGCCACCGAGAGCAGGATTGTGGTGGCGCCCCCACCGAGGGCGATCCCGGTTTGCAAGACGTGGTCATCGAGGATCCCCTCGATGTCCCCTGCGTCTTGCGTCCCACCCGCAGCCTTGAGCCCGAAGCCCCCGGCTGCCGATCCGGTGGCCGTGATCCCGTGCTTCGTCGCCCCGCCCGCGGTGATCTCGACCCCGTGGTTGCCCGCGGCGGCGATGGAGACCCCAACTCCCGTGGCTCCCGGGGTGATCGTGACCCCGGCCCCCGCGCCGTTCCCCTGGATCCCCAAGCCCTTGCCGCCTGCGCCGGAGGTGAGTTGCGCGCCCGCCCCCGACCCGGCCGCCGTGGCCTGGATCGCCGCGAACGTCGCGGTGCTGGTGGCCAAGATCCCGTTGCCGAAGGCACCCGTCGCAACCAGGCCGTTCGTCCCCGTCGCGTGGACCCCCGAGCCGTTTGGCGCGGAGGCCAACAGCCCAGCCGCACCGGCCGCAGCGGCCTCAGCCAAGAGACCCGCGCCCCCTGTCGCACCGGCGATGATCCTGACCCCCTCGCCCGCCGCACCACCCTGGACGAGGATGCCCGCCGAAGGCCCAGAGCCCTCGATGTAGATCCCCGGGTCGTCCGTTCCCGCGCGGATGTCGACTCCAGGGCCGTCCGCAGTGAGGACCTGCAGCCCCGCCGTTCCGATCCCCTCGATAGAAGCCCCAGGGCCCGTTCCCGTGGCCGCAGCGCGGATCGCCGCAGCGTTCCCACCGCTCTGTGCGTAGATGCCCTCGGAGGTCCCAATGGCCTGCACCCCAACCCCACCCCGGGCCAGAACACCCTGCGATGTTCCATCGAAGAGCGCCCCACAGACCGCCCCAGTCAGGGAGAGCCCGGAACCCACCGTCGAGACCCCCTGGATGGCGTTGTCACTGCTGCTGATGTCGATCCCGCGGCTCCCCGCCTCCGAGCACGTGATCCCAACCCCTGCGATCCCCGTGGTGATGACGACTCCCTGCGCGCCCGCCCCAGGAATGTTGAGCTGGAGCCCAATCGCCCCGCCGTCCGTTGTGGTGATGTTGACCCCGTCCGCCCCCGAGAGCGTGGCGATGGCGTCCGTGGGAGCCGAGAGCACGATTCCGACACCCGTCCCGGCCGTGAGGTTCAAGGCCTCCGCGCTGGTCGCGTTCACCCGCACTCCCATCCCGTTGCTCGTCGAGATGTCGAGCCCTCGCCCAGAAGTCGTGCCTCCCGCGATCACGAGGCCGGAGCCATTGATCCCCGGTGTCAGGGACACGGCGTGTCCGGTGCCGTTCCCACCAATCCTGACGCCCTGCCCGTTCCCCGCCTGCGCGGCGATGTCGAGGCCGTCCCCACCGCCCACCCCACCTCGAATGTTGACACCGTCCCCAGTGTTCCCGCCCACGATCTCGATCCCAGCGCCGGTCCCGAGGCCCGTGAAGATCGCGGCCGGGGTGTTTCCAAGCCCAATTGTTCCCGCGCGCAGGGCCGTGTTGCCGCTCGTGCCGGTGAGTTGCAGGCCGTCCCCACCACCCACAGCCGTGAGCTGCACTGCGTCACCCGACGTGCTTCCACCTCGGACCACAGCCCCATTCCCGGTGCTGCCCGGGGTGATGTCCACACCGTTCCCGGCACCCGCAGCGGCAACGCCTTGGACGACGTGCCCTCCACCAGCTTGGGCCTCTACGTAGAGACCGGCGCCACCAACGATGGAGAGACCAGCAGCCCCGACATGCCCAACAATCGAGACCCCATTGCCTCCCGTACCGCCGTTTTGCACGACCACGGTGGTGGCCGCACCGTTCTGCGTCTGCACGAAGAGCCCATAGTCGGCCGCCCCACCACCGAGCCCAACGACGCTGGCTCCGCGCCCACCCGAGAGATCGAGCCCTGCGCCGTTGCCCACGACCGAGCCCTGCGCCTTGATGCCGTTCGCAGCGGCACCCGCGCCGGAAACCGCCTCGATCCCGTGCCCCGTGCCGACCCCGGTGATGGCGAGCGCCGTGACGTTCCCACCGATCTGCGTGGAGTCGATCACGACCTTGCCCTGCCGCGTGATGGTCTTGATGTGGATGTGGATGTCCCTGAACGTCACCCCCGCTGCGTCGTGGATCACGACGTCGATGTTCTCGGCCGCCATCTCAGCAGCAGTCAGGGCGAGACCCCACAGGAAGGCCCCAATCCCACCGGCAGCCACGGGGACGTTGGTCGTGCTGGCGGCGACTCCCCCGTCCTTGTGGATCTTGGCGTCACCCGCAGCCAAGGTCGGTGCCGCCACGAACACGTCGCTCGACGTCGCCAGGACCTGCTCGAAGCAGAAGTAGACCGTGACGGCCGCCCCGTAGGCTTCGTGGTAGTTGTAAACCAGAGGCATCTAAGCTCCTTGCGCGTCGAGCGCAGTGGGCACGTTCGCAACTGGGCGAGAAGAACGCCCAACATCAAGGCCCATGATGCGACGGAAGATCGAAGAGGTCTTCAAGCGGCTGTTCCGCTCCGCCGCGGCCTTGATGAAGGCCTTGTAGAGGGACATCGTGGCGGCGAAGCGCGCTCCACCCTCCTTGAAAGCAAGGACGTGGAGCGCGTAGCCCAAGAGGATCTGAAAATCCTCCTGCCCGATGTCGATGAAGTCGGTCTCGAGCTTGAGCACCGGGGTCCGCGCCACACCGTCCACCACGAGGGAATCGCAGCCGTGCGAGTCGTAGGGCCACACCGCGATCATGGCGACCCCCGCGGGCGCCCACAGCAGAGGCCGCTCCGGGATGTCCGGGTTCGTGGCGTGGAGGGCCGTCGTCTCGCGCTCCCACCCCACGCGCCCCATGTCGAGGTCGTCGATGGAGGAGAGGGCAAGGGGGATCCCGTTCCACTCGACCCGCGTGCCGTAGGTCAGGCACCCAGGAAGGATGTACCACGGCGTGTTGTGGGGGGTGTCCGTCTCGAGGATCCACCGCTTCCGCCAGGTCCCGGTGAGCATGTTCCAGGTACGCAGCGAGTCGTTGATCGCCAGGAGCTCGGTGAAGGGGGTCCAAAACGGGGCACTGTCGAACTTGACCCTGAGCTCCTCCCGGTACTCCGCAAGGGTGACTTGGCGGTGCATCAGAGGATCGCCAAGACGCGGAAGACCGCGGTCGAGCCGAGGACCTCCGCAAACGCCATGCGCACGAAGATGGTGAGGGTGTCCCCGAAGACGAAGCCGTAGACCGCCTGGAAGTTGGCGGGGAAGTTAGCGGCTGGGAAGACCAGGATCGAGACCCCAAGCGGGACGAAGACCGAGGCTTGGGACAGCGTGTAGGAAAACAGGTTTACGCCAGCGATAAGCACGGTCCCAGCAGCGATCCCCACGAAGGCCCCCGAGACGAAGGGTTCCGGCGTGGCACCACCGACAAGCACTGGGCTGCCCACCTCCGTGCCCGCGCGGCCAAGGGCGAAGAGGGTGTTCACCAAGAGGGAGCGGCGCAGACCCGCAAGCGCTCCCTGGCCATCCCCAAAGGGGGAGCTGGCGAGGACCGTGAGCTGGTTGATCTCCACGAAGGGCGGGATGGCGTTGAGGGCCACGTTGCTGCCGCCCCCAGCCACCCCGTCGCCGGCGAGGAGCCCCAACGCGAGGCTCACCACCGACCCGAGTTGAGTCGTCCCGAAGATGATCCCCTGCCGAGACGAAGAGGTGAACTGCTCCACCGAGTTGCTGTCGACCGTGGCGCCACTCGGTGAAAACGAGACCTCTTCCAAGAAGAGCAGGCGGTTCCAGAAGAGCGCCGCGATCGACTCGAAGCGGTTGGCGATGCAGTCCTTGAAGGACGTGCCCAGGGGGTTCCTGTCGCTGATCCTGATGGCGGTCTGGTTCAAAGCAGCAAACCCACCACCGATGAGCCTCACCTTCGAGACCACGGAGCGGTGCCAGCCCGTGGCGTCGATGGCGGCGAAGGGCGTGACGCTCACCGCTGGGGCCTGAAGCCCCAGGTCGTAGATACCCACGGACTCGAAGTTGGAAAGCGTGTTGTCGTCACGGGAGTACCCGCGTACGAGGCTGTCCCCTACGAAGCTCGAGAGGGCCAGGAGCACGGAGCCCACTTGGCTGGTCCCTTGGAGGACCGTGCCGTTGCGCAGCAGGAGGGGCTGGGAGACCCCGAAGGTCCGCCCCGGGATGAGGACCCTCCCCCCACCGCCCGTGGAGGCGAGGGCGTCGATAGCGGCCTGGATCGCCGCGCTGTCGTCCGCGACCCCGTCCCCAACCGCCCCAAAGTCCTGGACGTTGACGACCTCGCCGAAGATGTTGAACCAGGCGCTACCAGAATCCTGCCAGATGCCCCTCACGCCGTCCGTGGCGATACGCAGGCGGCCAAGCGACCCTGGGGGTGGGAAACCTCCCACAGGGCCCGTGGGGAGCGCAAAGCCCGTCACAGGCAGCCATTCCGTCCCCGTGTTGACCCACAGCCCTCCCGAGGCGTCGGTCAAGTAGCGGACGTCCCCGGTGTCCTGGGCGTCAGGCGGGGGCAGCAGGGCAAACTCGGTGGCTGCGGGCCCGCAGTCCCCCAGGCCCAGGTTGACGTCCCCGAGGGTGTAGGCCAGGGGGATTGCCGGCGTCCCCCCACTGACCCTGACGTCGTACCTCCCGTTCGGAGCGTAGAAGAACCAGTACCCGTCCGCGTCGGCGAAGAAGGGGTTGGGCTTGGGCGTCGGAACCGGGTGCAGGTCGTCGTCGTAGATGACGGGCTGGACGGGGGTCCCCGCCTCGTACACGCGGATCTCCGCGTTGGCGACCACCTCGCCGGTGTCGAAGAGCCGCTCCCTCCCGTAGGCCCGTTCCATTCCTAGTCCTTCTCGCCCTCGGCGGCGATGCGCGTGGCCGCAGCCTGCTCCGTCACCTCAGCCTTCCGGTCCACGTTACGCTGTGCCTGGTCTGCCTCCTGCTGGGCCAGGACCTGCGCGTCCCCATGCGTGAGATCCGCCACGCGCTGGCGCAGCCCCTTGATCTCATCGAGCATCCTGGAGTTGCCGTCGTTGACGAGGTCGTACACCTCCACGACCTTGGCTGCGCGCCTGGCGGCCTCCTGTGCCACACTTACCGCCTCCGCCGCTGCTTCCTTGCGCGCCGCCCTCAACGCGACGAGCATCTGCGTGACGGCCCCGAGCAGCAGGACGATCCCGCCGAACAGGGCCGTAATCATCGCAGGGGTCCAGGCACCATCCTCGACGGCGGGGGTGGGAACCTGCCCAAGGAAAACCGCCAGCATCGCTAGCTCCCTCCGATACCGGGGTTGAGCGCGACCTGCACCACGATGGCGCCCGTCGCGTCCGCGTTCTTTCCCGTCGCCGAGCGGTTCACCAGGGCCACGTGCAGCAGGGGGTACTTGTCGACATGCGCCCGATAGTCCAGGCAGTCCCCGGGGATGCTCAGGTTGTTGGCGCTGTAGTGGTAGAACCCCGCCCCACCGATCTGCAAGCCGGCGGTGAAGGTCACGACTCCGCGGAAACCATCGTCGTTGGGGTCGGACGGGATCGCCGGGGTCTCCCGGTCGAAGAACCAGAGCTCCCAGGCGAGGTTCTGCACCGAGATGATCTGGACGGACTCCACCCAGTACGTCTGCCCAGCGCCCAACAGGGGGAAGCTGTCGAAGAGCCCAGCGTTCTGGGCCAACGCGGCAGTGAAGTCCGTGTCCGCGTTCGTGCGGATGATGACGCAGCGCCCCGGCTGGGCCACGAGAGCCTCCTACCCGGCCTTCTTGCTGCCGGTGATGTTGAGAGCCTGCGAGAGCCCGATCTCCGTGGCCCCGCCGTGCGGGGTGTTGGCGAACTGGGAGGTCTTCATGCGGCCCCCCGTCTCCTCCGTGCCCGGCTTCGGCGCCACGGCCTTGTCGAAGGCGCTGAGCGCGAGGCTCCCCGCTCCCCGCTCGGTGAGCGTCTCGCCCGGCCCGTCCATGTCGCTCGAGCCCGCGCTCGGCACCGACGCCACGTAGTTGTCGTCGGCGGTGAGAAGATCCTTGACTGCCATCGAAAGCCTCCTTAGAAGTACGAATACCCCATGCCGTAATCGTGGTTCTGCATGAACCGCGAGTCCAGTGGGGCCCAGGGCAGGTTCTGCCACGACACCGACTCCTTGAGCGTGGGGAAGATTTCATCATCCCGCTGCTCCAGGATCCAGAGCTCCTCCTCCGCCTCCTTCTTGAGCGCCGCGGAGTTGGCCAGGTTGAAGTACACGTTGCGGTTGTCGAAGCTCGGCCCCGGCCAGCGCGCGGCCTCCACGAGGCAGAGAAGCTCCAGGATGTCAGGACGATACTGCAGTGGTCCCTCAAGCTCGTCGAGGTCCCCGAGCACCTTGGGTTGGCGGATCGCAACGTAGGGGTAGTAGCTGGCGACCGTGGTGTAGGGCCAGAGCTCGTACTGGGCCTGCCCACGTGTCGCCTCGAGCTGCGAGTAGCCCCGCGAGACGAGAGCCCAAGGCGTCGTGGTGCTGGTCCGCTGCGAATCCCAGCGGTTGAGCTGGGCCTCGGTGATGTACCAGTGAAGCTGCCAATTGTTCACTGGATCGACCACGCCGAGGAAGCGGTTGAACTCTCGCGGCATGGTGACGTAGGCGTCCAAGATGGTGCTCTGCGCCGCCGTCACCGAGGCCGGGCCCCACGGCTCGTCCAAGGTGGCGATGTCGCTGACGAGGTCCACCGCGATGATCGTGTAGACCGGCGAGACCATCCCGACGCGGAGCTGCCTGCCCACGTCCGAAGCGGCGAAGAGCGGCGTGGGCGCCCCCGGCCCCTGCACGAAGGGGGAGAAACGGGTGACCGTGACGAGGCCCGTCTTGGCGTCGTTCGTGGTGATCTGGCCGAAAAGCCTCAGGTTCGACCAGGGACGGAGCGACCCGATCGCGGCCTGGGCGTTGTTGACCCAGTCACGACAAAGCTGTGCCGTCGCCAAGGGGCAGTGCAGGCGGACCTTGGTCCAGACGTCGATGACCCGCTCTGGCACTGCCCCTCACCTCCCTAGCCGTAGACCACGATGTCGGCGGAGTAGGCCGACAGGTCCACGCCGTTCGCCACCTCGACGCCCGTGGTGCCGACGAACCAGCGGATGGCCTCGAGCGTCGAATCGTAGACGCAGGTGCAGAAGAGGCCACCCACCGGATCGAAGGCGTGAAACGACGGGAACCCCGTGATGCCCCGCAGCCCCAAGTCCGCCGCGAGGATGGGATCCCCCGGGGTCCCCGCGTTGAGGTACGGGTTGGGCCCGACGTAGTGGGGCGTGGCCACGCGACGCGAACCGAAGATGTCGGTGGGGCGCCCTCCCGCCGGGATGGTGATGTTGGCTGCCATGCTGCCCCCTCCCTCAGTCCACGATCTTCAGCGACACGAGCGCCGCGTCGTCGAGCCGGCTCGTCACGTCGTTGACCTGGGCACCCGCGGTGCGACCGAAAATCTCGGTCATGGCCGCGGACGTCACGCAGTCGGCCTCGCCGTCCACGGTCGAGGGCACGGCTGCCTTGCCGAGAACGTCGGGCGCCACGGTCGGGCTGTCGATGAAGCGCGTCGGGTAGAGACCATCCTTGGCGATGTACGTCACCCGCTCGTCGAGCACGGCGGTCAGGTCCGCCATGAACACCCCGGCCACGCGCCCGGTGGACGTCCCGGACTCGGTCGTGACCACGGCGTTGGCCTCGTCCGCCCACCACGCCAGGTCGTACTGGGTGGGGATGGTCGGGGAAGCCGAATCCACGCGCACGAGCTGGACCTGGATGTCCCCCGGGGACGTCTGGGAAACCGCGGCTGCGACACCGCCGCTGAGGAGCGCGATCTCGGCGACGCTGTAGCCCTGGGAAGCGTCCCACCAGCCCTTCTTGCCGATGAGGCCCAGGTACGGGAACTTCGACTCGAGCGTGTCCTCTCCCTCGGGCGTTCCCCCGCTGAAGAAGATGCCCAACTGGTCTCGCTTGAATTCCACCATGGGGTCTCCTTTACCGGACGAAGCCGTAGAGAATGCGCCCGTAGCGAGGCGCACGCCCCACGATGTTGCCCGCGAAGAGCTGCTGGCCAGCCACCACGGTGCTGGCCTGCGCCACCTTGAAGCCGGTGAAGCCGAACTGGAAGAGCTTGCTGACGCTCATGTGGAGGCGGATCTGCTCGTCGGTTCCGCCTGGGGTTCCCGGGTTCAGCCAGATGAGGATCTCGTACTCGAGCGCGAGGTCCGCGGCGTCCGCGGGGGTGTACCCGAGCTCGATGGCGTCGTCGACCGGGAAGTCCTGGGAGGGGATGTACTGGCTGGCCAGGATGATCGCGGAGTTGAACCGGGTGCCCTCCCACCCGATCTCCACGTCCTTGACGGCCATGTCGATGCGGCGCTGGGGCTCGAAGCACTCCTTGACGAAGGCCTCGCCCCGGTTGCTCGTGATCCCGTACTTGGGCACGAACTTGCCGATCTTGCACGAGCTGTAGGAGTGCTCGAGCACGTGATACGACATGGCCGGGCCGGCGTTGGGCTGCACCAGGCCGGTCGGGCTGTTGAGGGCGTTGTTCACGTCGACGCGCGGCTGGCCACCGTAGCTCGGGATGACGTTCCCAGCGTAGGTGGTGTTGGTCGCGTCGGTGTAGTACTCCTCGAGCCCGTTGAGGAGCGCGGTGCGGTCGTTGCCGGCGATGTTCTGCCCGTTCCCGTAGGAGTCGATCTCCAGCAGGGCGGACATGGTCATGGCGGCGTTGCCGAGGTCGATCGCCAGGAGGTCGAGGACCGCCTCCGGCCCCCGGATCACGACTTCCACCTCCTCGGTGTACTCGGTGACGTTGACCTCGTAGTACTTCATGTCGAACTGGATCGCGGTCTTGGTGGGCTTCTTCGTGATGTCGAAGGACTGGCCCATCTTGTAGGCCTTGCCCTTCATCGGCGCGTACAGGAGCTGCTCCTGGATCTTGGATCCACCCGGGAACTTCGTCTGGTAGCGGCTCTTCAAGAGCGCCATCAGCGGGCCGGCCTTGAAGAAGCCGTCCGCGATCCCCGGCATGATGTGGACCTTCGTCAGGGCGTTCAGCTCGTTGATGTTGGGAGGTGCCATCTGCCACTCCTATACGCTGACGAAGGGGGCGTACCCGCCAGCTTGGTTTCTACGTCTCCGCCGCGTTCCGGTACTTCCCCGCGTAGGCGTCCTCGACCGCGGCCTTGACCGCGGCGCGAACTGGATCCTCACCCGCCTGCTTCAGCCCCGACAAGGTGCTGGGCTCTTGGGCGTCCACGACGTGGGGGAGGGCGGAGCGGGATTCCCGCAGGGCAGCGTCACGCCCACGCTGCTCGGCGGCCTTCAGCTCTTCGTCTCGGGCCTTCTGGAACTTCTCCGCGTACTGCGTCTTGAACAGGTCCTCGTAGGCGGTCTGGATGTTGGTGTTGAGCTTCTTCGCGTGCTCGAACAGGGCCCCCTTGTTGAGCCTGGTGCCGAAGTCCTCCTTGTGCCGCTCGGAGAGGTCGACGAGCACGCCCGAAAACGCAGGCACGTCGCCGGCCAAGAGGTTCAGCTCCACGACCTTCTTCTCGAGCTCGTCGAACTTGGCGAGCTTCTTCATGACATCGGCGGGGAGCTCGACGGGCTTTGGGGGCTCGTCACGGTCCCCAGGGCGCCCGCCCGCGGCCTTCCAGGCCTCGTAGTCCTCCTTGCGCTGGAGGTACTCCTCAATAACCGGCACGTTGTTCTGCCGCCACGCCTCGAGCTGCTCGCGCTCCTTGTCGAGCGCCGTGCGGAGCCCCTGCAGCTCGTTTTTGTCCCGCGAAAAGTCCTGCTGGCGCTTGTAACCGTCGCCCAGGGTGTCCAGCACGTCGTCCACCGCAAAGATCGCGGCGGCTTCCTTCCGCTTGGCCTCGTCCGGGACCTTTGCGAGGATCTCGTCGAGGAACGTCTTCCCGTCTTCCCTGCGTCCCACTGCTACCTCCTCAGCCGGCCACCGAGCAGAAAGGCTCCCTCGGAAGAGGGGCGGCCCACTGCGCGTGCCTTGAGTGGTTGCACGATTTAGTACCCCTGCCCCACGGTGGAAGAGGGGAACTGGTTGCCTGCCGCCTCTGGGGCGGCGGATTCGGCTTCGCCGTACTGCGAGATGAAAGCGGCCAAGCCCCGCTTGATGAGGTCTCGGGCCATATCGAAGTCCATGGCACCGAGGGGGGCGGCTTGTGCGAGGGCCAGAAGGGCCTTGTCGATCGACTGGCCCATGGCCACGACACCGCGAACGACGTCACGATCGGGGGAACCGCCTGGAGCCTGGGCTGTGACCGCGGCGGCCTCGGGCGGCGTCAGGCTGTGCACGGACGCCGGGGCCTGGGCGGTGAGCATCGAGGCCGGAGGCGGAGTCCCGAGGCCCATTTCAGCGGCGCCCCGACATCGAGCGCCCTGCCTTCTTCTGGTGCCACTTCTTGGACCCGGCCTTTTTCTTGTTGATCGAGGCGTAGAACACCGACTTGCCCTTCTTCGCCCCGTACTCCTTCGTCATGTTGGCCATGACCTTCTCACCGGAGTCTGTCAGGGGCATCTGCGCGGCCCTCAAAAGGAAAAGGCCCCGGGGATTTCTCCCTGGAGCCCTGGCGGCGCTAGTGCCGCTCGACCCGTTCTCGGGTATGAGGGTACGACCCTTGTCAAGCGGCTGTCAAGAAAGGGGCTGCGGCGGGGGCCTAGAAGAAGAGGCCCTGGGCCCCCTTTTCAGGGAACCCAGGGCCCCACAGGACCGGGAACTAGGAGGATCCACAAGGCGCCGAGGCAAGCTCAGCGGTTATGGGCTTCCTGCAAGATAGGCGGCGGAGGCGCTTGCGTCAAGTCCACCCGGCGTTTGTCCACCACCTCGGCGAACTGCGGGACCCCGTCCGCCCAGTGGATGACGGTCTGCCCCGTGTAGCGCTCCTTGAAGAGCGCCTGCAGGAGCGTCGGGAGGTCCGCCGCCTCCCGATGCCTCACTTGCTCTCCGTGATCGTGGTGCGACCCCCCGACTTCTGCTCCACCTTCGGCATGGCCTGCCCGCTCGGGGGCCTTCCTGCCGCTGAGGGCGCCGCAGCAATCCCCATGACCTGCTCGGCCATGAGCTTCTCGGTGATCGTCACCGGAACCCGCACCTCGGTCTGGGGCACTATCTG
>Ga0210377_10003941_pt1 | contig 12631 bp, 11 predicted proteins | sample PLM4_65_b1redo_FD_155480 | JGI IMG/M metagenome (GOLD analysis project Ga0210377, IMG submission 155480) | Groundwater sediment microbial communities from an aquifer in East River, Colorado, USA - PLM4_65_b1 redo | ecosystem: Environmental > Terrestrial > Soil > Riparian zone | place: USA: East... | reverse complement strand
GCTCGGGTTCAAGCGCCTGCTAGGCGGGGGGAGTATCCTCACCCGAGTCGAGCGCCTCGAGCTCATCGAGAAGTTGCTGTCGGGCTGGATCGCCCTCGATTGTCTCGCCCAGCGTGAGCCCGTACTTCGCAAGGTCGCTTTCCGGCCGCCGTCCAGCCAGGACGTCAGCCGCGATCTGCAGGCATCAGCCGTATCGCCTTGGCAAACGAGGGTCATCCCCCGTCCAGCTCATGCGGGGCTGAACCGTAGAGTCGGGCGTGCTGCGGCGGGCGAAATGCCAGCTATCCGAGCGCGCCCAGGGACCCGAGTGGTCAGGTCGTATGGTCGTCCGCATCCGGCGCCGATCGCACCCATCGAGCGAGAACGCCCACCACCCCCGCCAGCGCCACCGTCATGGCGCCAATGCGAACCGGAGCCGCCCAGCCCAACCGGCGCCCCACGACCATTACGAAGGCGGCCAGCGCCGCCGCGGCGAGGAACGTCAGCCGCATTCTGTCGCGAAACAGGAGTTGCATCATGCCAGCCGTCCAGGTCCTGAGGGGCTGACCGGTACCCGGCATTGCGACGACTCGCCGTGAAAGCCGACTGCCGCGGTCCGGCAATGCCGCAAGGGCTTCGCTTTCTAATGTGCGGACCGGGCGCAGAGCGTGCCAGGCCTCACCTCCAATCCGGTGGAGCGGACCGACGCGCGACGCTCGGCCGGCGTCACCGAGCGGTTGCCGCCAGGCCTGGGGCGGGGGTGCGTAGTCCCTTGAACAGCAGCCAGAAGCTCAGCGTGATGTCGAACAGCGCCAGGGGAGTGTCGAACCACCACAGGTTCACCACGCGGGAGAAGGCGGGGTTGATGATGTAGGCGAACGTACAAACGGCGCACCACGCGGCCGCCGCCAACCCGAAGCCCGCCAAGGCGACGGGGACATAGCGTGACTTCACCCACAGCCAGCCGATCAGGGTCGCTGACACCGCCCAGAACGCCAGCCCGACGTAATACTCCTCCCCGGCGGCGGACGAGTTGAGCCTGACCAGCGCCTGGAGCGGTTCGGCCTGAAGCGCTGGCCCATACGCGGGGTCGCCCGCGAGGCGCACGACGGTGAGGAGACTCAGCGCCATCAACACCGCCGTCACGGCATACACGAGCTTCAGGAGCGTCGCCAGCACGGCCAGGTGTCGATTGACCGGGCCCAGGACCACGTACAGCGCGGAAAGCAGGACGACCACGCCGATGCAATACACGAGGTCGAAGGCCACACTGAGGCGGAAGAGCGGTTCCGCCGCCGCGATGCGCCGCACGGTTTCCGCCATGTCGCCGGTGACGAATAGACGACCACGCATACCGAAATTGGCATAGACGACGAAGGCCACCGGGATGAGATAGGCGAGGGCTGCGACCTTCGCCGCGTTGCGCTGCGACCTGTCGATGACGTTCGGGCTGTCGGTCATGTCTCGGTCCCGTTGGTTCTATGGGGTACCCATACGTCAGTGGGGCGGGAGTTGTTTCAGCGGAGGGCCGCTGCGACCGGCTGTCAGGAATGCCGGTGCGATACCAAGGCGGCGAAGACGAACATGTCGCCGTGGCCCTGTTGCTGCAGTCTCGCCACTTCTTCTGAGCCGCCTAGCCGTACCGGATCGCCAACACCACCGGCGCGCACACGAACGCCCATCCGATGAACAAGTATGCAGATCGGCGTCGATCTCGCCAAGTCGGTCTTCGAAGTGGCCGTCTCCACGGTGCCCGGGCAGGTGCACGAGCGCCGCCGGCTCTCCCGCGCCGCCCTTGGCCCCTTCTTCGCGGCGCGCCCGCCCGCCGAGGTCCTTCTGGAAGCCTGCGGCTCGGCCCATCACTGGGGCCGCGAATTCCAACGGATGGGCCACCACGTCGCGCTGCTCCATCCCCGCGACGTCGCCCGCTACCGCGACGGCAACAAGACCGATCGCGCGGACGCCAAGGCCCTGCTCGAAGCCGCCCGCAACCAGGCGCTCAGTCGAGTGCCCGTGAAGTCCCTCGAACAGCAGGCGGTCGTCGCCCTCCACCCGCTGCGCCAGGGCTACCTCCAGACCCGTACCGCCCGGATCAACGCCGTCCGCGGCCACCTGCGGGAGTTCGGATGCGTCATTCCCCTCGGCCCCCAGCAGCTGCTCCGGCGGGTGTGGCGCGATCACCGACCGTTCGAACGCCGCGCCGCGCGGTAAGGAGGGCCCGACCCAGCGAGCTGCACCAGCGATCACGACGATGGCGTCCGGTCAGACCGGCGCGGGGACGAGCCGATAACGCGCGTGGCCCCTCAGGCCGCCCTAAGCGATGGGCACCCCGCGCGCGACTTTCCATCGTGGCCAGGGCCTGTGGGCCCGTCTCATGGGCCGGGGATACGACCGCAGTCGACCTTCGCCGTCAACGATCCCTTGCGCTTTGCTCGGGAGGAGTCCAGATACGCTCGTTAGCAAGACAGCAGCTTAGCTCACCTACAGTCAGTCCGATGAAGCTCCACCGGCGCCGCCGGCCAGGGAATCCGACGGTGTGAACCGTCCGCCAGCACTTCCACCGGTATCACATCCGAAAACGCCTCCGCGGTCCCAACCAGGTCCCGCCCAGCCCGCACGAGCTGCATCGAGACACCGACGAACCCCGATGACCACCAGAGACGCACCGAGTCGCGGCCCACCGGCCGCCACCGAGCCGGCACCACGCGATACCTCGTAAGCGCCGGGATATGGGGCGCGAGTTTGAAGCCCGAGCCCCCAAGGGGGCCGCCCTCAAGGATGGAGTCGAGCTGCACCGCGTCCGGCGGGGTATGGGCGGCTGGGTCTCCCTTCAGCGACCGGTCCCACGCCCCCATCTGCACGGCATAGCAACCGGCGATCTCCCGCATTACCGCGGAATCTGCGGCGGCCTGCGACGACATCGGCCTAGCATCAGCCAGCAAGACCGCGGTCAAGATCATCGCCATCGGAGGTTTCATCGCAGTACAGCTGCTGTCTAACTCATAATGGGCTGACCTGTCCAACCAGTTGGACAGCGTCTGCCCCACAGTTCAACACTCGTCGAACAAGCTCCGGTATGACGCAAGTGACTGGCACTTCTACAGCTCGCTTAGAAAGCCCACCGCCGCGGCCCGGTAATGCTGCAAGCGCTTCGCCTTCTAATGTGCGGACCGGACTTGGTGCGTGCCAGACCCTCCAACGCCGGCGGCAACCGGCTCAAAAGGACTCGAGCGGACTCCGAACGCCCAGCCCCGGATTGGCGAGGATGTGGGTGTAGATCATGGTTGTCCGGACGTCGCGGTGGCCCAGGAGCTCCTGGACGGTGCGGATGTGGTGCCCGGCTTCGAGGAGATGCGTCGCGAAGGAATGCCGCAGGCTGTGACAGGTGGCCCGGCAGGCCGGAAGCGCGAACCGCGCGGCGAGCCGGAAGGCGCGCTGCACCACGGTCGGATGCAGGTGGTACCGGTGCCGCCGCCCCGTCCGGCGGTCCACAAACGTTCGCGTGGCGGCGCTGACGCGCTTCGTTCCCATGCGTGAAAGTCGAGTCGCGGGCGCCGTTCGGCGCACCAATTCCTTGCCCGCCGTACCCAAACGTGGCGGGGCGGGCGCCGGCCGGCGACATTGTCTCATGCGCAATGCACTGATGGTCCTGGCCGCAACGGCCCTGGTGGGGCCGGCGGGCTCGCGGCCGGCGGCCGCGCAATCCACACAGTATCGGTCACCAGCCGGCGTGGTGTACGTCTCGCAGGCGGACACCGGCGCCGTAGCGCGCGCGGAGTCCGCGCTCGCGGCGAACCCCCGCGACGTGGACCGCCTCATCGCGCTCGGCCTGGCCCAGTCCGGGATCCGGCGGTATCGCGAAGCCATCGCCACCTTCACGCGGGGGATCGAAATCGCCCCCGGGAACGCCGTGCTCTACCGCTGGCGCGGGCACCGCTACCTCTCGGTCCGCGAGCTCGACCGCGCCCGGGCCGACCTGGAGCGCGGGCTCACGATCGACGCCAACTGCTACGGCTGCCTCTACCACCTGGGCATCGTGCGTTACGTGACCGGAGACTTCGCCGGCGCGGCCGAGGCGTTCCGGCGGGCGCTGCCGCTGGCCCCGGAACCGGGTGAATACGCCGGCTCGAACGACTGGCTGTGGATGTCGCTGTCGCGCGCGGGGCGGGGAGCCGAGGCGCAAGGGGTGCTGGACCGGATCACCGACTCGCTGCCGGCCGGCAACGCGTACACCCAGCGCCTTGCGCTCTACCGCGGCCGGATCCGCCCCGAGCAGGCGTTCACCCCGGCCGACACCGCCGACATCCAGGTGGCCACGCTGAGCTACGGGGTGGGCAACTGGTACCTGCTGCGGGGCGACACGGCGCACGCCCGCGAGTACTTCGAACGGTCGGTCCGCTCGAGCGGCTGGCCGGCCTTCGGGTTCATCGCGTCGGAAGCGGAGCTACGGAATCTCGCCTCGCAGAATCGTCGCTAGCTTGGCGGTGTCGAGGTTGCCCCCCGACACGACGCAGACCACTTTGCCGCGTCCCGCCTTCCCCGCGAGCGCGGCCGCCACCGGCGCGCCGCCGGCGCCCTCGGCCACGACCCGGTTCCGCTCGACCAGCAGGGCAATGGCGTCCGCGATCTGACGGAGCGTCACCACCAGCGAGCCGGCCAGCAGCCCGCGCACCAGCGGCCACATCTCGTCCAGCACGCCCTTCCCGCCGATCCCATCCACGAAACTCACCGTGCGCTCGACCACCCGGGGCGCGCCGGCCGCGAGCGCGGCCGCCAAGGGCGTCGCGGTTTCGACCTCGGCCGCCCACACCTTGGTGGCCGGGCGGCGGGCCCGGACCGCCGACGCGATGCCGCTGCTCAAGCCCCCGCCGCCGAACGGCACCACGATGGCGTCCACGTCCGGCAGGTCGTCGAGGATCTCCAGGCCGATCGTCCCATTGCCCGCGATGACCGCGGGGTCGGCCACCGGATGGACGAACAGCCCGGCCATGCCGGGGTACTGGTGCTCCACCATCACGCGCCACCACCGATCGTACGGCACCTTCACGATGCGCCCGCCCAGCCGCTCGATGGCCTCGAGCTTGGTGGCCGGCGCATTGTCGGGGACGATGACGCTGGCCGGCACGCCCAGGTGCCGGGCGGTCCAGGCCACGCCCTGGGCCATGTTGCCGGCGCTCGCGGTGTACACGCCCTCGGTCAGCCGGTCGCGCCCGGCGGCGAGCATCGCGTTCCCGGCGCCGCGCAGCTTGAACGAGCCGATGGGCTGGAGGTTCTCGAGCTTGAGATAGATCTCGGCCGGGGCGTCGTCCACGTTCAGGCGCACCAACGGCGTGCGGAGCGCGATTCCCCTGAGCCGCCCGCGGGCGGCCTCGATGTCCGAGAGCGGAATCGACTCAATCGGCTTCATGCCGCCCGCCTCCCAGCTCCACCCAAGTCCCCAGCTCGCGCGCGCGCGCGGCCTCGTAGATGAGCCGGACCGCGGCGAGATCCTCGACCGCGAGGCCGAGCGACTTGAACAGGGTGATCTCCTCGGGCGACTCGCGGCCGCGCCGCGTCCCCAGCAGCACGTCCCCCAGCTCGCCCAGAATGTGATCGTCGCCGACCGCGCCCTCGGCCTTGGGGATGAGGAAGTCGCCGGCCTCGTGGAGCGCGGATTCCCGGCGATCCACGTACAGCCGGGCGCGAACCACCGCGTCGGTGTCCAGTTCGCGCGAGGTCCGGAGGCTCGATCCCACCGCGTTCACGTGCGCCCCCGCCGCGAGCCACTTGCCCCACAGCACCGGCTGCCGGGCGCCCGTGACCGTGCAGATGAGGTCGGCCCCGGCGACGGTGCTCTGGGCCGAGGCGACGGGCTCGACCTCGACCCCGAGCCGCCGGCTCTCGCGCCGGGCAAAGGCGTCCCGATGCTCCGCCGTGGGGCTCCAGACCCGTACCCGCCGGATGGTCCGGACCAGGAGCATGGCCTCGAGGTGGGTGCGGGCCTGAACCCCCGATCCCAGGATCGCGAGGTCGCCCGCGTCTTCCCTCGCCAGCAGGCGCGTGGCCACCGCGGACACCGCGGCCGTGCGGATGGCCGTCACCTCGCTCGCGTCCACGATGGCCCGGAGGCAGCCGTGCTCCGCATCGAAGAACAGCACCGCGCCCTGGTGCGAGTCGAAGGCCGAGCCATGGTTGCCGGGAAAGACGGTGATCACCTTCACCCCGATCCCGCCGAGCCCCTGGGCGAACGCGGGCATGGAGGCCAGCGCGCCCAGGTTGTCCGGCAAGATGGTCACCTGGCGGAGCGGCAGGACCACCTCGCCCCGCGCGGTGGCCCCGAGTGCCTCCGCCATGGCCTCGATGCACTCCCGCATGGGGAGGAGCTGGGCGACTTCCGACTGGTTGACGATCAGGACTTTCACGGGGGGCTCGCCGGGTTCCTCGCCCTTTCGCTATCCGTTCTTCGCGTGCCAGGCCGCCAGGACTTCGGCTTCGCGCTCCGGCTTGAGGCCGGCCCGCAGCGCCTGCTGGCGGTCGGCCGGGCGCGACTGGTGGAACGCCAGCGTGTCCCGCGCGGTCAGCTCCAGGGGCCGGTACGTGATCCCCTTGGCGGCCGCCCGGGCGACACTCACCGTCATGAACCCGGCGTTGTCCGGCTCCTGTGTCACCCAGACCGGCAGGTCGCCCCACGGGCGCACGTTCTGCTCCCGCAGGAACTCCTGCGGTACCCAGGTGAGCGTGGCGCTGGAGCCGAGCGCCGTCTTGATGCCGTTCAGCATCTCGCCCATGGGGCGCGGCCGCTCGGGCCCGGTGGCGTGGTACACCCCCACGTCGCCCTGCTCGGCCATGCGGATGGTCCACTCGGCCAGATCGCGCGCGTCGATCATCTGCGTGGGATCGTTGGGCGTGTTGGGCGCCAGGACCTCGCCGCCCCGCGCGATGCGGGCCGGCCAGTACGTGAAGCGGTCGCTGGCGTCGCCCGGCCCCACGATGAGCCCGGGCCGGATGATGGCGGCGCGGCCCGGGAACCAGTAGGCCGCCTCCCGCTCGGACAGCGCCTTCAACTCCCCGTAGAACTGGCCCGCGCTCTCAATGGGGAGCGTGAACGCGTCCTGCTCGCCCTTGTACTCCAGCACCGGCGTGGTCTCGTCCATTCCCACGACGGTGGTGTTGGCGTACACCGAGATGGTCGAAATGAAGATGTACGAGTTGCAGGCGTCCTTGAGCAGCTTGCCCGAGAGCCGCACCCAGTTGGGCAGCGTGGTGGGGTTGTCGATCACCACGTCCCACTCTCGGCCTTCGAGCGACTTCAAGTCGTTGTTGCGGTCGCCGATCAGGTGCTCCACCGACTCGGGCAGATCGGCTTCGCGCCGCCCGCGGTTGAACACGGCGACCTTGTGGCCGCGGGCCACGGCGTAGCGGACCTGGTGGGGACCGGTGAAGCCGGTGCCGCCCAGAATCAGGAGGTTGAGCGGGGTCGGGGCGGGCGGGACCTCGGCCAGCTCGGGCGCGCCAAGGGCGCCCACGCGCGGGACCAGTCCGAATCCTAGGGCGCCGCCACCAGTAGCGGCGAGCTTCAGGAAGTCTCTGCGGTTGGTTGACATGCGACCACCCCGTGACGGTTATGAGCCGCGGCTTCGGTCGGGGAGAATCTAGCACGGGGGGCCGACGGGCGTTCGGGCAGGGCCATCGACTGGCGGGCGCGGTTGCAGAACGCGACTATTCGGCACCAGACCTATCCCCGACCGAGGCGACAAAGTCCCCATGCGTTCGCGTTTGCTCGCGGCGGCGCTCACCGTGCTGCTGCCGATGTCGGGGAGAAGCGCCCCCGACCTGGACCGGGTACTCCCCAACGACGGTCGCCGACCGGCCGGGACGCTGCGCGACGGGGTCCTGACCGTCCATCTCGAGGCCCGGCCGGCGATGTGGCACCCGGACGGCGACGACGCCCCCGGCGCGGAAGTCCCCGCGTTCGGGGAGCGGGGGCGGGCGCCGGAGATCCCCGGCCCCCTGATCCGCGTGCCCGTGGGCACCGAAGTAGTCGTCACCGTCCGGAACGCGGTGCCCCGCGACACGCTGGTGATCCACGGGCTCCACGCTCGGCCGCTGCGCGGCGCCGCCGCCCCCGATCCGCTGCGGGTGGCCCCGGGGGCCGCGCGCGAGATGCGCTTCCGGCTGGACACGCCCGGCACCTACTACTACTGGGGCACCACGATGGGGCGGGTGTTCCAGCACCGCACCCGCGAGGATGCGCAGCTCTCGGGCGCCATCGTGGTGGATCCGCCCGGGAGTCCGCCGCCCGCCGACCGCATTCTGGTCATCGGGATCTGGACCGACACGCTGGGCGGTGTGCCCGGGACCCGGTCGGGCCGGATGCTGTTCGTGGTGAACGGCCGATCGTGGCCCCACACCGAGCGCCTGACGTACGGCGTCGGGGACACAGCGCGCTGGCGGGTGCTGAACATTTCGGCCGACGTGCACCCCATGCATCTCCACGGCTTCTACTTCCGCATCGACAGCCGGGGCGACGGCCGGGGAGACACCACGTACGCGGACGGGGATCGGGATCTGGTGGTGACCCAGCTGATGCCCGTCGGCCAGACGATGCGGATGAGCTGGGTCCCCGAACGGCCCGGCAACTGGCTGTTCCATTGCCACATCCCCGAGCACTTCGCGCCTCGCCGCCCGCTGGGCCTCAGGTTCCCCGAGATGCACGGGGCGGCGCGGGGGCACGCGGAGACGAACCACGCGCTCGAGGGGATGAACGGGCTGGTGATCGGGGTGACGGTGACATCGGGAGCCGGAGCCGCGGCGGGTGATGCCCCGGAGCGCGATGGCCGCCGGCGCCTGCGGCTGCTGGTGCGGGAGAATGCCGGTGGCACCGCGGACGCGCCGTACTACGGCTTCGCCCTGCACGAAGGCGGTACCGAACCGCCGCCCGAGTCGGGGCATCGGGTGGGCCCGCCGATCGTGCTCACGCGCGGCCAGCCGGTGAGCATCACGGTGGTGAACCGCACGCCGGAGCCCACGGCCGTGCATTGGCACGGGATCGAGCTGGAGAGCTACTTCGACGGCGTGGCCGGCTTCAGCGGCGCGGGGACCCGGCTGGCGCCGGTCATCGCTCCGGCGGACTCATTCGAGGCGCGGTTTACGCCGCCGCGCGCCGGCACGTTCATCTATCACACCCACGTGGACGAGATCCGCCAGCAGCGGGCGGGACTGGCGGGGGCGCTGGTGGTGCTCGAGCCCGGCGCGCGTTTCGATCCGGCGACCGACGTCATCGTCCTGATCACGTCTCCCTCCGACTCGGCCGACGCAACGCGCGCGGTGCTGCTGAACGGGAGCCTCGCGCCCCCGCCGCTTGCCTTTCGCGCCGGGGTGCCGCACCGGGTCCGGTTCATCAACATCACCACCGGCCGCCCGGGAATACGCCTGGAGTTGCGCCGCGACGGTGAGGTGAGCAAGTGGCGCGTCGTGGCCAAGGACGGCGCCGATCTCCCCGCCGCCCGGCGGAGAACCGGCGCGGCGCGCCAGCCCATCAGCATCGGCGAGACGGTGGATGTCGAGATCACCCCGCCGGCCGCGGGAGCGATGCGGCTCGAGGCGCGGACCGCCACCGGAGTCCTGCTGGGCGTGATCCCGATCCTGGTGCGATAACGCCTATCGGCCGCCGCCTGCCGCCGTCTCGCCTGCGGGTCGCACCGTGTACTGGGCGATCATGCCGCCGTTCTGGTGCACGTTGACGTGGCAGTGGAAGAGCCAGGTGCCCGGATTGTCCGGCACCATGTCGGCCACCAGCATGCCCATGGTGGTGAGGCTGGTGACGTCGGTCCGCATGTGGTTGGCGATCACGGTGTTGCCGTGCCAATGCGGCGCGTGCACCTCGAAGTTGGTCGAGGCCAGCAGGTACCAGCGCACCCGCTCTCCCTGCGTCATGGTCAGCCCGTCGAGATTGCCGTACAGGAATCCGTTCATGGACTCCTTGAAGTTGCTCCCCCCGAACGGCGTCCAGAAGAACAGCTCGGCCCGGTTCACGCTCGCGGGCTTGCCGGCGTACGCCTTGATGTTGGTCTCCAGGTGCCGGCTGAAGTTCTCGTCGAACTCGTAGAACGCCACCACCAGCTCCCGGTCCACGTCGTTGGGCGTGCCGTCGGCCCGGGCCGCGTCCCGCCGGGTCACGATGAGCGGCCCCATAAGGCCCGCGTTCACGTCCAGCTCTTCGTTTACGTGCGAGTGGTACATCCAGAGCGCGGTGCTGGGCTCTCCGTGGCTGGGGCCGGCCCGCTCGGGAATGGGCCAGACGTACCGGTAGCCGCCCCCCGGAGGAACCGCGTCGTCCGCGGTGTCCGCGCCGTTGGTGCCGTCGGACGATCCCGCGCCTTCACTGTTCTTGGTGTAGAACACGCCGTGCGGGTGCATGCTGGCCGGGTAGGTGGTGTGGTTGCGGAACATCACCACGATGGTGTCGCCGACCGCGCCCCGGAGCAGCGGACCCAGCACGCCCAGGTGCTGCCATTCGGCCGGGCGGGGCTTGAGCTGGGTGAAGGTCTCGTCGGTGTACTCCCGGAACACCGACTTGCGATAGACCTTGCCGATCCGGTCGGGCCCCTGCGCCGTCACGAACGACTCCATCGCGCCGAATGGCCCTCCGGTTATGCGATTCGTGCCGCTGGGTGCGTAGTCCCACTCGACCTCATCGGCGGCGACGTAGTACGTCCGGGTTACGCCGGGCGGCGGCGCTCCGGCCCCGGCCATGGTGCAGCCGAGGATGAGTGCGGCCGAAGCGGCGGGCAGCAGAAGGGCGGTGCGCGGGGTCATGGCGGTCTCGGAGAGGCTGGGGCGCGGAAACGTAACCGGGAACGCCCGCGCGGCAAGGCTACTCGGCCCGCAGGGCCTCCTGCGGCGGAATGCGGCTGGCCCGGCGCGCCGGGATCCATGCGGCCACGAGCCCGATGGCGAGCATGCCCGCGATCACGGCCCCGAAGGCCACCGGATCCGTCGGGCTCACGTCGGCCAGCATGGCCCTGAGGAAACGGCTGAGGGCGAAGGCGCCCAGCGCGCCGGCCCCGACCCCGACCGCCACCAGCCGGCCGCCGTCCAGCACGAAGCGACCCACCACGCCGCCGGCCGTGGCGCCGAGCGCCAGGCGAATCCCGATCTCCCGCACGCGGTGGCTGACGCGGTAGGCGACGAGCCCGGCCGTCCCGATCGCGGCCATGAGCAGCGCCACCGCCGCGAAGCTGCCGAGCAGCAGCAGGTTGAACCGGGGGCTGACGAGCCGGCCCTTCATGAGGTCGTCGAAGGTGGATACCTGGAACGGCTCCAGCTCGGCCGACACCTCGCGCAGGCGCTCGCGCAGCGCCACTGCCACGCTGGGGGCGCCGGCGCGGGTCCGGACGACCACGTGCGCGCCCCAGCGGGTCTGCTGGAAGAACGGCCAGTACACTTCCGGCCGGGCCGGTTGATCCGGCTGGAAGGGCCGCACGTCGGCCACGACCCCGACGACCGTGAGGGCGGACCCGACCTCGGTTGTCTCCAGGCGCTCTCCGATCGGGCTGCGGCCGGGCCAGAGCCGTCGGGCCAGGGTCTGGTTGACGATGCCGACGGGCGCCGCGCCGTCCCGGTCCGCGGCGGTGAAATCGCGGCCGGCGCGAAGCGGCACGCCCAGCGTGGTGAAGTAGTCGGGCCCCACGTCGTACCAGCGGACCACGGCGCTGTCGGTTGAGCCCGCGGCCCGGGCCATGCCGGTTTCCGTGCCGCCGAACAGCGGTCCGGCCGACGCCAGGCTGGCGGACTGCACTCCCGGCAAGGCCCGCACGGCCTCGAGGGCCGTGGCATACGCGGTTCGCACGGCCGACACGTCGGGGTAGGTGCCGGGTGACACGCTGGTCCAGGCGACCGCCACGCCCCGCCGCTCGAATCCGGGATCCCAGGCCATGAGGTGGGTGAAGGCGCGGCCCAGCAGCGCGGCGCCCGCGAGCAGCGTGACCGCGATGGCCGCCCCCACCGAGACGAGCGCGCCGCGGCCGCTGCCGCGGACGATGCGGGCGGAGTGCAGGTGCGGGGCCAGGTCGGCGCGCGCCCCCTGAAAGGCGGGCACGCCGCCGATCAGCAGGGCGGTGAGCGCGGTCAGCCCCAGCGCGAAGATCAGCACGCGCCCATCCACGCCGACGTCGGAAAGGCGCGGGATGCCCGGGGGCGCCAGGGCGACGAAGAAGTCCACGCCCCAACCGGCCAGCACCACGCCGAGCGCGGCGCCGGCCAGCGACACGAGCCCGCTCTCGAGCAGGAGCAGGCGTGCCAGGCGCGCGCGGGTGGCCCCCAGGGCCGAGCGCACGGCCAGCTCCTGGGTCCGATTCGCGGTCCGGGCCAGGGTCATGTTGGCGAGGTTGGCGCAACCCAGCAGCAGCACCAGGCCCACGGCGCCGAGGAACACGAAGAGGCGGGTCCGGACGTCCCCCACCAGGCTCTCGCGCAGGTCGAGCACGGCGACGCCCCACTCCCGATTGGTCTCGGGGTACTGGTCGCCCAGGCGGCGCGCGATGGTCGCGAGCTCGGCGGTGGCCGCGTCCCGTGTCGCCCCGGGGGCCAGGCGGGCGACGATCTGGAACCCACGCCACCGGCGGTTCTCCTCGTCCTGGGGATCGAAGGGCAGGGAGGCCCAGAGCTCGAC